>Ga0308176_10001055_pt1 | contig 17336 bp, 12 predicted proteins | sample PhyCR2_3_FD_203890 | JGI IMG/M metagenome (GOLD analysis project Ga0308176, IMG submission 203890) | Soil microbial communities from UC Gill Tract Community Farm, Albany, California, United States - DLSLS.C.R2 | ecosystem: Environmental > Terrestrial > Soil > Agricultural land | place: USA...
CGCGAAACGCCGGATCGCAGATCTGGAGATCCTCGTCCATCATGTAGTGGACGAGGAACGCGATCGGCTCGGCGTCCGCCGGGCGAGGCTCCTTGCCGCCGCGCGCGCCGGCCGGGGCGTGGTCGCCGAGCTCGCGCACGTCGGTGATGGCCGGCCCGCGCCGCACGGCGAACCCGCAGAGCGTCCGCGCATCGGCATCGCGGATCGCGACGAGCACGCGCTCGAGGGCCGCGCACGTCCGGTCGAGCGCCGCCAGGCTGATCTCGGCGGACGGCTCGATCCGGATCGTGCTGTGCGACGACAGCGCCGGCAGCACGCGGATCCGCTCCTCGTTGAGCAGGTAGCCCGCGACGAAGAAGCTGAGCAGGCGCTGCTCCGACAGGATGCGCAGGAACGGCGACGCCGAGCGGAGCTGGGGCGCAAGCTCGATCCCGACCAGCAGGCCCTTGCCGCGGACCTCGCGGAGCTGCCCCGGGTAGCGGTCCTTCAGCGCGCGCAGCCGGGCGAGCAGGTAGTCACCTTTCTCGCGGCAGCGGCGCAGCAGGGCCCCGTCATCGCGGTCGATGAGATCGAGCGCCGCGAGCGCCACGGTCGCCGAGAAGTCGTCGTCGGCGAACGTCGACGTGTGCAGGTAGCCGAAGTCCTTCAGGTAGCGCTGGCTGTCGACCAGCAGCGCCGAGACCTTCGCCAGCCCACCGCCGAGCGCCTTCGAGAACAGGTAGTAGTCGCCGCGCACCCCGCTCGGCGCCGACGCGAGGAAGTCGCCCGTCCGCCCCATCCCGCTCTGGATCTCGTCGATGATCAGCGGGAACCGCCCGTCGTCGGCGGCCCGGCGCAGCTCGGCGAGGTAGTCGGCGGCGACCTCGTTGATGCCGCCCTCGCCCTGGATCGGCTCGACGATGCACGCCGTGATGTTGTGGAAGTGACGGGGCACGATCTCGACGCGGCGCTCGACGTTGGTCGTGAGCTCGAAGTAGTCGACGCGCGCCTGATCCATGCGGGCGCGCAGCTCGGCGACGTCGCCCCGGGACAGGAACACGGCGCTGCCCCACCGCGCCCACGGGTAGCGGTACTCGACGTTGTGGGTGAGCCTGAGGGCGCCGCTCGTCTTGCCGTGGAACGCCCCCGCGACCGCCAGCGTCAGCGCCGGCCGCTCGAACATCTGCTTGGTCCTCGCCTCGAGCGTCCCGAGGATCGCGTCGAAGCTGGTGCCCTCGGCGAGGCCCAGGCGCTCGGCCGCCGCGGCGCGCACCTCGTCGGGGACGACGATCTTGCCGGCGCGCAGGGCGGTGCGGAGGCGAGCCACCGACTCGGCCGCGCGCTTGATCGCCGCTTGCTTGCGATCCCACGCCTCGAACTCGGCGTGCTTCATCGCGGCCTCGACGGCCTCGGTGCCGGAGTTCGCGAAGGTCGCCACGTAGGACCGGCCGGTGACCCGGCCGACCATGGCGGACAGGCGCTCCGCGAGCAGCCCCGCGCGCCCCCGCGCGCTCGCCTGCGCGTTGAACGGCCGCTTGTCGTCGAGCACGCGCCGCGCCGCCGCGACCAGCTCCGGGTGGTTATGCCCGAACAGCGAGGCCCCGAAGCCGCCGAGCAGATCGAGCACCTCGATCTCCTCGCCGTTCGCGCCGCGATAATACAGCGAGTCACCCTCCCCGCGGTGGTAGACGATGTCGAGCCGGATCGCGGCCAGCATCTCCATGAGGCGCGGCTTCATCGCCCGGGCGAACGCGCGCTGGCCCGCCTCGTCGGAGAGCTCGGATGGCTCTGGGGGCCGGCGCCGCGCCTCGCTCGCCTGCGGCGCGCGGGCGTACGCGATCATCGCGGCGTCGGACAGCGGCTCGACGCCGTCCAGAAATGGGCTGTCTTGATTTGCCATGACGGAAGTTGCTTGGCGTGGATCGGTGGGCGTGATCAGGTCAAGCCGAGCCGCTCGAGGCGCATGCGGTGCTCGTCCTGGATCTCGTGCAAGACGGTGCGGGCCTGCTCCTCCTCGGTCACGTCGGCCATCTTGCGGCCTCGGAAGATCTCGACGTCGCCCATGACGTCCATGTACTGGTTGGCGCACTCCTGATAGAGGCCGATGTAGCGGTGGATGATCTCCTCGAAGGTCTGCGTCATCAGCAGGCTGAACTGGTGCGTGAGCTTGAGGACCCGGTTGCGCTCGTCGACCCCGATCCGCTGCACGTGCGCGCGGTTGATCGCCTCGCCGAACCCGACGTGGTGCGCCTCATCGGCGAACGCGCCCTGGATCGTCTTGCTGAGCCCCGGATCGATCTTCGACCAATACCGGATCTCGTAGCGGTACACCGGATACGCCATCCCCTCCATGATCAGGTTCTGGGCGATCGAGGCGGCGTAGAAGTCCTTCCGGTCGACCTGCTCGAGGATCAGATCGTAGAACGAGCGCAGCGCCGGCGTCGTGTAGCGATCGATGAGCGTCAGGCGCTTCTCGGGCGTGACGCCCATGTCCGCCATCCGCTTGCAGAACACCTCGTAATGCCTGCATTCGTCGAACACCTGGGTGCCGAGCTGCATCTCGGCGAGCTCGTCCGGCGCGCAGCGCATCATCCCGGACACGGCGTGGTACGATGTGTGCTCGGCGCCGATGAACAGGGCGATGTCCATCAAGTAGACCTGCTTGAGCAGCGGATCCTCGAACAGCGCCGGGTGCGGCTGATCGTCGCCCTCCGTCGAGCGGCCGAACGTCGTGTTCCGCAGGGTGCGCCACGCCGTGCGCTCTAACCAGGTCTGGATGCCCCAATGGCCGTTGTCCCAGTCCTGGTGGGCGTACATGGCAGTGCCGGGCAAAGCCGCCTTACGAGATACGTCATCTACATGGGCCACGCTTGAGAGACGGGGCCAGTACAGGAATCCTGCACAAAAAGCGAAATTAAACACGGAGCTTGCGCCTGAGTGTTGTTCGCGTAGCGCACATTACGCATAGCCCACTCTGCTGGGGCGGTGGGTGTAGGGGGAGCGGCGCCGCGCGCCCCTGGGCGCCGCCTGGACCCGCCCCCTGGCGCCATGCCGGCGCCGCGCCGGCTCGGTGTTTGCCTCAGGGCTGGGTGTCGAGCAGGCGGCGGACGCTGATATCGAGCCGGCTGCGCAGCATCGCCAGGAGCTCGTCGAACTCGCCGCTCGACAAGCGCAGCGTCCGCAGCAGCGCCGCGCGGACCCGCTCGACCACGGCTTCGCGCGCCTGGGCGATCCAGCGCAGCGCCGTGGTCTCGTGGACGCGGTACAGCTTGCCGATCTGCAGCGCCGGCAGCTGCTCGATGAGGTAGAGCCGCAACAGCGTGCGGTCGCGCCCCGGGAGGCCCCCCAGCCCGTCTTCGAGCGCCGCGCGAAACTCGCGATTGTAGCGCTGCCACACCAGATCGAGCTCGGGATCATCGCTCCCGGCGATCATGTCGAGCGCGCAGTCCTCCTCACGTCGCTTGTACTCCTCGGTGCGCCGCAGATCATAGGCGGTGCGAATCGCCACGGCGCGCACCCAGCTCTCGAGCGCCCCGCGCCCCGAGTACCGCGACAGCTTGCCGTCGCCGTGGCTGCCGACGAACAGCTTGATCCTGAGCGCCTGGGTCACGTCGGCCACGAACGCGGTCTCGCGGTCGATCCCGCGCACGAATTGCCCGACGCGGCGGATGAACGCCTCCTCGAACGCGGTCACCGCGCCCGGCCGGCGGCGCTCGGCCGCGCAGGCGAGGTAGAGGTCGGCGATCTTGAGCTGCCGCAGCAGCGCCACGCTGTCTTCGTCGGGGCGCACGCGCGCGGCCAGGTGATCGACGAACTCCTCGCTCGACAGCTCGACCTTGGGCCAGGCGCGCCGCGCTTCGTCGAGGGCGTGCTGCAACACGACGCCGAGCTCCCCGGGGTCCCTCGCCACCTTGCCAGTACGTGCCAGAAAACGCGCCGTCAGGACTTCACGATCGAGCATGCAGATAGCGTATTTACCACGACCCCACGCCGCTCGATACCTGGTCGATGCCCGGGTTGCCAGCAGGATCCCGAAAGCGTTAGTAAATCTACTATTCCGGGTCCGGTTCAGGACCGCTTGTGATTGACCAGGTATTCGAACATGCCGTGGCCGACCCGGCGATCGTCGAGGTGCTCGCGGATCGCGGCGCCCATCCGCGCGGTCGACGTGGCGGGGCCGGCGCTGCCCGGGGCCGCGATGTCCGCCGTCCGGACGCCGGCGGCGATCGCCCGCGCGACCGCCTGCTCGATCACCTGGGCCTCGGCCTCGAGCTCGAGCGAGTAGCGCAGCAGCATCGCGGCGCTGAGGATCGTCCCGATCGGGTTGGCGAGCCCCTGCCCGGCGATGTCGGGCGCCGAGCCGTGGATCGGCTCGTACACGCCGCACCGGCCGTCGCCGATCGAGGCGCTCGGGCACAGCCCCAGCGAGCCGGCCAGCACCGCCGCCTCGTCGGTGAGGATGTCGCCGAACATGTTCTCGGTGACGATCACGTCGAACGACGCGGGCGCGGTGATGATGCGCATCGCCGCGGAGTCCACGAGCTGATGATCGAGCGGGATATCGGGGTAGCGCGCCGCGACCTCGCCGGCGACCTGGCGCCACAGCCGCGACGACTCGAGCACGTTGGCCTTGTCGATCGAGGTCACCCGGCCGCGGCGAGCGCGGGCCAGCTGGAACGCGAGCGTCACCACCCGCGCGATCTCGCGATCGGTGTACTCGAGGGTATCGATCGCGCGGCGGTGGCCGTCGACCTCGTCGCGCACCCGCGGCCCGAAGTACAGGCCGCCGGTGAGCTCGCGGACCACGAGGAGATCGACGCCGGCGAGCCGCTCGGGCCGCAGCGGTGAGCACGCGGCGAGCTCGAGGTATGGGCGGACGGGCCGGAGGTTCGCCCACAGGCCGAGCGCCTTGCGCAGCTCGAGCAGGCCCTGCTCGGGCCGGAGCTTCGCGCGCGGATCGCTCCAGGCGGGGCCGCCGACCGCCCCGAGCAAGACCGCGTCCGCGGCGCGACACGCGGCGAGCGCGCCGGCCGTGAGCGCGGCGCCGTGGGCGTCGATCGACGCGCCGCCGATCAGGTGCTCGTCGAACGTGAAGCTGTGATCGAACGCCTGGGCGATCGCCTCGAGGACGCGGCGCGCTTGTTCTACGACCTCGGGGCCGATCCCATCACCCGGGAGCAAGACAATCGTGGCCTTCATGCGCGTGTCGCCGGTGAGCTGGGGATCAGCGCTGCTCGTAGCGCTCGATGTCGGGCAGGTGGCGGAGGAGGAGGCCGAGCTCGTCGACGCCGTTGCACAGGCAGCGCCGCGCGAACCCATCGACGGTGAACGCCGTGACCGGCACCCCGCGGGCGCGCAGCTCTTGCGCCTCCAGATCGATCGTGACCTCGAGGCGGGGGTCGGCGAGGCGCGCCGCGACGAGCCGCGCGTGAATTTCGGGCGAGACCACGACCGGGACCAGCCCGTTCTTGAGCGCGTTGCCGCGGAAGATGTCGGCGAACGAGGTCGACACGATCGCGCGGAAGCCACCCGCGACGAGCGCCCACGGCGCGTGCTCGCGCGACGAGCCACACCCGAAGTTCGCGCCCGCGAGCAGGATCTGGGCGCCGGCGCTGTCGGGGGCGCCGATCGGAAACCCAGGGCGCGCGCGCCAGTCGGCGAACAGCGCCTCGCCCAGGCCGGCCTTGTCGGTGATCTTGAGGAACCGCGCCGGGATGATCTGGTCGGTGTCGATGTTGGCGTCGAGCACGACGACGACGCGCGACACCAGCTGGGTGAACCGGGGCGCGGTCATGGCGACCTCGCCGGGCGCGCGCTGCCGGGCACCGCCCGCACCCCGGCGTCCCCGGGGGGCTCACGCATCAGGGTGCGCGGATCGGTGATGTGGCCGGTGACCGCCGCGGCCGCCGCGGTGATCGGCGACGCCAGCAACGTACGGCTGCCCTGGCCCTGGCGGCCTTCGAAGTTGCGGTTCGACGTCGACACCGCGAGCTGACCGGGGCGGAGCTCGTCGCCGTTCATCGCGATGCACATCGAGCACCCGGGCTCGCGCCACTCGGCGCCGGCGTCGCGGAACACCCGATCGAGCCCCTCGGCCTCGGCCTCGGCCTTGACCCGTACGCTGCCGGGGACCACGAGCATGCGTACGCCGTGGGCGATCCGCCGGCCCCGAAGCACCTGCGCCGCGGCCCGGAGATCGCCGATCCGCGAGTTGGTGCACGAGCCGACGAACACGACGTCGATCGGCACGCCGAGCAGCGGCTGGCCGGGTTCGACGCGGGTGTAGCGCAGCGCGCTCTCGAGCGCCGCGCGCGCGCCGGCGTCGCCGACCCGCGCCGGATCGGGGACCGGCTGCGAGATCCCGACGGCCTGCCCGGGGTTGGTGCCCCAGGTGATCATCGGCTCGAGCGCGGCGGCGTCGAGGTGGACCTCGCGATCGAACGCCGCGCCGTCGTCGGTCGGCAGCGCGCGCCACGTGCGCACCGCGCGCTCGAGGTCGGCGCCGCGCGGCGCGTGCTCGCGGCCGGAGACGTACGCGAACGTCGTGTCGTCGGGCGCGATCATGCCGGCGCGCGCGCCCGCCTCGATCGACATGTTGCAGACCGTCATGCGGCCCTCCATGTCGAGCGCCCGGATCGCTTCACCCGCGTACTCGATCACGTGGCCGGTGGCGCCGCCGATGCCGAGCTTCGCGATCATCGCGAGGATCAGATCCTTGGCGGTCACTCCCGGGGGCGGCCGGCCGTCGAAGGTCACGCGCAGCGTCCTGGGCCGGCGCTGCCAGAGGCACTGGGTGGCGAGCACGTGCTCGACCTCGCTGGTCCCGATGCCGAACGCGAGCGCGCCGAACGCGCCGTGCGTGGAGGTGTGCGAGTCGCCGCACACGATCGTCATGCCCGGCTGGGTCAGCCCCTGCTCGGGGCCGATCACGTGCACGATGCCGTGGCCGGGCGAGCCGAGCGGGTGCAGCGCGATGCCGTGCGCGGCGCAGTTGACCTCGAGCGCCTTGACCTGGGCGCGCGCCTGGTCGTCGGCGAGCGCCAGGCCGCCGGGCCGGGTCGGCGTCGCGTGGTCCGCCGTCGCGACCGTCCTGTCCGGTCGCCGGACGCGAAGCCCCCGCGCGCGGAGCCCGTCGAACGCCTGCGGCGAGGTCACCTCGTGCACCAGGTGCAGATCGATGTAGAGCACCACCGGCGCGTCCTCGGGGGACACCACCACGTGGCGGTCCCAGATCTTGGCGAACAGGGTGCGCGGCTCGGTGGTCATCGCGGCAACTCTCGACGTAGCGCCATATACTTCCTGGGATGATACGAGTTGAGCGAGGCTCAGCCCAACGACGATTACGGCTTCACCCGTAAGACGGGGCCAGTTCGAAGATCCTGCATAAAAAAACCACAGGCGGCGAACTCCCACATCCGTTCGAGCATTTGTGCGCAGATCAGGCACTCACGTGCTCACGCCTCTCGCAGCGAAGTGCTATCTATTCGCGGGATGCCAAGTTTACAGCGTCACGTCTTCGTGTGTATCAACGAGCGCGCCCCCGACGACCCCAAGGGCTGCTGCAGGCTGCGCGGCGGCGTCGACGTCCGCGATCGCCTCAAGGCCGAGCTGTCCGCACGCGGCCTGTCCAAGCTCATCCGCGCCAACAACGCGGGCTGCCTCGATCAGTGCAAGCACGGCGTGACCCTCGTCGTCTACCCCGAGCAGGTCTGGTACGGCCGCGTCACCGCCGACGACATCTCCGAGATCGTCGAGAAGCACCTGATCGGCGGCGAGGTCGTCGCGCGGCTCCTGCTGCCCAACCAGCCGCACCTCGAAGGCAAGACGACGTTCGTCGCGATCGAGCGCGGAGCCGCGCCCGCGCCCGCGCCCGCGCCTCTGGTGCCCCCGGCGTCCCGATGATCCGGACCCGCTCACACCCGGCGCGGTGACCGGTGCCTCGCAGCCCGGCAATGCACCGTCGCCGGCGGTCGCGGCGGCCGTTGCCAGCCATTGTGTGTTGGTCGGCAGTACGTGGACGATATACTGCCTCTCCCCCGAGGTGAGCCATGGCAACTCCGAACAACGCAAGCTCTCCTTCTGACCCGGCCGCCCAGGCTCCCCCGAGTGCCGCTACCGCCGGCCGCGCCGGGGCGGCGCCGGGCGCGAGCCACTTGCTCGGCAAACCCATCGTGCCGACGCTGCTCCGCCTGGCCGCCCCCAACTGGGTCGTGATGGTCACGCTGGCGGCGGTGAGCATGATCGACATCTTCTTCGTGGGCCGGTTCGGCCTCGACGCGCTCGCAGGTGTATCGATCACGTTCCCGATGATGATGCTCATGCAGAGCATGGCGGCGGGGGGCATGGGAGGAGGCGTCGCGTCCGCCGTCGCACGCGCGCGCGGCGCCGGCAAGCAGGAGGACGTCGACGCGGTGGCCGCGCAAGCGCTCGTGACCGCGATCGGCATGGCGGCGCTATTTGCCGCCCTGTTCGTGGGGTTCGGACGTGTCCTGTACGGGGCGCTCGGCGCGACCGGGGCCGAGCTCGAGGCGGCGCTCACCTACTCGAACGTGCTCTTCCTCGGGGGCGCCGTCGTCTGGCTGTTCCACCTCCTGTCGGCGGTCATTCGCGGCACCGGGAACATGGTCTTCCCCGCGGGCCTGCTCGTGCTCACCCAGGTCATTCACGTCGGCCTGTGCCCGGCGCTGGTGTTCGGGATCGGGCCGCTGCCGGCCTACGGCGTGCGCGGCGCGGCGCTGTCGGCGATCTTCTCGTTCGCCCCGGGCGTCGTCGCGCTGCTGGTCCACCTCGTGTCCGGCCGGGGGGCCGCGCGACTGTCGTTGCACAGCTTGCGGCTTCGTCCCGCGATCCTCCGGGACATCCTCCGGGTGGGGCTGCCGGGCTCTGCGAGCAATATCCTCACCAACGGAAACGTGACGATCCTGACCGCGCTCGTCGGGCCGTTCGGGACCCAGGCGGTCACCGGGTTCAGCATCGCGTCGCGGACCGAGTACGTACAAACCACGCTGGCCTTCGGCCTGGGCGCGGCCATCCTCACGCTGGTCGGAACCGAGATCGGTGCCGGCAACCGAGCCCGCGCGCTGCGGGTCGCGTGGATCGGCGCGAGCCTGATGGCGGTGCTCGCCGGTGCCATCGGGCTGTTCGTGTTCGCGTTCCCCGGATGGTTCATCGGCCAGTTCAGCACCGATGCCCTGGTGCTGGCCGTCGGCACGCTGTACCTGCGGTTCGTCGCGCCGGCGTACGTGTTCTTCGGCCTGGGCCTCGGGCTATTCTTCGGGGCGCTGGGCGCAGGCCGGGCCCGATGGCCGCTCGCGGGCACCCTGGCACGCGTCGCCGTCGCGTCCGGCGGAGGGTGGCTCATGACCTCCGTCCTCGGCGGCGGGCTGTCGAGCCTGTTCCTGCCGGTCGCGGTGTCGTTCGTGATCTTCGGCCTGATCATCGCCATCGCGATGTGGCTCGGAAAGGTCGTTTGAGGCCAGGCCCCGCCCGGCGCAGAGATTGCGCCGGTTGCCCGGGGTGGCATTTCCAAGAAAATCTATTACGCATGACTCGCTGTCGATCACCGTCGCGGCATCGGCAGATGGGCGGCTCCTGCAGGGCAGCAACGCTTTGGTCGAATTGCAAAAGCACCCTTGATCCCAAGTAGGGTTTCATAGTGTAAAGTCAAGCTGTGGTTGGCGAGGCGGGCTCGGGGCGAGCTTTTCGGCGGGCGATCGGTCGCGATGGCCGGGATGCCGCCCGTACACGGAAGGCGGGTGCCCGTGAGCGGTGCACGGCCGACGAGCCCGAGCCGATGGGCCACGTGGCTGGTCGCCACGGGCGCAGCCGTTCCCCGCAAGCGCGGCTACGCGCTTGAAACACCTAACGTTGATGGAGGTGCTGAATGAAGTTCAGAACACTGGCCCTTACCGGGCTCACGGTTATCGGAGTCTTGACCCTTACGAGGTTGGCGTACACGGAACAAGTGACGTGCAGGGCCGAGTCAGCGACCGTGGATCGCTGCCGGATCAATGAGCCCAACGTCAAGCAGGCAGTGACGGAGTACCCCGGGGTCCGGTTCCGGCCCGGCGACGCCGTGACGGTGAGCGCCGGCGGGTGCGTCCAGACCGGAGGAAGAGGCAAGACCTGGAAGCGCTACGTCGATCCGCTCGGCGACAACTCCGATCGGCTCTACCACGCGCTGATCTCGATCCCGGGAGCAACCGCCGGCATGGTCCGGATCGCGGGGGTCCTCGGGCCGGCGCATGTCCTGAAGATCCCGCCCAGCGTGCCCAATACCGCGGGCCTCCACCTGCGGCTCGGTTATCAGGATGATGACTACAGCGACAACGGCTACTGGAGCCATGACGACGGGACTTCCGATCAGTGCAAGAACAGCGTCAACGCCTGGGTCGAGCTCCGGATCGACCACGCACCGCCGGTGGAGACACCCCCGGCCACGAGCCCACCGTTCGATCTGGTCTGGGACACGGTAGATCTCAACTTCCTCCCGCTCAACCCGAAGTGGCAAGCGCAGCGCGTTCAACCCAGCGTGTTGCCTGATCCGGCGCCGTGTGGCGCGGGCGAGTTCCTCCAGGGCAGGAGCAACGGCGTCAACCTCGGCGCGCCGCCGTGCGTCTCGACCAACCTGGACGTCGATACCCCTCCTGGCCTGCCCTGGCACCTGAACGAGACCGTCTGCAACACGACGGACAACGGGGGCAAGATCCACGGTCACGTCAACTGGGGAGCGGCGACGTATACCGGGGTGCTGAAGTTCATCGATCATTCCAAGCCCGTCGACGTCAACGGCTTCAATCCGGCGGACTGGTTCGGCGATGACGACTACGACTTTGCCCTCTATGACATCCCCGGCAACGGGGGACTGGTAACCTCGAACAACGGGCTCGATCACCTGGAGTTCGACTCCGATGAGACGGTCGATCACTTCGGCTCGTCGTGGTGGAGCACGGCCCACCAGGCCGTCGACGACGGCAGCGGCGCGACCCTGTTCGACGACAAGGAGGCCGTCGTGGTCGGTCTCCGGGGGCTCGACTGCGAGCATAGCTGCGGCGCCGAGCTGCACCCGGTCTACGCGATGGCGATCCACGCGGACGCCAGCAACCCCAGCGACGACGTCTGGGCGATCTGGGGCCGGAACTGGGGCGACGAGGGCTTCTGCAGCCAGAACCAGCACTACCTGGCGGCCCCCGACAACATCCTCGTGCTGAGCCTCCCGTGGCGGGCCGGCGCGACCAACGCGGTCGTCGCCACGAGCGAGTTCAAGACGAACAGCTCGGTGGTCGCCGGGCCGTTTGTCTCGGTGCGGCCCGGGAAGGGCGTCGACGTCGCGTTCCAGCTCGCGGATCCAACGGCAGGCTCTCTGGTCGACGGTGCGCTGCACCTGAAGTGGACCGGCGGCCCTGCGCTGCGGGCGCTGCCCCACGCGCTCACTGCCGTGAGGAGGCCGATCACCATCCCCACGGCCCTGAAGCGGAGCCCCTCGGAGACGCGCATGGCAGGGTTCATGAAGACGCTGTCACCGCAGCAGCGCACCGTGTTCGTGCGCAAGTACCAGAAGGTGCTCGGCACCTCGGCGAGCGTGGCCCGGAACCAGCTCGCGCCTCGGCAGCTCGGCGCGCTACCCGCCAGGCCGGCCCAGCGGCCTGCCATCCGCACCGCGCCCGCCGCTCGGAAGCTTGCACGCGACAAGGCACAGGCAAGCGCGCTGTGCACGGCGCTGTCCGGCAACCTGCCCGGCATCCCCAACGGGTGCAAGGGTGTCGATATGACCCCTCCCTGACGACACCTCGCCGCGGCGATGACGTCCTCGCGTTCACGCGGCTCAATACGCCGATCCGAGGTACTCGGCGATCGCGGCGCGGTCGGGCTCCGGGATCGGAGCGCCATAGACCGTCACCATCTTGGTGACCTCGGCGGCCCAGAACTCCTTGCCTTTGTGCGGCGGCTGGGTGGTGATGTAGTCGCGCGAGTGGCAAGACGTGCACGAGGCCTCTGCCTTCAGGTAGCCTGGATCGCGCGTTTGCTTCAGCGTCGAGGTCTCGGCGGGCAGCGTGTACGTGACGGGCTTCGCCAGCGTGGCGGCGGTCATGCCCACCGCCAGGGTCAGGATCGTGACAAGCGCCAAGCTTCGCTTCATCGTCATGCCCCTCATCACGCGGCCTCGACGTGCACGGTCTCGACCACGTTGCGCATGTAGCCCGCCGGGTTCCATCGCGGCTCCATGGGCTGGACCTCCCCGCTCCGACTGGTGGCTCGCACCCGGAGCGCGTGCGCGCCCGCCGGCAGCTTGACCGTCGCCTGCCAGGTGCGGAACGAGTACTTGCCGAGATCCTTGCCGAGCTGGGTCGCGTTCCACGTCTTGCCACCGTCGGATGACAACGCGACGTCCTTGATGCCATGACCGCCATCGAAGGCGATGCCGCGTACGAGCGTGCCGGCGCCGGCCTTGATCGCGGCGCCGTCCGGCAGGTTCGTGATGAACGACCGCACGTCGAGCCGCGCGATCGGCACGGTCTTGTCGGGCTTGCTCCCGGCCGCTACACAGGCACATTCATTATCGGGTATGCGATAGGCCGTCTTCATCCAGAAGCTGTCGAACTCCGTATCGATCACGGTGATCTGGTTGACGTGCTTCATCCAGTAGGTCCCGTAATAACCGGGCACGACCACGCGCAGCGGGTAGCCGTTCAGCCACGGCAAGTCGGCACCGTTCATCGCCCAGGCCAGCATCACCTCGCCGTCGCGCGCATGGTCGATCGCGAGCGCCTTGGCGAAGTCGGGCGTCGCGGCGACCACGGGCTTGTCGAGCCCCTGCAGGACGACCTGGCGCGCTCCCGCTTGCACGCCAGCCTTGTCCAGGACGGCCTTCAGCGACACGCCCTTCCAGCGCGCATTGCCCATGGCCCCGTTGCCGAGCTGGCCGCCGCCGACGCGCGGCTCGAAGAACGCCCGGCTGTTCCCCGAGCACTGGTTGACCGCGACGACCTCCGTGGCCGGCATCGCCCTCAGGTCCTTGAGCGAGAGCGTGAGCGGCTTCTTCACCTTGCCGTCGATCTCCAGCCGGAAGGCCTCGGGATCGATCTCGCGCGGGATGTCGGCGAGGTGATACCGCACGAAGAACGCATCGTTGGGCGTGATCGGCCCTTCGTCGAACACGGCGAACGGCGTCTCGAGCTGCGGCGGACGCTCCGTGAGCTTGATGAGCGCCCGCTTCTGGGGATATTGCACGAGCGGCCGTTCCCCGTTGGTAAACGGCAGCGTCACCGATTGTGCCCACGCACGCCGGCCGGCGAGCGTGCTGCCCGCGAGCGCGCCGGCCAGGCCGCCAGCCCCCGTGATGAATTGACGCCTGTCGAGCATGACGTGGGCCTCCTCGGTGGTGCTTGCGGCTACCCGCAGCAGAGATACTCCGGCTTCCTGCGCAGGGTCAAGCATCAGAATCATCTCGGTTTTGCCCCGACCCATGGCGCAGATCAGCTGACGGTGGCATCTGGAGCGTGGCCACCGCTCGGCGCCGGGCGGTGGAGCTCCTTGGTGAGATGGTAGGCGGCACCGACCCCAACGCTGCAAGGCGCCAGCACGCGAACGACCCAACCCTTCGTGAGGCGCTCGCGTTCCACATACAGCGGATGGAGCGTGGCGAGAACCGGCGCCGCAAGGCGTGCTCTCCACGCTCGATCGTCACAACCTGGGGAGCGCCGAGCTCCACCTCGCGGAGTACCTCGATCGGCCGCTGGTCGAGCTCACAGCGGACGCCATCACCCCAGGTCTCACCAGTCGCGATGTTCAGCGCTTGAACCTCGGTGCGAGAAGCTCGCTCCACATTTCCCGAACGGACGGCCGCCTGACCTCAGTCGGGAAGTGTCACTGTAGAACAATACAGTATTCCTGAAAAGCGATCCCTGGAAACAGTGATCCTGGTGAAAATGGTCCCATTCAACACCGGTGGTGACAAAACGGGAGGGTAAAAATGCCAAGTCGTTTGGCATTATCGGGGGTGCTTCAGGAAGTCCAGGTACTCGAGGCGGTAGCAGCAAAGCTTCCTGCCGAACGACCGTCGTGAAGTACATGAGCACGTTGCGCCCGACGGCCACGGCCATCCCCCTTGCCTTGCTCTCAGACTCGACCCCAGCTGCACCATTCTTGAGCACCTTGTCCTCCCTACCAGGCCCCCGCCAGCGCACTCGCGATGTGATACTTTGAATGGGCTCACCTGACGCCGGTTGCGCGCCATATCAGGTACGTGGTTTTCGCTTGCGCGCTCGATCGCGCCGATGTTAAACGAGTCTGGGCGCCTTTTTGGGGGGCGGTTATGTTTGTGTGCTTGCAGCTCGGGAAGGAGCGAGAATGAACGGGTCGATCACCACCTCATTGAGGAGAGAGATTCGCGTCAGCTTGCCACAGGACGCCTTCGTACCCGATCCGCGTCGCCTGCTGCGGGTCATCCCGCACGTAGTGCTCATCTGCGGGGGCAGCACCGCGATCACAATCTTTCCGGTGCCTTGGTTCGTCGCCCTGCTGTTATCGGTCTTGATCGGCAATGCATACGCAAGCGTGTTCTTCTTCGGTCATGAGGTCGGCCACGGCAGCGTGGTGAAACGCGCCTGGCTCATCGACGCGATCCTGTACGCTACCATGCTCATCTTCCTGGTCTCGCCGCACCTCTGGCGGATCTGGCACAACCAAGTACACCACGGGCACACCAACGTGGAGCGGCGAGATCCAGATAATTTCGGCAGCTTGGATGAATATGCGCGTCATCGCGCGACCCGCTGGGCGATCCTGATCGCGCCCGGCGCTGGACGCCTGATCGGCATCCTGACCCTGTTTGTCGGATTCACGTTGCATGCACAGGGAGTGCTGTGGGCGAAGTCGCGTCGTATCCCTGGGTTCGGGGCACTGCGGCACTGGCGAGCCGCACTCGACAGCGCCGCCATGCTGGGGTGCTGGATCGCCCTCTCGGTGCGGGTGCGCAGCGCCGAGTCGCTATACATCGTATGGATCCCGATGCTGATCGCCAATGCCGTAATCATGTGTTACATCTTCACCAATCATCTCTTGCGGCCCCTGAACTCCAGCAACGATCCATTGGAGACCAGCATGAGCGTCAGCACGACGCGATGGCTCGACTGGTTGCACTTCAACTTCAGCCACCACGTCGAGCATCACCTGTTCCCGACGATCAGCAGCGAGCACGCCCCCGGCATCCGGAGCAGGCTGCAGCAACTGGCTGGAGGACACTACCTGTCACCTCCCCACTGGCGAGCCCTCGTGATGCTGTTCCGGACTCCTCGCGTACACATCACAAATGATCGCCTGTTTGATCCGCGGCGAGGAATCTCTGTCGATGTGGCGGCGGTCGATGCAGCCTTGCGGACCAACGGGGGAAGTCGCGCAATGCCAGCGGGACCGCGATGTGCACCGAGGACGCCGAGTCGGATCCTCGGCGGCGAGGCTCGCGAGCAACCACGATCGCAGCAGGACTGATATGAAGCTGAAACAACTCATTCACAAGATTTTCTCTCAGGCGCGCGATACCTCCTTCCATGCCGAGTACTGGGACGGCGAGGTTATCCATTACGGCCCGGTCGCCGAGCCTGAGTTCACCGTTGCCTTCGGGAGCGAGCGGAGAATGCGAAACCTGCTCGACAACGTCAAACTCAAGATCGGGGAAGCGTACGTCGCTGGCGAACTCGAGGTACGAGGAGATCTGCAGCGGTTCGTTCGCCTGGCCCATGTGCTCGACGTCGACGCGATGGCGTTGAGCCTAAGCGAGAAGTTGTCGGTCGCAGTCATGGTACTGCGACAGCGCAACTCACTGGGGAAGTCGAAGCAGAACATCGTTCGTCACTACGATATCAGCAACGACTTCTACAAGCTTTGGTTGGATGATGATCTGGTGTATTCTTGCGGGTATTTCAGATCGTCAGACGACGATCTTCATCGGGCTCAGGCGCAGAAGATGGCTCACCTGTGCGCCAAGCTGCGCCTCTCGCCGGGAGCGCGCGTACTCGATGTCGGCTGCGGTTGGGGCGGGCTCGCGATGTATGCGGCGCGTTACCACGCCGTCGAGGTAACTGGCATCACCCTCAGCGAGCAGCAGCACATCGAAGCAACTCGGCGCGTAGCGTCGCGTCAACTCGGCGCGGCCGTCGATATCCGGATCCAGGATTATCGTCAACTGAGACCGATCCGGCCGTTCGACAGATGGGTCAGCGTCGGGATGTTCGAGCACGTGGGCAAGGGCTTCATCGACGAGTACGTCCGATGCATTACGCGTCAACTGCGCCCGGGGGGGCTCGGCGTGTTGCACACCATGGGTCGTATGGCCGAGGGGGAGATGAGCCCGTGGCTCAACAAGTACATCTTCCCCGGGCTCTATCTACCTTCCCTCGCCGAGATCGTGGACACGCTGGGACGGCATGGCTTCAACGTCATCGACGTCGAGAACTTGCGCATGCATTATGGTCTGACGCTCGACCGCTGGGTCGAGCGATTCGAGGGCAAGGCGGGCGCGATCCGGAACATGTTCGATGAGGCGTTCGTCCGGATGTGGCGCCTCTATCTGCATTCCTGTGCCGCGGCGTTCAAGTACGGCTATGCCAACCTGTGGCAGATCACCTTCACGAATGGTCTGGTGAATGATCTGCCCCTCACGCGGGATTTCCTGTACACAGCGGCGCCTCCGTTATCGGCGCAATCGCCCCCGGGCGAAGCTCGTGGGACTTCCTCACTCGGACTCGGGTGACGTGAGCCGATGAAGCGCCCGCAGGATCTGCACTGCCTGCTGTTTCACTGGCTCACACTGCTGGGGTATGGCAGCGCGTTCTATCTTTATCTCCATCCCGAGTTGATCGGTGCCCATTCGACCGTGTCGCGCCTCGCCTTCGTGTTGGCCGCCGCGATCATGCTCGGGTGGTGCTCGGGGATCGACGTCGCCGTCAACTTTCACAACCATGCGCACAAGCCGTTCTTCCGGAGAACGTCGCTCAATCGATGGTGCGGACGCCTATGGACGTTCTCCGCGGGGTGGCCTTCGTACTTCTTCGAGCACGCGCACATCACCGTCCATCATCGCAACCTCTTGCAGGGCGCGGACTGGACGCTGCCACGGCGGCGGCCAGACGGGCGGTTTGAGAGCCTGCTACGGTACACCTTCCTGCACTGGCCGTGGAGGTTCGGGCTCCACTTCTACCGCGACTTCTCGACGCACGGGCGCATGCCGTCGGCGGTGAGGAGGCGGGTGGTCCGGGAGCTCGTCATCTTCGCGGCGCTGTGGTCGATCCCGTTCTGGATCGACACCGAGATGGCGCTGGCGTTGTGGCTGTTCCCTCAGTGGCTGGGCAACATGGCAG
>Ga0308176_10001056_pt1 | contig 17331 bp, 16 predicted proteins | sample PhyCR2_3_FD_203890 | JGI IMG/M metagenome (GOLD analysis project Ga0308176, IMG submission 203890) | Soil microbial communities from UC Gill Tract Community Farm, Albany, California, United States - DLSLS.C.R2 | ecosystem: Environmental > Terrestrial > Soil > Agricultural land | place: USA...
GTCCGTCCCTGGCGTCCAGACGTTCAGGAACAGGCAGTCCTCCGACGAGCCCGGCTCTTCCGGCGCCGGTGGATCGGCGGGCGAGGAGCGCCGCTCGCCGGGCGCAAGGCCGGACTGGATGGCCGGCGCGCCATAGGCCACGGCGTCGGCGGGTTCGGTCCAGGGCGCGGGCGGGCTGGGCGGCTTGAAGCGGGAGAGCCTGGTGGGCGCCGCGCCATAGCGCAGGCCCCGGAAGACCGACAGGCCCGCGTCGCGGTAGCCGCGGACGGGTCCGTTCGACGTGCGCACGGGCTCAGTTCGCGGCTTGTCGGCATGCGAATGGGGCGCGGGCGCCAGATCGTCGGCCATGGTCGTTCTCCCACCGGGGCGCTCTTGCGACGCCTCAGGCGACATGAAACGACCGGCGCGGCCCGGGCGCAAGCGTGGTCAGCGCTGCCTACAGGCGCCTAGCGCTGCAGCGCCGCCTGCGGGGCGTAGGCGGCGGCGACCAGCTGGGCCTTCGGGCGGGCCAGCAGCCCGTCGATGCGCGCCTTCTCCAGCTTGAAGCGGGAGAGCTCGCCGCCGGCCAGTTCCGTGCCCTGGGGCACCTTGGCCGAGAGCGGATTGACCCGCTGGCCGGCCTTCCAGATCTCGTAGTGCAGGTGCGGGCCGGTCGCCAGCCCAGTGGCGCCGACGTAGGCCACCACCTGGCCCTGGCGCACGTGGACCCCTGGCCGGATGCCCTTGGCGTAGCGGCTGATATGGCCGTAGCCGGTGTCCCAGCCGCCCGTATGCTTGATGCGCAGCCAGTTGCCGTAGCCGCCCCAGGGCCCGGCCTGGGCCACGACGCCGTCGCCGGCGGCCACGATCGGCGTGCCCCAGCCGACGCCGAAGTCGATGCCCTCGTGGGCGCGGGTGAAGCCCAGGATCGGGTGCTTGCGCGGGCCGAACAGCGAGGTGATGTGCGCCCCGTCGACCGGCGTCTTCAGCAGGAAACCTTTGATGTTCTTGCCGAATTCGTCGAAGTACTCGACGTCGTTCCCGCGCGCGAAGCGGTAGAACCGCGTGCCGTGCAGCTCGGCGTACTGCAGGTCGCCCGCCTCGACGGTGCGGCCGGCCTCGGTGACCTTGCGATCGAACACGAGCTTGAAGTCGTCGCCGGGGCCGTGGTGGTGCTGGTGGTGGTCGTCGTGGGCGAACAGCTTCACCACCTCGGCGGTGATCGTGGGCGTGGCGCCGATGCGCTGGGCGCTCTCGTAGAGCGAGCCGTCGATGCGCCCGTCGGCGACCGCGGTCTCGTCGTGCACCTTCTCGGCGAGCTCGCGCAGCTTCAGCGCGCCGTCGAAGCTGCGCGAGAGCGTGAGCGCCGTCGCCGGGCCGGTGCGCAGCGACAGGCCGACCAGGCGCGCCTCGCCGCCGCTGGCGCGGGGCTGGGCGATCGCCGCCTGGATCGCCAGGCCGGCCTTGATGTGGACGGTGTCCATGGCGTGGCCGAGGAGGTCCACGGCGATCCGGGCTTCGTCGGGCCCGACGCCGGCGCGGCGCACCGCCGCCTCCAGCGTCTCGCCACGGCCGAGCTTGAGCAGGATGCTCTGCGGCGTCTCGACGTCCGGCCGGGCCTGGGCCTGGCGGAAGGCGTCGAACTGCAGGCGGGCGAGCTGGGCGGGGTCCGGCGGCTCGGGCGCATGTCCGGTGGCCAGGAAGCCGGCGACGGTCCAGCCGCCGACAAGCGCGGCGGCCACGATGACCGCGCCGATCCCGCCGCGTAGCGCCCAGCGCCTGACGTTGGCCGGATCCAGCCTGTTCATTCGCGCCCCCCCAAAGCGATCGGGCCCTATAGGCCCCAGCACGCTTTAAGCTCGAGTTAGCCGTCCCTGGCAGACCGGGCCCTGTGTCGGCGGCGAAAACATGGCGCGGCCGCGCTTGGCGTCGTTTCGCCGCGGCGGCTCAGAGCAGCGAGAGCACCCGCTCGGCCGGGCGGCAGAGCGCCGCGCCCTTGGCTGTGACCACGATCGGCCGCTCCACCAGCACCGGATCGATGATCATCGCGGCGATCACCGCGTCGTCCGAAGCGGCCGGATCAGTGAGGCCAAGCTCGTGGGCGTTGGTGCCGCGCACCCGCAGCGCGTGGTGCGCCGAGACGCCCATCTGCCGGAACAGGCCCTTCAGCTGGTCCTTGGTCCAGCCGACCTTCAGGTACTCCACGACCTTGGGGTCGACGCCCTTCTCGCGCAGCAGCGCCAGCGTGTTGCGCGAGGTGCCGCAGTTCGGATTGTGGAAGATGGTGACGTCGCTCATGGCGCTCGCTTACTCCGCCCGCCTCACCACGAAAAGCTCCGGCTGCCCTCCACCACGGTGGAATCCGACAGGTCGAAGGGCGCCACGTCCTGCGGCCGCGGCGGCAGCGGCTTGGCCTGGGCCGGCCAGCGCTCGATGGTCACGCTGTAGAAGGCGGTGAGCTTGCCCGGGCCGCCGGGATGGATCGTCACGTCGAAGCCCGGCTGGGCGGCCGACCAGCGGATCAGGGCGTCTCCGCGCGGCTTGATCGGCAGTTTGACCGGCACGCCCGCCGCGGCGGTCACCGTGGCGGCGGTGTCGCTCGTGAGCTTCAGGTCCACGACCCGCCCGTCCGGCGGCGGGACCACATGGAGCACGACGTCGCCCGCGGCGTCCTTGGCGAAGCTGAGCTGCGGGGCGGGCGCGTCGAAGTAGGGGGCCGGCGCGGCGTCGGCCTTCTGGTCGCGGAGGCCGGAAGCCTTCTTGCCGATCTTGCCGCCGTCGGCGGTGAGCACCGCCGTCGTCCAGGCGTTGCGTTGCGGCGTGAAGGAGACACGCCAGGCCTTCCTGGCGTCCTGGTCGAGGTTGTAGATGACGTCGGTCATGTCGGGGTGGCGCGCGTCGTAGGGCTGGTTGAACCGCACGGCCAGGGTCACCGCCAGACCGGCCAGGATCAGCGCCGGGCCCAGCAGGCGCGCCGGCGGCGCACCTTCCTCGGTCTGGGCCAGCGGCCAGACGACCATGGCGGCCATCAGCATCGGCAGGCAGAGCAGTTCGACGAGATCGAGGCTGATATAGGCCGCGTGCGCCAGGGACCCGGCGAAGCCCAGGCCCACGGCGGCGAAGACGGCCAGCAGGACCAGCGCGCCCGCGCCCTTGTGGCTGCCGGCGGCGGTGAGCGCCGAGGCCAGCGCCGCCAGGGCGAGTGGCCAGGCCAGGACCGACGCAGCCGTGGGCGCGTAGGCCTGGATCGCCACGGCGAGAAGGAGGCCCAGCAGGAGCACCCCGGTCCAGGCGCCCGGCCGGCTGGCCGGGCGGCCGTAACTCGCGAGCGCGACCAGCGCGCCGATCGCGCCGGCGATCAGGCCGGCCTTGTCGGCCGGATCCAGGGCGAAGGCGGCGACGCCGGCCGCCAGCGGCAGGGCGGCGATCACCCAGCGCTTGCCGCGCGCGGTGTGGGCGGCCGCCAGCAGGACGACGCCCACGGCCAGCAGGACGAGCGCCGCTTCCCAGCGCGGCGACTGGGCCAGCAGGAAGCGCTGTTCGATGTAGCCCGCGGCCGCGCCAGTGGCCTTGCGCGCCAGCACCATGACCGCCGCGCCGGTGGCCAGCCCGAAGACCGCCGCGCCGGCGCCGCGGGCGAGGTCAAGCCAGGGGAAGGCGTCGGTGCGCCGGGCGCGGATCGCGCCCCAGGCGGTCAGCAGGGCGGCCGCGGCCAGGACCAGCCAACCCACGACGGGCGGGTAGGCCAGCAGGAAGCCGCCGGGGAGGTTGCCATAGACCGTGGGCTGCGCGGCCGCGGGCAGGGCGGGCGCGAACGCCAGCGCCGTGGCGGCGGGTAGCACCTCGTCGCCCATGTCCTGCAGCGTGCCCGGATCCTGAGCCGCCGGGGTGGAGGAGGGCGAATGGTAGTCGAACTGGCGTCCGGCGAAGGCGTAGTTCAACCCCGGCAGCCCGGCGGCCTTGGAGACCGAGAAGTCGGTGTCGTTGGGCATCTGCTCGTAGATGAAGCTGGCCAGCGACGAGGCCACGGTGCGCGGGGAGGCGGCCTTCATCAGGGCGATCGCGCCGTCGTTCTTGGGCGCGGTCTGGAACATCTGCACCCGGCCGGCCGAGCCGCGGGCTTCCATGTTGATGACGAAGCCGACGTGCTTGGCCAGGGGATCGGTGCGGAAGAAGGCGTCGGCGCCCAGGAGGCCCGCCTCCTCGCCGTCGGTGATCACCACCACGATGTCCCGCGTCGGGGTCCCCTTGGTCTCGATCGCGCGGACGACCTCCAGCGTGCTGGCCACACCGGCCGCGTCGTCCGAGGCGCCGGGCGACGAGGGCACGCTGTCGTAGTGGGCCATCAGCGCCAGCGCTGGCGCGTTGCGGTCGCGCCCGGGCAGGACGCCCACCAGGTTCTGGACATACCCGCCACTGATGATGTTGGCGGCGAAGCGGGGCCGGGCGTAGACGCCCGCGCCCGGCGTCACCCGCGGCGACAGGCCGAGCGCGATCATCCGGCGCATGACGTAGTCGCGCGACTGGCGGTTGGCGTCGGACCCCACTGGATGCGGGACCGAGGCGAAGCCCCGGATGTCGGTGAGCGCTCGTTCGGCGGAGAACTGCGCGGCCGGCGCGTTGGCCGGCTGCGGCGCGGGCGGCTGCTCGTCCCACCACGCGATCAATCCGGCGGCGATCAATGCGCCGATCAGCGCCAGCAACCGTCCCATTGGGGCCACCCTCCCTCGGCGATTGGGGTGACCTTAGCCTTTCCCTCCCCCTTGTGGGGAGGGTGGATCGAGCAAAGCTCGAGACGGGTGGGGCTGCGGGGTCACCCCACCCCGCTCGCGTCCCGCGAGTCGCCCTCCCCATCGAGGGGAGGCGCAAACGAAAACGCCCGCCGAGCGGCGGGCGCGTCCGTCAGGCCTGAGGGATGTCGATCAGGCGGCGACCGAAGCGGCGCCGGCGGCCTCCTGCGGGTCGCGCAGCACGTAGCCGCGGCCCCAGACCGTCTCGATGTGGTGCTTGCCCTCGGCGGCCGCGGCCAGCTTCTTGCGCAGCTTGCAGATGAAGACGTCGATGATCTTCAGCTCAGGCTCGTCCATGCCGCCGTAGAGGTGGTTCAGGAACATCTCCTTCGTGAGGGTCGTGCCCTTCCGAAGCGAGAGCAGTTCCAGCATCTGGTATTCCTTGCCGGTCAGGTGGACGCGCATGCCGTTCACTTCGACCGTCTTGGCGTCGAGGTTGACGACGATGTCGCCGGTCTTGATCACCGACTGTGCATGGCCCTTGGAACGGCGGACCACGGCGTGGATGCGGGCGACCAGCTCGTCCTTGTGGAACGGCTTGGTCATGTAGTCGTCGGCGCCGCCTGAGAAGGTCTTCACCTTCGTGTCGATCTCGGCCGAGCCGGACAGGATCATGATCGGCGTGTTGATCTTGCCGTTGCGCAGCGTGCGCAGGACGTCCATGCCGCTCATGTCGGGCAGGTTGAGGTCCAGCAGGATCAGGTCGTAATCGTAGATCTTACCGAGGTCGACGCCCTCTTCACCGAGGTCGGTGGTATAGACGTTGAAACCTTCGGACTTCAGCATCAGCTCGATGCTTTGCGCCGTTGCGCTATCGTCTTCGATCAACAGTACGCGCATCAGCTTCTCCTACCCCTTGCCCGCTTGACGCTTCGGATCCTTCTGAATCCGTCGCCGTCCTCGCCGTTAACCTGCCGACGAGTTAATTTAAGACTGGTTAATCGTGGGTTTGCGCCCAGACAGAATCGTTAATCTGATGCGGATTCCGCGTCCAGCGTGGCTGGAATCGCCGGAGTCCCGGTCACGATGAATCTTTCGTGATTGGACAGTCCCGCCGAAGCAGGATGGGCGGAACGCCCCTTTGAGCGCGGCCGTTCGGTCCCCAGATCCGGGCTCAACGAAGCGACGAGAGGCCGCATGCAGCTGAAACCGGTTTCGGAACAGGTGATCGTGGTGACGGGCGCGGCGAGCGGCCTGGGACTGGCCATCGCGCGCAAGGCGGCCAAGGCCGGCGCGGCCGTGGTGCTGGCCGATCGCGACGAGGCGGCTGTGCGGGCCATTGCGGCCGAGCTGGGCGCAGCGGGCGGCCGGGTCCACCCGGTGGCCGGCGACTGCGCCGGCGAGGACGGTTGCCAGAAGATCGGCCGCGCCGCCGCGGCGCGCTTCGATCGCATCGACGGCTGGGTCGACGCCACCGGCGGCGACGCCGGCCTGGCTTTCGCCGTCGAGGGCCTGGCGAAGCACCTGGCCGGCCGCGGCGGGCAGGGCGCCGTGGTGGCGTTCGGCAAACGGCTGCCGCGAGCGGCGCGGACTGCCCTTCGCCAGGGCCGCGGGGTGCTGACGCCGACGCTGATCACCCTGCCGCGCGACGGGCGCGCCGACGCGCCGATGGCGGCCGCCGCCGACGCGGCGCTCTATGCGTTGGCCCACCCGCTCGCCCACATGGCCATCGCGCCGCGCGGGCGGCGGCTGACCGCGCTTACCGAGGCCAGCAAGCACAAGGGCGTCCTGCTGGGCGTCGGCCTCGTCGCGCTGGCGGGCGCGGCGGTCTGGCTGGGCCGCGGGCGGCTCGCCGGGGCGGCCGCCGCCGCGCGCTCGAGGTTGGCGAACGCGGCGAGACCGCTGGTGGTCCGCGCCATCCGTCGCCGGCCGCTCACCATGGCTGCAGTCGCGGCCGCCCGGCCGCGCCAGGCGGCGAAACTCGCCCACCGACTGCGCTGATCTTCACACGCCCTTAAGCGCGCGCGCGCGAATCTGGCCTCGACAGTTCGAGGGCGTATTCGTGAAGAGCCTTGCGGCCGCGATCGAGCGGCTGGATCCCCTGACGGTTTCGGGTCGCGTCGCGGCGGTGAACGGCCTCCTGATCGAGGCGCGCGGCGGGCTGACCCGACTGGCCGTCGGGGCCCGCGCCGAGATCGGTCGCTTCGGCGAGAAGCCCCTAGCCGCCGAGGTGGTGGGTTTCCGCGACACGCGTGCGCTCCTGATGCCGTTCGGCCCGGTCGAGGGCGTGGCGCCCGGCGCGGAGATCCGCATCGAGCCGCTGGGCTCGGCGGTGCGGCCTACCAAGGCCTGGCTGGGCCGCGTCGTCGACGCCTTCGGCAAGCCCATCGACGGCAAAGGCCCGCTGCCCAGCGGCATCGCCGCCTATCCGCTCCGCGCCTCGCCGCCCAGCGCCCACGCCCGCGCCCGGGTCGGCGAGCGGCTGGACGTCGGCGTGCGGGCCATGAACGCCTTCGCCACCCTCTGCCGCGGCCAGCGCCTGGGCGTCTTCGCCGGCTCTGGGGTCGGCAAGTCGGTGCTGCTTTCGATGCTGGCCAAGAACGCCGACTGCGACGCGGTCGTGGTGGGCCTGATCGGCGAACGGGGCCGCGAGGTGCGCGAGTTCATCGAGGAGACCCTGGGCGAAGAGGGCCTGAAGCGGGCCATCGTCGTCGTCGCCACCTCCGACGAGCCGGCCCTGAAGCGCCGCCAGGCGGCCTACATGACCATGGCCATCGCCGAGTACCTGCGCGACCAGGACCTGGAGGTCCTGTGCCTGATGGACTCGGTCACCCGCTTCGCCATGGCCCAGCGCGAGATCGGCCTGGCCGCCGGCGAGCCACCGACCACCAAGGGCTATACGCCGACCGTCTTCACCGAGCTGCCGAAGCTCCTCGAGCGCGCCGGTCCCGGGCCGATCCGGCCTGACGGGACCCGGGCCGGGCCGATCACCGGCATCTTCACCGTGCTGGTGGACGGCGACGACCACAACGAGCCGATCGCCGACGCCGTGCGCGGCATCCTTGACGGCCACATCGTCATGGAGCGGGCCATCGCCGAGCGCGGCCGCTTCCCGGCGATCAACGTCCTGAAGTCGATCAGCCGGACCATGCCGGGCTGCCACCAGCCCCGCGAGCGCGAGATCATCGCCGACGCCCGCGCGGTGCTGTCGGCCTACGCCAACATGGAAGAGCTCATTCGTATCGGCGCGTACCGGACCGGCGCGGACCCCATGGTCGACCGCGCCATCGCGCTGAACCCCGCGCTCGAAGCCTTCCTCGCCCAGGACAAGGACGAGGCGACGGGCCTCGCGGCCGGGTTCGACCGGCTGGCCGCGATCCTTGAGAGCGCACAATGATCCTGCTTCGCCAAGGCTTCGCAGGACGAGCGAAGAGACTTGTCCTTCGAAGCTCCGCTAGGAGCGAAGAAGGATGAGCTGGCAGGACAGCTTGATCAAGATCGCCACCTACGACGTCGAGATGCGCCAGCAGCAGTTGGCGGAGATCATGGGCCGCCTGGCGAGCGCGCAAACGCGGCTGCGGGTCATGGAGGCGGAGGGCGAGGCGGAAGCCAAGTTCGCCACCGCCAACCCCGAGACCGCATGGCGCCACGCCGCCTACGTCGCCGGGATGCGCATCCGCAAGGCCGCGCTGCTGGCCGAGATCGACGCCATCCAGGCCGAGGAACGCGGCGCCCGCGACGCCCTCAGCGTGGCCTTCGAAGAGCAGAAGAAGTACGAGCAGGTCGCCGAAAACGCCCGCGTCGCCGCCGCCAAGGAAGCCAGCCGCCGCGAGACCGCCATGCTGGACGAACTCGGCATGCAGCGGGCGGCGCGCAAGGCCAGTTAGGATCGCCTCTTCCCGTCCAAGACCGCAAAGCCGGCCAGGACCATCGCTACTCCGATCGCCATAAGCACGAGCGCGGCAACAAGCGCCGTCTGATCGGTGTTGTAGCGCATCGCGATCGGACGGCCGCCTCGGCCCGGCAGGTAGATCATCTGGAGCACGAACAGCCCCGCACCGCCGGTCGGGATACCGAGGCCCATCAGGCCATAACCCCCCAGCAATCTAAAGTTCGGCCGGTTGACCGGAGGCACGCCATGCGTGGACGGATCGGTGGCCGCCAAGCTACTCCGCCGGCCCCGCGGCCCTGCGGCGTTCGGCTTCGACGTCGGCGCGCAGGACGGTGAGGTCCTCGCTGATCTTGAAGACCGCCACGTAGAACTCGCAGAAGGCGCGCCAGAGCAGGACGAGCGCGCCCATGACGATGATTCCGCCGATCAGCACCGGGATCGCCAGCAGGATCCCGTACGGGAACGGGTCGCGGATGGCGACGCCGATGGCCGCGCCGATGGCGCCGAAGGCGCCCAGCGCGATGATCGCCAGGCCCGCCCAATAGATCAGGTGGATCACCCGGCCCGCCATCAGGTGCTCGAACGTCAGCATGTCGAGCCAGCCGGCCGGCTTGCCGTCGGATCGCGAAAGGGGTGGCCGCATCCTGTCCCTGAGCACTGCAGGGCCGTTGGACCGGCCCCGCCGCACCGCTACCAGCCCGGGCAGCCGCGGGCAATGGCGCGCTCAGGCCGCGCCGGCGGGCTGGGCCGCGGCCCGGTCGGGCGCCAGAGCGGCCCGCAGCATCACCGCCCCGGCGTAGGTCACCACGGCCACGACGCCCCAGCGCAGGGTCGACAGGGGCAGGGACTTCACGATGAACGCCGCCACCAGCACTGCCGGCACGCTGCCGATGGTCATCCCCAGCACCATGCCGAGGTTGAGCGGCCGCGCGCCCACCAGCCGCACGCCGCTGGTCACCATCAAGAGCGCCGCCGAGGCCATCATGATCGGGAAGGCGGCCCGCGGGTCCATGCCCAGGAGCGAGATCAGGATCAGGGTGGGCGCGAAATTGCCGATGCCCAGGTTCATCAGGATCCCGAGGACGAAGCTGGCGGCGACCACCAGGGCGAAGAGCCCCGGCGGCAGGGTGGTCGCGGTTCCGCCCGGCGGCATCAGGCCCAGGTTCGACAGCGTCGCCGCGGCCGCGGCGATCAGGAGGCCCAGGCCCAGGGTCAGCCGGATCGGACGCACCGCCAGCCGTCCGCCGACCGATACCCCCACCAGCGCCCCCAGCGCCGAGGCGCCGACCGACAGGCCCAACAGCAGGGGGTCCACCTGGATGACGCCGATGAAAACGAAGCCTTCTGCGACTGCGGCCAGCGCGTAGCCGCAGATCATGGTGGGCGCGATCAGCTCGTCGGGAACCGGTCCACGGAATTTCAGGTAGGCGGTCGAGGGCGCGAAGCAGCCGATGCCCAGCGCGTCGAAGAAGTTGGTCACCGCCCCAAGTGCGATGGACTCCAGGCTGGGCCGGCCGGGCCGGCGGCGGAACGCCGCGGCGAAGGCGATGACGAAGACGGCGCTGGCTGCGCCCAGCGCGCCGAGCAGGAAGGTGAGGATCATGAGCTGGCGGCCTCGGCCGGCGTGGCGACCCGCCCGCCGGTGGCGGCGGCGTGCAGCATGACGCCCGCGGCGTAGGTCACCACGACCACGACGCCCCAGCGCAGCTGGGTGATCGGCAGCGACTTCACGATGAACGCCGCCACCAGCACCGCGGGGATGCCGCCCAGGCTCATGCCGATCACCAGCGGCAGGTTCAGCGGCCGGGTCCTGATGATGCGCAGGCCGGCCACCAGCACCAGCAGCGCGCCGGAGGCCATCATGATCGGGAAGGCCGCGCGCGGATCCATCCCCAGCAGGCTGACCAGCACCAGCGTTGGGGCGAAGTTGCCGACCCCCAGGTTCACCAGGATCCCGAAGCCGAAGCTGGCGGCCACGACGATCGCGAAGGGCAGGGGCGGCAGGCTCGTCGCCGTCCCGCCCGGCGGCATCAGGCCCAGGTTCGAGAGCGCGAATCCGGTCGCCGCGACCAGCAGGCCGATCCCCATCACCACCCGGATCGGATTGACCGGCAGGACGGCCGCCACGCGGACGCCAACGATCGCTCCGGCTACACAGGAGGTGATCGCGCTGGCCAGCAGGATGGGATCGACCTTCACGGCGTTGGTGAAGACGAAGGCCTCGGCGACGGTGGGGAGCGCGTAGCCCACCATCATGGTCGCCGGGATCATGGCGTCGTTCGCGACCAGGCGGCGGAACTTGAGGTAGGGCGTCGTCGTCGCGAAGCTGCTGATGCCCAGGGTGTCGAAGAAGTTCGACACGGCGCTGAACAGCGCCCCTTCGATCGACGGTGTCCCGGGCCTGCGCCGCCAGGCCTGGGCCAGCGCCACCAGGAACACCAGCGTGGCGGCGGTCAGCACCACCTGCAGGACGATCAGGATCATGCGCGCGAGCCCCCTCCGCCGCCGGACGGGACGACGCTAGCCTAGATCACGCCCACGGTCTTCAGCCGGGCGCGGGGATGGACCTCGTTCTGGCTCATCACCGTGGTCTGGCCGCGGAAGCGCTCGATGATCGAGCGGACGTAGGGACGGATGGTCGGGCTAGTCAGCAGCACCGGGCTGTCGCCTGCGAGCGCGGCGCGCTCGAAGGTCTCGCGCACGCCGCGGACGAAGTCCTGCAGGCGCGAGGGGGCCAGCGCCAGCTGCTTGTCGTCGCCCGTGCCCACCAGCGCGTCCCCGAACGCCATCTCCCACTCGGGCGAGAGCGTGATGATCGGGAGCGCCCCGTCGTCGCCGCGGTGGGCGAAGGAGAGCTGACGGGCGAGCCTGGCGCGGACCTGTTCGACCAGCAGGGTGACGGAAGTGGTGTGCGGCGCGGCCTCGCCGATCCCTTCCAGGATCGCCGGCAGGTCGCGGATCGAGACCCGCTCCTTTAGCAGCGCCTGCAGCACGCGCTGGATGGTGGTGACGCTGACCACCGAGGGGACCAGGTCGTCGACCAGCTTCTTCTGTCCCTCCGGCAGGTCCTTCAGCAGCTTCTGGACCTCGGCGTAGGAGAGCAGGTCCGGCATGTTCTCCTTCAGGATCTCGGTCAGGTGCGTGGTCAGCACCGTGGCCGGATCGACGATGGTGTAGCCGCGGAAGGTGGCTTCCTCGCGCAGGTTCTCGTCCACCCAGGTGGCCGGCAGGCCAAAGGCAGGCTCGCGCACGTGCTCGCCGGGCATGTCGACCTGGCCGCCGCGCGGGTCCATGGCCATCATCTGGCCCAGGCGCACCTCGCCGGACCCTGCGTCCATCTCCTTGATGCGGATGCAATAGCCCTGGCTCGGGAGGCGCATGTTGTCGAGGATGCGCACCGACGGCATCACGAACCCGTACTCGCCGGCGAGCGTGCGGCGCAGGGCCTTGATCTGGTCGGTGAGGCGGCGGCCCTCCAGGTCGTTGATCAGGCCCAGCAGGCCATAGCCCAGCTCGATCTTGATCTCGTCGATGGCCAGCGTCTGGGTGATCGGCTCCTCCGCCGGCTCGGCGGCCGGGGCGATCTCCACCTGCGCCGGCTCCAGCGCCTTCTGCGAGCGGCGCCAGGCCAGCGTGCCGGCGCCCGCCGAGATCGCCGCGAACGGGATCAGCGGCATACCGGGGATCAGGGCCAGCACGCCGGCGGCGGCGGACACCATGCCCAGACTGGTCGGGTTCATGGCCAGCTGGGCGACCAGGGCCTGGTCGGCGGAGCCCTCGACGCCCGCCTTGGACACCAGGAAGCCGGCGGCGATCGAGATGATCAGCGCCGGGATCTGGGCCACCAGGCCGTCGCCGATGGTCATGATCGTGTAGGACGAGAACGCCTGGGCGAGCGGCACGTGGTGCTGCAGGATCCCGATCAGGATGCCGCCGATCACGTTGATCGCCACGATCACCAGGCCCGCGACGGCGTCGCCGCGCACGAACTTGCTGGCGCCGTCCATGGAGCCGAAGAAGGTCGACTCCTGCTCCAGCTCCTTGCGGCGCTTCTTGGCCTCGGTCTCGTCGATCAGGCCGGCCGACAGGTCGGCGTCGATCGCCATCTGCTTGCCGGGCAGGGAGTCCAGGGTGAAGCGGGCCGACACTTCGGCGATGCGGCCCGAGCCCTTGGTGATCACCACGAAATTCACGATCACCAGGATCGCGAAGACGATCAGGCCGATGGCGAAGTTGCCGCCCATCATCAGCTTGCCGAAGGCCTCGATGATGTGGCCGGCGCCGGCTGCGCCCTCGTGGCCGTGGCCCAGGATCAGGCGCGTCGAGGCGATCTCCAGCGCCAGGCGAAAGAGCGTCGTGCCCAGCAGCACCATCGGGAAGCCGGTGAACTCCAGCGGCTTCCTGATCAGCAGGGCGGTCATCAGGATCAGGACCGCGCTGGTGATCGAAAGCGCCAGCAGCACGTCCAGCAGGAACGCCGGGATCGGCAGGATCAAGAGGACGACGATGCCGACCACGCCCAGCGCGAGCGCGACTTCGCCACGCGCCACCCAGCTGATGATCTGGGCGGCGGACGGCGCGCGGCCAAGCGGCGATGGGACGGAAACGTCGGCCATGACTACTCGATCAGGCGTCCCAAAAGGTCGTCATCGCCCGGTCGGCTGAAAGCCGATCCGGGTGACCCAAGCTGAGCTGCGTGACTTGCAGGGCCGCTTGGTTCCCCCGGATCGCGCTCGCGCGCGACCGTGGGATGACGGAGGAGGTGTGGCTACGCCGCACTCGCGGCGCCCATCTGCGGCGGCGGCACCGAAACGCCGGCGTCGTTGTATTCCTTCAGCTTGTTGCGCAGCGTGCGGATCGAGATGCCCAGGATGTTGGCCGCGTGCGTACGGTTGCCCAGGCAGTGCTCCAGGGTGTCGATGATCAGCTGCTGCTCCATGGCGGCGACCGTCTGGCCGACGAAGCCGCGGGTGGCGGTCTCGGCGGCGATGGAGGCGGCCTGGGCCGTGCGCAGCGCCGGATCGGCCCCCGCCAGCGGCTGGCCGTCGGGCAGGCGGATCGCCATCTCCTCGATCTCGGCGCCGGGCGAGAGCAGCACGGCGCGGTGCATGGCGTTTTCCAGCTCGCGCACGTTGCCGGGCCAGCGGTGGCCGACCAGCCGGCGGCGCGCCTCGGCGCTCAGCGGCTTTTCCGGCAGGCCGTTGGCGGCGGAGTACTTCTTGATGAAGTGGTCGGCCATCGCCGTGATGTCGGCCGGCCGTTCGCGCAGCGGCGGGATGCGCAGGTTCACGACGTTCAGGCGATAGAGCAGGTCCTCGCGGAACGTCCCGTCGCGCACGCCCTGGGCCAGGTCGCGGTTGGACGTGGCCAGGATGCGGATGTCCACCTTCACCGGCTTGGCGCCGCCGACGCGGTCGATCTCGCGCTCCTGGATGGCGCGCAGCAGCTTGGCCTGCAGGCGCGCGTCCATCTCGCTGATCTCGTCCAGCAGCAGGGTGCCGCCGTTGGCTTCCTCGAACTTGCCGATGCGCCGCGCCACCGCGCCGGTGAAAGCGCCCTTCTCGTGGCCGAACAGCTCGCTCTCCAGCAGGTTCTCGGGGATCGCCGCGCAGTTGACGCTGATGAAAGGGCGCGACGACCGTCGCGACTTCTGGTGCACGTAGCGGGCGATGACTTCCTTGCCGACGCCGCTTTCGCCGGTGATCAGGATCGAGGCGTCGGAGGGTGCGATCTGGTCGGCCATCTTGATCACCTGCTCCATGCCGGGATCGCGCACGACCATGGGGCGGTTGTCGTCGGAGACGGCGGCCAGGACGGCGGCGATCAGCTCGGCGTCGGGCGGCAGCGGGATGAATTCCTTGGCCCCGGCCCTGATGGCCCCGGCCGCCCCGGCGGCGTCGGCGGCGACGCCGCATGCCACCACCGGCGCGCGGATCCGCTCGGCCTCGTTGGCGGCGATCAGGGCCGCGATGTCGAGCTCGTAGTCGACCATCAGCAGGTCTGCGCCCTGGCCGGCGCGCAGCGCGTGGGTGGCCGCCTCGCACGTCTCCACGTGGCTGACCTTGGCGCCCGCGCTCATCGCCATCTTCACGGCGGTGGAGAGCTGCCCGTTCAGTTTTCCGACGACCAGAAGCCGCATGGATCTAAGTCTCCCTCAGCGACGGCGCTGCTTAAGCCGCCGCGTCCTCGCCCTTGATGATTTCCGTCATGGTCACGCCCAGCCGCTCGTCGACGATCACGACCTCGCCGCGGGCCACCAGGCGGTTGTTCACGTAGATGTCGATCGCCTCGCCGACCTTGCGGTCGAGCTCGAGCACGCTGCCCTGGCCCAGCTGCAGCAGCTGGGCGACGGAGAGGCTGGCGCGCCCCAGGACGGCGGAGATGTTCACCGGCACGTCGAACACAGGGGCCAGGTCGCCGGCGGATTTCTCCGACTCGTCGCCGTGCAGGTCGGGCAGGGCGCCTTCGCCTTGCGCGAATTCGTCCAGCTTCAGCTCCTGGCCGGGCTGGCCGGTGTCTTCGGGGGTGTGGTCGGGCGTCTCGGACATGGCCTAGCTTTCGCTCGCAGGATCGCCGGCGGAGCCGGGAATGAGGGGTTCGGCGTGCAGGCCCTCGGCGGCCAGCGCCGCCTTGAGGGTGTCGGCCACGCGCTCGGCCGCCGCAGCGGGGTCGAACGCGGCCTGGCCGTCGCCGAAGTCGAGGGTGAAGGCGGCGTGGCCCATGCCGTCGGCGGGCCGCACCTGGATCTGGCCGGGGTAGCCGATCGCCTGGGCGGTCTCGTCCAGGGCCGCCTGCAGGGCGTCGGCCAGCTCGGGCTGGCAGGCGACGGTGAGCTTGGGCGAGGCCTCGATCTCGCGGGCCAGGGACTCCAGCGCGGTCTGCGCCGGCGCCTGGGGGAAGCGGTCCAGGGCGGCGTCGGCGATGGCGCGGGCGCAGGCCAGCGACAGCTCGGCCGAGCTCACGCGGTGTTCGTGGGCCACCTCGGCCAGCCGTGGCAGGGCGGCGCGGCACGCCTGGGCGATGGCTTCCAGCGCGGCGGCCTGGCGCGCGGCGATCGAGTTCATCGCCAGCCGGTCGCCCTCGGCGTTGGCCGCGCGGCGGATCTGCTCGACCTCGTCGGCGGTGTAGGTGCGCTTGGGCCGCGGCGTGCTGGCGATCACGTGCCCGCCGCCGTCGAAGACGGTGTCGAAGTTGAACTTCTCGGACTGCGCCTTGGGGATGATCTGGCCGGACATCAGTACACCAGCTCGTCATCGTCGCCGCCGGCGCCGACCAGCACGATCTCGCCCTTGTTGGCGAGGTCCTTGGCGACCTGGACCATGGCCATCTGCGCCTGCTCCACCTCGCGCAGGCGGACGGGGCCCATGCTCTCCATGTCCTCCCGCATGATCTTGGATGCGCGCTCGGACATGTTTGAGAAGAACATCTCGCGCAGGCTGTCGGAGGAGCCCTTCAGCGCCAGCGCCAGCTGGTCCTTCTCGACCGTGCGCAGCAGCGTCTGCACGCCGCCCGGATCCAGCTTGGAGAGGTCCTCGAAGACGAACATCAGGGCGCGGATTCGCTCGGCGCTCTCGCGGTTGCGCTCTTCCAGCGCCGTGATGAACCGCGTCTCGGTCTGGCGGTCGAAGGCGTTGAAGATGTCGGCCATCATCTCGTGGCTGTCGCGCTTCGAGGTGCGGGCCAGGTTCGACATGAACTCGGTGCGCAGCGTCTGCTCGATCTTGTCCAGGATCTCGCGCTGCACCGGCTCCATGCGCAGCATCCGGCTGACGCACTCCAGCGCGAAGTCTTCGGGCAGCGCGGTCAGCACGCGCGCGGCGTGCTCGGACTTGATCTTCGACAGTACGACCGCGACGGTCTGCGGGTACTCGTTCTTCAGGTAGTTGGCGAGCACGCCCTCGTTCACGTTGCCCAGCTTGTCCCACATGGTGCGACCCGCCGGACCGCGGATCTCCTCCATGAGGGTGTCGACCTTGTCCTCGGGCATGATCGAGGCGAGCAGCTTCTGGGTCAGCTCCACCGACCCGGTGATCGCTCCCGAGCCCATCCCGGAGACGAACTCGACCAGCAGATCCTCGACGACGCTCGACGTGACCTGGCCCAGGCCGGCCATGGCCTGGGAGATGATCTTGATCTCCTCCTCGTCCAGCTGGCGCCAGACGCCGGCGTGATCCTCGCCCAGCGACAGCAGGACCACGGCGGCCTTCTCGGGCCCCGACAGCCGGCTGACGTCGACGATCGCCTTCGATTTTGAGGACTTCGAACTCATGCGGATTCGTGCAGCCAGCTACGGATGATCGAGACCGACTCTTCCGGGTGCTTGTCGACGAACTCGGCGACGCGCTTCACGGAGCTGGCCTTCACCTGGCCCTCGATGCGGGCGATATCGATTTTCTCCTCGATGCCGCCGGCGGGTCCGGGCAGCGCCATCTGCTGGCCGGTGGCCGGGTCGACGGTGATCTGCATCGGCTGGCCGTCCGGCGAGGTCGTCAGGCGCGTGACGCCCGGCCCGCCCAGCATCGCCATCGGCCCGCCGCCGCCGGAGAGCGCGCCCTTCAGCAGCGGACGGACGATGAACAGCATCATCAGGATCGCGACTATGCCCATGACCACGATCTCGGCGGCGCGCATGATGTCGTTCTTGTCGAAGCCCATCAGCGGGCTGGCGGCCGCCACGCCCTCGCCGTCGTCGGCGGTGGGGAAGCGCACGTTGACCACCTGCACATTGTC
>Ga0308176_10001057_pt1 | contig 17314 bp, 14 predicted proteins | sample PhyCR2_3_FD_203890 | JGI IMG/M metagenome (GOLD analysis project Ga0308176, IMG submission 203890) | Soil microbial communities from UC Gill Tract Community Farm, Albany, California, United States - DLSLS.C.R2 | ecosystem: Environmental > Terrestrial > Soil > Agricultural land | place: USA...
AGGCACGGAGCGAAGCTGCTGTACGCCTACTGCAACGCCACCGTGCCGAGGATCTCCCTGATCCTGCGCAAGGCGTACGGAGGTGCGTACATCGTGATGGACTCCCAGTCGATCGGCGCCGACCTCACCTACGCCTGGCCCACCAACGAGATCGCCGTGATGGGCGCCGAGGGCGCGGCCAACGTCATCTTCCGCCGCCAGATCGCCGAGGCCGACGACCCGGAGGCCCGGCGGGCGGAGCTGGTCAAGGAGTACAAGGCCGAGCTGATGCATCCCTATTACGCGGCCGAGCGCGGTCTGGTGGACGACGTGATCGATCCGGCCGACACCCGCCGCGTCCTGATCGGCGCGCTGGCGATGCTGCGCACCAAGCACGCCGAGCGTCCCGCCCGCAAGCACGGCAACCCGCCCCAGTGACGGAGGTCTCATGAGCGCGTCCCCCACTCCCCCCATCCGCGTCGAGAAGGGCCAGGCCACCGACGAGGAGCTGGCCGCCCTCGCGGTGCTGCTGCTCAGCCGCACCGCCCTGGCCGGGGCCGGCACCGAGCCCGGCTCCCCCGGCACCACCTCCTGGCGCCCGCACGCCTACCACGCCCCGCACAGCTGGCAGCGGGCCTGATCCGGCGGGCACCGAGTCCCCCTGCGGCCCGGCACACCCGGGCCGCAGGGGGCGCGCTCAGTCCTGGACGAGCTTGATGTCCTGCTGCCGGACGGCGTGGAAGTAGGGCATCGGCGCGAGGCGCGAGGGCCGCAGCTCCAGGAGGGTGGCCTCGACGTGCGCCGCGCCGGCCTTGAGGGGCTCGGCACCGGCCTTGTGCGACGCCTTCCCGGCCTTCCGCGCCGCCTTCCCGGACTTGGCCGACGCGCTCCCGGCCTTGGGCGACGTCTTCTCCGCCTCGGCCGACACCTTCCCGGTCGTGATGGATTCCGTACCGCTCTTGATCGCTTCCGTGTCGGCCTTGCCGGAGTTCGACCAGTGGTGGTCCGCGCCGTCGCACACGGCGCTGGTGCCGCCGATGGCGTACTTGATGCCGGGGTCGGTCCCGGTGACCGAGGAGCTGACGAACACCGGTCCGCTGCTGCCGATGCAGCGGTAGGTGCCGGAGAGGGTGATGGTGCCGTCGGCGGCGATCCGGCCGGTGGCGTCGACGGTGAGGCTCTCGGTCGGGTCGGCGCCGGCGGCCGGTGCGGCGACGGCGCACAGCAGCGCGGCGGCGCCGAGGCCGGCGGCGAGAGCGGGGCGTACGGGCATGGGGGGTACCTCCCGGTCACGGGGTGTGGGGGTTCCACTCGTACCGGGCGGTCCGGGGGCCCGCCGTGACCGTCACCCCTTCGGTGGCGCGTCCCCCGGCAGCACCGCGAACCCGTCCAGCTCGACCAGCGCCCGCTCGTCCCACAGCCGTACGACCTGGACGACCGCCATCGCCGGATAGTCGCGGCCCGCCGACTCCCGCCAGACACGGCCCAGTCGGCGGGCGTGGGCGCGGTAGCCGGCGACATCGGTGGTGTAGACGGTGACACGGGCGAGGTCGGCGGGGGTGCCGCCGGCCGCGCGCAGGGCGGTGAGCAGATTGGTGAGCGCCCTCTCGAACTGCTCGACCAGCGTGTCGCCGGTGACCTCGCCGTCGCCGTCGAGGGCGGTCTGGCCGGCCAGGAACACCAGCCGGCTGCCGGTCGCGACGACGGCGTGCGAGAAGCCCGTGGGCGGGGACAGCTCGGGCGGGTTGACACGCTCGGTGCTCACCGGGCCTCCCCCTCGGTCCGCGTGGCGTACAACTCCTTGGCGATAATGCCCCGTTGCACCTCGCTGGCGCCCTCGTAGATCCGCGGCGCGCGCACCTCGCGGTAGAGGTGTTCCAGCAGGTGGCCGCGGCGCAGCGCGCGGGCGCCGTGCAGCTGGACGGCGGTGTCGACGACGTACTGCGCGGTCTCGGTGGCCAGCAGCTTGGCCATCGCGGCCCGCCCCGGCACATCGGCGGCGCCCTCGTCGTACGCCGTCGCCGCCGCGTACACCATCAGCCGGGCCGCCTCGGTGCGCAGGGCCATCTCGGCGACCTGGTGGGCGACCGCCTGCAGGTCCCGCAGCTTGCCGCCGAACGCGTCTCGTTCGCTGGTGTGCTCGAGCGTGGCGTCGAGCGCCGCCTGGGCCATGCCGACCGCGAAGGCGCCGACGCTGGGGCGGAACAGGTTGAGGGTGCCCATGGCGACGGCGAAGCCGCGGTCGGGCTCGCCGAGCACGTCGTCCGCGGTGACGGGGACGGCGTCCAGGTACAGGGCGCCGATCGGGTGCGGGGAGAGCATCTCCAGCGCGGAGCCGGTGAGGCCGGGCCGGTCTGCGGGGAGCAGGAAGGCGGTCACCCCCCGGGCCCCGGCGCCGGGCGTGGTGCGGGCGAAGACGGTGTAGAAGTCGGCCTCGGGGGCGTTGGAGATCCAGCACTTCTCGCCGGTGAGCCGCCAGCCGGAGCCGCGGTCCGATTCGGCCGTGAGGGCGAGGGCGGCCGCGTCGGAGCCGGCCCCCGGCTCGCTCAGCGCGAACGCGGCCACCGCGCTGCCCTCGGCCACCCGGGGCAGCCAGCGCTCGCGCTGGGCGGCGGTGCCGTGGGCGTGCACCGGATGGGCGCCCAGGCCCTGGAGGGCGAGGGCGGTCTCGGCCTCGGTGCAGGCCTGCGCCAGCGACTCGCGCATCAGGCACAGCTCCAGGGCGCCGGAGGTGAACAGGCGGGCGAGCAGGCCGAGTCGGCCGAGTTCGGCGAGGAGGGCCCGGTCGACCCGGCCCGGCTCCCCCTTGTCGGCGATCGGGCGCAGCCGTTCGGCGGCCAGGGTGCGCAGCTCGGCGCGCCAGGCGGTGCGCTCCGGTCCGAGTGAGAATGCGGGCACTGCCGGTCCTCCCTCCGGGGCGGGCCGGCGATGACCCTCCCGTCTTCTTCCGACGGTATCGCGCACAGTTGACTGTCGTCACCAACACGATACGCTCCAGATGCGAGCGCAGTCAGGACGCCCGTCTCGACGCCGTCAGGCAAGGGGGCGCACCGCCATGAACGTCTCCGCCCACGTCGACACCTTCACGCGCGACCACCTTCCGCCGCCGGACGAGTGGCCCGAGCTGCGCTTCGACCTGGCGGAGCTGCGCTACCCCGAACGGCTCAACTGCGCCGCCGAGCTGCTCGTCCACGGCGCCCCGGACCACCCGGTCTTCCACACCCCGGACGGCCCTTCGTGGACGTACGGCGTCCTGCGCGCCCGCGTCGACCGGATCGCCCATGTCCTCACCGGCGAACTGGGCGTCGTACCCGGCAACCGGGTCCTGCTGCGCGGGCCGACCACCCCCTGGCTCGCCGCGTGCTGGCTCGCCGTGCTGAAGGCGGGCGCGGTGGCGGTGACCGTGCTGGCCCAGCAGCGGCCGCACGAGCTGGCCACGATGTGCGAGATCGCCCGGGTCCGGCACGCGCTGTGCGACATACGGGCCGTGGACGACCTGGCGAAGGCCGGGATACCGGACCTGCGCATCCTCGCCTACGGCGGTGAGGCGCCCGACGACCTGCTGCGCCGCCCGGCGCCGGACGCCCCCTTCCCGGCGGTCGGCACCGCCGCCGACGACGTCGCCCTGATCGCCTTCACCTCGGGCACCACGGGCCGCCCGAAGGGGTGCATGCACTTCCACCGGGACGTGCTGGCCGTCGCCGACACCTTCTCCGCGCATGTGCTGCGGCCCCGGCCCGAGGACGTGTTCACCGGCAGTCCCCCGCTCGGCTTCACGTTCGGGCTGGGCGGTCTGGTGATCTTCCCGATGCGGGCGGGCGCCAGCGCGCTGCTCCTCGAACAGGCGGGGCCGCGCCAGCTGCTGCCGGCCATCGCCGGGCACCGGGTCTCGGTGCTGTTCACCGCGCCGACCGCGTACCGCGCGATGCTGGAGGCGATGGACGGCCACGACGTCTCGTCGCTGCGGCGCTGCGTGTCGGCAGGCGAGAACCTGCCCGCGGCCACCTGGCGGGCGTGGCACGAGCGCACGGGGCTGCGCATCATCAACGGCATCGGCGCCACCGAGCTGCTGCACATCTTCGTCTCCGCGGCCGACGAGCGGATCAGACCCGGCACCACGGGGTTCCCGGTCCCGGGCTGGCAGGCGCGGGTCCAGGACGCGAACGGCGACCCGGTGCCGGACGGCGAGCCGGGACTGCTGGCCGTCCGCGGCCCGGTCGGCTGCCGCTATCTCGCCGACCCGCGGCAGCGGGAGTACGTGCGCGGCGGCTGGAACGTCACCGGCGACACCTACGTACGCGAGGGCGACGGCTACTTCCGCTACGTGGCCCGCGCGGACGACATGATCATCTCGGCCGGCTACAACATCGCGGGACCGGAGGTGGAGGACGCCCTGCTGCGCCACCCCGACGTGGTCGAGACGGCGGTGGTCGGCCGCGCCGACGAGGTGCGCGGCCAGGTGGCGGTGGCCTACACGGTGCTGCGGGACGGGGCGGAGCGCGACCCCGAGCCGCTGCGCGCCTTCCTCAAGTCGGAGCTGGCGCCCTACAAGTGCCCGCGCGAGTTCGTCTTCCTCGACGCCCTGCCCCGCACGGCCACCGGCAAGCTGCAGCGGTTCCGGCTACGCACCGCCGGTGACCGGCCGTGACACCGACGGCCTAAAATGATCAACGTGTCCGAGCAGCACGCCCCCAGGTCCCTCATCGTCACGCTGTACGGCGCGTACGGCCGCTTCATGCCCGGCCCCGTGCCCGTCGCCGAGCTGATCCGGCTTCTGGCCGCGGTCGGGGTGGACGCGCCCTCCGTCCGTTCCTCGGTGTCCCGGCTCAAACGCCGCGGGCTGCTGCTGCCCGCCCGCACCCGGGCCGGCACGGCCGGATACGAACTCTCGGACGAGGCACGCCAGTTGCTGGAGGACGGCGACCGCCGCATCTACGCGACCGCTCCCCCCGAGGACGAGGGCTGGGTCCTGGCGGTGTTCTCCGTGCCCGAGTCGGAACGGCAGAAGCGGCACGTCCTGCGCTCCCGGCTGGCCGGCCTGGGCTTCGGCACGGCGGCGCCCGGAGTGTGGATCGCCCCGGCCCGTCTGTACGAGGAGACCCGGCACACCCTGCGCCGCCTGGCCCTCGACCCGTACGTCGACCTCTTCCGCGGCGAGCACCTCGGCTTCGCCGCCACCCCGCAGGCCGTCACCCGCTGGTGGGACCTGACGGCGATCGCCAAGACGCACGAGGGTTTCCTGGACGCCCACGCGCCCGTCCTGCACGCCTGGGAGCGGCGCACCGGTACCCCGCCGGAGGAGGCCTACCGGGACTATCTGACGGCCCTGGACTCCTGGCGCCACCTGCCCTACACCGACCCGGGACTGCCCGCCCGGCTGCTGCCCGCCGACTGGCCGGGGGTCCGCTCGGCGCAGGTGTTCCGGGGGCTGCACGAGCGGCTGTGCGACGCGGGGGCGCAGTTCGTGGGGGCGTGAGCCCCGCGGGTCAGAAGCGCCGCAGCCGCATCGCGATGCCGTGCCCGACCGCGAGGTAGAGCACCGCGGGCAGTCCGTAGTCGAGCAGTACCCGGAGGTTCTCCGTGTCCATCGTGAAGATGTCCTGCGACCACCAGGCCAGCGCGTCGGCCACACCCTCCACGAACCCCACGAAGACGTTCGCGTGGTTGGCCTCCAGCAGGTAGAGCAGGATCCACAGCCCCAGGAACGCCGCCGCGACGTCGGCGACGGTGTGGATGATCAGGGCGGTGCGCCGGGTGCCCGAGCCGTCCCCGCGACGAGGCCGGCCGGGGCCGGCGGGCCGGTAGGCGGGCTCCGCGTACTGCGGCTCCGGGGCCGGGGGGCCGCCGTAGCCGTATCCGGGGGGCTCGGGCAGGGGCCTGGTGTCGTTCATCGCGGTCTCGGTCTCTCTCGTCTCCGGCATGGACCAGCCGAACGTAGCCAGCCGAAGCGGAACAAGCGGTTCAGGAACCGTGCGAATCACGTGGAAGGCGTGTGACCGGTACCGCGCGGCTCCTCCTCGTCACCCCGGTCATCGTCCGCCGAGCGACAGCCGGGGCTTCGGCGCGTCCGTGCGGCCGGTCTGCGGTCGTCTGCTGCCCGCCCGGTAGGGATCGGGCCAGGCCACGCCGGGCCCCTCGTAGCCCTGCTCGGCGGCCGCGTGCAGCGTCCAGTGCGGGTCGTACAGATGCGGCCGGGCCAGTGCGCACAGGTCCGTACGCCCGGCCAGGATCAGGGAGTTGACGTCGTCCCAGGAGGAGATCGCGCCGACCGCGATCACCGGGACCCGGACCTCGTGCCGGATGCGGTCGGCGAACGGCGTCTGGTACGACCGCCCGAACTCCGGCCGCTCCTCGGCCACCACCTGCCCGGTGGAGACGTCGATCGCGTCGGCGCCGTGTGCCGCGAAGGCCCGGGCGATGCCGACCGCGTCCTCGGCGCCGGTGCCGCCGTCGGCCCAGTCGGTGGCGGAGATCCGCACGGTCATGGGCCGTTCGTCCGGCCACACCGCGCGCACGGCGTCGAAGACCTCCAGCGGGAACCTCAGCCGGTTCTCCGGCGAGCCGCCGTAGGCGTCGGTGCGCCGGTTGGTGAGCGGGGAGAGGAAGCCGGAGAGCAGATAGCCGTGGGCGCAGTGCAGTTCGAGCAGGTCGAAGCCGGCCCGCGCGGCCCGCCCGGCGGCCGCGGCGAACTGCTCCCGGATGTCGGTGAGCTGGGCGCGGGTGAGGCCGCGCGGGATCTGGCTGCCCGGCTTGTAGGGCAGCGGGGAGGCGGCCACCAGCGGCCAGTTGCCGTCGGGCAGCGGCTCGTCCATCCCCTCCCACATCAGCCGGGTGGAGCCCTTGCGGCCGCTGTGGCCGAGCTGGACGCCGATCGCGGTGCCCGGTGCCCGGTGGTGCACGAAGTCGGTGATCCGCCGCCATGCCTCGGCCTGCCGGCCGGTGTAGAGGCCGGCGCAGCCAGGGGTGATCCGGCCCTCCTCGCTCACGCACACCATCTCGGTCATCACCAGGCCGGCCCCGCCGAGCGCTCGGGCGCCCAGGTGGACCAGGTGGAAGTCGCCGGGAACACCGTCGTCGGCCGAGTACATGTCCATGGGCGACACCACGACCCGGTTGCGCAGGGTCAGGCCGCCCAGCCGGAACGGGGTGAACATGGGGGGCGTGCCCGGCGGGCAGCCGAACTCCCGCTCGACGGCCCCGGTGAAGTGCGCGTCGCGCAGCCGGAGGTTGTCGTGGGTGACCCGGCGGCTGCGGGTGAGCAGGTTGAAGGCGAACTGGCGGGACGGCTGGCCGAGGTAGCGGCCCAGGTCCTCGAACCACTCCAGGCTGGCCCGGGCGGCCCGCTGGGTGGAGGCGACGACGGGTTTGCGCTCCTCCTCGTAGGCGGCCAGCGCGCGGGGCACGTCGGGCTGTTCCCCGACGCACGCGGCCAGCGCCAGCGCGTCCTCCACGGCGAGCTTGGTGCCGGAGCCGATGGAGAAGTGGGCGGTGTGGGCGGCGTCGCCGAGGAGGACGACGTTGCCGTGCGACCAGCGCTCGTTGACCACCGTGCGGAAGGTCGTCCACGCCGACTTGCCGGAGCGCAGCGGCCGTCCGCCGAGGGCGTCGGCGAAGATCTTGGCACAGCTCTCCACGGACTCCCGCGGCTCGGCCTCGTCGAATCCGGCCGCCCGCCAGACCTCCTCGCGCATCTCGACGATCACGGTGGAGGCGCCGAGTCGGTTCTGCGGATCGGAGGGCCCCGTTGAGGGGTGGTGGCCGGGAGACGGGCGGGCGTACGGGTAGGCGTGCAGTTGCATCACGCCGTGCTCGGTCTCGGCGATCTCGAAGCGGAAGGCGTCGAAGGCGAAGTCGGCCGCCAGCCAGATGTAGCGGCAGCGGTGCGCGCTCACCCGGGGCCGGAACGCGTGGGCACAGGCGTCGCGGGTGGTGCTGTGGACTCCGTCGGCGGCGACGACCAGGTCGTACTCCTCGGCGAGCCGGGCGGCCGGCGGTGCCACGGTGCGGAAGCGGAGGTCGACGCCCAGGGAGCGGCAGCGCTCGTGCAGGATCTCCAGCAGCCGGCGCCTGCCCAGCGCGGCGAAGCCGTGTCCACCGGAGGTGTGCCGGGTGCCCCGGTGGACGATGTCGATGTCGTCCCAGCGGACGAAGTCGCGCCGCAGGGCCTCGTGGACCACCGGGTCGGCGTGCTCGATGCCGCCCAGGGTCTCGTCGGAGAGGACCACGCCGAAGCCGAAGGTCTCGTCGGGGGCGTTGCGCTCCCAGACGGTGACCTCCCGCGCGGGATGGAGCCGTTTCAGCAGCGCGGCCGCGTAGAGACCGCCGGGGCCCCCGCCGGTGATCGCCACGCGCAGGGGGCGGCCGGCCATCGCGGCTACCTCCCCCGCCACTTCGGCGGCCGCTTCTCCTGGAAGGCGGCGTGGAACTCCGCGTAGTCCTCGCCGTTCATCAGCAGGGCCTGGGTCGAGGCGTCCAGCTCGATCGACGCGGCCAGCGGCATGTCGAGCTCGGCCGTGAGCAGCGCCTTGGTCTGGGCGTACGCCAGGGCGGGTCCGTCGGCCAGGCGGCGGGCCAGGTCCAGCGCCGTCTCGTCGGTGTGACCCTCCTGGGCCGGCACGCTGATCAGGCCGATCCGCTCGGCCTCCGCCGCGCGCACCGGTTCGCCCAGCATCAGCAGCCGGGTCGCGTGGCCGAGCCCGACGACGCGGGGCAGCAGATAGGCCGCGCCCATGTCGCCGCCGGAGAGGCCGACACGGGTGAAGAGGAAGGCGAACCGGGCCGAGGGGTCCGCTACGCGGAAGTCTGCCGCCAGGGCGAGCACGGCGCCGGCGCCCGCCGCCACGCCGTGCACGGCGGCGATCACCGGGAACGGGCACTCCCGGATCGCCCGGACCACCTGCCCGGTCATCCGGTTGAAGTCGAGGAGCTGGGCGGTGTCCATGGACAGGGTGGCGCCGATGATCTCGTCCACGTCGCCGCCGGAGCAGAAGCCGCGGCCCTCACCGGCCAGCACCAGGGCGCGGACCGACCGCTCCCGGGACAGCTCGGCGAGCAGGTCGCGCAGGTCGGCGTAGGCGCCGAAGGTGAGGGCGTTGAGCTTGTCCGGGCGGTCGAGGGTGACGGTGGCGACACCGTCGTCGAGCTGGACCCGCAGGTGCTCCCACGTGGAGGTGCGGGCGGCGGAGCCGGTGAAGGGACTCATGACGTGCGGCCTCCTAGAGGGGGCGGTGCCTCACGTTGCTGCGGTGGTGCCTCACGGTGCGGTACCCCATGAAGCTATCACCTGTTTGTGACTGTCGTCACGATGGCGCGACAACATGCTCCGGGACGGCCGGGTCCCGTCACACGCGTCACCGGTCGTCCACAGCCGCGTAACAGTGGGCTCGGCGGGGCGAGGCGGGGCGTCCATCCGGGTAGGCCGCCGGTGGCGGGGCAGAGCGGCCCCGCGCGGTGCCCGTCGACGGTCCTCGTGGCCGGGCCCGTACCATTTCCACGGTTGAAAGCAGGACAGCCTGCTCCATGAACGGACTCGCCTTGTACGAACGCCCCGCCGAATCGGCCTCCTGGCGCATCGCGCTGCCGCACACCACCGCGGCGGTGCCCGTGGCGCGTGCCCTGGTGCGGTCGGCCCTGGCGGCGGTGGAGCACGCGGCCGACAGCGACACCGCCGAGCTGCTGACGGCGGAGCTGGTGGCCAACGCGGTGGAGCACACCGCCGGGGGCGGCCCGATCGAGCTGGTGGTGGAGCTGCGGCCGGGCGGCTGCCAGGTCGAGGTGCACGACCCGGACCCGGCGCCGCCCGGGCATCTCACCCGTCCGGTGATCGAGGAGCCCGACCTCTGGCAGGAGGGCGGGCGCGGGCTGCTGCTGATCCGCGCCCTCAGCTCGTCCTGCGGTCACCGCCCGACCGCTTCGGGCAAGGCGGTGTGGTTCAGACTGCCAGTCGTTCCCGGTCAGCGGCGTCCCGCGTGACCTCGGGGGAAACCTGGGCCAGCGTGGAGTGCCGGCGCCCGTAGGCGGCGTAGACCGCCAGGCCCACCGCGAGGAACACCGCGAACTGGATCCAGGTCCGCCAGCCCGTCTCGTACATCAGGTACAGGCAGAAGCCGACGCCGAGCAGCGGTCCGACCGGGTAGAGCGGCACCCGGAAACTGCGGCTCAGGCCCGGCTCGCGGCGGCGCAGGGCGATCACCGCGATGTTGACGACGGCCATGATCGCGAGCGTGCCGATGGTGCACAGGTTCATCACGGCGTCCAGGGAGGCGAAGGCCGCCGGGACCGCGAAGACGACCGCGACGATCAGCGTGCCGGCCACCGGGGTGGAGGTGCGCGGCGACACCTTCTCGAAGACGCGCGGGATCAGGCCGTCCCGGGACATCGACATCAGGATGCGGGTCTGGCCGTACATCACGGCGAGCACCACGGAGGCGATGGCGACGACCGCGCCGAAGGCGATGACACCACCGCCGATGGCGGAGCCGGTGACCTCGTTGACGACGTACGACAGCGCGGCGGGCCGGCCGGCGACCTGTTTGCCGCCGATGGCGCCGATCGCGGCGACCGCGACCGCGCAGTAGAGCAGGGTGACCAGGCCCATGCAGACGAGGATCGCGACGGGGATGTCGCGGCGCGGGTTCTTCGCCTCCTCACCGGCCGTGGTGATCGCGTCGAAGCCGATGTAGGAGAAGAAGGCGGCGGTGGTGCCCGCGCCGATGCCGCCGAGGCCGGCCGGGGAGAACGGGGTCAGGTTTCCGTGCTTGAAGGCGCTGTAGCCGACGGCGCAGAAGACCAGCAGGACGACGAGCTTCACGGCGGCCATCGCGGCGGTCGCCCGGGCGCTCTCCCGCACCCCGCGCACCAGCAGCACGGACGCCATGGCGATGACGATCACGGCGGGCAGGTTCACGATCCCGCCGTCGCCCGGCCCCGCGGACAGCGCGGCCGGCAGTTGCAGGCCGGTGAGGCTGTGCAGGAGCTCGTTGACGTACTCGCTCCAGCCGACCGCGACCGCCGAGATGGAGACGCCGTACTCCAGCAGCAGGCACCAGCCGACCAGGAACGCGGTGGACTCGCCGAGGCCCGCGTAGGCGAAGGAGTACGAGGAGCCGGAGACCGGGATCGCGCCGCCCAGCTCGGCGAAGGAGAGCGCGGTGAAGACGCAGGTGATCGCGGCGAGGACGAAGGAGATGACGACGGCGGGACCGGCCTGGGCGACGGAGTCGGAGAGGCCGACGAAGATGCCGGTGCCGACGATGGCTCCGACGCCGAAGCAGATGAGCTGGAAGAGGCCCATCGTGCGCTTGAGGCCGTGGCCCTCGCGGTCGGCGCCGGACTCGGCGACGAGCAGCCGCGGGGACTTGATGCGGTGAGCGGGCATGGGGGGTGGTGCTCGTTTCTGGTGGTGCGGGCGCCCCGGTGGGGGCGCGGCGGCGGCCGGGAGGGGGTGGTCCGGGCCGCCGTTCAGGATAGGGCCTGGTGAAGCGGGTGGGGCAAAGGTCCGCGCGGGGCGGCGGGTCAGGCGAGGGTCGCGACCAGGATCGCCTTGATGCTGTGCAGCCGGTTCTCCGCCTCGTCGAAGACCACCGAGTGGGCGGACTCGAACACCTCGTCGGTCACCTCCAGCGAGGTCAGACCGTGGGTCTCGAAGATCTCCTGGCCGACCTTGGTGCCGAGGTCGTGGAAGGCGGGCAGGCAGTGCAGGAACTTCACGTCCGGGTCGCCGGTGGCGCGCAGGACGTCCATGGTCACGGCGTAGGGGCCGAGGGCGGCGATCCGCTCGTCCCAGACCTCCTTGGGCTCGCCCATGGAGACCCAGACGTCGGTGGCGACGAAGCCGGCGCCCGCGACGCCCTCGGCGATCTCCTCGGTGAGGGTGATCCGGGCGCCGCTGGACTCGGCCAGCTCGCGGGCGCGGTCGACGATCTCCTGGGCGGGCCAGTAGGACTTCGGGGCGACGATCCGTACGTCCATGCCGAGCAGGGCGCCGGTGACCAGGTAGGAGTTGCCCATGTTGAAGCGGGCGTCGCCGAGGTAGGCGAAGGCGGTCTCCCGCAGCGGCCGGGTGCTGTGCTCGGCCATGGTGAGCGCGTCGGCCAGCATCTGGGTGGGGTGCCAGTCGTCGGTGAGCCCGTTGTAGACGGGCACGCCGGCGTGCGCGGCCAGCTCCTCGACCTTGTCCTGGCTGTCGCCCCGGTACTCGATCGCGTCGAACATCCGGCCGAGGACACGGGCGGTGTCCTTCACGGACTCCTTGTGCCCGATCTGCGAGCCGGCCGGGTCGAGGTACGTCGTGGTGGCGCCCTGGTCGGCGGCGGCGACCTCGAACGCGCAGCGGGTGCGCGTCGAGGTCTTCTCGAAGATCAGCGCGATGTTGCGGCCGCGCAGGTACTGGGTCTCGGTCCCGGCCTTCTTCGCCGCCTTCAGCTCCGCGGCCAGCTCGACCAGGCCGCGGAACTCGGCCTCGGTGAAGTCCAGCTCCTTGAGGAAGTGGCGGCCGGCGAGGGCGGTCGGGACAGTCGCCATGGGGGCGCTCCAGGGGTACGGGTACTCGGGCTTCTGGAAGTCTATACGACCTTCCACATTTCTATACAGGTGCCCGCTCCACGGGACAGCTCATGCAGCGCGGTCCGCCCCGGCCGCGCCCCAGCTCGCTGCCCGGGATCTCGATCACCTCGATGCCCTGTTTGCGCAGGTGCGTGTTGGTGGTGGAGTTGCGTTCGTAGGCGATGACGACGCCCGGTTCGACGGCGAGCACGTTGCAGCCGTCGTCCCACTGCTCACGCTCGGCGGCGTGCACGTCCTGGGTGGCGGTGAGCACCCGGATCTCGCCGAGCCCCAGCGCGGCGGCGATGGCGCGGTGCATGTGCTCGGGCGGATGGTCGGTGACCTTGAGCTCCCGCTCCCCGGCGCCCGGCTCGATGGTGTACGAGCGCAGCATGCCGAGCCCGGCGTACTGGGTGAAGGTGTCGCCGTCGACCATGGTCATCACCGTGTCCAGGTGCATGAAGGCCCGCCGCTTGGGCATGTCGAGCGCGACGATGGTGTGCGCGGAGCCCGCGGCGAACAGCTTGTGCGCCAGCATCTCCACCGCCTGCGGGGTGGTGCGCTCGCTCATGCCGATCAGGACGGCGCCGTTGCCGATCACCAGGACGTCGCCGCCCTCGATGGTGGAGGGGTAGTCGGCCTGTCCCCGGGACCACACATGGAACGTTTCGTCACGGAACAGCGGGTGGTGCCGGTAGATCGCCTCGAAGTGCACGGTCTCGCGCTGCCGGGCCGGCCGGCGCATGGCGTTGATGGAGACGCCGTCGTAGATCCAGGCCGAGGTGTCCCGGGTGAAGAGGTGGTTGGGCAGCGGGCGGAGCAGGAAGTCGTCCAGGTCCATGACGTGGAAGCGGACGGAGGCGGGCTCCGCGTGACCGTCCAGGAACTCCCGCTTGGTCATGCCGCCGACCAGCGCCTCGGCCAGCTCCCCGGAGACCATCCGGTCGAAGGCGGCACGCAGGTGGCCGGTGGCGAGGGGGCCGTACTCCTTCTCGTCGAAGACGCGGTCCAGGACGAGGGCGCGGGCCTCCGGGATCTCCAGGGTCTCGGTGAGCAGGTCGCCGAAGAGGTGGACGGCGACCCCCCGGTCGCGCAGGACGTCCGCGAATCCGTCGTGCTCGGCGCGCGCCCGGCGCACCCACAGCACGTCGTCGAAGAGCAGGGCGTCCTTGTTGCTGGGGGTGAGCCTTTTGAGCTCGAGGTCGGGCCGGTGCAGGATCACCCGGCGGAGCTGCCCGGCCTCGGAGTGGACGTGGTATGCCATGCCTCCATCCTGGCCACCGGTGCCCGCCTTCACGCTCTTCTCGGCCGTTTCCGCCTCCACCTGTTTTCGTCCCTCGGACGAGAAGGGCGTTCGGGAGCGTTCAGATCGCGGTGCAGGGCACCGGCCAGCGGCCGACGCGCGGGGGCAGGGTCACCGCGCGGCCCTCGGCGACCCGCACCAGCCGCTCGGCGGCGAGCAGGTCGACGGCCGCCCGCTGCACGGGGTCCAGCGCGTCCAGCGGGGTGGGCTCCATGAGGAGGTCGAAGGCGGCGAGGAGGTCGGGGTGGTCGAGGGTGAGCCGGACCGCCGTGCCGGGCTCCCTGCGGTCCATGACGGTGACGAAGCCGGGGCCGCGCCGGTGGTAGAAGGCCCCGGGGACGGGGTCCGCCGGGTCCGCCGGCCCGGTGACCGCGCCGGACTCGGACACGCGGACCGGCTCGCCCCAGGTGGGGAGGCAGACATAGGTGGCGCCGTCGCGGAAGAGCAGGCCCAGGCCGAGCGCGTGGTGGATCCAGTCGTCGAGGGCGCCGGCCGGCACCTCGTGGCCGTCCCCGGCCAGCAGCCGGTGCAGGGCGGGGACGGTACGGCCGTCCTCCAGCCGGCGCAGGGCCCCGGCCCGCCAGCCGGTGAGGCGGTGGACGGCGGGCGGCCGGCCGTGCCGTCGGTCGTGCACCAGCAGTTCCGCGCCGTCCTCCTCGAAGAGCAGCCGGGAGTGCGCGTGACCGGCCCGCCACTCGGCGACCGCCGCCTCGAGCCGCCGCTCGGCCGGGCCCGCGAGCCCCGCGTCCTCGGTGTCGAACAGGTAGACCAGATCGGCGAGTTCGGACTCCGGCAGATCGTAGACGTGCTGGTACATCCCGGCCGGGCGGCGCTTTCCGAAGCCGAGGGCCGGGTCGGTGAAGTGGGGGCTGAAACGCTCGAGCTGGATGCGGTGGGCGCCGCTCGGCGGCTGGAGGTGCACCAGCGCGGGGAGCTGGTCCACGACGGCGTCGTAGTCGGCCGCCGTCTCGCCGGGGAAGCCGTAGAGGAGGTTCCAGGAGCAGGTCAGCGCGTGGTTCTCGCACTCGCGCAGGGTGCGGACGTTGCGGGCGCCGGTGACGCCCTTGTCCATGAGGTCCAGGACCCGGCTGCCCAGGCTCTCGATGCCGGGCTGGATGTGCACCGTGCCGGACTCGCCGAGGAGCCTGAGCTGGGCGGGGGTGAGGTTGGACTTGACCTCGTAGTGCAGCCGCAGGTCCCAGCCGCTGCCGGCGGCCCGGGGCAGGAAGTCGCGGAAGTAGGCCATGTCGATGATGTTGTCGACGGTGACCACGTCGAGGAGGCGGTGGCGGCGGACCAGCCGGGCGGTCTCCGCCCACAGCCGCTCCCCCGGCTTGGCGCGGAACGCCATGGCGGAGCCGTTGAGCCCGCAGAACGTGCAGTGGTGCTTCTCGCCCCACCAGCAGCCCCGGGCGCCCTCGACCACCAGCTTCGGGTGCACGTACTCCCGTACCGGGGAGGCGTCCAGGGCGGTCTGCCACTGGTCGTAGTCGGGCGAGGGGATGTCGGCGGGTGCCACGGTCCGCCGGGTCTCGGGGTTGGCCCGCGACACCGGACCGTCCCACCAGCACAGCCCGGGGACATCGGCCGGCGCGGTGCCCCGGTCGAGGTGGCGCAGCAGGGCCGGGAAGGCGTACTCGCCCTCGCCGCGCACCACGTGGTCGACGAAGGGATGGTTGCGGTGCAGGGCGTGACCCATGGGGCCGTCGCAGTTGCTGCCGCCGAAGACGACCGTCAACCGCGGCCGGTGCCGCTTCAGCTCCCGGGCCAGCGCCAGCGAGGACACGTTCTGCATGAACGTGGTGGTGAACCCGACGACATCCGGCTCGGCCGCCAGGATCTCCGCCGCGCAGGCGGCGACGAACGCCTCCGCGTACGGGCGCATGGCGACGGCGGTGTCCACGGGGACGTCCCGGGCGGCCGCGTAGTCCCGCAGCCGGGCCAGGCCCCAGGCGGGGTCCTGGTACAGGACGCCGGAGAAGACCCAGTCACCGAGGCCGTGGAAGATCGCGTCGCTGCCGACCGACACGTAGTCGCCCGGCCGCAGCCGGCCCCCGGAGCGCTCCAGCAGGAACTCCGCCCAGCGCAGCGAGCCGTGGAACTCGGTGACCTCGTCGGCCGGGCGGGTCCGCCGCACCAGCCGGTTCAGGAGGCCCAGTTGCAGCGAGGGCAGGTCCAGCGGATGCCAGGGCATCGTGACCAGGTGGACGCGCATGCTCAGCGGGTCGGCCGCTTCTCCAGGATGGCCGGCCGGCGGTCGGTGCTCCGGTCCTCACGGACCACGACCTTCTTGATCTCCACGTCGCCTGCTCCTCCGCATCCCGGCGCGGCGCGAACACCCCTGTGCCGCACGGCCGTCCACCATATGGACAGTTGTGTGTGCGGCACAAGGGCATTCCGTGACGGTCCGTGGACCGTCGGCTCACAAGCGCGGGTCGACCGGCTCCGACTCCAGGGCGAGCACCCCGAACACGGCCTCGTGCACCCGCCACAGCGGCTCGCCGTCCGCGAGCCGGTCCAGCGCCTCCAGGCCGAGGGCGTACTCGCGGATCGCCAGCGACCGCTTGTGGCCCAGGAAGCGGGCGCGCAGGCGGGCCAGGTTGTCGGGGCGCGTGTACTCCGGGCCGTAGATGATCCGCAGGTACTCGCGGCCCCGGCACTTGACGCCGGGCTGCACCAGCCGGCCCTCGCCGTCACGCACCAGCGCGCCGAGCGGCTTGACGACCATGCCCTCGCCGCCGCGGCCGGTCATCTCCAGCCACCAGTCGACACCGGCGCGGACCGATTCGGCGTCGCCCGTGTCGACGTACAGCCGCCGGGTGGTCTGCAGCAGTCCGGTGCCGTCGTGCTCCACCATCCGGTCGATCAGCGCCAGTTGCCCGTCGTGCGGGAGCGCGGCGAGGCTGCGGCCCTGGACGGCCAGGATCTGGAAGGGCGCGAGACGGACCCCTTCCAGGCCGTCGGTGGTCCAGCAGTAGCGGCGGTAGGCGTCGGTGAACGCGGCCGCGTCCGCGGCCCGCCCGCGCTGGCGGTCCAGCAGCCCGCCCACGTCCGTGCCACGGGCCGCGGCGGCCTCCAGGGCGGCGAGGGCGTCCGGGAACACCGCGCCGGACGCGGCGCCCACCGCGGCGTACTGACTGCGCAGCAGACCCGAGGCCTTCAGCGACCACGGCATGAGCTCGGCGTCCAGCAGCAGCCAGTCCGTGTCGAGTTCGTCCCAGAGGCCGGCCTCCGAGACGGCCGAGCGCAGACGGCCGAGGATCTCCTCGGTCATCTTCGCGTCGTCGAGGAACGGCCGTCCGGTACGGGTGTAGAGGGACCCCGTGGGTCCGTCGACTCCGAACCGCGTGCGCGCCGCCTCGGCGTCCCGGCACACCAGGGCGACCGCGCGCGAGCCCATGTGCTTCTCCTCGCACACGACCCGCGCGACGCCGTCCGCCGCGTACTGCGCGAACGCCTCGGCCGGGTGCTCCAGGAAGTGTCCGTCAG
>Ga0308176_10001058_pt1 | contig 17311 bp, 9 predicted proteins | sample PhyCR2_3_FD_203890 | JGI IMG/M metagenome (GOLD analysis project Ga0308176, IMG submission 203890) | Soil microbial communities from UC Gill Tract Community Farm, Albany, California, United States - DLSLS.C.R2 | ecosystem: Environmental > Terrestrial > Soil > Agricultural land | place: USA...
TCCGTGGCTGCGCCGGCGGGCCCATCGAACGGCTCGACGACGACCTTCGCCACCTCGTCGCGTGCGCGCTCGGCGACCAGCGGTTCGCGGGCGCCGGGGTGGACCCCGGCGAGCTCGTCGTGTCGGTCTCGATCCTGCACGATGCCCTGGACCTCGGCGCGTTCTCACCCGAGGAGCTGATGGTGCGCGTCCGCCTCGGCGAGCAGGCGCTCATGGTGTGGCAGGGCGATCGCCTGGGGCTGCTGCTCCCGTTCGTGGCAGTCCGCAACAGCCTGGGACCGGTCGACTTCGCGCGGGAGGTGATCGACAAGGCCGGCATCACGCGCCCTCCGTACTTCTGGTGCCGCTTCGAGTGTGTCACCTGGCTCGCGGCAGCCGGGCTGTCCGAGCCGCGGCGGCTGTCGGGCGCGCTCGTCCCCGGCGTGGCCCCCGCGTCGATCGAACAGGCCACCGCCCGCTTCATGCCGCTGTTCGTGGACTACCTCCTGCGCCACCAGCGCGACGACGGCACCTTCTATGGCACCTATGCGCCGTTCTCGCACACGCTCGATGACGGCCTCGCGATCTCGCGGCTGGCCCATGCGGGCTGGACGCTCGCGCGCGGGGCACGGAGCCTGGGAGACGCGCGGCTCGCCAGGGCGGCCGACCGCACGCTCGCGTACCTGCGAGGCCTCGTCGAGCGCGACGAGGCGGGTCGCCGGTGGGTCTCGGGCGGCGACGACCCGCCCACCATCGCCGAGGCCGCCTTTCTCCTGCTGGCGCTCGCGGAAGGCCCTGCGCGCAAGCTCCGGACATCGGCGTCGCGCGGCGCCCGCAGATCCCGCCCGCGCGACCCCGATCTGGCCCACTCACTGGCATCCATGCTGTGGTCCTGTATCGACGAGCACGGCCGCTTCCGCACCCATCGCGACGACGACGACGAGGATGCCGAGGGCAACGCCTGCCAGGACTACTTCCCTGGACAGGCCCTGCTCGCGCTGGCCCGCGCCGCCGAGGCAGGCATTCATCCCGCCGACGGAGCGCGGCTCCACAAGGCATTTCGCTACTATCGCCACCGCTTCCGGTATCACCGGAGCTGGGGCCACGTCGCCTGGCTCATGCAGGCGTTTGCCGCGTGGCATCGGGTCACGAACGAACCCGCGCACGCGGCGCTGGTGTTTGACATCGGGGAGTTTGCCATGGCGTATCAGCTCGAAAAGACCGGCGGCTTCGCGAACGAGCTCTTGCCCGACGGGCCGGGCTTCACTACCGCGCTGTTCCTCGAGGGCATCGCCGCGGCCGCGGGCCTGTCGCAGCGGATTCGCGACACCGCGCGATTTGCGACCTTCCAGGCCTCGCTCGCCAGGGGCCTGGGCTATCTGGACCGCCTGGTGTATCAACCGCGCGACGCGTTCCTCTTGCCCGAGCCGTCGTGGGCCCTGGGAGGCGTGCGCGTCCACGAGCGGGCGAGCGAGGTGCGGGTCGACTTCGTGCAACACGCACTCTCGACCCTCCTGGAGATCAAGTCCTACCAGGGAGATCGCGCATGAGCGTCGCCCCCCCGAACGCGAAGCCGGTCGCGCTGGTCAGCATGCCCACGCTGTCGGTCGACGTGCCGTCGTTCCAGCTCGGCCTGCTCAAGCCCACGCTGGAGCGCGCCGGTTTCACGGTGCAGCCATTTTCACTGTATGTGTATTTCGCCGCGCATATTGGCCTTCCGCTCAACGAGGAGCTGGCCAAGGTGTGGCCCAGCCTGATCGGCGAGTGGATCTGGGCCCGGGCGGCGTTCGGCGACTTCGCCGATGCCGACGCCTACGTCCAGCGCTTCCGGCCCAACCTGGACAGCGTATGTGAGGCCGCGGGCGCGTCGATCGACGACATTCGCGCGGTGCGCGACGAGCTGGTGCCGCCGTTCCTCGAGTTCTGCGTGGATCGCATCGACTGGGCCCGGTTCGGCCTCATCGGCTTCACCGTCGTATTCCAGCAGATGCTCGCGAGCGTCGCGCTCGCCAACGCCCTGAAGAAGCGACATCCCGAGATCCCCATCGTGTTCGGCGGCGCGACGTTCGAGGACGACATCGCCGAAGAGATCCTCAAGAACTGCCCCGCGATCGACTACGTCCACTGCGGCGACGGCGACGAGAGCCTGCCCGAGATGGTGCGGAGGATCTACGCGCGCGCGAGCCTCGCCGGCCTTTCAGGCCCCATGTTCCGGGACGCTCGCGACGCGCAGAAGATCTGCTATGAGGGGCGCGCCCCCAACCTCGCCGATCTGGACAAGACACCGACGCCGGACTTCGAAGAATACTTCTACGCGCGCGATCAGATCGGCCTCGACCAGGACGGCGTGCCGGGCGACGTGCTCCTCCCGATCGAGACCGCCCGCGGCTGCTGGTGGGGGATGAAGAACCACTGCACGTTCTGCGGCCTCAACCGCGCGGGCATGGAGTTTCGCGCCAAGCGCCCCGAGGCCGTGCTCGACATGCTGCGCGAGCTGTCGCGCAAGTACGGGCAGTTCTACTTCAACGCCATCGACAACATCCTCGCTCCCGAGTACCTGGAGGGCCTGTTCGGCCGGCTCGCCGAGGCGCACTCGGACATGCGCATTCACTACGAGATCCGCCCGAGCGTCGGCCGCGCCCAGCTCAAGAAGCTGCGGCTCGGCGGGCTGTACTCCGTCCAGCCGGGCGTCGAGAGCTTCTCGACCCACGTGCTCACTCTCATGAAGAAGCACACGACCGGGATGCGCAACGTGGAGCTCCTCAAGTGGTGCGCCTATTACCGCATCAATAACCTCTACAACCTGCTGTGGGGCTTTGCCGGCGAGACCGCCGAGGACTACGAACTCCAGGCGCGCTTGATCCCGCTGGTGCGCCATCTCCAGCCGCCTTATGCCATCGCCCAGGCGCGCCCCGACCGCGGCTCGCCGATGTTCACGAACCCCGAGCGGCTCTCCATCGTGAAGCTCCGGCCCTCGGCGTGTTATCGTTACCTCTACCCGGGAGACCGGTTCCGCCTCGACCGGGTGTCGTACTTCTTCGAGCACGAGACCAGGAACCTGCCGCCCAGCGAGGCTTACGACGCGATCCACGCGGCGGTGCTCGACTGGCAAGACAGCTGGAAGGGCGACGCGCGCCCGGCCCTCCGGTACCGCAAGTCGTGGGATACGCTCGTCGTCGAGGACACCCGGAACGGGGAGCCGCGCACGCTCACGTTCGAAGATCGCGAGGCGAAGCTCCTGGAGATCTGCGCGGACGCCAGGAAGCTCCGCGAGGTCAAGGAAGCGCTCGCGGACGACGGCCCCTGGGTGGAAGACGCGCTGGCCCGGTTGGCGCAGGATGGCATGGTCCTCGCGCTCGACGATCGATATCTCACCTTGGCCTTGCCCGAAAATCCATATTGGTAACAGCAGGGCGGCTCAGAACTCGTAGCCGAGCGCCGCGCTGGCCTCCCAGGTGTGCATCGGCGCAAAGTCGTTGCTCGTCGGAGAGAGCGTCAGGTTCTTGAAGATGAGGTTCTGATCCGTTGTGGCCCGGAACGTCCCGCGGAGATCGGCCACGAAGCCCCCGGTCCGGAAGCTCAGCCCGGCACCCATCGGGAACTCGACGAGGTTGTCCATGCTGTTCATGCCATTGAGCGCCGGCATGAAGTTGTTCTGGGTGACGTCATAGCGTTGCCAGCCCGCGCCCGCGAAGATGTACGGGTTCCAGGCGAGGTGCGGCAGGATGTTCCATCGCAAGGCGCCTTCCACGGTCGTGCCGATCAGGGTCCCGCTCTGACCGGGCAGCACGCCATTGATGTTCGTGGCCGATCCCAGGTAGCTGACGTCGAGCGCCAGCGGGATATGCGAACCGAGCGTCACGCGGAGGTCCCAGAGGCCCCCCGCCGACGAGGTTCGATCTCGCGCCGTCTTGTCGGTGAACGAGGTGACCCCGCCGCCCAGGAGGGTGGCGATCCCGATGCCCGATGACATCTCCTTGTCCGACCAGGCATAGCCATGTCGATCGTCCGACGATCTGGGCTGGTCGTCCTGGGAGGTTGGTGTGGACTGATCTGGCTGCGCACGTGCGACATGACCTTGCGCGATGGTGCACACGGCGCACGTGGAGAGCAGAGTCTTGGTAATCGCTCGCATGAAGGTCTCCTTTGTCTTGACCCGGATACCTCCAGGAGCATCGTGCATGCCACGTGCGAGCAGCGCGCCCGGTGCGTGCGCCGGACTGCGGCGGCTCGGCGGCTGTCGACGGGGAAACACCACGACCGCGCTGCGACGAGACACAGCGCGCCCGGCGCTGCCCACAAGGCGCTGCGAAACCAGCTGACGGTCGCTCCGCGCGCAACCATACGGCGGGCGCACCAGCGGCGGCGGTCAGGGCGTGATGCCGTCGCGCAGAAGCTCGTCGGCGGTTGCCTCCCGGGCGAGCTCGGCGCCGGGCGGCTCGTACCAGCCGGGATCGCCCTCGCCGGTCAGCCGATCGCGGATCTTGATGAGCGTGAACATGCCGCCCATGTCGATCGTTCCATACCTCCCCTTGCCGCCGAGCATCGCGATCGAGTTGGCGGGCTGCCCCATCGCCATCTCCGCCATCGCGCCCATGCCGTCCTGGCCCATCATCATGGTGCCGGGGACCACCCGGCCGAGCGCTTCCCCTAGTCCGCTGGTGTCGGCGCCGATCAGGTTCGCGGCGTCGTGGCCCATCTGGTTCATCGCGTGATGGGTCATGTGGCAGTGCAAGGGCCAGTCCCCGGGGGCGTGCGCGACGAACTCGATCGTGCGCGTCGTCCCGACCGGTAGGAGCACCGTGGTCTCCGGGCGCCGAGCGGAGGGCGCGATCGGGCCGCCGTCGGTGGCGACGAGCTCGAAGGTATGCCCGTGGATGTGGATCGGGTGGTGATCCATCGGCCCCAGGTTCGCCAGCCGGATCCGCACCAGGTCACCGACCTCGGCGACGAGCGGCGCGGTCGCCGGGAACGCCTTGCTGTTGAACGTGAGCACGTTGAAGTCGTTCATCGCGAGCGGATCGGCGCGCCGCGTGCCGATCGCGATCTTCCATTCGTGCGCCATGAGGGCGTAGTCGCGGACGCGGCGGGGCTCCGGACCGCGCGGGTGCACGACGATCATCCCCATCATGCCGAGCGCGATCTGCGTCATCTCGTCGGCGTGCGGGTGATACATGAACGTCCCCGCGCGATCGAACGTGAAGTCGTAGCGGAACGTCGCGCCCGGCGCGATCGCCTCCTGGGTCAGGCCGGCGACGCCGTCCATGCCGTAGGGCACCAGCACGCCGTGCCAGTGGATCGAGGTCGGCTCGGGGAGCTTGTTGGTGACGTAGACGCGCACGCGATCTCCGGCGACCGCTTCGATCACCGGCCCGGGCGTCGTGCCGTTGTAGCCCCAGGCCGAGATCTCGAGCCCCGGGGCGATCTCGTGGTGAATCGGCTCGGCGCGCAGGTGGTAGATCTTGACGCCGCCCCGGGTCGTCCACGGCAGCAGCGCGCCGTTCGGCACGACGAGGCGATGGCCGGGAGTCCCCGGACGAAGCGGGGAGCCTGGGGGGCCGGGGGGGCCGGGCGGCGCCGGCGGCGCGGGGGGCGGCGTTCCCGGCTGGGCGGGCTGGGCCAGGGCGTGGCTGCCCGCGAGCGAGGCGCCGGCCCAGAGGCTCGATCCGAGGAGCGTGCGTCGCGTGATCGTCATCGGGTGTCCTCCGTCGGGGCCCGCGCTGGGTCGTCGAGCATGACGCCGCGCAGGAGCCCGGTGACCTCGGCGGTCGCGTTCCAGTAGCGGCGCAGCGCATCGAGGTACTGGTGCGAGCCATCGATCAGCTCGCGGCGCGCGAGGATCAGCGCGAACAGGTCGGCGTCCATCGCGTTGTAGTGCTTCTGCACCTCGTCCACGATCTGCTGGCGGAGCGGCAGGACGACGTCGTGCAGGTGGCGCGCTTCCTGGTAGGTGGCCAGCGCCAGGGTGCGCGCGGCCCGTGCCGCGGCGCCCAGCTCGAGCGCCTGGGCCTCGAGCTCGTGGCCGGCGCGCCGCACCAGCGCGTCGGCGCGCGCGCGCTCGCCGGTGCGCGGGTCGAGCAGCGGGAGGCCGAGCTGCAGCGCCGGACCCAGGCCGGTATTCTGGCCGTCGTGGGCGACCGCGATCCCGACGCCGAGCTCGGGCAGGATGGCGCGCAGGCGCTCGCCGCCGGCCCGGTGCTCGGCGGCCTCGCGGCGCTTCTGCCCGGCGGTGAGCTCGAGGCTCGCGGCGGCCGCGCGGGCTTCGAGCGCGTCGAGCGTGGGCGGCACCGCCGGCAGCTCGGGCAACGTGCCGGCCGCGGTCCACTGCGTCCGAGGTCCGGACAGTCCGAGCAGGGCGTTCACGGCCTCGCGCCGGGCCGCGAGGGCCGCCTGGGCGCGATCGAGCTCGATGCGGGCCTCCTCGCGCGCGTCGCGGGCGCGGGCCTCCGCGAGCTCCGTGGTATTGCCGGCCGCGCGCATGCGCTCGCGCAGCGTGGCGGCGGCGTCGGCGGCCTCGAACGCGGTCCGGCGCAGCTCGAGCTCCTGCTGGGCGGCGAGCAGATCGTCGAACGCGATCTCGACCCGGGCGGCCAGCCGGAGCGCGGCGGCGGCGGCGGTGGCGCGGGCGGCGGCCAGCTCGGCGTGCGCGGCCGCGCGGCGGCCGGGGGAGGTCAGGAGGCCCAGCACGCCCTGGATCGCGTCGAGCTCGTACTCGTCGCGCTCGTGGCCATATCGCAGCTTGGCGTCGACGGTGACCGGCCCCAGGCCGAGCGCGGCGGCGACGTCCCCCGCGGCCACGTCGAGCTCGTCGAACGCCGCGCGCAGGCGCGGGCTCTGCGCGAGCGCGATCCGGGTCGCCGCGGCGGCGTCGAGCGGCCGGGCCAGGAGCGCGTCGATCCGCGCATCGATCCGCGCCGCGGTCTGGTCATCGAGCGCGGCGCCGAGGTGTTCCCCGAGGCGTTCGCCGATCAGGTGATCGACCGGTGCGCGCAGCGCCTGCGACGAGGGCACGCAGCTCGCGAGCGCGAGGACGAAGAGGACGCGCACCACGATGCCTGTATCCCCCACTCGCCGGGCCCTGCCAACCCCGGCGCGCGCGGTTTCGCGCCGCACGGCCCGCCCTCACAGGATTGCTGGTTCGCGCGCCCCACTGGTACGCTCGCGCGCCATGCCCGCGCCGGCCCCCGAGGCCACCCCGCTCCTGGAGATCCGTGGGCTGGTGACGGAGTTTCGCACCGAGCAGGGCTGGGTTCGCGCGGTCGACGGCGTCTCGTTCGAGATCGCCCCGCGCACGACGCTCGGGGTCGTGGGCGAGTCCGGCTGCGGCAAGAGCGTGACCGCGCTGTCGATCATGCGCCTCATCGCGTCGCCGCCGGGCCGGATCGCCGCGGGCTCGATCAAGTACGCGGGCCGCGACCTGCTGAGGCTCCGGGCGCCCGAGATGCGCGCGATCCGCGGCAACCGGATCGCGATGATCTTCCAGGAGCCGATGACCTCGCTGAACCCGGTGTTCACCGTCGGCGATCAGGTCGGCGAGGCGGTGCGGCTGCACCAGCACAAGTCGCGCCGCGAGGCGCGCCAGGCCGCGATCGAGATGTTCCAGCGGGTCGGGATCCCGTCGCCCGAGCAACGGATCGATGCGTACCCCCACCAGCTGTCCGGCGGCATGCGGCAGCGCGTGATGATCGCGATGGCGCTCGCCTGCAAGCCGGATCTGCTGATCGCCGACGAGCCGACCACCGCGCTCGACGTCACGATCCAGGCCCAGATCCTCGACCTCCTCCGCTCGCTGTCGCGCGAGCTCGGGATGAGCATCCTGCTCATCACCCACGATCTCGGCGTCGTCGCCGAGACCTGCGACGAGGTCGTCGTGATGTACGCGGGCCGCGTCGTCGAGCGCGCGCGCACCGAGACCCTGTTCGCGGCGCCCCGCCACCATTATACGATGGGCCTCTTGCGATCGGTGCCGAGCTACGGCGACGGCACCGCGGTCGGCGAGCACGCGCGGCTGCGCGAGATCAAGGGCATGGTGCCGTCGCTGGCCGAGCTGCCCAGGGGCTGCAAGTTCGTCGATCGCTGCCCGGCGGCCGCCGCGCGGTGCCGCACCGAGGAGCCCGCGCTCGTCGAGCTCGGTGCGTCGTGGGTCCGCTGTCATTATCCGATCGAGCTGCCCGGCGAGCTCGCCCCGGACGCCTCGCCGTCGACGGGCGCACCCGGTAGGGCCGCGCCATGACGCTTGCCCCCGAGGTTCCCGAGGCGGAACCACCGGCACCCGGCGCCCTGGTCTCGGTGCGCGGCGTGTCGAAGCACTTCTCGACCAAGCTCCCGTGGCCCGAGCGGGCCAAGGTCGCGCCGCACGTCCGGCTGTGGCGCGCGTTCAGCCGGATGCCGGCGACCGTGCAGGCGGTGACCGAGGTCGATCTCGAGATCAGGCGCGGCGAGACCCTCGGCCTCGTCGGGGAATCGGGGTGCGGCAAGTCCACGCTCGGCCGCACGATCCTGCGCCTCGTCGAGCCGAGCGCCGGGCGCATCGTGTTCGACAACGCCGAGCTGACCCGGATGTCGCCGCGCGAGCTGCGCCCGCTGCGCCGCCACATGCAGATGATCTTCCAGGACCCGTACGCCTCGCTCAACCCGCGGATGACCGTCGGGGCGGCGATCGCCGAGCCGCTCGTGATCCACGGCCTCGCGGCGACGGCGCGCGAGCGCGCGCAGCGGGTCGCGGAGCTGCTCGCCAAGGTCGGCCTGCGGGAGGATGCCGCCCGCCGCTACCCGCACGAGTTCAGCGGCGGGCAGCGCCAGCGCATCGGGATCGCCCGGGCGCTCGCGTGCCGGCCGCAGTTCATCATCTGCGACGAGCCGATCAGCGCGCTCGACGTCTCGATCCAGGCGCAGATCGTCAACCTGCTCGAAGATCTGCAGGACGAGGGCCAGCTGACCTACCTGTTCATCTCGCACGATCTCAAGATCGTCCAGCACATCTGCGACCGCGTCGCCGTGATGTACCTCGGCCGCATCGTCGAGCTCGCCGAGGTCAAGACCCTGTATCGCACGCCGAACCACCCGTACACCCAGGCGCTGCTGTCGGCCGTGCCGCGGATCGACCCGAAATCGCGGCGCGATCGCATCCTCCTGGCCGGCGACGTGCCGAGCCCGATCGACCCACCCCCGGGCTGCCCCTTCCATCCGCGCTGCCCCGTCAAGGACAAACCGCCGGCGTGCTTCCGCGAGCTCCCGCGGCTCCGGGTGCTGCGAAACGGTGCACGGGCCGCCTGCCACGTTGCCGAGTGATAAGATCTCGGCAGACATGGTGCGGTCGGGCGAGCTAGCGATGCGACCGCTACCCGCGGTCTTGCTCGATCTGCACGACGAGCTCGCGACCGGCAGGCTCGTGCTCAAGCGCGGGCGGGTGTCCAAGGCGGTCGATCTGGTCAACGGCAACCCGGTCAGCACGTCGTCGACCCCGCGCGACGAGACCCTGGGGCACTTCCTGGTCGGAAGCGGCGCGATCAGCGAGGACCAGCACCGCACGGCCGTCGCGCACGCGGCGCGGACCGGCCAGAAGCTCGGGGAGGCGCTCGTCACGCTGCGGATCCTCTCGGTCGCGCAGCTGATCGATCAGCTCGCCCGCCAGGCCCGCCACAAGCTGGTTCAGGCGCTGCGCTGGCCGCAGGGCGCGTGGCGGTTCGACGCCGCCCGCGAGCCGGTCGAGGGCGTGCAGCTCCGCATGGTCGAGGTCGTGCTCGAGGGCTTGCGCGACACCGCCGTCGAGGATCTCGATCGGCTCGCGCGGCTCGACGCGATGGCGTTCGAGCTCACCGAGCGCGGCGAGCGGCTGCGCCCCGAGCTGCGGCGGGTGTTCGGGGACAGCCCGATCGAGGCGCTGTCGTACGGCGCGACGCTCGCCGAGCTCGAGCAAGCGTTCGGCGATCGCCTCCGGGCGCGCACCGCGATCGACGCCATGCTGATGTGCGACGCGGTCACGGCGACGGTCGCCGAGATCGGGCTCGGGGCGCCCGCCGCGGCGATGTCCCCCTGGGGCCCGGCGGGGGGCGATCGATCGCCGGGGGTGCGCGAGCCGGCCCGGCGCGACGCCGGGGCCCCGGCGCTGTTCGACATCCTGTTCGATGATCTCGGGTTCGGGGACGCCCCGTCGTCCCACGGCGGCGCCGTGCCGATCGACCTCGACGACGCGGCCGACTCCGGGGTGGTCTCGGTCGCCGATGTCGAGCGGGCCCACCTGCAGAGCGACGGTGCGGCGGCGGCGCGGCGCGCGCTCACCGCCGAGCATCAGCGGATCCAGAACGCCGATCTCTACGCGGTGTTGATGGTCGGCCCCAGGGCGACCGGCGAGGAGATCGACGCCGCGTTCACCGTGCGCTGGGCGCTGCTCGACCGCGACTCGCCGGTCATCCGCGATCCCCGCGATCGCGCGAAGCTCGACGAGCTGCGCCGGGTCTACGAGGAGGCGCGTGACACGCTGCTCGATGCCAAGGCGCGGAGCGCGTACGACCGCGAGCTCGCGGGCGGTGAGCAGATCCAGGCCCCGCCGGGGATCGACGCCGAGCTCGGCTTTCGCATCGCCGAGGAGCTGATGGCGGAGGGCCAGTGGGCGGCGGCGGTCGGCCACATCAAGACGGTGATCATGCGCTCGCCGGGCGAGGCCGACTATCACGCCGCGCTGGGCTGGGCCGAGTGGATGGCCGGCCAGGAGCGGCCCGAGGCCGCGGACGCGGCGCGCCTGCACCTGAACCAGGCGCTGGCGATCAACCCCGATCACCCCGCGGCCCACAACTACAAGGGCCTGATCAACGCCGCGCTGCGCAGCGACGACGCCGAGGCGCTGTTTCACCTCGAGCGGGCGATCGACCTCGATCCGACGCGGACCGACGCGGTGGCCGCGATCGAGGGCCTCCTGTTCGCGCGCGGCGATCTGCGGCGCTACGAGAAGGTGCTCAAGCGCCTGCTGTTCCGCCTGCGCGGGCGCGGCTCGAACGTCGAGGCCAAGACGTGGGTGCGGCTCGCGGCGCTGTACTTCGACCAGCTCGACGATCCCGAGGCCGGCACGCACGCCGTGGCCAGCGCGCGCCGGATCAGCCCGAGCGATGACGAGGTCGTGGCGCTGGTCTCGCGCACCACGGCGCGCCTGCGGCGCGATACGCTCGAGCCGGCCCGCGCGGGCTGGCGCAACCCGCTCGGCGATCCGCGCAGCGGGGCGGCGCTGGTCAAGAGCGCCGAGTCGCACGGCCACCTCGATGCCGCGTTCCTGGCGGCGTCGACGATGGTCGCGCTCGGCACCGCGGACCCGCACATGGCGTCGCTCTACGACCAGCGGCGCGTCCGCGGCGCGGTGGTCCCGGCGAACGGGCTCGACCGCGAGCACTGGGGGATGCTGCGCCACAAGGACGACTCCATGGAGCTCGGCGCGATGATGGAGCTCGTCGCCCCGGCCGTGCACGCCCTCGCGCCGATGACGCTCGCCGACAGCGATCTCGACGCCGGCATGCTGGTCGACGAGCTCGACATGCCGGCGCCGTTCGCGCGGCTGCGCCAGGTGTGCGCCGACGTGCTCGGGGTACCGGCGGCCCCGGTCTACGCGCGCGTCGAGCTCGGCACCCAGATCCACGTGGTCGCCACCGATCCGCCGGTGCTGATCGCGGGCGATGAAGCGCTGACCGCGCCCGAACGCCCCGAGCTCATCTTTCGCCTGGCGCGCGCGATGACGTTCCTGTGGCCGGGGCGCGCGGTCGGGGCGTCGCGGCCCGGTCGCGTGCTGCGCGCGGTGGTGCTCGCGGTGTTTCGCGAGGCCTCGGGATCGGCGGTCGGCATCGAGGATCCGCTGGCGTCGAGCGCGGCCGATGTCGTGTCGACGTTGCCGGCGACCAATCGCGTCCAGGCGCGGGCCGCCGCGCTGCGCCTCCTGTCACGCGGCGACGGGCTCAACCTGTCGGTGTGGGCGCGCGCGCTGTCGCGCACCGCCGATCGCGCCGGCCTGCTGCTGTGCGGCGACGTCCCGGCGGCATTTGCCGGGGCCAAGGAGATCAGCGAGCTCGATCACGACCTCGTCGAGTTCGCGTACAGCGCGGCGCACGTCAAGCTGCGCGCCTACCTCGGCCTGTCGCGCGGCTGATCAGGCCGGGCCGGGCCAGCACCCTAGCGCCGGCCGCACAACGTCGCGACCACCTCCACGAGCTCCTTCATGTCCACCGGCTTGGTCATGTGCGCCTGGAACCCCGCTGCCAGCGTGCGGTGTCGCTCATCGAGGTGGGCGTGCGCGGTCAACGCCAGCGCGGGGATCGGGTGGCCGTTCTGGTCGGCTCCTCGGAGCTGCCGCACCAGGTCGTAGCCGTCTTGCTCCGGCATGGAGATGTCGCTGATCACGGCATCCGGCCGATCGGTGTGGATCGCCTTCATCGCCTCCGCCACCGTGTTCACGCTCGACACGCGCGCGCCCCGGCCCTCGAGGAACAGGCTCAAGATCTCGCGAATGGCCTCATCGTCGTCGAGCACCACGACGTGCAGCCCCGCCAGATCGGCTGCCGGCGGCTCCTGCTTGGTGGCCTCGAGCACCGGCTCGGCGGCGACCGTCACGAGCTTGGGCAAGTGGATCAGAAACGTGGAGCCATGTCCGATCCCCGGGCTCTCGGCAGCCACCGTCCCGCCGTGGAGCTCCACGAGGTGGCGGACGATCGCCAGGCCCAGGCCCAGGCCGCCGTGGCGTCGCTTGGTGGAGTTGTCGCCCTGGCGGAATCGCTCGAAGATATACGGCAGGATCTCGGCCGGCATCCCCTCACCATCGTCGCTGACCATCACCTCGATCTGGGGCCCGACCGGGGCGATCTCGATCTTCACGCGCCCGCCGCGCGAACAGAACTTGATCGCGTTCGATAGCAGGTTCCACATCACCTGTTGCAGCCGCTCGGGGTCACCGCGCATCGGCTCCAGGCGGGGATCGACCCGCAGCTCGACCGCGATCCCCTTGGCCGCGCTCGCCGGCACCAGGGTCTCGATCGCGGCGTTGGCCACCCGCTCGAGGCTGACCCACTGCATCTTGAGCCGCAGCTTGCCGGTGATGATCCGCGACACGTCGAGGATGTCGGCCACCAGCTGGGTCTGCAGCTTGGCGTTCGCGTCGATGGTCTCGAGCGCATGCTCGCGCTGCGCCTCGGTCAGGGTCTCGGTCCGCAGCAGCTGGATCCAGCCCAGGATCGCGCTGAGCGGCGTGCGCAGCTCGTGCGACAGCGTGGCCAGGAACTCGTCCTTCAGGCGATTGGCCACCTCGGCCTCGGCGCGCGCCTTCTGCTCGCGCTCGAGCAGCTCGGTGCGCTCGATCTCCGCGATCTTCTGATCGTGGAGATCGGTGTTGAGCCCGAACCACTTCATGATCCGGCCATCGGGGCCGCGCAGCGGCGCGGCGCGGCCCAGAAACCAGCGATACTGGCCATCGACGAACCGCTGAAAGCGGTACAGCATCTCGAAGGTCTCGCCGGTGATCAGGCACTGCGACCAGCGCTTGAACAGCTCGGCCTGATCGTCGGGGTGCACCGCCGCGACCCAGCGCTCGCCGGTCAGGTGCTCGGAGTCGACCCCGATGTAGTCGGCGGCAAACTGGTTGCTGAACTCGTTGAAGCCCTCCGGCGTGGTCGTGAAGATCATGTGCGGGATCAGGTCCGCCAGGAAGCGGAACTCATCGAACTCCTTGGCGGGATGACCGTGCCGGCGATAGTCGTGGATATCCACGCAGTAGCCCGCAAACCCCACGAACGCCTTGCGATGATCGTAGAGCGGCACGCCGCGATCGACGACATAGCGGTACACACCGTCGTGGCGCAGGCGGCGATACACCGTCTCGAACGGTTGCTGGTGAGCGCGGCGCTCCTGAAAGATCTCGAGGCAGCGCGCCGTGTCCTCCTGGTGAATCCCGCGCTCCCAGCCGTCGGCCAGCGCTTGCGCGGCGGTCCGGCCCGTGTAATGCAGCCAGGCCGGGTTGAAGTAGCTGTACTTGCCATCAGCGCCGCTGTGCCAGATCGGCGTGGGCGATTGCTCCACCAGGATACGATAGGCGGCGGGAGTGAGTGGCGACCCGTCTGGTCGAGGTTGCTTTCGAATCATAACATGACTATGTGACTGCCTTATTGGTAGTCCCAGGAGGGAGTGCGGTGGGGGTCGGCGGGGTTACTGCTCGCAGCTTGTTCATCGCCGTCGAGGACGCCGTCGCCGTCTCGGTCGATCCCGATGCGACGTCCCGAGCCGGGCGGTACACAGGTGTAGGTGATCTCGTGCCGGGGCAGCGTGCCCAGGGAGCGCAGGAGCAACTCGGGGAACGGCGAGAGCGACCGGCGATCGGGCTGGAAGGTGCCGTGCCCCACGTACAGAAAGCCGATCGGGTGATCCTCGAACGTCCCCTTGGCCACCAGATCGCAATCGCCCGCATCGGCGCGCGCGATCAAGAGCGCGATGCGAGGCGTCGCCGCCGGGGCGTCGGCGGCCGACAAGGTCACCTGCTGGCCGACGATGGGCTTCATGTTGCTGTCGAACGCGAGCAGGAACGCCTCGATGTTGCGGCGGATCAGGTTACCCGCCGGGGTGTCCTCTAGCCCGTCGGGGTTGTCGGGGAACGTGCCTTCGGCGATGGTGAAGCCGGCGAACGGCGAGAACCCCATGCCGCGCAGGAACCGGAACAGCGTGTCGAAGCTGCCGTCGTGCAGGAAGCCGAAGCCGCGGACCTGGTCGCCCTTGTGGTCGTTGTCGCCGGGCAGGATCCCGAACGGCGGGGCCGCCATGCCGAACATGCCGATCTTCTGATAGAGGTTGCGCAGGTGCGGGACCTTGATGAGCTGGGGTTGGAAGTCGAACGTGATGGCCCCGAAGGTACCGAAGAACCCTGGGTTCAGCGAGGTCGGGTTGGCCGCCGGATCGAGCACGTGGCAGCCGTTGCAGATGTTGGAGCCGTCCCGGATGACGTTGAAGAAGCTGTCCCGGCCGGCCGCCTGGGCGGGCGTCAGGCTGTTATCGAGGGCGCGGATCGGATTGGGCGGGTACGTCACCTGCAGGATGAAGCTGGCAAACGCGTTCATGTCGGCATCGGGGATGAACTCGCTGCGCCCCAGGAGGTCGGTGAACCCGGCCTGGAATTTCTTGAAGTTGGCAAACTCGTTGAACGAGCCGCCGTCGGGCTGCACCGTGGGTTCGTCATTGCCCGCCGTGCGGTCGCCCCGCCAGTGCATCGGGCCGGCGTTGAGCATGCCGCGCAGGCTCTGCGTCGTCGTCGGGCCCTTCATCGGGTGAAACTCCTTGGCCATCGGCTGGTGCGTGAACAGGTTGATGAGGACGCCGAGGAACGGCCCAGGATCAGGCGTCACGGGAGCGTCGGGGTTGCCGAGATCCCACGCGAGGCTGTCGAAGTCACCGAAGATATGACAGCTGGCGCACGAGGAATCGCCGTGGGCCGAGCTGTGGCGCGCGTCGTAGAGGAAGCGACGGCCATTCTTGACGCTCGCCGGTTCTGGATTGTACAGGGGAAACTTGCCGACCTCGCGGCGGTGCGTGGTGTCGAGGACGGTGATCGAGTTGTCGAACCGCGTCAGGACGAACAGCCGCTGTTCGTGCTCGTCGAGGACCAGGCCGGTCGGCCCGCCGCCGCTGACCTCGATCTGATCGGCCTGGTTCGGCACGAACATGTCTTGCTCCAGCTGGTGGGTGTCGTATACCCCGATCTTGCTCGAGCCCAGCGCGGCAACGTAGAGCGTAGCGCCATTACGGGTAATGGCCATTGCATTCGGCTGTGCAAGGCTGGTTTCGCTCTCCCGGTTGGGGAGCGGTGCACAACAGGTGCGATAATCGATGTGTTTGTTGAGGTGTCGCGGGTGGACGCTGCCGTCGGTGCCCAGCACGGTGATGCGACTTTCATGCAGGTGGCCGCGCAAGCTGCGCCCCGCGAACACGCCCGGGCCCTCGAAGCGCGTCTGGTTCAACGCCTCGGTATTGGACACGTAGACCTTGCCGTTCACCGGGTTCACCACCATGTTGAACAAGATGGTCCCGACGCTGGCGTAAGACCCGGCCGCGCCGGCGAGCTGCTGGGGAGGGTTCGCCATGGCGTCGATCACATGGACGTCCTTGTCGGGCAGCGACAGCCTCACCTGGTCGTCCCAGACCTGCCCCGCCTCATCGACCCAGTGGCTGCCGTTCCACTTGACGACCACGCTGACGCCCGGCGCCGGGACTCCCTGGGAGTTGGTGAACGGCGCGGGCGGCGTGCGCCCGGGAACGAAGCTGAAGTCGACGTTCAGCTCGGTGACGATCGTGGTCTGGTTGCCGGTGTGGAAACCCGCGGCATAGACCCGGCGCCCGTCGGGCGTGACCGCGAGCGCGCGGGGCGTGTCGGTGAACAGCGTGATGATGTTGAGGGGGGTGCCGCCCAGCGCCCCGCTGGTCTTCTGATGGGTGTCGAACACCCAGACGTCGGCGCGGCCGATGCTGGGGGTGGTCAGCTGCGGATCGTGCGGATTATTCTGACCGCGATGGGCCGTGGTGATGAAGGCGCGGTTCATCCCGGGACCGGCGAACACGATGTCGCGCGGCTCGTCGCCGACCAGGAGGGTGCGCACGACCCGGCCGCCCCCGCCGCCAGGATCGAGCTCGACGATGCTCACGCTGTCCGAGAGGTGATTGACGACCCACACCTCATCGTTGGTCCGCGCGGCCACCGCCACGGGCTCCAGGCCGACCGGCACCGAGGCGCGATGCTGCAAGCCATAGGGCCGCACCGCAAAGATCTCGAGTCGATTATCGGGCGTATTGACCGCATATAGCAGCTGTCCGTTGGGCGACAGCGCGAGCGGCCGAACCTGCCCACTCTCGAAGATCGTTATCGGTGGGCCGGCGAGTGCAGACGCCGAGCTGCACAGGATCACCGCGACCCAACCCCGGACCAGGGCGCCGAGGAGCGGTCCCGGCTTGCGCACCTGCCCCCCGCCCGAGCCCTCGGTTCCGATGCGCTGTCCGACCTTGCTGCTGACCATGTCCCCCCTCCAAAGCGTCATGCTAGCGTTGCCGCGTTGCGCCAATCAAGGTAAGGGATATCTCACCCCCTTCGTTTCCATCGGGCAACTCGATAAGCTACTCGATCGAATCATGGATTGATTTGGTGGAAGCCCGCTTACCATGCGATTCGTTAATCCTGCGTGACTCCGAGGAAACCGACCTGCCGGCCGGCACGACGCTGTGCGGCGCGGCTCATCAGGGAGCCGGGGGAGGGCCGGGGGCTCGATGACCCGCACCCGTCCGCGACGCGGTGGCGGTCCCGGCCGGTCGCGCGGGCGTGCCGGCG
>Ga0308176_10001059_pt1 | contig 17305 bp, 17 predicted proteins | sample PhyCR2_3_FD_203890 | JGI IMG/M metagenome (GOLD analysis project Ga0308176, IMG submission 203890) | Soil microbial communities from UC Gill Tract Community Farm, Albany, California, United States - DLSLS.C.R2 | ecosystem: Environmental > Terrestrial > Soil > Agricultural land | place: USA...
GCGACTCCTCCAGGTCGGACCGCTCCGCCTCGTCGAGGGTCTCGGCCCGTGCGGCCGCCAGCTCGCGGGCCTCGATCTCCTTCTCGACCGAGAGCAGCTTCTGCAGGTGCTCCCGGAGCCGCTCCGGCAGCCCTTCGAGCAGCGGTGCGAGGGCGGCCCGCAGCCGCGCGACGTTGTCGGGCACGCCGGTGCCGTCGGGGTCGTCGTCGGGCAGGTTGTCCTGGAGCCAGTCGAACAGCGCCATCTCCTCGGCGACGCTCAGCTCGTGTCGATCTCCAGGCCCGGGCCGGCCGCGAGGTCACCGGGGTTGCCGGGGTTGCGCATCCGGTTCGTCGACAGCTGCACCCGGGCCGCCTGGGCGTCGGAGGCCTTGGTGTCGTTGGACAGCACGATCTCGTCGGTCAGCGCGGACATGTCGAGCCGGTTGGCCTCCTGGTGCAGGTTGTACTGCTGGGCCAGGTCCTCGGGGTCGAAGTAGCTGCGCAGGTCGTCCGGCTTCCCGTGCGAGTGGCCCTGCTGCGGGTTGTCGCCCGGGTTGTCCGAGAGCGTGAACTCCTCGAGCTCGCCCTCGTCGGACAGGTCGTCGTGGGCGTGCGAGTGGCCGTCCTCCTGCGCGGGTACGACGGCCCTCAGCCCGAAGAACCGGTCGAAGACCTCGTCGAACACCTCGACGTCGCGCCGGTCCTTGACCAGGGTCACGGTGAGCGCGGCGCGCAGCAGCTCGCGGTCGGCCAGCACACCGGGCTGGGCGGCCGCGTGCATCGCGTCGATCGCCTCGGACACGCTCACCCGCATCCCGTGCAGACGCAGCAGCCGGACGAACCGGTGCAGGGCTCCCTCCACGCCGTGACCTCCCTCCGCCCGGCGCTCAGACCGGCCGTCGCCGGGCGCCGGCCGCGAAGGAGCGCCGGCCCTTGTCGGCGCTCACGCTGCGGGCCTGGCCGGAGCCGTTGCCCTGGGCCCCGTAGTAGTTCTCGTCGTGGCGACCGGGCTGGTCCTTGGCGGCCCGTCGGGCCTTGCCGTCGACGTCGCCGTCGGGCGTCCGGTCGTGGGCGTGGTCGTGCGGATGGCCGAGCCCGTGACCATGGCCGTGCCCGTGGCCGAGCGAGTCCGGCACCGTGGCGTTGGGGTCCACCAGCCGGGGCAGTGCGGCGGTCGCGCGGCGCAGGTCGCGCTCGTACTTCACCACCACGTTGAGCGTCTGCCCGAGCACCTCGCCCCCGAGCTCGCTGACCCCGAGCACCGCCTCGACGACGGCGCGGTCGACGACGTGACGGTCGTGGTGCCGGTGCAGGACCGGCCCCGGCTGCTCGCCCGGCTGCTGGACGCGCTGCCGCCGAGCCTGCCGGTCGTGGTGGTCGACGACGGCTCGGCCGACCCCGGCCCGACCCGGGCGGTCGCCGCCGAGTTCGGCGCCCGGCTGCGGCGGCACGAGACCGGTCGCGGGCCCGCGGCCGCCCGGAACACCGGGCTGGCGGTGGTCGGCACCGAGCACGTCGCCTTCCTCGACTCCGACGTGCTGCCGGTGCCGGGCTGGCTGGCGCTGCTCCGCCGGCACCTCGACGACCCGGCCGTCGGGCTGGTCGGCCCGCGGGTCCTCGGCGCGGCGCCGCGTCCCGACGACGGCTGGCTGTGCCGCTACGAGACCGCCCGGTCCTCGCTCGACCTCGGGCCGCGGCCGGCGCCGGTGCAGCCGCTGGGCCGGGTGGCCTACCTCCCGAGCGCCGCGCTGCTCGCGCGCCGGACGGCTCTGGGGGCCGGGTTCGACGAGGCCCTCCCGGTGGCCGAGGACGTCGACCTGGTCTGGCGGGTGCACGAGTCCGGTTGGCGGGTCCGCTACGAGCCGGGGGCCGCCGTACGCCACGACCACCGGACCGCGCTCGGGCCGTGGCTGCGCCGCAAGGCCTACTACGGGTCGGGGGCGGCGCTGCTCGCCGAGCGGCACGGCTCCGACGTCGCGCCGATGGTGCTGAACCCGTGGACCGCCGCGGTCACGCTCGCCGTGCTCGCGCAGCGCCGCTGGTCGGCGCCGGCCGCCGCGCTGGTCTGCGTCGCCGTCACCGCGGCACTGTCGCGCCGGCTCCGGGGCGGGGACACCCCGATGCGGACGGCCGCCGCGCTGACCGCGCTGGGTGCTTCGTCCGCCCTGCAGCAGGCCGCGTCGGCGCTGACCCGGCACTACTGGCCGGTCGCCGTGCTGGCCGCGGCCCGCTCGCCGCGGGCCCGCCGGGCGCTGCTGGTCGCGGCCGCCGGGGACGCGCTGCTCGACTACCGGCGCAAGCGGCCGGACCTCGACCCGGTGCGGTTCGGCGTGGCCCGCCGGCTCGACGACCTCGCCTACGGCACCGGCCTGTGGGCCGGCGCCGTCCGGGCGCGCAGCCCTCGCGCCCTCGTCCCCGCGTTCCGTGGATTCCCCCTCAGGAGAGGCACCCCATGAGCAAGAGCACCTGGTTCGAGACCGTCGCCGAGGCGCAGCGGCGCGCGCAGAAGCGGCTTCCCCCGTCCGTGTACGGGGCGCTGCTGGCCGGCTCGGAGGCGGGCACGTCGTACGCCGACAACACCGCGTCGTTCGCCCAGCTCGGCTTCGCGCCGCACGTCGCGGGGGCCTCGGCCAAGCGCGACCAGGGGACCACCGTGATGGGGCAGCACATCTCGCTCCCGGTGGTCGTCTCGCCCACCGGCGTGCAGGCGGTGCACCCGGACGGCGAGGTGGCGGTGGCACGCGCGACGGCGGCCCGGGGGACGGCCATGGGCCTGTCGTCGTTCGCCAGCAAGCCGATCGAGGACGTGGTGGCGGCGAACCCGCAGACCTTCTTCCAGATGTACTGGATGGGGACCAAGGACGACATGCGCGCCCGGATGGAGCGGGCGCGGTCCGCCGGTGCCGTCGGCCTGATCGCGACCCTCGACTGGTCGTTCTCCCACGGCCGGGACTGGGGGAGCCCGGCGATCCCCGAGAAGATGGACCTCAAGACCTTGCTGCGGCTCGCCCCCGAGGGCCTGCGGCGGCCGCGCTGGCTGCTGGACTTCGCCCGGGCCGGCGGGCCGCCGGACCTCACCACCCCGAACCTCGCGGAGGGCGCGACGCCGGCCCCGACGTTCTTCGGCGCGTACGGCACCTGGATGCAGACCGAGCCGCCCTCCTGGGAGGACGTCGTGTGGCTGCGGGAGAGCTGGGGCGGACCGTTCATGCTCAAGGGCGTCTGCCGGGTCGACGACGCGCGTCGGGCGGTCGACGCCGGCGTCACCGCGATCTCCGTGTCCAACCACGGCGGCAACAACATCGACGGCACGCCGGCCCCGATCCGGGTGCTGCCGGCGGTCGCGGACGCGGTCGGGCGGGACGTCGAGGTGCTGCTCGACGGTGGCATCCGCCGCGGCTCCGACGTGGTCAAGGCGCTCGCCCTCGGGGCCCGCGCGGTGATGATCGGCCGCGCGTACCTCTGGGGCCTCGCCGCGGGCGGCCAGGCCGGGGTCGAGAACGTCCTGGACATCCTGCGCGGCGGGATCGACTCCGCCCTGCTCGGCCTCAACCACTCCTCGGTCCACGACCTCACCCCCGAGGACGTCGTCGCCCCCGACGGCTTCTTCCGGACGCTGGGTGGCTGACCCCCGTTTCGCCGACCCGTCACCTGGTTGGCACTTTCACCGGCGTGTCGCGCAGGAGGTGACGGGTCGATGAGCTCCGGGTGGGTCACCCCGCCCGTCGTACGGCGGTCAGGGTCGGGTCGTGAGCCTGCCCTGCTCGTCGAGGAGTACGGCGCGAACCGCGCGTGCCCGACGACGCCGGCACCCCGACGACGCCGGCACCCCGACGACGCCGGCACCCCGACGACGACGCCGCGAGGACTCAGGACGCGACGGTGGCACGTGCGCCGAGCTGCTCTGCCAGGGTCCGCCGACCGGGTGGGACGACGTAACGCCGGGCTGGCGGGGACGGGCCGCCGACGACGCCGCCCGCCAGGTGCTCGGCGCGGCGGCCGACCGGTTGCGCTGCACCGGTGCGCCGAGCCGTCACTTCCTGTGCGACACGCCGGTGACCCTGCCTACTAGCTGACGGGTCGGCGGAACGGACGTTAGGGCTGGACGACCGGGCCGCCCACGGAGCGGGACCGGACCAGGCCCTCGCGGCCCACCAGCATGATGGCGATGCCCTCGCAGAGGATCTCGAAGCCGAGGAGCAGCCCGAGCAGCGTCAGGGACGCCGTGAACAGGTTGAACAGCACCACCAGGCCGAGCAGCGTGGACACCGCCCCGGTGAGGATCAGGGGCACCCGTGCCTCGGGGACGTGCACGGCCAGCACCAGCCGGGCCAGCCCGGAGATCAGGAACAGCGACCCGGCCACCAGGGTCAGGGTCACCGCCGCGGCGCCGGTGTGCCGCAGGAACACCAGGCCCAGCACGGTCATCAGGCCGCCGCCGACCGCGCCGGTCCAGAAGCCCTCCTTGCCGATCCGGAACAGCGTCGCCACCAGGGCCACCAGGCCGATGATGAGCATGAGCCAGCCGAGGAACAGGATGGACACCGTGGTCGCGGTGGCCGTGTGCCCCAGGATCACCAGTCCCAGCAGGACGACCAGCCCGCCGACCACCAGGTCGCCCGTCGTCCGCCCCCGCATCGATTCAGCCATCGTGCCGCTCCTCTGTCTCGGGCCCGAGACGATCTGCCTCCACGATCGAACGCGGACGCAGCGGGAGCAAGGGACCTTCGGCCCGAAGCGGCGCTCAGCTCCAGACGTCCTCGGCGACCTCGACCACCAGCCGCAGCTTGGCGAGCTCCTCGTCGAGGGTGAGCGTGTTGCCCTCCACGGTCGAGGAGAACCCGCACTGCGGGGACAGGCACAGCTGGTCGAGCGGGACGAACCGCGACGCCTCGTCGATGCGACGCTTCAGGTCGTCCTTGTCCTCGAGCCGCCCGCGCTTGGTGGTGACCAGCCCGAGCACGACCTGCTTGCCGGCGGGGACGAACCGCAGCGGCTCGAAGCCGCCCGAGCGCTCGTCGTCGTACTCCAGGAAGAAGCCGTCGACGGCGAGCTCGGAGAACAGCGCCTCGGCCACGAAGTCGTACCCGCCCTCCGCGGCCCACGAGGAGCGGTAGTTGCCGCGGCACATGTGCGTGGTCACGCGCAGGCCCTCGGGCCGGTCGGCGATCGCCGCGTTGATGGTGCGGATGTACTGCTCGTGCTGGTGGTCGGCGTCCGAGCCCTGGGCCGCCACGAGCTCGCGCTGCTTCGGGTCGTTGAGGTAGGCGAGCGAGGTGTCGTCGAGCTGCAGGTAGGTGCAGCCGAGGTCCGCGAGCCGGCGCACCTCCTCGGCGTACGCCGCGGTCAGGTCGTCCCAGAACGGGCCGAGCTCGGGGTACACCCTCTCGTCGATGGCGGCCCGGCCGCCGCGGTAGTGCACCATGCTCGGCGACGGGATGGTCAGCTTCGGGGTGAGCCCGGGCGCGCTCTGCCGCACGGTCTCCTGCAGGAACGCGAACGCGTCGCCGAAGATGGTGTCGCCCAGCCGCACCCGGTCGTGCACGCGCAGCGCGGCGGACTCGAAGTCCAGGTCGCCCTCGGCGTTGTGGAAGTGCACCTGCAGCTTCTCGTCGGTGCGGTCGACGCCCTCGAGCTGGTAGATGAAGTCCATGTGCCACGAGGTGCGGCGCATCTCGCCGTCCGTCGCCGTCTGCAGGCCGGCGTCGCGCTGGAGGGCCACCACCTCCGCGACGGCCAGGTCCTCCTGCTCCCGCAGCGCCTCGGTGTCGATCTCGCCGGCGGCGTGCCGGGCGCGCGCCTCGAGCAGCTGCTTCGGGCGCAGCAGGCTGCCGACGTGGTCGGCTCGGAACGGTGGGCGGTCGCGCCAGATCTCGGTCATGTGTCCTCCTCGTCGGGCCCCTGGGGCACCATGCCCGCTCCCCGGCGTGGCATGCGTCGCTCGCCGCCGCGGCCGGTGGTCCACGCGGGCCATGCGAAGTTTGTCCGTTCGGGTGGCGGCGGTGCGGGGGTCGCCGGCCCTAGACTGGTGCACGTCAGGTGAGCGCCGCGCAACGGAGAACATCCGGGGGGCCGCAGAAGCTCACAGGTGTGGAGAGCCGTGACACTCAGGTGGCGAGGGGAGCCGTCCACCGGAGGCCGTCGGGGCACCGGAAAGGCCACGTCTGTGGAGCACGCACGCTGCGCATCTTGTCGCAACCCGATCCGGGCCCGTCAGCCCCGTGTGGAGCTGACGCGTGCCGACATGTCGTTCCACGGTGACTGCTGGGTCACCCTGCACGCGACCGTCCAGCAGGAGTACGTCGACCGGGTGCGCGACGAGGGGATCGACCGGCTCCTCGAGCCCTACCAGCGCACGCAGATGGCGTCCTGGCTTCCGGAGGCTGCGATCGACGCGGCGGTGGAGAGCCTGACCGAGACCCTGGAGACCGCGGTCCTGCGCGACGTCTGACCCCCCGGGGTCGTATGCGCGAGCGGGACCCCCGTGCCGCGCGTGCGCATCCGACCCGGGATGGGCGCGTTCGGCTGACAGACCCCGGTCCACGGCGGACACTGGCCACATGCGACGACTGTCTCGGGCCCTGCTCGCACTCCTCCCGCTGCTCGCGTGCACCGCCGTCGCCCCGGCCACCGCGCAGTCGCCGTCCACGGCCGCCCGCGCGGTCCCGCCGGTCACCAAGCTGCTGGTGTTCGTCGAGGAGAACCACTCGCTGGACCAGATGCGGGCCGGGATGCCGTACACCGCCGGCCTCGCGGAGCGCTACGGCCAGGCCACGGACTACCGCGCGATCCGGCACCCCTCGCTGCCGAACTACGTGGCCATCGCGGGCGGGTCGACCTACGGCATCGCCGACGACGCGCTGCCGCCCGCCCACCGGATCGCGGGCCGCTCGGTCTTCGGGCAGGCGCTGCGCAACCACCGCACCGCGGCGTTGTACGCCGAGTCGATGCCGGTGCGGTGCGGGCGCGCCAACGCCGGCCCCTACGCCCCCAAGCACAACCCCTGGACCTACTTCGCCCGCGAGCGCACCGCCTGCGTCGCGCACGACCGGGGCATGCGCGCGTTCACCGCCGACACCGCGGCCGGGCGGCTGCCGCGGGTGGGGATGGTGGTGCCCAACCTCCGCCACGACGCGCACGACGGCTCCCTGGCCACCGCCGACGCGTGGTTCAAGGCGCAGATGACGAAGGTGTTCGCCGGACCCGACTGGAAGTCCGGGCGGCTCGCCGTGGTGCTGACCGCGGACGAGGACAACCGCTCCCAGGGCAACACGGTGCTGACCGTGGTCATCCACCCCAGCCAGGACCACCACGTCGTGACGACGCGGCTCACGCACTACTCGCTGACCCGGCTGTACGACGAGGTCGCGCGGCTGCCCTACCTCCGCAACGCCGCGACGGCCCCGTCGATGGCGACCGCGTTCGGGCTGCCGCTCGGCTGACCTACCGGGGGCCGGTCATCCCTCGCGTGCAGGCCTCGCTGATCGACGACACGTGCTCGTGGGTGGTGCCGCAGCAGCCGCCGAGAACGGTCAGGCCCGGCAGCGACCGACGCAGCCGGACGTAGTCCTGCGCCAGCTCTTCGGGGTTGCCGGAGTCGAGCTCGTCCGCCTCGTCGAGCTCGTCGTGGCTCAACCTGGAGGCGTTCGCCCGGACCCCGCGCAGCCGGCCGGTCCAGTCGGCGGAGCCGTCCAGCACCGACATGAAGTGGGTCGGGTGGGCGCAGTTGACCATGTAGTAGGCCGGGTACCCCGACGTGGCCGCGTCGACCTCCGCGATCGCCTCCGCGAGCGTCTCGCCGCTGGGCAGCCGGCCGTCGGTCTCCACGGTGAACGAGATCACCGCCGCCAGGCCGGACGCCTGGGCGGCCCGGGTGACCCCGACCGCCTCGGCCGGGTAGGTCATCGTGATCGCGGTGACCAGGTCGGCCTCGGTGCCGGCGAACGTGCCGACCTGGACGGCGTGGTACGCGGTCGCCTCCTCGCTGCCCATCAGGCGGTCGGGGTGGTAGCCGTCGCCCCGGGGACCCACGCAGCCGCTGACCACCACCGTCTGGTCCCCGAACCGGCGGCGGGTGTCGAGGAGCAGCTCGACCGCGTCCCGGTTCACCGAGTCCAGCTGCGCCTCGTCGTACCCCAGCCTGGCTGCCCAGTCCGGGTTCGCCCGCCAGGTCGGGGTCTCCAGCACGATCCCCACGCCGTCGCGCCGGGCGACCTCGGCGTACCGGTCGAAGTACCTCGCCAGCGCGGCCCGGCCGTCGGCGTCCTCGAGGAGGACGAAGGCCGCGAACTCGGGCAGGTCGAGGCCGTCGTCGAAGATCAGCGTGGTCTCGATGCCACCGTCGGTGAGGAACACGTCGGCGCCCAGCTGCGGGAGGTGGTCGCGGTAGCGAGCCATGGTCGCTCCTGGTCACGTGTGGGCGCCCCCCGAGCAACCTACGACGACCGGCAGGACGGCACCAGCCTCCGCCGGCCTCCCCCGGCCGCCGACTCACTCAGTCGGTGCGGCGCTGCCTCTCGACCTCACGCACCACGTGCGTGGGGGTGTCCGGGTCGCTGGACTCCTCGTGCCGCTCGACGACCCTCTCCTTCTGGGCGGTGGCCCGCGCGTGCGCGATCACGGCGGCTCCGGCGACCATGAGGATCAGCCCGGCGACACCCAGGTTGATCCCCGGCATGTCGTCCTTGACGGCGAACGTCAGCAGGGCGCCGAGCACCAGCAGGAACAGTCCAGGTCCCACGATCGCAACCCCTTCCGGGAGAGTCAGGTCCGCGCACAGGTCTACCCGAGTCGGCGCGCGCCATGCCCCCTGGGGGTGCCCGGCCCCCGAGAGCCGGGGCAGGACGGTGGCCGCACGCGGGTCTAGGCTCCAACCATGAGCGCGGCGGAGCGGCACAACGTCACCGAGTCCGGGCGTCCGGACGGCCGGCCGATGGTGTTCGCCCACGGCTTCGGCTGCGACCAGAACATGTGGCGGTTCGTGGCACCCGCCTTCGAGGACCGGTTCCGGGTGATCCGGTTCGACCACGCCGGCGCGGGCGGCAGCGCCCCGGACGCCTACGACCCGGACCGGCATTCCTCGCTGGGCGGCTACGCGGAGGACGTTGTCGAGCTGTGCCGCGAGCTCGGCGTGACCGACGGCGTGTTCGTGGGGCACTCCGTCTCCGCCATGATCGGCGTCCTGGCCGACCTGAGCGCCCCCGAGCTGTTCGCGCGGCTGGTGCTGGTGGGCCCCTCGGCGCGCTACCTGGACGACGACGGCTACGTGGGCGGCTTCAGCGAGACCGACATCCACGAGCTGCTCGAGTCGCTGGACAGCAACTACCTCGGCTGGTCGAGCGCGATGGCCCCCGCGATCATGGGCAACCCGGACCGCCCGGAGCTCGGCCAGGAGCTGACGGAGAGCTTCTGCCGCACCGACCCGGAGATCGCCTCCCGGTTCGCCCGGGTCACCTTCCTGTCCGACAACCGGGCGGACCTCGCCCGGGTGCGGACCCCGGCGCTGGTGCTGCAGTGCAGTCGCGACGCCATCGCGCCCCCCGAGGTCGGCCGGTACGTCGCCGACACCCTGCCGGACGCGGAGCTCGTGCTGCTCCAGGCGACCGGTCACTGCCCGAACCTGAGCGCGCCCGCGGAGACGATCGCGGCCATGGCGCCGTTCGTCGACGCCGTCGCCGTCGGGCGATGAACCCGGACGCCGCGACGGAGGCGTTCTACGCCGCCCTGCTCGACGACGACCCCGAGGAGCTCTATGACCGGGCGCCGTGCGGCTACCTCACGACCACGGCCGAAGGCACCATCGTCAAGGCGAACGCGACGTTCTTGGGGCTGTCCGGCTACGAGCGCGAGCAGCTGGTCGGTCAGCGCACGTTCGCGGACCTGCTGAACGTCGGCGGGCGGATCTACCACGAGACCCACTACGCGCCGATGCTGAGGATGCAGGGGACCGTCCGGGAGGTGGCCTTCGAGCTCGTCCGCGCCGACGGCAACCGGCTTCCCGTGCTGGTGAACGCCGTGATGGAGACCGGCTCCGACGGCGCGCCGGAGCTGGTCCGGGTGGCCGTCTTCGACGCGACGCACCGGCGTGAGTACGAACGCGAGCTGCTGCGGGCCAAGCGGAGCGCCGAGCGGTCCGAGGCCCGCGCGCAGGAGCTCGCCCGCACCCTCCAGTCCACGCTGATCCCGCCGACCCCGCCGCGCCTGCCCGGGCTCGACGTGTCCGCGTCCTACCGCCCGGCCGGTGACGGCGAGGAGGTGGGCGGCGACTTCTACGACGTCTTCCAGATCGGGCCGGGGGACTGGGTGGTCGCCCTCGGGGACGTCTGCGGCAAGGGCGTCCGGGCGGCCGTCCTCACCGCGCTGGTCCGGCACACGCTGCGGGCCCTCACCGTGCAGGAGCGGGCCGCCGGCGCCGTCCTCGCGACGCTCAACCGCGTCCTGCTCGACGAGGGCTCCGACCGGTTCAGCACCGTCGTGCTGGTGCGGCTGCGGCTCGACGGGCACCAGTGGGTGGCCACGATCAGCTCCGCCGGGCACCCGCTGCCGCTGCACGCCGGCCCCGGCGGTCCCGTGCGCGAGGTCGGCCGGACCGGGTCGCTGGTCGGCGTGCTCACCGACGTGCAGGTGCACGACACCGAGCTGCGGCTCGCGCCCGGCGACGTCCTGGCGATGTACACCGACGGCGTCACCGAGGGCCGGTGCGGCCACGAGTTCTTCGGCGAGCGCCGCCTGCACGACGCCGTGCTCCGCCACCACGACGCCGCCCACCCGGCCGAGGACATCGTCGCCGACGTGCTCGACTTCCAGCAGGGCACGGCCCGCGACGACATCGCCGTGGTCGTCGTACGCGTCCCGCCTGCCGACCCCTCCGACCCGCCCGTCCCGCCCACCACCGAACGAACGGAGCCACTCTCGTGACCGACCCCCGCGCCGGGACCCCGGCCCAGCCCTCCGACCTCGTCGACGTGGCCCACCTGGTGACCGCCTACTACACGGGCGTGCCCGACCCTTCCGACCCCGACCAGAGGGTCGCCTTCGGGACCTCCGGGCACCGCGGCAGCAGCCTGGGCACCGCCTTCAACGAGACCCACATCGTCGCCACCACGCAGGCGATCTGCGACTACCGCACCCAGCAGGGGTACGACGGCCCGCTGTTCGTCGGACGCGACACGCACGGGCTCTCCGAGCCGGCCTGGGCCTCCGCGCTGGAGGTGCTCGCCGCCAACGACGTCATCGTCCTCGTCGACGACCGCGACGGCTACACCCCGACCCCGGCCGTGTCGCACGCGATCCTGCGCGCCAACGGCGGGAAGTCCTCCGGGCTCGCGGACGGGATCGTGGTCACCCCCTCGCACAACCCGCCGGCCGACGGCGGCTTCAAGTACAACCCGCCCAACGGCGGCCCGGCGGACACCGACGCCACCAAGTGGATCGCCGACGCCGCGAACACCTACATCGAGAAGGGCCTGGAGGGGGTGCGCCGGGTGCCGTTCGCGCGGGCGCGGGCGGCCGCGTCGCCGTACGACTTCCTCGGCACCTACGTGGACGACCTCCCGAACGTGGTGGACCTCGCCAAGGTCAAGGAGGCGGGCGTCCGGATCGGCGCCGACCCGCTCGGCGGGGCGAGCGTGGCCTACTGGGGCGAGATCGCCGACCGGCACGGCCTCGACCTGACGGTGGTGAACCCGCTGGTCGACCCGACCTGGCGGTTCATGACCCTGGACTGGGACGGCAAGATCCGGATGGACTGCTCCTCGCCGTCCGCGATGGCCTCGCTGATCCGGCAGAAGGACGCCTACCAGATCGCGACCGGCAACGACGCCGACTCCGACCGGCACGGCATCGTCACGCCGGACGCCGGGCTGATGAACCCGAACCACTACCTCGCGGTCGCCATCGGGTACCTCTACGGCGGCGGCCGGCCGGACTGGCCGGCCGAGGCCGCGATCGGCAAGACCCTGGTGTCGTCGTCGATGATCGACCGGGTCGCGAAGCACGTGGGCCGGACCCTGACCGAGGTCCCCGTCGGCTTCAAGTGGTTCGTGCCGGGCCTGCTCGACGGCTCGATCGCCTTCGGGGGCGAGGAGTCGGCGGGCGCGTCGTTCCTGCGGTTCGACGGCTCGGTGTGGACGACCGACAAGGACGGCATGATCCTCGCCCTGCTCGCCTCGGAGATCCTGGCGGCGACCGGGAAGTCGCCGAGCGAGCACTACGCCGACCTCACCGCGCAGTACGGCGACCCGGCCTACGCCCGCGTCGACGCGCCCGCCAACCGGGAGGAGAAGGCGAAACTGGCGGCACTCTCCCCGGACGACGTGACCGCCTCCAGCCTGGCCGGTGAGGAGATCACCGCCAAGCTCACCGAGGCGCCCGGCAACGGCGCCAAGATCGGTGGTCTCAAGGTGACCACCGAGAGCGCGTGGTTCGCGGCCCGGCCGTCCGGGACCGAGGACGTCTACAAGATCTACGCCGAGTCGTTCCGCGGTCCCGAGCACCTCGCGCAGGTGCAGGCCGAGGCGCGCGAGGTGGTCAGCGCGGCGCTCGGCGGCTGAGGCCTCACGCCCCGTCGGCCGCCGCCCGCAGGGCCGCGATGTCGAGCTTGCCCATCTTCATCATCGCGGCCATCGCGCGGTTCGCCCGGTCGGGGTCCGGGTCCGTGAGCAGCTCGGGCATCACGTCCGGCACCACCTGCCAGGACAGCCCGAAGCGGTCCTTGACCCAGCCGCACGGGCCCTCCTCGCCGCCGTCGGCGGTCAGCACCTCCCAGTAGCGGTCCACCTCGTCCTGGTCGGCGCAGCTGATCTGGAACGACACGGCCTCGGTGAACGGGTGGTCCGGCCCGCCGTTGAGGGCGACGTACGGGCGGCCGTCGAGCTCGAAGTCCACGGTCAGCACGGTGCCCGCCTCGCGCGGGCCGGCCTCGCCGTAGTGGCTGACGCCGACGATCCGGGAGTTCGGGAACAGCGTGCAGTAGAACCTCGCCGCCTCCTCGCCCTCGGTGTCGAACCACAGGCAGGTGGTGATCTTGTCGCTCACGACTCCTCCTCGATGACGGACAGCGTGTTGCCGGACGGGTCATGGAACCATGCGATGAGCGGACCGCCCTGCCGGAAGATCCCCTTGGTGTCGGTGGCCATCGGGGTGCCGGCGTACGTCTCGAACCGCACGCCGCGTCCGGCCAGCTCGTCGACCGCCGCCTCGATGTCGGGGACCGGGAAGTTCAGGATCGTGTACGACGCGGGCCGGTGGTTCGGGGACGGGTAGACGAGCACGTCCCGCCCGCCCGCGAGCCTCAGCCAGAAGCCGGGGCCACCGTCCTCGACGGTGAGCCCCAGGGCGTCCGCGTAGAAGGCGCGCGCCGCCTCGAGGTCGTTCACGGCGAAGCCGCTGAAAGCCGGGCTGTCCTGCAACATGACCGGGTCCTTTCCTCGTCGTCCCTCAAGCAGACCGCCCCCGGCGCCGAAAGTCATCGGTCGCCTGTGCGACCTCAGCCTGAGCGACTGAGCAGCTTCGCCAGCGCCGCGATGTCGGCCGGCCCGACCTGGCAGCAGCCGCCGACGTAGGCCGCCCCGGCCGCGACCCAGCCGGGGGCCAGCGCGACGTCGTACGACGTGTCGCCGCTCCAGGTGTGCGTGCGGCTGTCCCAGCCCTGGCCGGAGTTCGGGTAGGCCACCCCCGGCTTGCCGGTGGCCGCGCGGGCGACCTCGAGAGCCGGGCGTACGTCGTCCGGGGCGCAGCAGTTCACGCCGGTCGCGACGACCGCCGTGCTGGGCGCGACCACCGCGAACGCGTCCGCGAGCGGCTGCCCGGCCCGGGTCTGCGGTCCCGCGCACGAGTAGGACAGCCACGCGGGCAGGCCGATCTCGTCGAGCAGCGGCACCAGCACCTCGGCCTCCTCGAGGTCCGGGACCGTCTCGACCGCGAACAGGTCCGGCCCGGCCGACGCGAGCAGCTCGAGCCGCGGCAGGTGGAAGTCGCGCAGCGCGGCGGCGCCGACGCCGTAGCGGCCGCGGTACTCCGAGCCGTCGGCGAGCACCGCGCCGTACGGCCCGACCGACGCCGCGACGAGCCGCCGGTGCCCGTCGCCCGCGAGCTCGTCGCGCACCTCGCGGGCCAGGGTGACGCTGCGCCGGAGGAGGGTCTCGGCCTCGTGGCGGGACAGCCCGGCCCGCTCGAAGCCCGGCACGCTCGCCTGGTAGCTCGCGGTCGTGGCCACCTCGGCGCCGGCCGCGTAGTAGGTCCGGTGCACGGCCGCGATCTCGTCCGGTGCGTCGCGCAGCAGCCGGGCGGTCCACAGCTCGTCGGAGAGGACGTGACCCCGGACGGCCAGCGCGTTGGAGAGGCCGCCGTCGAGGATCACCGTTCGAGTCTGCCAGCCGGCAGTAGGGTCGCCGGCATGAGCACGAGCCGCGAGCAGCCCTGGTCCGACGCCGCCCCCGAGCACGGCCAGGTCGTCGTGGTCTCGGACAACCCGATCGGGCGGGCCGTGGTGACGATCGCCGGGGTGGCGGGCCGCCGTACGACCCTGCTGGCGGACGAGCACGTCGAGCCCACGCCGCTGCAGTGGCTCGCCGACCACCCGCTCACCGCTGCGGACGCGCTGGTGCTCTGCGACCACGACGCCCCGGAGGCGGCCGCGCTGCTGCGCGCCGCTCTGGCCGGTGAGGCGGGGTACGTCGCGATGATGGGCAGCCGGCGCCGCGCCGAGCACGTGTTCGCCGAGCTCGAGCGGGAGATGTCCGCCGAGCAGCTGGCGCGGCTGCACGTGCCGGCGGGGCTGGACACCGGCGGCAAGGCACCCGGCGAGATCGCGCTGTCGGTCGTCGCCGAGATCGTCGCGGTCTCCTACGGCCGCGCCGGCGGTCCGATGAAGAGCCGCTGACCCGGGCTCGACGGGAACTTTGCCCCGGCTCGACGGGGACTTTGCCCCGGCTCGACGAGGAGTTTGCCCCGGGTCAGCGGAGGTAGGTCGCCTCGGTGGCGAGACGGACGACCCGGTCCCAGTCCTTGTCCAGCAGGGCGTCGGGCGGGGTGAGCCAGGAGCCGCCGACGCAGCCGACGTTGGGCAGCGCGAGGTACGACGAGGCGCTCGAGGCCGTGATCCCGCCGGTGGGGCAGAAGCGTGCCTGCGGGACCGGCGAGCCGACCGACTTCAGGAAGTCCACGCCGCCGGACGCCTCGGCCGGGAAGAACTTCATCTCCGTGTAGCCGAGCTCGCGCAGCCGCAGCACCTCCGAGACGGTCGCGGCGCCGGGCAGGTGCGGCAGCCCGGTCTCCTGCATCGCGGCGGCCAGCGCGTCCGTCGTACCGGGGGAGACCAGGAACTGCGCGCCCGCGGACAGCGCGTCCTTGGCCTGCGCGGGCGCCACGATCGTGCCGGCGCCGACCAGGATCTCCGGGACGTGCGTGGCGATCGCCTCGATGGCGTCGAGCGCCACCGGGGTCCGCAGCGTCAGCTCGATCACCGGCAGGCCGCCCTCGACGAGGGCGCGGGCGACCGGGACGGCGTGGTCGAGGTCGTGCAGCACGACCACGGGCACGACCGGGACCCGGTCGAGGAGGGACTCAGTCATCGACGTTCTCCGTCTCGAGGGAAGGGGTGGGGAACACGCTGGCGCCCTGGTCGGCCGGGCCGACCGCGGCACGGAAGGACGAGAACAGCTCGCGGCCGGTGCCGAAGACCCGGGCGTCGTCCGGGACGGCGGCGGTGCGGGCCTCCAGGTCGTACGGCGCGACGTGCAGCTCGAGCACCCCGGCGTCGGCGTCGAGGGTGACCAGGTCACCGTCCCGGACCCGGGCCAGCGGACCGCCGACGGCCGCCTCGGGGGTGAGGTGGATCGCCGACGGGACCTTGCCCGACGCGCCGCTCATCCGCCCGTCCGTGACGATCGCGACGCGCTGGCCGCGGTCCTGGAGCACGCCGAGCGCGGGCGTGAGCTTGTGCAGCTCCGGCATCCCGTTGGCGGCCGGGCCCTGGAAGCGGATCACCGCGACGAAGTCACCGTCGTCGAGCTGCCCGTCCTGGAACGCCTGCAGGAAGTCGGCCTGGTCGTCGAACACCTTCGCGGGCGCCTTGACCTGCCGGTGCTCGGGCTTGACCGCGGAGGTCTTGATGACCGAGCGGCCGAGGTTGCCGTCGAGCATCCGTAGCCCGCCGTCGGGCGCGAACGGGTCGTCGGCGCCGCGCAGCACGTCGGTGTCGTGGCTGTGCTTGGTGCCCTCCTCCCAGGTCACGGAGGAGCCGTCGAGCTTCGCCTCGGTGGTGTAGCGCCACAGGCCGTGGCCCGCGACGGTGTGCACGTCGTCGTGGAGCAGGCCCGCCTTGAGCAGCGAGTGCACCGTGAAGCCGAGCCCGCCGGCGGCGTGGAAGTGGTTCACGTCGGCCTTGCCGTTGGGGTAGACCCGCGCCATCAGCGGCACCACCGCCGACAGGTCCGACAGGTCGTCCCAGGTGAGCGTGATGCCGGCGGCCCGGGCGATGGCCACCAGGTGCAGGGTGTGGTTGGTCGAGCCGCCGGTGGCCAGCAGCGCCACGCAGCCGTTGACGACCGCCTTCTCGTCGACGACCTTCCCGACCGGGGTGTACTCCTCGCCCCACGCGGTCATCGCGGTCGCCCGTGCGGCGGCCGCGTCGGTGAGCGCCGCGCGCAGGGGCGTGCCCGGGTTGACGAAGCTCGCGCCCGGCAGGTGCAGCCCCATGACCTCCATCAGCATCTGGTTGGAGTTCGCGGTGCCGTAGAACGTGCAGGTGCCGGCCGAGTGGTACGACGCGGACTCGGCCTCGAGCAGCTCCTCGCGGCCGATCTCGCCCGCGGCGTACCGCTGTCGGATCTTGGCCTTCTCGTCGTTCGGCAGGCCGGAGGTCATCGGGCCGGCGGGCACGAACACCGCGGGCAGGTGCCCGAAGGACAGGGCGCCGATCAGCATGCCGGGGACGATCTTGTCGCAGACGCCGAGCATCAGCGTCGCGTCGAACATGTCGTGGGAGAGCGCGATCGCCGTGGACATCGCGATCACGTCCCGGCTGAACAGCGAGAGCTGCATGCCCTCGCGGCCCTGCGTGATCCCGTCGCACATCGCGGGCACGCCGCCGGCGAACTGCGCGATGCCGCCGGAGCGGAGCACCGCCTTCTTCAGCTGCGCCGGGAACGCCTCGAACGGCTGGTGCGCCGAGAGCATGTCGTTGTAGGCCGAGACGATCGCGACGTTCGGCTTCACGGTGCCGCGCAGGGCGGCCTTGTCGGCCGGCTCGGAGGCGGCGAAGCCGTGCGCGAGGTTCGCGCAGGCCAGCCGGCCGCGGGCCGGACCGCGCTGGGCGGCGGCAT
>Ga0308176_10001060_pt1 | contig 17304 bp, 19 predicted proteins | sample PhyCR2_3_FD_203890 | JGI IMG/M metagenome (GOLD analysis project Ga0308176, IMG submission 203890) | Soil microbial communities from UC Gill Tract Community Farm, Albany, California, United States - DLSLS.C.R2 | ecosystem: Environmental > Terrestrial > Soil > Agricultural land | place: USA...
ATGTGGATTTAAGTACAGGACTTAAAATTGAGAGAAAGGCTTATGAGGTAACCCTTCCGACAGAAGACCGAAGCGAAGCACTAAAAGCGTTTACGGAAAAAAGAAAACCCATCTTTAAAGGGAAATAAATCCTGAAACAAAAGCATGGTGCCTGACACCATGTTTTTTTTATTTCGTTAGCACAGAAAATTTGTTAAAATTTATTTTTGTATGAGAAGAATCAAGGGGGAATGAAAGATGGCGGATCTGGCAGTAGAAAGAGAATCGTCTGAATTTAAGAAAGGTGTCCAGGCAGGGATAAGCATCGGGATAGGGTATTTTCCCATTGCACTAACGTTTGGTCTCCTTGCTAAGACATCCGGTCTGTCCATTTACGAAACGGTTTTAATGAGTCTGCTTGTGTTTGCCGGGGCAGCACAATATATTTCGTTAAGTCTTATCGCTTACGGGACAGGGATAGTTGAGATTATTCTAACAACCTTTATCGTTAATATTAGACATTTTCTAATGTCTGCCACATTAAATGAAAAGTCTGACGAGGATTACCTTTTTACCAAGCTATTATTCTCTTTCGGGATTACAGATGAAACATTCTCTGTGGCTGCCACTAAGGAAGGGACGGTTACATCAGGATTTATGTTTGGCCTTATTTCCGTTTCCTATTCTAGTTGGGTCGTTTTTTCAGGAGTGGGTCACCTTATAGGGGCAAGTCTGCCACAAACATTGCAGGAAAGCATGGGTGTAGCTTTATATGCCATGTTTATTGGTCTCTTGGTTCCTTCACTGAAAAAAAGCGCAAAAGTTGTTTTTTTAGCGGCTTTAAGTGCCCTTTTCAATTCAATTTTTACACTGGGCCACTTCATGGCCCAAGGTTGGTCCATTGTTTCTGCAACTCTTCTATCGGCCATCTTAATCGAACTGGCAGAAGTGATTAAAACAAGGCATAGAGGTGTACAACATGAAGACTGAAATACTATGGATGATCATTGGAATGGGTGTGGTTACGTATATACCCCGGATGCTCCCATTTGTTCTCTTTAAGGGGAAAGAGCTTCCCCCTTTTGTTCAAGGGGTATTAAAAAATGTTCCTTATGCTACGCTTGGCGCATTAATTTTTCCAGCAATCGTCCTTATCCAAAAAGGTGATATTTGGTATGGTGTTACTGGGGCAGCAGCCGCCTTTATTGCAGCTTTTTTAGGTGCAAATGTCATTGTGGTCGTCCTTGGTGCTATAGCAGTGCTTTCCATATACTCTTATTTTATGTAGCCGGTTTATATACTGGCTTTTTTGCTTTCTAGGTTCTAAATCCTCCTTTTTTAACTAAACTAGATTAGAGGCTGTACACAAAGGGGGACAAAATCATGGTAAGGAAAATGGGGGTCTATGCGGTTTTGGCCTTTTGTCTTTATGGATTGTTTATTTATTGGTACTTATTTACCTTTACCGACACAACATTACCATTTGAATATCAGGGCTCAAAAGCAGACCCATCAACCTTTCTTAATGGCCGCGAGCTATCATTAAGCGAAGAGTATTCAAAAATACGAAACCTATTGTTTTTTTTATCGACTCCGTTCGAATGGCTGTTCTATTTTTTGATCCTTTTATTAGGTTTCTCAAAAGCCTTTAAGCGTTGGGCAGTGAGTTCTTCAAAGTATAAACCATTACAAATCGCGATTTATTTAATCTGGTTATCCTTTTTTGCTTTTTTAGCCACCTTTCCACTTAGCTACATTAGTTATTCCTTATCTAAAACCTATCATATTTCAACGCAGAGTTTTGCCTCTTGGATGAAGGATGAATTGATTGACTTTTGGCTTAATTATGCCACATGGTTAGTCATTGTTCCTGTCTTATACTGGTTAATGAAGAAAAGCAAGAAACGCTGGTGGTTATATGGATGGCTCTTATCGGTTCCATTTACGTTATTCATGATGTTTCTTCAGCCGGTTGTCATTGACCCGTTATACAATGATTTCTATCCATTAAAGAATAAAGAATTGGAAACGAAAATTTTAACTCTGGCTGAAAAGGCCAATATTCCAGCTCAGCATGTTTTTGAAGTGAATATGGCAGATAAAACCAATGCCTTAAATGCATATGTGAGTGGAATAGGGTCCAATGCTAGAATCGTTCTTTGGGACACGACTTTAAATCGGTTGAATGATAACCAAATTCTCTTTATTATGGCCCATGAAATGTGCCATTACGTTGAAAAGCATATCTATTTTGGGATTGCGGGCTATTTGCTGGTCTCACTTCTGGGGCTGTATTTGACCTATAGACTGATGAACTGGGCAATAAGGCGTTTTGGGAAAGAATTAAAACTGGAAGATGCAGGGGATATTCGATCCTTACCGTTATTCTTTATGATTATATCAATGTTACTGTTTGCTGCCAGCCCATTGACTAATCTAGCCTCCCGCTATGAGGAAACACGTGCAGACAAGTATGCGATTGAGATGACAAAAAACCCAGAAGCTGCGATTACCTCTTTCCAAGAATTAACCCGGTCAGGGTTAAGTGAAGTGAATCCGCCGCTATTGGTGAAGATTTTCAGGTATACCCACCCTTCAATGCTTGACCGTATTTCCATGCTCGAGGATTATGAAATTAAACATCGTAATCGATAAGGTTAACGACTGAAGACATATTTTTTGTCTTCAGTTTTTTCTTATAATATAAGAATTACAGGCCATCCGCGGTTGAGCAAGGCGCTTGCGCTTTTTTAATAAAAAAAACCGCCGGTTTTATGGCGGTTTAAAAAGAACTTTTAAGTTCCAAAACGTTTATAAATACTCTTGAGTTCATTAGATAAAAGCTTAAATGATTGTTTGTCCCGCTGATCAATAGCAGAATCAATTTTTTGTAACAATTTTTCTTTTTCCACAGTTAGTTGAATTTCAGACAACAGCATGTCGATGTACAAGTCTTGGACGAAGTTTTCTTGCATTCGAGTGCGTTTCATGGCACCAATCTTCATTAATTCTGTGTATGATTTTTCCTTCACAAAAATCACCTCTGATGCTTTTTAAAATTATATGGAGTTTTTTTAAGATTATCAACGTTTTTTATAATTTTCTGATAATTATTTTTCTTGATAATGATTTGTGAATAAATTAGTAACAATCAGAAAAATTGAGGGAATAAAAAGGCAAAGATGATAAGATATGGTAGGGTATACAAATATAAACATAGGAGTGAATGCTTTGTCGCAAAAACATATCGGAGATTATATTGTAAATACTTGTACGCTATATATTAAGCCCGTGGAGTATGGTAATAAACTATATTCTCATATTGGTGAAGTTGATGAGGAAATTCTGTGTCCTGTCAAACCCATTGCCCTTATCCAAAGAGGGTGCGCCTATTACGGAGTTGATTTTGAAAGCAGGAGGAAGGGGACGAGATTGTTAATTGACTATTCCCGGAAACTTCCAATTATTGTAGAACCAATTAATCATATCTTTGCTTTTTGTACCACCTCTCCTGGAAACCCTATGGGGATTTGGTTCTTTTATGAGCAAATTCGTGATTATAAACGAATTTCGGCTAGGGAAACATTAGTCATATTCCATAATGGACAATCTTTCCTTTTTCCAGTTTCCTATAATACATTTAATACACAAATGTTAAGAACTTCTTTATTGAAGTCAAAGTTCATGCAGAGAGTTGATTACAATCAAAAAAAGTTATTTTATTTACTGAATCGGCCTAAGCCATCAAAAGCCTCAGAAAGTAATGAATTTTATTCGGAGGATTCGAAATAATTGTTCCATAACTTATCGGGATAGATGTTTTTTTAATAAGTATGCCTCCATTAATTCTTGGACTTTATTTCGAATCCTTGGGTTAAAGTAATTATGGCTTTCTTCATAACCTTTATAATTAAACATGTACATCGTAAAAGCATCATCCCGTTTTGTTTCAAAGACTGCGAGTTTATTCTTTTTCATATACTGTTTAGCCTCGGCTAATTCCCTCTGTATTTCCTTCATGGTTTCTTCAATTAAATCCACATAAGGTTGTTTTAATTTAAACGCGCTATTTTTTACGACAGCTATATCACGATTTAAGATGATGAGAACCATCGGTAAATAAATAGCTTTTTCCATTATGTCACGATCACTCTCTGGAATTCTAGTCATATCACCATCTACACCTTTCAATAAAAATACCGAACAAACGTTCCTTTATAATTTTACAAAAAAGAAACAATAAATGCAATAGGATTAAAATTTGAAAGCTCGTCCTCGTACGAGCTTTCTTTGTTGCAATACCTAGGTATAATATGAGAAAGTTTTTAATTAATAGAAGGATATTTAATAAGGGAAAATGAATTAAATGGGGGGAACCCAAAAATAATTGCTGTTCTCGTTTCTAATTGGTACGTACTTGATTATTTATAGACATTGTTAAACTTGCCTATTGATTTGCGCTCGTGGAAGCTTCGCTTTCCGTACGCGGTCCAAAAGAATGTAAGAAAATAAAGGAGAAAGCGGGATGGACGTGGATTCACTTAAAGCTTGGTTTACACTTGAACATGTTATGAGCCTTATCCAGGAATATCGGGCTCTTGGACCGATACCAGGCATATTATTGATTGTCGTTGAAGCATTTTTGCCGTTTCTCCCCTTATTCGTATTTGTGATGGCGAATGCAGGTGCCTTTGGATTGTGGCTGGGATTCCTATATTCGTGGCTGGGAGCTTGTCTTGGAGCCTTCCTCGTCTTTTGGCTAATCAGAAGGTACGGACAAAAACGAATATTTTCCTTTTTGCCTAAACATCCTAAGGTACGCAAACTGATGGATTGGGTCGATCGTCATGGCTTCGGTCCTCTTTTCTTATTACTATGTTTTCCATTTACCCCATCTGCAGTTGTAAACATTGTCGCAGGTCTCTCAAAGATTAACCTTTACCAATATATGCTCGCTGTATGTATTGGTAAAATGGTGATGATATTTACGATTAGCTACATTGGCTATGATCTTCATTCATTACTGACAAGGCCTTTACGTACAACTGTAATTTTGCTTGTTATCTTCATTCTCTGGTTTGTAGGAAAAAGAATTGAGGTAAGAATGAATAAGCGCATGGAAACTGCCCATAATGGAGAAATAGACAGAAATAAACAGTAGGAGAATTGGAGGAGCTTCAATGAAGATTGAATGGAAAAAAGAGGGGTTAGAGTGGGTGAAGGCCTTTGCGATTGGTATCATTATCTTTGTTTTTATCCGGGCATTTTTCTTTTCTAATTATGTAGTAGAAGGCGAATCCATGATGCCGACACTACAAGACGGTAATAAACTCGTTGTCAATAAACTTGGATATCAAGTTGGAGAGTTGAATCGTTTCGATGTGATTGTGTTTCATGCTAATGCAAAAGAGGATTTTGTTAAACGGATTATCGGGCTTCCAGGCGATCAAATTGAATATCGTAATGACCAGCTATATATTAATGGCCACAAATATGAGGAGCCGTTTTTAAATGTTTACAAGAGGAAATCACCTGGGATTAAAATAACCGGAGATTTCAGTATAAAGGAAATTACCGGTGAAAATAAGGTTCCTAAAGGAAAGTTATTTGTCCTTGGCGATAATAGGCTGGGAAGTTGGGACAGCCGTCAATTCGGCTTTATTTCTGCTAATCAAGTTGTCGGGAAAGTGGATTTGCGCTATTGGCCATTAGATGAAATGGACGTTCACTTTTGACCGTTTACTGACACGATTCTATAATCGTGTTTTTTTGTGCAGTTTTACCATTTTTGGTTCCAACCCTACTGGTTGGATGCAAACGTTTGTACTTATTTTGTGGTAAAATGAAAGATAGATAGTTTTAGAAAGAAAGAGGGGGATGCCTCATGTCATTAAGAATGGTCCTTGGCCGATCGGGGAGCGGAAAAACTGTCCTGTTCCGTGATGAGATACGGGAGAAGCTGGTTAAAAATCCAGAAGGTAAACCGATTATATATATAGTTCCAGAACAGATGACGTTTTTAACTGAATATCGTTTGGCGACCGATGCCGGGGTTGGTGGTATGATACGCGCCCAAGTGTTCAGCTTTTCCCGTTTGGCCTGGAGAATCTTGCAAGAAACAGGCGGGATTAGCCGCATGCATTTAAGCAGTGTTGGAATCAATATGTTAATTCGTAAAATCATTGACGATTATAAAGAAAATTTAACCATTTTTAAGCAGGCAGCCGATAAGAATGGGTTTGTCGGGCAGATAGAACAAATGATTACTGAATTTAAACGTTATTGCATCAGCCCTGAAGAACTGATTAAAGATGCAGTTTTATTTGGAAAAGACAAAAATTCTGTTTCTAAAGCATTACATGATAAATTAGTAGATTTCGAAATGATTTATACAAAATTTGAGGACGAGATTTTTGGTAAGTATATTGATTCTGAAGATTATTTTCGTCTCTTAGCAGAAAAAATTTCTGATTCCACATACTTGAGGGAAGCTGAGATTTATATTGATGGGTTTTACAGCTTTATGCCGCAGGAATACCGTGTGATTGCTGAATTAATGAAACATTGTCAGCGTGTCTCTATCGCAATGACGGCGGATCGATTATTCATTGATTCGGCCCCAGACGAACTTGAGTTATTTCGAGCATCAGGAGAGACCTGTTATCACCTAAATGATATTGCCAGAGCCAGCGGTATAGAATTGGAGCCTCCAGTCATTCTTAAAGGCCAAAAAAAATGGCAGCAAGCCTCCTTAAATCATTTAGAAAAAGAATTTGAAGCGCGTCCAGCGGTTCCCTTTCATGGTGATGCTGCCCTTCAAATTACCCAGGCTGTCAATCGGAGAGCCGAAATTGAAGGCATAGCACAAGAAATTCAGGATTTAGTTCGAAGGAGTGGATACCGTTATCGGGATATAGCCTTGCTAATTAGAAATGGCGGGGATTACCATGATATCGTTGAACCAGTTTTTCACGATTATCAAATTCCGTATTTTATTGATCAAAAAAGGACGATGCTTAATCATCCGCTTATTGAATTAATTCGCTCCAGTCTAGAAGTGATTAATTCTTTCTGGCGTTATGAACCAGTATTTAGGGCAATAAAAACTGAATTATTATATCCCTTCCGAGAAAATCCCTCAAAAATGCGGGAGAGGATGGATAAACTTGAAAACTATTGTTTAGCCTATGGAATCAACGGGAGTAAATGGGTGAATAAAGATCGTTGGACCTATCGTCGCATCAGAGGGTTAGAGATAGCCGGAGGTATTCAAACAGATGAGGAAAAAAGACTGGAGCAGGAATTAAATGAATTGAAGCTTATGATATCTGCTCCCATATTAAGGCTGTCGAGGCGTTTGAAGAAGGCTGATACGGGGCGGAAGCTTTGTGAAGCTGTCTATCTTTATTTGGAAGAATTAGATATTCCGGAAAAGCTTGAAAAATGGAAAATAGCTGCTGAAGAAAAAGGTCAACTTGTTAAAATGCGTGAACATGAACAAGTTTGGAACGCTGTCATTGACCTTCTTGATCAATATGTTGAAATACTGGGGGAAGAGCCAGTCACGTTAAATGGTTTTGCTGCTATTTTAGAAACAGGATTTGAATCTTTACATTTTACTCTGATTCCTCCTGCACTTGATCAAGTTCTAATCGGCGATTTTGAAAAGTCAAGACTTAGTGAAAGCAAAATTGTATTCGTAATCGGTGTGAATGAAGGCGTATTGCCAGCAAAACTTACTGATGAGGGCATTCTCGCCGAAGAAGAACGGGAACAACTCCTAGCTGCAGGCATCAATGTGGCACCAAGCAGCCAGATACGACTGCTTGATGAAGAGTACTTAGCCTATAAAGCTTTTACAGCCCCATCGGACAAGCTTTATATCAGTTATCCACTTGCCAATGAAGAAGGGAAATCGTTAATTCCTTCGTCATACATTAAGCGGCTTAAAGATATGTTCCCTGACTTGAGTGAGACTTATTATGTAACGGATCCAGCGGAACTCGACGAAGAGGGGCAATTAAGGTTTGTTTCTAATTATATGACAACATTGTCTTACCTTAACGCTCAATTACAGTGGAAAAAGCGGAGTTACCCTATTTCAGATTTATGGTGGGCCGTTTATAACTATTATCTGGACAGTTCCTGGAAAGATAAGGCAAAAAGGGTGTTTTCGAGTCTTTTTTATTCTAATGGGACGGTACACCTTTCCGAGGAGGTTGCGGATGCCTTGTATGGAGAGACCATTCAGGCTAGTGTTTCAAGAATGGAATTATTCAATGGCTGTGCTTTTTCACACTTTGCCCAGCATGGATTAAAGCTTCGTGAACGGCAGATTTTCCGGCTAGAGGCGCCTGACATTGGTGAATTATTCCATGCGGCGTTAAATCAAATTGCCTATAGGGTGAATGAACAGAACATGTCATGGGCCGAGTTAACAAGGAAGCAGTGTGAGGACCTGTCGAAAGAAGCCGTCAAGTCGTTGGCGCCGAAGTTGCAGAATGAAATTTTACTAAGCTCCGAACGTCATCATTATATCCAACGCAAATTGGAACAAATCATTACTAGGGCCTCCCTTGTCTTAAGTGAGCACGCGAAAGTAAGTGGCTTCTCACCGATAGGTTTAGAATTAGGCTTTGGACCTAAGGGAGATCTGCCACCATTGACCTTTACCTTAAAAAATGGCAAAAGGATGGAGTTGGCAGGCCGGATTGACAGGGTCGACAAAGCTATAGGAGAAGATGATAGTGTCTTTTTGCGGGTAATTGACTACAAATCGAGTGAAAGGGACGTTAATCTGACTGAGGTTTATTATGGTCTTGCACTACAGATGCTGACTTATTTGGACATCGTCGTGACCCATTCCCATGAATTGGTAGAGATGAAGGCTAGCCCTGCAGGGGTCCTTTATTTTCATGTTCATAATCCATTTATCAATGCAAAGAAAATGTTAACCATTGATGAAATTGAAAAAGAAATGATGAAAAAATTTAAAATGAATGGTTTAATGCTTAGCGACCAAAGCGTCATTCAGTTAATGGACCAATCGCTTGAGTCTGGTGATTCCCAAATTGTCGCGGCTGGAATTAAAAAAGATGGAAATCTATCAAAAAAATCAAAGGTTGCAACTTTGGAAGAATTTGACCATCTAAGACATCATGTCCGTGACATCTATCAGCAAACAGGCAACGCCATTACCAATGGTGTAATCGATATTGCTCCATATAAACTAAAGGACAAAACACCCTGTACGTTTTGCGCGTATAAATCGGTATGCCAATTTGATGAATCAATTGAAAACAATCATTTTAGAATACTAACACCACATTCTAAGGAAAATGTTCTGGAAATAATCAGAAGGGAGGAAAAACAAAATGAGTAGTGTCGTGATCCCCAAAAAGCCAGAGGATGTAACGTGGACAGAAGACCAGTGGAGAGCCATTATGGCTAGGGATAGAGATATTCTAGTTGCAGCAGCTGCTGGTTCGGGAAAAACAGCCGTCCTAGTGGAGAGGATTATTCAAAAAATACTTTCCACGGAAAATCCCATCAATGTCGATGAATTATTAGTGGTGACATTTACCAACGCTTCAGCTGCCGAGATGCGTCATCGAATTGGCGAAGCATTAGAAAAAGCGATTAATATAGATCCTGGGTCTAGGCATTTACGAAAACAGCTGAGCTTATTGAACAAGGCTTCGATTTCCACACTGCACTCCTTCTGTATGGAGGTCATTCGTAAATATTATTACTTAATCGATATTGACCCAGGCTTCCGAATTGCTGATGAGACAGAGGCTCAATTAATAAGGGATGAAGTATTGGAAGAGTTGTTTGAAGAGGAATATGGAAAAAAAGACAATGAGGCATTCTTCAATTTAGTAGATTCGTTTACTAGTGATCGCAGTGATGTTGCCTTGATGGACATTATCCGTTCCATCTATGATTTTGCCCGTTCCAATCCGCTTCCGGAAAATTATTTGGATGCTATTGTTTCGATGTACGATGTAAATCAAAATGCAACCATTGAGGGGCTTCCTTTTATTCATGCATTGCTGTTTGATATTGAATTGCAATTAGAAGCAGCGAAAGAAATGATTAAGCAGGGCCTGGAGATTTCAAAGCTGCCGGGAGGGCCGGCCCCTCGAGCGGAAAACTTTTTAGAGGATTTACATGTGATTGATACGCTTTTATCCGCGCAGAAGGAATCATGGACAACACTTTATCAGGCCATGCAAACGTGGTCTTTTTCACGGGCCAAGCAGGTAAAGGGTGACCATTATGAGAAGGGTTTAACAGAAAAGGCTCAGAAGCTGCGGGAAAAAGCGAAGAAAAAAATTCAGGATATAAAAGATGAACTCTTTTCGAGACGGCCTGAGAGCTTTTTACGTGATATGGGAGAGATGCTGCCCTTAATAGATACACTTGTTTATCTTGTAAGGGCATTTACAAACCGATTCGAGAAAGTAAAAAGAGAAAAGGGATTAGTGGATTATGCGGATTTAGAGCATTTTTGCCTTGCTATTTTGACAGAAAGAATCTCCGAGAGTGGTGATTTTTTTCCCTCCGACGCGGCCCTTGCCTACCGAGGACATTTTAATGAGGTTTATTGCGATGAATACCAGGATACGAATATGGTGCAGGAGACAATCCTAAAGCTCGTGACAAAGGATGATGAGGTACATGGCAACTTGTTCATGGTTGGTGATGTCAAACAGTCTATTTATCGTTTTCGCTTAGCTGAACCACATCTGTTTCTATCAAAGTATAATCGCTTTACGGTAGAGGGAGAGGGAACGGGACTCCGGATTGATTTAGCCTGTAATTTTAGGAGCAGAAATGAAGTACTCCATGCAACCAATTACTTATTTAAGCAAATCATGGGTATTAAGGTTGGGGAAATAGCGTACGATGAGGCAGCTGAATTAAGGAATGGTGCACCCTACCCGGAAAGTCAGCCTTATCCAGTGGAAGTCATGCTGATTGACCAAAAGACTGAAAGTGCTGAATCAACTGCCGATACCGATGCAGAAAACGGAACAGAAGTGGTGGAATTCGATTTAGCGGACCTTGAACAATCACAGATGGAAGCAAGAGTCATTGCGTCCAAAATTAAAGAATTGGTCACGAGTGGTGCACCTGTCTATAACACAAAAACCAAATCGGAGAAACCGTTGATGTATAGAGATGTGGTCATTCTCCTGCGATCGATGACCTGGGCGCCGCAGTTTATGGAGGAGTTTAAAGAACAGGGGATTCCTATTTATGCTAATTTATCGACGGGGTATTTTGAGGCGACAGAGGTATCGATTATGATGTCACTTCTTCAAGTCATTGATAATCCATATCAAGACATCCCGATGGCCTCAGTGTTACGTTCACCCATTGTCGGTTTGAACGAGGAGGAATTATCCAAAATTCGAATTTGCGTTAAACGCGGCTCGTTTTGGGAGGCAGTTACTGCCTTTGTATCAAGTGTGGACGCGGAAAAAACTGAACCATTTTATGAAAAGGTTCACGGGTTCTTTGAATTATTGAAAGATTGGCGATCATTGGCCAGGGAAGGGACGCTATCAGAGCTAATCTGGCAATTATACCGCGATACTCAATTTTATGATTTTGTCGGGGGGCTTCCTGGAGGGAAGCAGCGCCAGGCTAACCTAAGGGCGTTATATGACAGGGCGCGTCAATATGAACAAACTTCATTCCGGGGACTATTCCGGTTTTTGCGGTTTATCGAGCGTATGATTGAAAGGGGAAACGACCTCGGTGCAGCCAGAGCGCTTGGCGAGCAAGAGGATGTTGTCCGCATCATGACCATTCACAGCAGTAAAGGGCTTGAATTCCCTGTGGTTTTTATGGCCGGAATGGCTAGAAACTTTAACATGATCGATATCCGTAAACCATATCTGCTTGATAAGGAATATGGATTTGCGACGAAGTATGTTAATGCTGAAAAACGCATTTCCTATCCGTCGCTGCCCCAAATTGCATTTAAGCGAAAAAAGAAAATGGAAATGCTCGCTGAAGAAATGCGTGTTTTATATGTTGCTATGACAAGGGCAAAAGAAAAACTATTTATCACCGCCACATTAAAAGATGCAACGAAAAAAATCGATCAGTGGAATGATGTTTCCTCTCAGAGTGAATGGCTTTTTAAGGATTATGAGCGTGCATCAGCGTTGAGTTATATCGACTGGATTGGCCCTGCCCTGATTCGTCATCACGACTGCGGTGAATTAAGAACTGTGAGTGATTTAAAGTCCAGAGTACCTGAGGAAATCATGGAACATCCTGCTTCCTGGAAAGTAACTTTACTGCATTCCGAAGAAATAAAAAAACAAGAGTCATCAACGGAGCAGGGAGAGGATGATTTCCTTGAGAATGTCCAGAAATTGGAACCAGTTCCGGTTAGCTTTAAAGAAGCTAACGAAATCCATGAACGTTTAACATGGGATTATCCATTTCAAAATGCAGCAATATATCGTTCAAAACAATCCGTATCTGAAATAAAACGAGTCAGGGAACTGACAGACGAACACAGTAGCACAGACCTCATCAGGGGTTTTCAGAAGTCCATTTTAAAGCGTCCAAAGTTTATGCAGGAAAAGCAAATAAGTCCTGCAGAAAAGGGAACGGCCATGCATATGGTAATGCAGCATGTCGACTTGACAAATAAAGTGACGGTGGAATCCTTAGAGAATCAATTGGAATGGATGGTTACGAATGAATTGTTAACACCTGAGCAAGCAGGGGTGATTGATTGTAAAATGATTGCACAATTTTTTCATTCGAATTTGGGGCAAAGGTTCCTTGAAGCCAAAGCCATTCACAGGGAAGTTCCTTTTACACTCTCATTACCTGCCAAAGAGGTTTATCCTGACTGGAAAGAGGCAGATGAAGCTATTTTTGTACAAGGAATAATTGACTGCATCCTTGAAGATGACAATGGCCTTGTCCTGATTGACTTTAAATCGGATGGCATAACAGACCGATATAGAGGAGGGTTTGAACAAGCCAAACCTATCCTTGAAGCAAGATATAAAGTGCAGATAAATTTATATAAAAGAGCAATCGAACAAATATGGAAGAGAAATGTAAACGAGAGTTATCTATTTTTCTTTGACGGAGCCCATATTTTAAAAGTACAAACGGACTAAAAGGAAATATAAAAAATGACATAGACCGGTGGTTGGTTTATGTCATTTTTATTAATTATTCCCTGCAATAGGTTGATCAATTACATTGGTGTCAAGTACATTCGTACCACTTAAGCCAGTATTCGTGATAATGAATCCACCTGTGTTAAATCCACCAGAACCAGCATAAGTTTTCGAGCTGGATTTCGGGGAGATATAGACCGTATCACCAAATTGCACAATTCCCCCGCCTACATTAACGATTTGTACAGGACCAAGAATCGCTGGCATCAAAAACATCCTTTACTATACTATTTAGGTATATGACATACAGTAACATATGCGTTTAACTCATGTCCTGTTCATGACCATTCGGCAGAAGCTGACGGATATGTTTTACCCTTGCTTCCATAGAAATATGACGACTGTTTCCAACGTGTAAAATAGATGAGGAGGATATTCCAATAATATCAATATTAGGCACCTTTATTAATGGCTTGGGATTGTGTGTTTTTGAAATGAATGGTTCATAGATTTCTGGCAGGGGAATAGGTTCGTAAAATACAGAGTGAGCAGAAAAACTACCTTCATTACCATAAAAAATCTCTGTTTCCCTTTGAACTGCAAGGGCGCGATTGAAGCTGTTAATGATGCACGAATCACCTATTTGTAATATAGAGCTGAAGGACACAATTTTAACGTTTATTTTGTCTACATAAGAAGTTCGCTGAAGCATCCTTTACCTCACTTCCGGTGCTAATGGAACAAAAGGGCCTATGATTAACGATTCTGCAGGTGTATCAAAGGTAGATGAGAGCTGAATGGTTTCGGTATCGCCTACCATTACCATCGAGGAGCTTGCTACACCTGTAATTCTAATTGTTCCAACACAAAGGTCGCGGTTATAGACTTCAAAATTCATTCTGACTCATTCCTTTCACATTTTCAGGGAGATGACTTAAAAAGATATACACACCGTTTTGGATTTCTTGCTTTATTGCTTCAATAATTAATCCGTCAGCATCCATACCATTTACAGGAGATTGATTTAGAGAAGCTTGATTCTTGAGATGATGATCAATCCTAGCTGGAAGTTGTTTGATGATATCCTCTTTTATGAAAGCTGCAAAGGAGTCACTTGGTTCCATTCGTAACTTATTTTGAGTTTCTTCAATAATCAGCGGCAGGTCTGTTTCTAAATAACGATAAATAGCTTCTTCTATCTTCATTGATCTCTGCATTTGTGTGGTTGGAGAAAGTGGTTTATTAAGTGATTGATTTTGAACAGCAAAGTCCTCGATTCCAGACAAGTCGTTAGGATTTAGGCCAATGTTTAATGTCCCCTCAAGAGTCTCGACTTTTAATTGATCAAATTTATATTCAATCCTATCAATGTGGATGGACTTCATCTCACTTAATTGCTTCATTTCTCCTGTCAATTTTTTCACTGTTTCCTCTAGTGACATAATCCGTTTTTCTTGCGCTTGAATATACTGCTGCAGCCATTGAAGATACTGATTCATATCTTGATACATGATCTTATCACCTCACAAATTCCCCTCATATAAATCATACCTCTTCTTTTTCCAGACTTCGTACTGGAGCTTGCAAAGGTACAGACGGCATTTCCTGCAAAGTTGGTGGCGGCATTCCAAATGGTTTTATCGTAGCAGGTGCAGGGTGCGTAAATCCACCTGTATTGTATAAATTGGCCTGAGGTTTGATAATTCCCGCGCTGCCAATATGGAGGACGGATGAATTGGTAATCCCGCCAATTTTGATAAAATGAATGTGAATGGACTGCTGAATATAAAAATTCATGTTAGACCACCTATATATTACATATTAAGTAGATTTGCGGAATCAATGGTGTCCGGATCATTTGTATTTGTATTACTCAAATGGTTAGTAAGATTTAAACTCTCACCTGTATTAAAGGAACCAGCTCCGGAGAATGTTTTTGCATTTGAGAATGGCATAATTTTGTATACATCGCCAATGTGGAATACAGAACTGTTCCCTAGTGATATCACTTGTGCAACTCCAACGATTGCTGGCATGAACAACACCCTTTTTTTAAAAATTTCTAGCGCAAAGGGCTAGACGTCTGTTTTTCCTTATATTCTATGTCTGGGCGTTTGTAATGTGAATCATTCGCCCAAAAAAAGTGGCAACAGAAATAATGGTTACTTTGCTTCCTTTTTTAGAATGATAGTAAATGTTTTTTTTATGTTAATATATGTGTTAGATTCTTCAGTTAATTAGGTGTAAGAAAAGACGATTATATAGGAGTGAACAGGATGAGATTTGTAACGATCCAGCATCAACAAGAAGCTTTAATTGGCTTACTGGATGCAGAAGGAACTGATGTGCTGCTGCTCAAGGCTGCCGAAGTAGCAAGAATGGGTCAAAGCAGTTTTCCCTCAACATTGCAGGAGTGCATAGCGCGAGGGGAACGTTTTATTCTACAAGTTAGTGAACTGCTTGAATGGGTAAAGGGCCACGAAAAGGGAAGGGATTTTTTTCTTCCGCTAAAAGAAGTTACCTTGCTAGCTCCCATACCAAGACCAAATAAAAACATCTTTTGTGTGGGGAAAAATTATGCGGAACATGCCATTGAAATGGGCAGTGCCGAAGATATACCTGAACATGTCATGGTCTTTACCAAGTCGCCTACAACAGTGATTGGCCCGGAAGAACCAGTATTGAATCATCAAAACATAACAAAGCAACTAGATTATGAAGGGGAGTTAGCCGTCGTCATTGGGAAAAAGGGGCGATCCATCAAAAAGGAGGAGGCTCTTGATTATGTATTTGGATATACCATAATCAATGATGTAACCGCTAGAGATATACAAACAAGGCACAAGCAATTTTTCATTGGCAAAAGCTTGGATTCCACCTGTCCGATGGGACCATGGATTGTTCATAAGAGCATAATTAGGGATCCTAACCATCTAGATATTGAAACAAGGATTAATGGAGAAGTAAGGCAAAGCTCTAATACAAAAAACTTTATCTTTCCAATTGAAGAGGTCATCTCCGTTTTATCTGCTGGGATGACGCTTGAGCCTGGGGATATTATTGCTACTGGTACTCCCGCAGGTGTCGGAAAGGGATTCAAGCCGCCACGATTTTTATTACCAGGAGATCAAATGGAGGTCACGATTGAAAAAATTGGACTACTAAGAAATAGGATTGAAATGATTTAGCAGTTTTTTAGAAATTTAAACAGTTTATGAAAATTGATTCTGTTTTTTCGTAATTATGATACTCCTGTGGTAAGATAATCTAGATTACTTATACATAGGAGGTAAATAAATGATTCATGGACACGTTACAGCGTGGGTTTTAGCACTGATATTATTTTTTGTCGCAATATCATTAAATAAGAGTGGAAAAGCAAAAGGATTTAAAATTGTCCAAATGATTTTACGAGTATTATATCTGCTTATTATTGGGACAGGTATTGGCCTCTTATTTTCTGTATACAAGATTGATGTTTGGTATATTCTGAAAGCAGTTGTGGGACTTTGGGTCATCGGACTATTTGAAATGATTCTCGGTCGTGTAGCTAACAATAGAAGAACTTCTGTTTTTTGGATACAGTTTATCATTGCATTTTTACTGGTGCTTTATTTAGGCTTTGTAAAATTACCAATGTCTATTTTTAATGTATAAGCTTAATATCTGGTATAAGGCTGTTCGGGTTAACACCAAGGACAGCCTATTTTATTGAAATTATTTTATGAAAGAGCGTGACAACTTTACTCTCTCGTTTTACTATTGAAAATAGTAGAGGGGAGAGGATGGATGTGCTTGTAAAGGTGTTTGCAAATCTTCGCCAAATTTGTGGAGGAGTCACAGTCGAGGTTAAGCCTGATGGAGATCGAGTCATCGATGTCTTGGATAAAATGATTGAAATGTTTCCTAATTTACAAAAAGAAATATTCACAACGGAGAATGAGTTGCTTTCGTTTGTTCATGTTTATATTAATGGAAGGAATATCATCCATTTGGATAACCTGCAAACCAAGGTAGAGGATACTGACCAATTCGCCCTATTCCCTCCAGTTGCGGGTGGATAAATTGGTGATAAGGGATTTAGAATTTCGAGGGATAAATAGAGATCATCTTGGGATGTACTTCGAAGAACTTGGAGCGATGCCTGTGACACATAGTTTTC
>Ga0308176_10001061_pt1 | contig 17299 bp, 21 predicted proteins | sample PhyCR2_3_FD_203890 | JGI IMG/M metagenome (GOLD analysis project Ga0308176, IMG submission 203890) | Soil microbial communities from UC Gill Tract Community Farm, Albany, California, United States - DLSLS.C.R2 | ecosystem: Environmental > Terrestrial > Soil > Agricultural land | place: USA...
CCAGAAAACCTCGAATCTCTCAGACCTGGCGAACGCGGCCACGGCGCGGACGAATCTCGGACTCGGCACAGCGGCGCTGAACAATACGGCGGACTTCGACGCGGCCGGGGCTGCAACGGCCGCGGTCGCTGCGATTCCTACGGCTGGCACTGCGACGGCCGGGCTCCTCTCCGCGGCCAACTGGAACACGTTCAACGGCAAGCAAGCGGCGCTCGGTTATACGCCGCTCAATCCCGCGAACAACCTCTCGGAAGTCACGGCGGCGACGGCGCGGACGAATCTCGGCGTGCCGGGTCTGACGGCGACGAATACCTTCAGCGGGGCTAATTCGTTCAGTGCTGTTCAGGTGTCGATGCGGTGGGGCTGCCTCGTGGGGAGTGCCGCAAGCGGCGCGGCTCTCGCCGGGGAGTTCGTCGGCGGATCTTCGCCGGTCTCGGCGCGGCTGCAATTCGGAACGGACGGCTCCGGCTGGCAACTCCGCATCGCAAAGAATCAAGCCGGAACGATTACCGATTTGATGACGTTTGTAGACTCCGGCGCTATCTCGACGCCGGTTACTACATCGTTTACAGCGGGGGGAAGTCTCTGTACTCGTGTCCGGTCTGTGACTGCCGCGGACACGGCGACGACGTTCGACCATACCATCCTCGGGAACATCTCGGGCGCGGTCACGGAAACGCTTCCGGCGGCTCCGCTCACCGGGCAAGAACTCTACCTCGTTAATGTGGGCTCGGCGGTGTGGACGATCGCGGGGAACGGTAAAAACATTTGGGCGGCCGGGGCGAGCGCGGCCTCGATCACGCTCGCGGCGAACGTCTCCGCCATTCTGAAATATGACGGTGCGCTATGGCGGCGGATCGTCTAACAGTATGGCTTTTGATGTAGTCACGGAAACATACAAGTGCGCGCGGCCGGATCTCGATCCCGCGGCCGTCGAGGAAGTGATCCGCGGGGCCGTCGAGCGCGCGCGAGAAAAGCATAACGACTTCGATCGCTTCCGTCCTGCAATCGAGTTTCTCGCGACGGTCTTTTTCACCGATCATCGGAAAATGCCGATCGACGACTATCTCGAGACGCTGTACTGTGCGGTGAAGCATGGCGACTACTCGAAACCCTGGCGCGCGGAGCTCCGCAACATGAAACCGGAGGCCTCCGACGCGGCCGCTCCTCCTGCTCCGCCGGTGCAATGATCCGGCTCGCGTGTGCGGCCGATGTTCCGCGGCTGGTGGAGCTCGGGCTCCGCTTCCGGCGGGAATCGGAGTATAACGCTCACCTAAGCGAGAACGCGGAAAAGATGGCGGAGCTCGCGACGCAACTCGCGGAGCGCGAGTGTCTGGTCGTGAGCGAGCGCGGCGGCCGCCTGGTCGGGATGCTCGGCTATGTGATCTTTTCGCACTTCCTCAGCGGTGAAACGGTCTCGGGTGAGGTGTTCTGGTACGTCGAGCCCGAATTTCGCGGGGAAGGTCTGAAGCTGCTCCGGGCCGCGGAGGAGCGATCGAAACAGGCCGGGGCGCGATGGATGCAAATGATCGCGCCGAATGAACGTGTGGCGGCCGTGTATGAGCGCCTCAGTTACAAGTACGTCGAGTCGGCATATCAAAGGGCTCTATGACGCTTCCACTTCTCAGGGCCGATGAGTTCGCCGCGGATGCGGCGCTCGTGCGGCGCGCGGTGCTCGAGGTCGGATTCGAGACTCGCATCGGGCCGGATGGGGCTCCCTATAGCGGCATTTGTGATTATCAGGTGCCTCATTGGCATAGCAGGATCGCGGCCGTCGTCGGCTTTCCGATCGTTCCGCGGCTGTGTTGTTTCCGGTTGAACCTGGCGGGCGAGCTCCCTCACTCCTGGGTCCATTCCGACGATATTTGCGCGCAGTTCGCCTCCGTCTTGTATCTCAATCCGCCGGAGCAATGCTCGGGGGGAACGGCGTTCTGGCGACACAAGGGCCTCGGGATGGATCGGCTCCTCAGTCGGGATGAGCTCACGGCGCGCGGCTGCGATCCGGAGGCCTTCTATGAGCTCATGACGCGCGAATGGAAGCGGATTGAACCTTGGGAACAGGTCGCGCTCGTTCCGATGGTCTGGAACCGCTTTATCTCCTATCGAACCTCGCTTTTTCATAGTCGCTTTCCGTTCGAGGGCTTCGGGTCGGGGCCTGGTGATGGGCGGCTAATTTGGGTGTGTTTCTTTGATCGACAAACGGAGGGCTCGAAATGAGTGTTGCAACGACAACGGCGATCGGGATCGGGGCCGCGATCTCGGCCGGGGGCGCGATCGGAGGCTCCGCGATCTCGGCTCACGCGACGGGGAAAGCGGCCGATGCGACGAAAGACGCGGCGGCGAACTCGCTCGCGTTCAATCAGCGGCAGTACGATACAACGCTCGCGAATGAGCGGCCGTATCTGGATGTAGGCAATCAGGCGGCCGGGGCGCTCGGCTCGGGCCTGGCGGATGGCTCGCTCACGGCCGCATATCCTGGCGGCGCGTTCCACTTTTCACCGGCCGATTTTCAGAACGATCCGGCCTATCAATTCAATCAGGCGCAGGGCTTACAAGCGGTGCAGCGGACGGCCGCGGCTCAAGGCGGCCTCGTGTCGGGCGGCGCTCTCAAAGAAGCGGCCGGATACGCTTCCGGGCTCGCGGCGAACACCTACCAGCAGCAATATCAGAACGCGCTCGGGGCTTATCAACAGGCTTACAACCAGTTTGAGAACACTCAGGCGAACACGTTCAACCGGCTCTCGAGTGTGGCGGGCATGGGACAAGCGGCGGCGAGTAATCAGGCGGCCGCGGGAACGGCGGCCGCGGGAACGGCGGCGAATATCTACGGCTCGGAGGCGAACTCGCTCGCGAACCTTTACACCGGGCAAGCGAACGCGACGACGGGCGCGCTCGCATCCGCCGGGAACTCGATCGCGGGCGGGATCAATCAAGCGGTGAACACTAATAACTACCTCGCGCAATTTGGCATGAGCGGCTCGAGTTACGGCGCGCCACCTACTCCCGCGCAATGGAACGCTTACGACGCGGGCTCGACTCCGGCCGGTGTGCGCGATTGGAGGGGGTTCTAAGCGATGGCGATCGACGCGGGCGTTTACAGTCTTTTCAATCATCCGACGACGGAGCTCCTCGATCCGTTCGAGCTCCAGCGGCGGCGGCTCGGGATACAGAACGCGCTCGCCGGGCAACAGCTACAGCAACAGGCGATTACCGGCGGCGGCCTCGATATTGATCTCAAGCGGCGCGCGATCGCGGACGCTGAAGCGGAGCGCCTCGGTCTCATGCGTTTGTATGGAGTCAATCCGGACGGGACTCCTCTCGCCGCGGCGGCCGGTGCTCCTGCTCCGGCTCCGGCTCCGGCCGGTGTTCCTGGTCCGGATGCGGGCGGCTCGGCCGCCTGGTCGCCTGGCGTGGCTCAGATACCCATGAGCGCGCCGGGCTCCGCGGCCTGGGGGCCTGGAGCTCCTCCTCCTGATGCGGCGGTCGCTGTCCCTCCTCCGGCGGCGACTCCTGCACCTGGGGGAGCTCCTCCGTCTCCGGCCGCGATCGCGCGCCGGTCCTTCACGATGAGCGATCTCCTTCAGGCGGGCGTTCCGATCACGAAAGCGCCGGAGGTGCTCGGACACCTGCAAGCGGCCGAAAAACAGAGCGCCGAAATTCAGGGGCTCAGAGACAAGTCCGCGGAGGTCATGCAGGAGTACGCGGCCGAAATGGCGAACGGCTGGATTAAGTCGGGCAATAATCCGGCGGTCCTCGGCCTCCAGCTTCAACACTTCGCGGCGCATGGTCCGGAGTACGCTCAGATGGCCTCGAAAATCGCTCAGACCTTCCAGAGCGATCCGGAGGCCGCTTCCGCGTGGATGAAGTCGCTCGCGGTGGGAACCAAAGACGCGCGCGCGGCCTCCTCGCGTGAGCAAGAAGTCCAGAATCAAACGGACAAAACGACGGATGAGCTCCGGGTGAGTCGGACGAAACAGTACGGCGGGCTGCTCGGCTCGACGCGCGACAAAGCGAGCTATGATTCCGTACTCAAGCGGCTGGATCAAATCGACCCGAAGCTCGCGGATGATGCGGGCTTTGATCGCGAATGGACTCCTCAGAGCGCGGCGCTCGCGAAACAGAAGGGCATGAGCGCGCAGGAGCAAGTTACAACGGCGGAGGCGGCGAAACGGGATCAACAGACGGCCTCCTATCAGAATCAGGAGATCGGGATTCAGCGCGGACACCTCGCGATCGCGCAACGTGAGGAACAGCGAAAGATCACGGCGACGGCCGGGCAAAGTTACGCTCAACTGAATCCAAATCAGAAGCTCATCGCGGAGAAACTCGCCTCCGGTGACTATCGGATGAGCGTTCTTAGTCGCTTTCCGGCGGGCGAGAAAGAGGCCATCATGGGCGGCGCGCTCGAGCTCAATAAGAACCTCTCCGATATGACCTATGAAACGAAAGAGTCGTTTACCAATCCGGAGAAGAAACAGGCGACGAACCTCGGAACGATCTCGCGCATCGTGGGCCACATCGGGCGCTATGAATTGAACTCCGGCCGGATGGGGGTCTCGCCTGGCTACGGGCTCGGCTTCACGGTTACGGGAGATCAGAAGTCGATCGCCGCGGACGCTCACGCGATCTCTGCGGAGCTCGAGAAACTCTCCTCCGGCGGAGTCGGAACTAAAGAACAGGTTCGCGAGTGGCAGGATCTACTACGCTCGAGCCTCCCGGAAAACCGTCAACGCGCGATCGACGAAATTTCTCAGATAGTCGGCTCGCAGTACGAGGGAATGAACCAGTCATGGCGCGCGGGCATGGGGAGCGATCTTCCTATCGGGCGCTACGTTTCACCGGCGGGCCGGGCCTGGATGAAGTCGAAAGGGATCACGGTCGGGGCCGATCCCGATCCGGCTCCGGCGGGCGGAGCTCCGGCGGCTCCGGCCGCGGCCGCGGGCTCGAGTGCGAGCGCGGCCGGGAAACCTCTCGCCGATCACTCGACGGATGAGCTCTTGAACCTGCTCGTCAAGAAATAGGGGATATGGCAGATCAGGCCGCGATAGTACAGGAGCTCTACAACCGGATTGGGACGCTTCCGCCTGATAAAGCGGCTATCGTTCAAGAGCTCGCGAATCGCTTCGGCGTGGCGGCGAACGCGGGCTCGCAGATGCGGGGCTCCGCGCTCGGGCAAGCGCGCGAAATGATGGACTTTCAGGATCAGAGTCCGGATACCGGGCCTAAGCGCGGCTTTCACTTCGGCGACGTGCTCGACGCGGTGAATCCGATGCGGATCGCGCGCGATTACGCCGATCATATGAATCATCCATACGAGACGGCCTCCGGCGCGCCTGGCGGCGGCTCGCTCGCGGAGCTCCTTCCGGTCACTCCCGCGATTCAAACGGTCGAACAGATTCAGAATCGCGACTTTGGCGGCGCGGCTTCGACGGCGCTCGGAACGGCCGCTCAAATCGCGATTCCGATCGGGGCCGGGAAACTTCTCGGAGCGGGCGGCCGCCTGGCCGGGCGCGCAGTTTCGGCCGAAGGTCGGAACCTGGCCGCGGATACGCTCCGGGCCTCCGCGGAGAAGAACATCGACACGGCCATAAATCCGACGACTCGGATCAATAAGGCTCTTGTCCGCGACAAAATAGCGCCGGGGATTCTCGATCGAGGTATCCGGGCCTCCTCGCTCGCCGATTTGCAGGAGCAAGCGCAAGCGGGGATGGATAAACACGGCGCGACGATCGACGACATTTTCGAGAAACACGCGGCCGCGGGGACGAAACTCGATCCGGCTCCAATTCTCGACGCGCTCGAGCGGGAAAAACAGGATTACATGGTCGCCGGTCAAAAGATCAATCCGGCCTATGTGGACAAGCTCGGCGAGCTACAAACGCAACTCGGACACATCCGCGATATGAGCGGCGGCGACATTCCGCTCGAGGATCTCCGCCGGGTGAAACAAATCAATGATGAGATAGTCGCGAAATCGAAAGGGGCGTTCGCGCTCCCTCCGGACGCTCAGAGCGCCGTCGCCGCTCACAAGCTCTACGGGAACTCGATCCGCTCCGCGTTCGCGGACTCTGTTCCGGAGCTCGTCGATCCGTCGCGCGAGTTTAACTTTCACGCGGATCTGGATAAAGTCGTCGGCGATTCGCTCCTCCGGAAAACCGGGCAACGCGCGCCACTCACTCAGAAATTCGGAGAAGTGATCGGAACCGGAGTCGGCTCGCACTTCGGGCCGCTCGGCGCGATCGCCGGGAACAAGATCGGCGGCGCGCTCGGCCGCCTCGAAAATTCGACCATTTGGAACACGCTCTCGGGGCAAGTCAAAAACGAAGTAGCGGATTATCTTCGGGTCGGGAATCAGGCGGGCGCGCTCCTCACCATCGCGAAAGCTACCAGGGGGGCTCCGGCGGCGGCCGCGGCCGCGTCTGCGGCTCCTCAGTCGCAACCAGGGCTTACGCTGCAACCTGGCGCGCCTGGCTCACCGGGCGGGCCTGTTGCTGTGCCTGGGGCGGCCGGGATCGTGGCGGCTCCTCCTGTTCCGGTGACTCCGCTCGGTTTACAACCTGGCGCGCCTGGCTCACCGGGCGGGCCTGTTGCTGTGCCTGGGGCCGCGCGCGTCGTCGGAGTGGCTCCGGAAACTGCTACTCCGCAGGGGTCACTAGCGTTAAAGGCGCGGACTGTGCCAGTGTCGGAGGGAGAACTAAATGCAACGATTCAGGCGAACACCGGCGGATCAGTCGGCGGCGGAGAACCGCTTCCTCGAGCGGGTCGAAGCGGTGAAGAAACAACGGGAACGGGCGCATCAGGAACAGGCTCGGATACAACAATCAAAGTCGCTGGAAAACCTGGCGGCGGCTACAAAGCCTCGTACAAACTGAAAGAGCTCGAGGATCTTCAGCCGTCGCATAGCGGCCTCACCTTTGAAGCTAATCGCAAGTACGGGCCGGGCGTTCAACAGCGCGATTACGCGAACGCGGCGAACCAGGGGAAGATAGTCAACTGGTCCTCTCCGGCTGAGTTCGATCCGACGTATCACATCTCGGACAATCCGGACGCTACCAACGGGCCTCCCGCGATCGACTCCTCCGGGAACGTGCTCGGCGGGAACGGCCGCGTGAACATCCTCCAGCGCGTTTACTCATTGAACAAACCGGGCGCGGCGGCCTATCGCGCGCTCCTCGAACAAAAGGCCGGGCAATTCGGGCTCGATCCCGCGCAAGTGCGGAGTATGAAGCGGCCGGTACTGGTCCGCGAAATTCACGACTCAGAGCTCGGCGGCGCTCCGATACAACACGCGATCGCCGATTTCAACGTGAAACCTACCGCGGAGCTCACACCGGCGGAGCGCGCGATCTCGGACTCGCGCCGGGTCTCATCGGACACGCTCGAGCACGTCGCCGCGCGCCTGGAGGCGAAAGGCTCGGATGCGACGGTCGCTCAGATACTCGAGGGGAAAGGCGGGCTCGAGGTGCTCGATCGCCTCGTGTCTGATGGCGTGGTCTCGCCGCAGGAGCGGGCCGCGTTCGCTGATAATGAGGAGCTCACCGAAGCGGGCCGCGATCGCGTCGCCGCGCTCATGGTCGGGCGCTTCTTTGAAAGTCCGAAGCAACTCGAAACCGTTCCGGCCTCGATCCGGAACCAAGTCGAGCGGATCGCGGCTCCGCTGGCGCAGGTGGAAAGCTCGCCGGAGTGGTCTCTCACTCCGCATGTGAGGCAAGCTCTCAACATCATCGACGCGGCGGATAAGCTGCACGTCCGCAACCTCGACGACTTCATAAAACAGGATGGGCTCTTTGGCGCTGAGAAGTACTCGCCGGAAGCGATCACGCTCGCTCACGCGCTCAAGGGTATGAAAGCGGAGGCGCTGAAGCGGGCCGCTCGTCAGTACGCGGAGGATGCGAGCTATGCGAACAAAGGAAACGCGCTTTTCGGCGCGAATCCTACTCCGCGGAGCTCCTTCGATGCGGCCTTTGTGAATCCTGCTCCGGCCGCGGCCGCCGGGCCGATCGCGAACGCGCTCGCCACTGTCCCGGACGCGAACGCGCTCGGCCGTTCCAAAAACAAAAACTAAAGCCTTTCTATGCTGTCAACGATGCGGGCCGTCCTGGCTCTCTCTCTGCTCGTGTGCGCGTCGGTCGTGACGCTCGCGCAAACTCCGGCCGGGCCTCTGCCGATGCCTAAGCTGCAATTCCTCGATTCGAGCGGGCGGCCGCTCGCGGGCGGGAAAGTCTACACCTACACGGCCGGGACTTCGACGCCGCTCGCGACATACACGGATTCAAGCGGGACGGTCGCGAACTCAAACCCGGTGATTCTTGATGCCGGGGGCTTCGGGGCAATTTGGGTTAAGAGCGGGGTCTATAAGGTCGTTATCCAAAACTCGGCCGGTGTGCAACAGTGGAGCGCCGACAATGTGAGCAATTCCGGGGTGGTCGCGCAGACCTCCGGCGCGGGCTCGCTGCTTTATACTCCGGCTGGCGGCGGAGTCGCGCGGACAATCGCGGCTCGGCTCGGGGACAGCATGAGCGTAACGGATTTCGGTGCGGCTGGGGATAACTCGACGGATAACTCCGCGGCGTTCGCGACGGCCGCGGCCTGGGCTTCCGCTGTGCAAGGTCGCACGCTTACGTGTCCGGACGGGAATTACAAGTACTCGAGCGGCCTCGCGTTCACGCTGCCGACGACGTTCCGCGGCGCGCCGGGGTGCGTGTTGAATTATCTCGGGACGGGGAACGCGATCGAGCTCGGGAGCTCGAGCAACACTTCCTCGAGCATCCAATACGCGCCGTACATCCTCGAGGGCTTCCAACTCACCGGAGGGGCCACCATGACGGAGGGGATCTATGTTTTTCAGTACGTCGTAAACACGCTTTTTAAGGATTTGGTGGTTTACAACTTCGGCAACGCGGCCGCGTGGAACATCTTCTATCAGGTCCACAACTGGTACAACGTGATCGACGGCCTTTTCATGTATGCCAATGTGGGCTTTAATCGGGCCTGGAACGGGGTTCGACTCAACGGAGCGACAAGCACTCAGCAAGACAATGGAACCTCGCGGCTCAACATCACAAACTCGTTTCTGCAAAACTTCGACTTTGCAACAACTCCGGGAACCGGGGTCTACCTGAACGGGAACCAATGCTCAGTTACGGATTCGACCATCGCGGGTTTCGGGCCTCATGTGCAACTCGGAAATTACGGCCACAACATTGTTCTGCGGCATAACTGGCTCGAGTCCTCGCACAACCTCACAAGCTATCTGATCGAGTTCGGCGATCCGGCGGGCATCGGATACGGCGCGTTCATCGGCGGCGCTCTGATCGAGGATAACGTTCTCGTGCCGCATCAGGCGGACCAATTCGCAAATTTCAAGGTCGCCGGGCCGGTGAGCGGGACGCAGGTATTCACCGGAGTACGGCTGCTCAATAATACGGTGATTACGCTCTCGGCCGGGACGCCGATCGTAACGGAGAACAACCTCACCGGCTACACCCAAAACTACGCGCAAAACACTCTGCTGATGACGTGTATCGCGTGCGGCGCGACTTCCGCGGCGGGCCAGATTCATTCGACGGGCTCGAATATCCCTGTCTGGGCGGGGCCGGATGGCGACGGGTTCGCGGTCACGGGGACGGTGAACAGCGCGGGCGACGTGGCGGCGTTTGCGAACGCGGCGGATGCGGGCGGCTCGCTCTCGCTCAAGGTCGGGAAAACGTCGCAACAGTTCGCGACGCTGAATTTTCGCGACTACAACGGGAACCTCATCGGCGGGATGCAAGCGAGCGGCGCGGGGCTCGCGAATCGGCTCTCGCTGCTCGGGCCGGGGAACGTGCTCGGCGCTCAAGTTTTGAGTACAGGACAGCTTTCGATCCCTTCGGGCATTGATGCGAGCGGCGGCGGAATGAAGATTATCCTCGCGCAAGGGCTCGGCTGCTCAACGGCGGCGAGTGTCGGCGCGACGTGTACAACGGGCGCAATCAGCTTACCGGGGACGGCGTTCCCTAATACGAGTTACGCTCTCTCCTGCACCATGAGCTCAACCTCCGGCGTGCCTACAATCGTCGGAGTCACGAAGAGTACAGCAAGTTTCACGTTGACGGTTGCGGCGCTTACGGCCTCGGTCGCAAGCGGCTCGGTCGATTGTGTCGCGCTTCACTGGTGAGGTGTGATACAACATTCTCGGGAATGGTCGAACGGAAGCGGCGCGCTCTCCGCAACCAGTACAGATAAGGGCCGCGGGGCTTACTCCGCGGCCTTTTTCTTTTTCCATCGCGCCTGGGCGGCTACACTCGCGGCGGCGCTCCTCTCGGCTTTCGTCGAGTGCTTCCATCGGCTCTCTACCATCGCTCGCGCGTGATCCTCTCGCTCGGCCTTTGTCGTTTTCTTCCACCTGGCGCGCGCGAGCTCCGCGGCGGCCTCGTTCTTCTTCTTCGCCATGTTTGCATTATACGCACTTGCGAAAGTGCGTATCACTCAGAAATCGCGCCGGTCTATTGTGCATACTTTCGCAAGTACGCATAATTGACATATAACAACACGGCGGCGGCCGCAAAAACGCAGGAGATAGAAACAATGGCTGTAAAACTTCAGTTGAACGTTCCGGAAACTTTCGAGCTCGCCTTTCCTGATGGCCTCCGGGTCACGTCGAAATTTGGGGGGGATCAGGTGATGTTCTCGCTCACGAACGGCGAGAAATGGTACTGCGATCCTTTCATCGCGGGTAAGATCCGCGACGCTGGAATCGGCGCGAATCAACCTTTCAACGTCACAAAGCGCGAGGTGATCTCGGGGAACCGTCGCCGCGTCGAGTATGAGGTCGAAGCTCTGCTCGAACCGCAAACGATCACCGATCCGCGGCCTACGGTCTACGCTGGCGAATCTCGAGACGGCCGTACTACTGCCGTGGTGCTCGGGGCCGGTGCTTCGGTGAATCCCGCTCCGGCCGCGGCCGCGATCGCGACTCCGGCTCCTTCATCGGTCGCGGTTATGAAGCTCGCCGGGATCGGCGCTATAGATGCGGTGCTCGAGATCGAACATTACGCACAGTCGCGCGGGATGACGGACTTCGCTTTCGGTGCTGACAACATTCAAAAACTGACGGCTTGCCTCTTCATCGAGATGAGCAAGAAAGCGGGCCGCGCATGAGCGCGGTCCTCTCTCCGGCCGTCGCTGGTCGTAATCCGTTCTGGAGCTCCTCAAATGAGGAGCTCAAAACTACTCAGGAACAGATCGCGGATGTTCTCGAGTTCCGCTCCTGGCTCACGCGCGGCTCGGCCGCCGGTCAAGGGTCGCTCTTTGAAGCGCCTCCCGCGGCGCTCGCGCTCGTTCCGAAACCGGCCGCGGCTCCTGAACCGGCGCTCATTCCGGAGATTCTCTCTCCGTCATCGGTGAACAAGTTCGCGTATGGCTGCCAAGTCAAATGGTTTTACGCGAAAGTGTTGCGGCTGCCGGAAACGCGCGGCGCTGCTCTCGCGCTCGGGTCCGCGGTGCATGATGCGCTCCTCGGTAACTACACTGTGAAACTCGATCGACGTGAGGATATGCCAGTCGCGGACGTTCAGGATCTCTTTCGCGCGTTCCTCGGCGATCAACTCGAGCAATGCGTTCTCACGGCGGAGGATGACGCGGCCGATCTCCAGACGTGCGGCGAGGTCATGGTCTCGATGTATATGGAGCGCGTCGCTCCGGAGGTTCAACCCGCGGCGATCGAGAAGAAAGTCGAGGGCTTTATCGGGGATGTTCCGGTCTGCGGCTACATCGACGTGCTCGATGTGGACGGGAAAATTATCGACCTCAAAACGGCCGCTAAGAAACCGTCGAACGTTCCGGCTCCCTATCGGAATCAGATCACGACTTACTCGATGCTCGAGCCCGCGGCCTCTGGTGTGGCGCGCCTGGACACGATGACGAAGACGAAGACGGTCGGCCTCCATCAGACGACGTTCGAGGTCTCGGACGCGGATCGAAAATTGACGGAGCGGCTCTACTCGATCGCGCGCGAACAGATGCGGAGCGGGGTCTATCTTCCGAACCGCGACTCGTACACCTGCTCGCGGACGTACTGCTCGCATTGGGAGCGGTGCGAGGCCGAATACGGCGGGCAGGTGAAAGAGTGAGCGCGACTCGCGGCGCGGCGTGTCGGGTCTGCTCCGCGGAGGCCTTCCGGAGAACGAAACGTAACGCGGCGCTTGCGCTCTCGCTCTTAATCGACGTGTACGGCTCGCGCCTGGTGCTCGAGTCCGTCTCCGATTACCTCCGAAGCATCATGCTCAACGTGTGGGCCGATCGCTTCGCGGCGGCCGCGGCGGAGCTCGAGCGGGATCAGGAGCTCCATGAATTGAGGCGCGAGGTGAAGCGCCTCCGGAGGCTGGCGGCGCGCTATGAGGCCGCGGCCGCGATCGCCGCGTGATAACCTGATCTCGTTCGCCGGTCGGCTGGCCGGTGTGGATTCAAACATTACGGAAGCAAGAAACGGGCGGCCTACGGGCCGCCTTTCTTGTTTGTGTCATTGCTTCTTAGTTGGGTCGAACGGTTTCCCGGTTCGCTGTTGCGCTATATCGTCCATGACTGCGTTCCAGTGCTCCGCGTCTGCTGGTGTCGAGGTGCCAAACTCGGCGCGCAGGTTTCGGAAGTCTAGCAGGATCGCGGCCGTCCGCTGAGGATCGACTTCGACGCGCTCGCGAAAGAACTTCATCAGTAGCGCGTCGGTCTGAGCGGCCTCCGCGGCGCTGAGTGCGTTCAGAGCACAGTCGCGAGCTCCCCAGGGGTCAAGCTGTGCGATGATCTCGCGTTTCCCTGATTTGTAAACCTTCGATAGTTGGACAAAGGGCTCGCCTTTCTGATTTACTCCGCTCGCCCAAAATAGACTCGTCTCCTCCGTGTCGCGTGGCATTACTGAACGCGCTCCGTTTCGGGCTTCGCGCGGATCAGGCGAACGCGGGCGACGGAGCGCGCGAGCGCGTCCATCGCTTCCGTATCTGCGATAAGCGCGTCCATCTCGGCCTCTGTCATCCCGCGCGGCTGGAGATCGTCGCCGAATACCATCACGGCTCCGCAATGTCCGCATAGGCAATAATCGCCGGGGCTCGCGATCTCGCCGGGATGGTCCGGGCTCGCGGCCGCGTTCATAACTGCTCCGCACTCGGGACACTTCAGAACTCGAAACTTTAGGACTCCGGGCTCGTGGGTCTCGGGATTCATCTCGAGCTCCAACGCTCGGGCGCGAATGGCGCGCGGGCTGCCAGATCCCGCGGGGAATCCGGGCCTGAAACTTCGCCGCGCTCTTTCCGGGCGCTCCTGGCTCCGGGAAATGCGTTCTGAGGGGCAATGGCACTAAGAAAGTCTTTCATTTGCTCTCACTTGTGAGTTATACAGTACTCGTGTACAAATAACCTGTACACATCAAAAACATGGGCAAAAAAACGGCGTTTTCTCGTCGAGTTAGTCAAAGTGCGGAGAGTGTACAACCCGCGAAACGCGCGAAACCTCCGCGCGAGGAGACTTATAAGTACTTGGAAATAGAGGAGATACGGGCGCTCTTTTCAGTCATCGAATCGAAGCGCGATCGAGCGATTTTTCGAGTTGCTTATCATCGCGGGCTCCGCGCGCATGAGGTCGGGCTCCTCCAGCGATCCGATTTTCGGGAGAGAGACGGGGTTCTGAGGGTCTACCGCGGAAAAGGGTCGATCACTCGGGAGCACTCGCTTTGTGTCGAGGAGCTCCGGGCTCTCCGGGCCTGGCTGAAAGAGCGCGGAACTTATCCGGGGCCGCTTTTTCCTTCTCGACAAAGGAATTTCGACGAGGAAGGTCGGCCGCTCGGAATTACGCGGATTAGGCTCGATCAACTCATGAAAACGTATTGTCGTCTCGCCGGGATTCCGCGGGAAAAGGCTCACATGCACAGCTTGAAACACAGTTGCGGGACGCATCTCGCGGAGCGCGGCGCTTCCGCGGCGGAAATTCAGGACTGGCTCGGTCATCGCGACTCCGGCTCGACGGACATTTACATGCACTTCTCGCGGCGACGGCGCGCGGCCGTGGTCGATCGTCATCGCGATTGGGTCTAAGCGGCCGGGCCTCCGGGGGCCGCATTTCAGACATAAATACACGGCCGGGGCCGGGTCGAAACTCACCTCCGGCGGCCGCGATCCTTTGTTTTGTGCAACCTGCCGCGCGCGGGGTGCCAGTATTGTGCAAGAATTAAGCCGTAATTATGGCGAAAACCGGGAGATACATTGGGCGCGGCCGCGGCTGCTCTTGCGCTCGATCGTAACGGGCTCGTCGAAGCTCACATAACGCTAATCGAACCGATCGCGCGGCGAGTGTATCGAACGCTCCCGCGGACGTTCTCACTCGAGGATCTAATCAGCGCGGGCCGGGTGGGCCTGGTCGAAGCGGCTCGACGCTATCGGCCGGAGTCTCACGGCGGCGCTCCGTTCTCCGCGTTCGCGCGGCCGCGGATTCATGGCGCGATCATCGACTCGATACGGCGGGCGGCCTTCATTGAGGCGACGCGGCCGGGCCTGGCGGATTCGCCGGAACCGGCGGAGCTCACGATCACGGAGGCGGCTTTCGATCGCGACGCGCTCGGCTCTCGCGTGGCGGCCGCGATCCGCGGGCTCCCGGATCGTCAACGCGCCGTTTTACTCCTGCACTACGAAGACGGGCTGCGGCTGCGAGCGATCGCCGCTCAGTATGGAGTCGGAAAGAGTCGCGCCTCCCAGATCCACATGAGCGCGATCCGCGCGCTCCGGCGGCGGCTTACCTCTTGAACATGCTTCCGACACATTCACCTTTCGATCTAACGGCGGCCGCCTCTGGCGACTTCTGTTTTTTATGGGGTGGTAGCCGATACGTCGCGGTATATGCGCCTGAGCGTGTGGAGTTGGGCGGCTGGCTTTATCGGATCGTGCGGCCATCGTGACGGGTCCGGAAAATAGGCAGGATGGCTCCCTGTTTCAGTGGGAGCTCGAGCGCGGAATGATCGCGTATGAGGCATACCGGCGCGCCTGTGCGGGCGTCGATCCGGAAACTCGAGCTCCGCTCAAAGACTGGCGCGAACTGCACACGGATCTAAAACAGGTTTGGGTACTGGTCGCGGAGGAGATTTGCGCTCGCTTCGGCGCGATCTTCTGAGGTCGGCGCGATCATAGCAGGGTGGAACCGCGCGACGACACAGCAAAGATCACGAATCCGCAAATGGTCGCGTGTATGTATTGCCGCTTGCTCCTCGGCTGGTCTGAGCGGCCGTCTGAAACGGTCTGCCTCGCTTGCTTTGATGGCGTGGAAGTGATCCGGACGGATGAGCTCAAATTAAGTGAGCTCAAGTCAAAGGGCTAAACATGGGCGCGAGAAGAGACGAACGCGAACAGATCGAGGAGCGGTTAAAGGATCGGTATCTCGAGCCCTTGCAAGCGGCCTATTACGCGCTCCGCTCCTATCACTTGGGGAACGCGAGTCCGGATCTCGCGCGCGAGGTCGCCGATCGGCTCGAGACTACGCTCGGACACTCCGGGCGGCTGCCACTGGTCCGCGGCGAATACATTCGCGTTTCGAGTCCTAAGCAAGACTCGACGGAAACCGGCGGCGAATCCAGCAACGCAACCAACGCGGGAACCAATGCGGCGGGCGCATAAAACGGAGTGCTCATCCGGAGGCGAGAATCTTCACGCGCCGTACTACCTCCGCGTGTTGTTCCTCTGCCTCTTGCCACGTCGAACACCGTTCCTCTTCGACTAGAAAACCGGGCTCGCCTGGGCTCCTGCTCGTGTCGCGCGCGTGGGTCTCGAACACAAGCGGCGCGCGCCTCGGGCCTCCCATCATGGCGAGAACCGCTCCGCGTATGTCCATATCCATTCCCATGAAGCGCGTCGAGACGAAATAGCGCGCGATCTGATCGAGTTTCACGATCTCGCGCGCGCGGTTCTCTTGTAGCCACTTTGCCCACTCGAGCGGATCTTCGACGGGAACCGGCCGGTTTTCGTCGTCGAGGATGTATAGGTCGCTCAAACCGGGATTGCTTCCCTGTCGGCTAACTGCGATTCGAGCTCCGCGGCCGCGGCCTCCTCGCAGTTTGCGAGCCCGAAGTCGATCAGGAACCGGCGGCCGGATTGCTCTAAGAATCGGGCGTATGCTCGCTGGTCCGCGGTGAGATGCACGTCTGGAAAGTACTTCAAGAATTGCTCAACGGTCATTCTGTGGGGCCTACTCGAGCGGCTCTCCGCGCTCGCGTCGTTTGCGAGCGATCAACCAAAGGGACAAGGCTCCCGCGTTCACGGCCGCTCCTAAGATCAAAAGCACCATAACGGGCGGGCGCGGCTGCGGGGCGGAGCTCAGAGCGTAGATACACAAGCCGATACAGAACGCATTACAGATAGGCTGGTACACGCTCATGCGGTCTCGACGGTGCGGCCGCACTTCGCGCAGATGAAAATATCCACTTTCGCGAGTGGCGACGGCGCTATTTGCGAGTTTCCGCAATAGGGGCAAGTGAGGATCAGGGGCGGCGCGTCTCCGCGGCGTCTGTGCAAGTACGCTTGAATGTCTTCCGGGGTCGCGGGCTCTTTCCTGGTCGCTAAGAACTCAAACAGGGTCGCGGGCTCGGGCTCGGGAATGATGTTCTCGCGCGCCTGGCGGCTCCGTTCTGTGAAAGCGTCGCGATCGCGCGGCGTGTCGTGCTCGGGATCGTTTCCGCGTTCGATGGCGAGCGCGATCGCGGGCGCGTGGGGCTCGAACTTCGCGCGAACGTATTCGATGAATCGCTTCACATTGGCGGCTGATTCATACTCCGCGGCTTGCGGGTGCCTGAGTGCTAACTGACAAAAGGCCACGATGGCGAACGCGGCCGCCGGGTGAAGCTCGAGCCTCATCCCTGCTCCGGATTCGTTGAGGGCGCGCATCTCTTCGACGACGCGGCGCTCGAGCTCCTCGCTCGTGAGCGCGGCGGCTTTCAATAGGCTGTAATCGGTGGGCTCGCTCATTGTTTCGTGGGCTCCTGCTCCGCGAGTATGGCTCGGAGCTCCTCGAGCGTGACGGCGACTCGCTGCTCGTTTCCGTCCTCCCGCTCTACTAACACGATCGTTTCTCCGTCGCGCATGGTTGTTAGTTTGCGTTTTCTGGTACGCCTCGGCTCGCTCATTGTGCGAACTCCTCCAGCTTGGCGCGCGCGATGATGATCGCTCCGCGCGGGCCGTCCGGGCGCGCCGGTAAGCGGCCGTCTTTGATGGCCTGGCGGATCTTTCCGCTCGAGACTCCGGAGTAAACGGCGGCCTCCGGGATGGTGAGACAGAGTTTCCGCTCGAGGGCG
>Ga0308176_10001062_pt1 | contig 17290 bp, 16 predicted proteins | sample PhyCR2_3_FD_203890 | JGI IMG/M metagenome (GOLD analysis project Ga0308176, IMG submission 203890) | Soil microbial communities from UC Gill Tract Community Farm, Albany, California, United States - DLSLS.C.R2 | ecosystem: Environmental > Terrestrial > Soil > Agricultural land | place: USA...
CGTTACGTGGCTGGCGACGCCAAGTTCTTTCGCGCGGTGTTCGATGAAGGAGCGCTCTTGGTCATCCACGCCGCCGGTGTCGGCGAACACGGTGTGCACGGTCCAGCCCTGCTCCTTCAGATAGGGCACGCAGAAGCTGGTGTCGAGGCCGCCGGAGAAGGCGAGGACGATGTCTTTCTGGCTCATGGGGATGTCTCGGTCGGCGGTCAGGGAGCAAGCAATGAAGCCATCACGGCCTTCTGCACGTGCAGGCGGTTTTCCGCTTCGTCGATGGCGATGCAGTACGGCGCATCCATCACGCCGTCGGTGGCCTTGACGTTGCGGCGCAGCGGCAGGCAGTGACTGAACAAGCCGTGGTCGCTGAGCGCCATCTTGGCCTCGTCCACCATGAAGTGGCGATGCGCCTCGCGAATCGGCTTCTCCTGCTCCCAGCGCCCGAAATACGGCAGCGCGCCCCAGCTCTTGGCGTAGACCACGTGGGCGCCGCTGTAGGCCTCCTCGATGTCGTGACTGACTTGCAGCGAGCCACCGTTCTGCTCGGCGTTCAGCCGCCCAAACGCCATGTAGCGTTCGTCCAGGACGTAGTCGGGCGTCGGGCACAGCAGGGTCACGTCCATGCCCAGCTTGGTGGCGATCAGCAGCGCCGAGTTGGCCACCGCCGTGTTGAGCGGCTTGGGATGGTAGGTCCAGGTGAGCACGTATTTCTTGTTCTGCAGCTCACCCAGGTGCTCCTTCAGCGCCAGCGCATGGGCCAGTTCCTGGCACGGGTGGGTGATCGTTTCCATGTTGATCACCGGCACGCTGGCGTAGCGGGCAAACGCCTTGATGACGCGATCCTCGCGGTCGACCGACCAGTCCTGGAACTTCGGAAAGGCGCGCACGGCGATCAGGTCGACGTAGCGGGAAAGCACGCGCGCAACCTCGGCGATGTGTTCCTCGGCCTCACCATCCATCACCGTGCCGACCTCGAACTCGATGGGCCATGCGTCCTTGCCGGGCGCGAGCACGATGGCGTGGCCCCCCAGGTGGAACGCGCCCAGCTCGAAGCTGGTGCGGGTGCGCATCGAGGGATTGAAAAACAACAGCGCGATCGACTTGCCGGCCAGCTGCTGGCCGCGCGGCGAACGCTTGAACGCGGCCGCCTGCTCCAGCAGCGCGTCGATCTCGGCGCGGCTGTAGTCCTGGGTGGTGAGGAAGTGTCGCAGCGGCATGGTGAGTGCTCTTGGTGAGGAGTGCGGCCATGGACGACCGCTTTGGCTTTCGCGGATGGATCCGCGTGAAATAAACCAACAAAAAACCCGGCGCGAGGGCCGGGTTTGTTCGTCGTCGCGCCTCAGGCGCGTGATGCGACAGCCTACCCGGCCGAATGTCGGAGCAGCGGTCGGCGCGCGCGCGAAGTCATGCCAGCGGCCATGCGGGCGCTGGTGAGCACGGTTGCGGTGTAGAGGGCTGCGGACATGGGGGTTCCGGACAGGAAGGCGGGCATCATGCCGGCAATCGCAGGACGACGCAACAACTATTTCTGGACGTCCATACGAACGGACGTCCAAAACAAAACCGCCGCCCGAAGGCGGCGGTCATTGCGCTGGGACGCTCGCTCACTCGGCCGGGGCCACGCTCACGCGTACCCGCAGGCGCTCGCCCGGATCGTAGTTCAGGCGCGAGACGTAGACCTCGCCGTGGTAGCGGTATTCGACGTCATAACCCATCAGCCTGCGCTGCTCGCTGACCGAGCTGACCTGGCGGCAGCGGGTCACCGTGTCGTCGTACTCGCGCTCGCCGCGGCGCCCTACCCCATGGCCCACTGCACCACCCGCCACGGCGCCGGCCACGGTGGCCGCCTTGCGGCCGTCGCCCTTGCCGACGGTATTGCCGAGCACGCCACCGATTACCGCGCCCAATACGGTACCGGCGGTGCTGTTGCCGCCTTCGCGACGAACCACCGGCTCGTCGTAGCACTCCTGGCGCGGCACCTCGGCGCGGGCGACGCCATAGATCGGGTCGACCCGCAACACGTCGGCCCAACCGTAGTGGGTGTTGGCGTCATCGCCCTCGGCGGCATAGCGGCCGTCCTGCGCATGTACGGCACCGGCCGCGAGGGTCAGCAACAGGGCGGACAGGAACATCTTTTTCATGGGACCTCCAGCATGGTCCGAACGCGCTTCTGCGCAGTTGCCATTGCAACAAATTCACGCTGAATCGACGCTTAGAGCGATCCGGGATCGCGGAGGGGCCTCGCTTGCCGTTCACCAACAAGGGCCGTCCGGCCCCCCCGCCTCGCTTATCTTGCCCGGCAGGGAGCGCCATGGAGCGCGTGGTTTACCGGCATTGCTAAGATGCGCAACCCGCCGCGCCACCTGATACGCAGATGCCGATCTCGCTTTACAACAGCCTCACCCGCCACACCGACACCTTCGTGCCGCTCGACCCGGAGCGGGTGACGATGTATCTGTGCGGGCCGACCGTCTACAACTACGTGCACATCGGCAACGCGCGTGGCCCGGTGGTGTTCGATGTGTTGGTGCGGATGCTGCGAAGGCATTACCCGCGCGTGGTCTACGCCCGCAACATCACCGACGTGGATGACAAGATCAACGCGGCGGCGCAGGCCCAAGGCGTGCCGATCGGTACCATCACTGACCGCTTCGCGGCGGCCTACCGCGACGACATGGCGGCACTGGGTATCGCGCCGCCGGATATCGAGCCGCACGCCACCGCGCACATCGGTGAGATCGTGGCGATGATCGAGGCACTCATCGCCAGCGGCCACGCCTATGCGGCCGAGGGGCATGTGCTGTTCGATGTGGGCACCTATCCGGCCTACGGCCAACTCTCCGGCCGCGATACCGAAGAGATGATCGCAGGCGCGCGCGTCGAGGTGGCTCCGTACAAGAAAAGTCCCGCCGACTTCGTGCTATGGAAGCCCTCCACGCCTGAACTGCCCGGTTGGGACAGCCCATGGGGACGGGGGCGGCCGGGTTGGCACATCGAGTGCTCGGCGATGAGCGAAGCGCACCTGGGATCCAGCATCGATATCCATGCCGGTGGTGTGGATCTGCAGTTCCCGCACCACGAGAACGAGATCGCCCAGTCCACCTGCGCTCATGGTGGGCAGGTGTTTGCGCGCTGGTGGTTGCACAACGGCATGCTGACCTTCGACGGACGCAAGATGTCCAAGTCGCTGGGCAACGTGCTGCTGGTGCACGAACTGCTCAAGCGCCACCCGCCCGAGGCGCTGCGCCTGCTGCTGCTGCGCGGCCACTACCGGCAGCCGCTGGACTGGTCGGATGCGGCATTGACGCAGGCGGTGAGCACGTTGGATGGCTGGTACCGCGTGCTGCGCGACCTCGCGCACGTGGCGGTCGAGGGCGAGTTACCGGTTCCCGCGCGGGTCGAGGCCGCTTTGTGCGACGACCTCAACACGCCGCAGGCGCTGGCCGAACTTGCCGTGCTCGCGGACGCTGCGCGCCAATCCGGCAGCGCCGGGACGAAGGCCGCGCTGCTGGGTGGCGGCGCCCTGCTCGGCCTGCTGCAGCAGGATCCGGAAGCATGGTTCAAGCGCGGTGAGCAGGCGATCGACGAAGCGCGCATCGAGGCTTTGCTGGAAGAACGCCGAGCCGCCCGCGCCGGTCGCGACTTCGCCCGTGCCGATGCCATCCGCCAAGAGTTGGCGGCCATGGGCGTGGTTATCGAAGACAGCGCGCAAGGCACTCGGTGGAGCGTGGCAAAAAGCTAGCCGCACTATTCTCGCCATCCGTGTAGGGGCCCGCTTGCGGGCGATGCTCTTTCTTCCAGCCAGACTGGAGCATCACCCGCAAGCGGGCTCCTGCATAAAGCAAGCGAGCGCATTGCCTGCGGCGGGCAAACGCCGATGGGCCACACACGCAACTTCGCCAACGACACGACGCTGCGCGATAATTACTGCATGAATAGCACCGTCCCCAGCGCCGAGCAGGCGCAGCAGGAGATTGCCGAAGAATTCGCCTTCTTCAGTGATTGGTCCGAGCGCTACCAGTACCTGATCGATCTGGGCAGGCAATTGCCGCCGTTCCCCGAGCCCTGCAAGACCGAGGATTATCGCGTGCACGGCTGCCAGTCGATGGTGTGGCTGGTACCCAGCGGCGATGCGTCGAAGCTGCACTTCGAGGCGACCAGCGACTCGGCGATCGTGTCGGGGTTGATCGCGCTGGTTCTGCGGGTGTACTCGGACCGGTCCGCGGCCGAGATTGTCGCGACCGAGCCGGCGTTCGTCCAGTCGATCGGCCTGGCCAGGCATCTGTCCCCCACCCGCTCCAACGGCCTGGCCGCGATGCTGGCCAAGCTCAAGGGTTACGCGGTGCAAGCGCTGGCTTGATGCACCGGGTACGCGACCGGGATAAACCCAGGGTCGCGTGCCGACGAGGCATCCAGTGCCCCAAAGAAAAGGCCCCGCAGCGTAGCGGGGCCTGGCTACTTCCAGGTCAGCAGGGACTCAGTCGCCCATCTGCTTCTGCAGATGCTCGCGGCGCTCCTGCGCGTCGAGCGACAGCGTGGCGATCGGACGCGCATCCAGACGCTCCAGGCCGATCTCCTCATCGGTTTCCTCACAGAAACCGTAGCGGCCTTCCTCGATCCGACGCAGCGCCTTGTCGATCTTGGAGATCAACTTGCGATAGCGATCGCGAGTACGCAGTTCCAGCGAGTTTTCCGTCTCGCGGGTAGCGCGCTCGGCTTCGTCACCGACATCGCGCACCTCGTCGCGGAGGTTTTCCATCGTCTGGCGGGATTCCTCCACCAACTGATCGCGCCAGTCCCGCAATTTGTTGCGGAAATACGCGAGGTGCTTGGGGCCCATGTATTCCTCGTCGTTCGAGGGACGGTAACCCGGCGGCAGATCGATGTTGATCGTGGAGGGGAGCGCGTAACGACCGTCTTCACGGGTCACGCCGTTGTCTAGGCTTGTAGCTTTATTCATTGATGACTGCGGGGTCTTCTGTTTCTTGAGTGGGGTATGGCGGGCGGTGGCACTGGCCACGCGCGGGGTCACCATGGCGACGGCACTCGCCACTTTGCCCTTCATGGGCGCAACGGCGGGTGATGGAGATGTTTGCTTGACCGCGACCGCCGGCGCCGCCGGGCGCGCCGGCGAAGGCTTGGTTGGCTTGGCCGCAGGCTTGGTGATGATCTTGTACGGCTTGGCCGGCTGCGCGGCCGGCTTTGGCGCCACCTTGCCGGCAGGTTTGGCGACCGACTTGGCCGGCGCGGCCTTCCTGGGGGCAACCTTCGGAGCGGCCTTGGCGGCAGGCTTGGCGGCCTTCTTCGCTACCGGCCTGGCTTGCGGCTTGCCCGGCTTGCTGGCAGGCGCGGCCTTCTTCACGACCGGCGCGGGCTTGCGAGCGGCAGCCTTGCTGGCAGCCTTCTTCACGACAGGCGCCTTCTTGGCGGTGGCCTTCTTGGCGGTCACCTTTTTTGCTACGGTCTTGCTGGCCGCCTTGCTGGCGGCCTTGGTCGCCGGCTTGGTCGCAACCTTTCCGGATACCGGCTTGCGCGCCACGGGCTTTTTCGCCGACGCCTGCTTGGCGGCCGGCTTGCGGACTGGCGCAGCCTTGCTGGCGGCGGCGCTCTTGGCTGACCGGGCACTGCTTGCTACGGCCGTGGACTTGCTGGCCTTGGCTTCTTTCGCCTTGCCCGCAGTCTTCCCTTTCTGCGCCTTGGCGGCGGTCGAACTACGCGTCGTTTTCGCCATTTCCCTTCACCGTTTTGGCCGTGGCGGCCGGGTGTTATAGCCCATGCGCCTTACACCAGCAACAGGCATCTGGAATACTTGGAGGCACTACATGCTGCGACCCGTTCGAGCTGCGTGAATGAAGTGACCCGATTCCTGCTCCTGCTGCTTGGCGCGTACAAACGCTTGTTGAGCCCCTTGCTGGGGCCGCGTTGCCGCTTCCACCCCAGTTGTTCCGATTATGCACGGATTGCACTTGTGCGCTTCGGCCCCCTGCGCGGCAGTGCGCTGGCGGCCTGGCGCATCTTGCGCTGCCAGCCCTTGTGCAACGGTGGCGAGGATCCGGTACCGGAGCATTTCCATTTCACCCGCTGCCGCTCCCATGAAGACCACTGATGTCGCCGATGGGCTGGTCCAGAACGCCGAACGGTCAACGGGCATTGCCGCTGCCGCGCGGCGAGCGGCTGGCGTCAACCTTGAGGCGTGACCACCGATCCCTTCCCCGCGCATCCGGGGAAGATCGGCGCGAGCCTATGCAGCCGAACCGTAGCCGCCCGGTACGCCCTTGCTGGCGTAGGCGACCGCATCGTGCGGGTGCAGGCTCTCCTGATGCTCCAGCCGCACATGGAAATCGGCGATACGCGGATCGGCATCGAGCGCCTTCTGGATGCGTCGTGCCGCGTCCTCGCAGAACATCAGGTTGCCGCCATTGGCCAGCGCGAAGGCCTGTTCGTCCTCGCGCTTGACCGCGGTCTGCACCGGCGTGCCCAGTGCCTGCTCAACCCGGTCGAGCGTGCCGATCAGATTGAAACCCTCGCCTTCGGCCAGGCGCACCAGCAACCGCGCCACGCTGCGCTGCGCGTGCGGCGTGGCGACAATGCCCTGCTCGCTGCCCAGCCAGGCCAGCACAGCGGCGTGGTCGAGCGGTGCGGACGTATCGAAATCGTGCGCAAACTGTTCCTGGATCAGCTGCCGTGACAGCGCGGCGGAGGCCGGACAGGTGGACGAATAGACCACCTCGGTGCCCAGTTCCAGCTGGAAGCCGTTCGGACCAAGGCCAGCCTCGATCGACACCGGATAGGTGCGCCAGCCGCTGTTGGCGCTACGCAATGCCGGGCGGCGAATCAGATGGTCGAAGCGGATGCTGATGCGTGCACGGTCGGCCAGGTCCTTGTGCGATTCCAGAAAGGTACCCAGCAATGCTTCGATCATCGCCGCGTCCAGCACCTTCGCGCTCAGGTATTGATCGACCAGCAGGTACAGCCGCGACATGTGGATGCCGCGCTTGTCCGGCCGGGTCAGGTTGACGAAGGCGCCGACCTGCGCGCTGGCGCGCTCGACCTTGCCGTCGCCGGCATCGAAGCGCACCGGCACCTCGATGCCGTCCATGCCGACCCAGTCCAGCGCACCGGCCAGGTGCGGCTGCGCCTGGACGGCGACGTCGGGCAGCAGGCGGGCGGTGTTTTCGTGACTGTGCATGGGAATTCCTTGCCACCGGCGGAAGCGCCGCGCGGCTTTGTATTTTGGGGCAGCCGGCGCCGTGGCAACAGGCACGATGGGGAAACACTGTGTTGAGTGCCCTGTCGCTGTGGCCCGGGTTGGATCAAGTACCGATCGCGCGCCGCCAGCGCCTTGCGGCCTGCCAGGCGGCCAGGGTCGCCGCAAGCCCACCCGGCTGGCGCGCGTGCTGCAGGGTCTCCAGCGGCTCGGGTGCGCCGGCGGCACGTTGGGCCATCCGTTCGCCCTCGCGTGATTCAATAGTGCGGAACACGCTGAGCGGCCCGGACAGTTGGGCCGCCTCGCGCCAGGCGGCCGTGAGCTCGCCCAGTTGGTCGCGCACGGCCGCGTTGCGCGCGGTACCCGGCTGGCGCAACTGGTCGCGACTCAGGCCATGACGGGCGAGCGCGGCCATCGGCAGTGGCAGGCGGTCGCGCTCGATATCGTCGTCCAGCCGGCGCAGCGCATACAGCAAATGGGCGAGGGTGGCCAGGCGCGCGGCGCGTTCGGACGAGACCGACTCACCGAACCACCAGGCTGTCTCCAGTTCGGCCAGCGCGCCATGAAGAGGCGCGGCGGCGGCGAACTGGGCGGAAAAATCGGTAGCGCTGCCCTGCTCCAACTGAGCCATCGCCGCGAGCACCGGGGCCAGCCAGCGCTCGCTTTGAATGCGCGTGGCACGTTCGTCGTCGAACAGCACCTGGGTTAGCGGATGCCGTCCACCGCTTTGCGCGGCACCGGCCAGTTCCTCGGCCCACCAGTTGAGCTTGGTGGCGGCGACATGCGGCTCGCGGATGCCGTAAGCGGCGCTCAGCAACTCCTGTTCCAGCGCGGCGAGCGCGATGTGTCCCGGGTGGCGCGCAGGGTCGACGAAAGCCAGCGCCACCTGCTGCGCCGGCTGCACGGCCAGCCACTTGTCGACGTAGCTCTGCAGCGCGTCAATGCCGGCCTCCATCACGCCACCGCCTGTCCGCGGCGCAGCCATCGGGCGAATTGCGCCGGCGTGTCGAGCACCACATCGGCATTCCACTCGCGCGGATCGCCGCCATCCAGGTAGCCCCAACCGACCGCCACGGTGTAGAGCCCGGCTGCGGCACCGGCCATCACGTCACGGCGGTCGTCGCCAACGAACAGGCTGCGCGCCGGGTCGATGCCCGCGCGCTCGCAAGCCAGTTGTACCGGCGCCGGGTCGGGCTTCTTCACCGGCAGCGTATCGCCGCTGACCACCGCCGCCGGACGGTCGCTCCAACCAATTCGCCGCAGCAGCTCGTCGGTGAGGAAGCCGGCCTTGTTGGTCACGATGCCCCAGCGCACGCCAGCGGCTTCGAGCTGGACCAGCTGGGCCTCGATACCCTCGAACGGACGCGTGCCCTGGCCCATCACTTCTTCATACAGTGCGAGGTAGCGCTCGACGCGCGCGTCGACGGCCGGCTCGCCCAACGGGCCGAACGCACAGCGCAGCACCGCCCGCGCGCCACGCGAAACCACCTCGCGCACCGGCGCGTAGGGCGGCACCGGCGCGCCCTCCTCCTCACACTGGCGCTTGAGCGCAGCGTAGAGATCGGGCGCGCTGTCGAGCAGGGTGCCATCGAGGTCGAACAACACGCCCTCGATGGGGAACGGCAACGTCTTCATGCGGATTTGCGCGCGCACAGCAGGTAGTTGACCGCGGTCATGCGGCTCAACGAAGCCTTGCGGGTGAGCGGGTTATAGGCCAGGCCGCTTACCTCTTCGAGCTCCAGCCCGGCGTGGCGCAGCAGACGACCCAGTTCGGACGGCTTGAGAAACTGCGCGTAGTGGTGCGTACCCCGCGGCAGCAGGCGCATGAGGTATTCGGCACCGAGAATCGCCGCACCGAATGCGGCCGGCGTGCGGTTGAGCGTGGACATGAACAGGCGCGCGCCCGGCTTGAGCGAGGCGGCCAGATCGTTCACCAGCGCGGTGGGATCGGGCACGTGCTCGATCAGTTCCATGCAGCACACCGCATCGAAGCTGGCCGGCTCGCTGGCGGCGAGCGCGGCGGAGGACTGCACGCGGTAGTCGACCGTCAGCTGCGACTCGAACAGGTGCAGCTTGGCGACCTCGATCACCTTCTCACCCAGGTCGATCGCGGTGACCTTCGCCCCCTCGCGCGCCAGCGCCTCGCTTAGTAGGCCGCCTCCGCAACCGACGTCAGCCACCTTCGCGTCGCGCAGGTTCACGCGCGCGGCGACGTAGCCGACGCGCACAGGGTTCAAGTCGTGCAGCGGCCGCGATTCGCCGTCCGGGTCCCACCAACGAGCGGCCAGCTTGTCGAAGCGGGCGATTTCGTCGGGGCTGACGTTGGTGACGTGTTCGATCATGGAGTTATCCTTGCGAGACCTTCGGCAGGAGTCCGCTTGCCGGCGATGTCCTTCGGACGCACCGGCCAGGAGCAGCGCCCGCAAGCGGGCTCCTGCAAGTGTGGGCGCGACGCTAGTGCGCTTGCCATTCGTACACCGTGACGTCCCAGCCGCCGCTGACGTAGGCCGGATCACGATGGGCCACGGCCTGCGCGTCGGCCAGGTCGGCCGCGCGCAGCAGGTAGGCACCGCCGGACTTGTCGCCGAACGGGCCGGAGCGCTCGAGGCGACCCTCCGCGCGCAACTCGTCGAGGAAGCGCTGGTGCACCGGCACCACCGCGGGATCGAACTGCGGGCGGCGCATTACCATCACGAGGTAGAGGTTCACGGCGGTTCCTTACGAGAACGCGGCGATGCGCTCGCGCCAGGCGTGCGCCTTGGCCAGGATCGCCGCGGTGTCCATGTCGACCAGTTCGCGCGCGGCGAGCTTGCGCCGGCCGGCGATCCACACGTCGGTGACCTGCTGGCGCGCGGCGGCGTAGGCCAGCTGCGAGGCAACGTGGAACAGTGGCTGGGTCTCGATGTCGCTCAACCGCACCGCCGCAAGATCGGCCTGCTTGCCCGGCTCGATCGAGCCGATGTGGCCGTCCAGCCCGATCGCCTTGGCACCGTTCAAGGTCGCCGCGCGCAACGCATAGGTCGCGTCGAAGGCAGCGGCATCGGCAGCGACCGCCTTGGCCAGCAACGCCGCGGTGCGCAGCTCGCCGATCATGTCCAGGTCGTTGTTGGACGCACAGCCATCGGTGCCGATCGCCACGTTCACGCCGGCGCGGCGCAACTTTTCCGCCGGGCAGAAACCGGAGGCGAGCTTGAGGTTCGATTCCGGGCAATGCACCACCGACACGCCCGCCTCGGCACAAGCGGCGATCTCGCCGTCGGTCAGCTGGGTCATGTGCACGGCGATCAGGCGGTCGTTGACCAGGCCCAGCTTCTGCAGGCGCTGGAACGGGCGCAGGCCGGACTTCTTTTTTTCCTCGTCGATCTCGTGCGCGGTCTCGTGCAGGTGCAGGTGCACGGGGATGTCGAGCTGGTCGGCCAGCACGCGGATGCGCTCGAAGCTTTCGTCCGACACCGTGTACGGCGCATGCGGCGCAAACGCGGTGCCGACCAGGGGATCGCCGCGAAAGCTGTCATGCACCTGGCTGGCGCGCTCGAAGTACTCGTCCTGGCTCTTCGCCCAGGCGGTCGGGAACTCGATCACCGGCAAGCCGACCACGGCGCGAAAACCCAGCTGCCGGTACGTCGCGCCGATCACGTCGGGGAAGAAGTAGTTCTCGTTGGCGCAGGTGGTACCTCCGCGCAGCATCTCGGCCACCGCCAGCTCGACACCGTCGCGCACGAACTCCGGCCCGATTACCTTGGCCTCGGCCGGCCAGATGTGCTGCTGCAGCCAGGTCATCAGCGGCAGGTCGTCGGCGAGTCCGCGCAACAGCGTCATCGGGTTGTGCGTGTGGCTGTTGACCAGGCCGGGGATCAGCGCGTGCTCGGACAGTTCCACCCGCTCGCGCGGCGCAAAGGCGGCACGCGCCTCGGCGATCGGCAGGATCGCCCTGATCCGGCCGCCATCGACGGCGACCGCATGGTGTTCCAGGACCACGGCGTGAGGCTCCACGGGAACTACCCAGCGGGCTTCGATCAGAAGGTCGATATCGGCGGAAGCTGTCGTCATTGCTGCCTCGGATGGAGCGGTACCTTGGAACGAAAACGGCACGGCGCCTGCGCGACCGTGCCGTTGGATCAGGACAAGCCGCGCGCCTTACTTGCCGACGCGGCTGACGTACTCGCCCGTGCGGGTGTCGACCTTGATCACCTCGTCGGTGCCGACGAACAACGGCACGCGCACCACCGCGCCGGTTTCCAGCGTGGCCGGCTTGCCACCGCCACCGGAGGTGTCACCGCGCACGCCCGGGTCGGTCTCGGTGATCTTCAGCTCGACGAAGTTCGGCGGCTGCACGACGATGATCTCGCCGTTGAACAACGTAACCACGCACTCTTCCTCGCCCTTGAGCCACTTGGACGCATCGCCCACGCCGGTCTTGTTGGCCTGGTGCTGCTCGAAGGTTTCCTGCTGCATGAAGTGCCAGAATTCGCCGTCGGCGTAGAGGAACTGCATGTCGGTATCGTTGACGTCGGCGACCTCGAACGAGTCGGATGACTTCATCGTCTGCTCGGTGGTGCGACCGGTCTTCAGATTGCGGATGAAGATGCGAGTGAATGCCTGACCCTTGCCGGGCTTGACGAAGTCGGCGTCGGTGATGATCCACGGGTCATTGTTGTGAAGGATCTTCATGCCCTTCTTGACGTCGTTGAGACCGGCGGTGGCCATGCGCTTTGTGCTCCAGAGGTAAACACCGCCCGGCGGCGGCTAAAATAGGGGTTTGCACGGGCCCAAGGCCCGCCTCAAGGCCCGCCATGATAACCGCAAGCCCCGCTGCCCGCCTATCGTCGCCCGGACCGGACTGGCGCGAACTGTGGCGCGGCGCCATCACTGATGCCGGCGAGCTTTTGCATGCGGTGGGACTGGAGCACCTGGCCGAGCGGCTGCCGCCCGCCGACGCCGGTTTTGCGCTGCGGGTGCCGCGGGGTTTCGTGGCGCGCATGCGCCCGGGTGACCCACGTGATCCGCTGCTGCTGCAGGTGTTGCCGCAACTGGCCGAACTCGGCCAGGTTCCCGGTTTCGTCACCGACGCGGTGGGTGACCTGGCCGCCCGCGAGGCCCAGGGCGTGTTGCACAAGTACCACGGCCGCGCGCTGCTGATCGCCAGCGGCAGCTGTGCGATCAACTGTCGATACTGCTTCCGCCGCCACTTTCCCTACGGCGACGAGATCGCTGCCGCCGGGCATTGGCGGCAAGCGCTGGACCATCTCAAAGCCGACCGGTCGATCAGCGAATTGATCCTCTCCGGCGGCGACCCGCTGGCGCTGGCCACGCCCAAGCTGGAGGAGCTCACCCGCGGCCTGGCCGGCTTGCCGCAGGTGATCCGGCTGCGCATCCACAGCCGCCTGCCGGTGGTGCTGCCCGAGCGCATCGACGCGGCGTTCCTGGCCTGGCTGGCTGCGTTGCCGCAGCAGAAGGTGGTGGTGCTGCACGCCAATCATGCCAACGAATTCGATGCCAGCGTGGATGCCGCCTGCGCGGCGCTGCGCAAGGCCGGCGCCACCCTGCTCAACCAGTCGGTGCTGCTGCGCGGGATCAACGACGACGCGGCGACCCTCGCCGCGTTGTCCGAGCGGCTGTTCGCCGCCGGCGTGCTGCCCTACTACCTGCACCAGCTCGATCGCGTGCAGGGCACGGCGCACTTCGAGGTGGACGATGCGCGCGCGCTGGCGCTGGTCGAGGCGATGCGCCAACGCCTGCCGGGCTACCTGGTGCCGCGACTGGTCCGCGAGCTGGCCGGGGATGCCTCCAAGCGTCCGGTGCACGGACCCGAACGGCTTCCGGCAGAGCCGGCGTCACCTTTGTGAGCCTTGCCGCTGGCGCTCTCCGGGCGAATCCGCTACAAACCTTTGAGAAGGAGCGGACGGCCGGACGCCGACCAGCCTCCCCGGTCGCGGCGAGGGGCGCCAGCGACCCCGCCGATCCAAGGGCAGCCGCCAGGGCGCAATGAAAAAAGATTCCGTCATCAAGATCCTCTTCGTCGAGAAATCCGTCGAGGACGCCGAACAGATCATCAGCCTGCTGCGCAACGCCGGCATTGCGGTCCGCCCGGCGCGGGCGACCCAGGCCGACCAGATGAAGGCCGCGCTGGACGAGCTGGAGCCGGACATCGTGCTGTTCGATCCCGCCGCCGGGCTGGAGCTGCGCGAAGTGGTGCACATGCTCGACGCCCACGGCCGTGACATGGCGTTGGTGGCGCTGGTCAACCAACTCGATACCCAGAGCGTCGCCGAGATGTTCGTCGGCGGTGTGCGCGGCACCGCACTGCGGACCCAACCCAAGCAACTGATCGCAGTGCTGCAGCGTGAGTTCGAATCGCTGCACACGCGCCGCCAGGTCCGCCTGCTGGAGGCCTCACTACGTGAATCCGAACGCCGCTGCGATGCGCTGCTGGACTCCTCGACCGACGCCATCGCCTACGTGCATGAAGGCATGCACGTGCGCGCCAACCGGGCCTATCTGGAGACGTTCGGTTACGAAGACTTCGACGATCTGCTCGGCCTGCCGGTACTCGACCTGATCGGCACGGCCGATGCCGAAGCTTTCAAAGGCCTGCTGCGTAGTCATTCGCGCAAAGAGAAGGCACCCAACCAGCTGGAGCTGCAGACCCGTCGTGCCGATGGCGGCAGCTTCAAGGCCACGGTGGAATTCGCCGGCGCGACCTTCGAGGGCGAGCCCTGCCTGCAGATCGTGTTCCGCCGCCAGCAAGTCGATCCGGCGCTGATTGAACAGCTGCAGCGTGACGCCGTCACCGGCCTGTTCAACCGCGCCCGCACGCTCGAATACATCGACGAGGCGGTCGCCGCCGCCGCCAAGGGCAAGAAGGGCCAGACCCTGCTGCTGATCGAGCCGGACAACTGGCAGACCATCGTTGCCGGTATCGGCCTGGGCCAGGCCGACGAATTGCTGGCCGCGTTTGCCGGCCGCGTGAGCACGCTGCTCGGCGAAAGCGACATGGGCGGCCTGCTCGCCGAACACACCGTTGGCGTGATGCTCGACTCGCGCAGCGACGAGGCAACCAGGCAGTGGATCGACACCCTGCTGCAATCCATCGCCAGCGATATCTTCGATGCTGGTACCCGTTCGATCACCGTCACCGCCAGCATCGGCGGCAGCCTGCTCAGCGAGAAGAATGCCAACGCCGAGCTGTTGCTCAACCAGGCCAGCCATGCGCTGCGCAACGCGCAGAGCCAGGGCGGTGGACGGGTCGAACTGCACGACCCGGCTGCGCGCGAAAAGGCCGAGGAAGAGCGCGAACGCTATTGGCTGGGTCTGCTCAAGCAGGCGCTGGCCAAGGACGGCTTCGTCCTCTACCACCAGCACACGATCAGCCTGCAGGACGCCGAAGGCGAATATTCCGAGGTGCTGTTGCGCATGAACGGTCCGCAGGGCGAAGTGCTGCCCGGCTTCTTCATGCCGATTGCCGAAAAGCACCAGCTCACTCCGGCGATCGATCGCTGGGTGATCAACCGCGCCATCGAGGTGCTCAAGGCGCGCGATGGCCAGGGCGTGCAGACCACACTGTTCGTCAAGTTGACGGCCGAATCCATGCAGGAGGCTACGTTCCTGCCCTGGCTGGAGGATCGCCTCAAGCGGGCCGCGCTGCGTCAAGGCCAGCTGGTGCTGGAGATGACCGAGAGCAAGGTGGTGACGCTGCTGCGGCCGGCGCAGGAATTCATCAACCGCTGGAAACAGATGGGCGGACGTTTCGCGCTGGAGCAATTCGGTTCGGGGCTGAACTCGTTCCAGCTGCTGGCGCACATCGATGCGGACTATCTGAAAATCGACCGTACCTACATGGCGCAGCTGCCGCAGCATCCCGAGAACCAGAAGAAGATCGGCGAGATCTGCGTGCAGGCCCACGAGATGAAGCGACTGACTGTGGCCGAATGGGTCGAGGACGCCACCAGCACCTCGCTGCTGTTCGCCTGCGGCGTCGACTTCGTGCAGGGCAACTTCCTGCAGGAGCCGCAGCGGTTGATGTAAGCGATGACTGATGGGTCGCGGACGTGGGGCACCCATCCCCACCCCAGCCCTCCCCTTGAAGGGGAGGGGCAATTAGCGGCAAGCACAGGCATCAGCGCTAGCTTGAAGCCCTCCGCTTCAAGGAGAGGGGCAATTAGCGGCCAGCTTAAGCCTCCCCTTCAAGGGGAGGGTTTGGATGGGGATGGGTTTGCTCGCAAAGGCTGCACCTGCGAAAAGCAAAGCGCCGTTTCCATGCCGAAAACCCAAACACGAAAGCCCCGCGGATCGCTCCGCGGGGCTTTTCGCACGCGCGATCTGCGGCCGCTTACTTGGCGGCGGCAGCAGCTTTCGCGGCGGCCTTGGCGGCCGACACGGCGGCGATGTCTTCCTTGATGCGGGCGGCCTTGCCTTCGAGCCCACGCAGGTAATACAGCTTGGCGCCGCGCACCTTGCCCTTGCGCTTGACGGTCACCGAATCGATCGCCTGGCTGTGCGCCTGGAACACGCGCTCCACGCCGGTGCCGTGCGAGATCTTGCGCACGGTGAAGGCCGAATGCAGCCCGCGGCTGCGCTTGGCGATGACAATGCCTTCGAAGGCCTGCACGCGCTCGCGGTTGCCTTCCTTCACCTTGACGTTGACCACCACGGTGTCGCCGGGGCCGAATTCCGGCAGCTGGCGGGTGATCTGCTCGGATTCGAACTGTTCGATGATCTTGTTCATGGCAACACCTGATTGAATTTGCAAATTACTGCGGCTTGACGGCCGCATCGTTGTGCCGGTTCTGCTCGTCACGAGCATGTTCACGGCGGAATTCGTCCAACAACGCACGAGACTTTTGATCCAGCGCGCGCTGCGCCAAAAGGTCGGGCCTTCGCAACCAGGTCCGTCCCAGCGACTGCTTCAGGCGCCAGCGGCTTATCGCCGCGTGGTCACCGGAGAGCAGCACCTCCGGCACGTCACCCAGTGCGTCATGCACCGGCTTCGTGAAGTGTGGACAATCGAGCAGCCCGTTCGAGAACGAATCCTGCTCGGCGGACTGCGCGTCATTCAACGCGCCTTCCTGCAGCCGACCCACGGCGTCAATGACCACCGCGGCACCCAGCTCGCCGCCGGACAGCACATAATCGCCGATGGAGAGCTCCTCGTCGACCTCGTGCGCCAGCAGACGCTCGTCCACACCTTCATAACGCCCACAGAGCAAGGCGATGCGCGGCCGTCTTGCCAGCGCTTCCACCCTGCCCTGCGTCAGCCGCGCTCCCTGCGGACTGAGATAAATCACGTGCACCGGCTCCGGCGCCGCCTCACGCAGGGCCGCAAGGGCCGCGCGCAAGGGTTCGATCAGCATCACCATTCCGGGCCCGCCGCCGCAGGTGCGGCCGTCCACGGTACGGTAATTATCGGTGGCGTAGTCGCGCGGGTTCCAGGTTTCCACCTGCAGCAACTGTCGCTGCTGCGCACGTCCCACCACACCTACCGCGGCGCACTGGCGCATGAAGTCGGGAAACAACGTGACGACATCGATGCGCATTCGGATCCTCGATTCCTAGAACTCCGGATCCCAGTCCACCACCATGCGCCCGCCCGGAATATCGACCGATCGCACGTAAGTCCCCTGGATGAAAGGGACCAGCCGCTCGCGCGTACCGTCCCTCACTACCACCACATCGTTGGCGCCGGTGGCGAACAGGTGACTGACCTGCCCGAGCGACACGCCCTCGGTGGTGACGACCTCAAGCCCTTCGAGATCGACCCAGTAATACTCGCCTTTGCCGGGCGGTGGCAGCAGCTCGCGGGCGACATATATATCTCGTCCCACCAACGCTTCCGCCGCGTCGCGGTCATCCACGCCGGGCAACAGGCAGATCAGCCCCTTGCCCTGTGGACGCCCGGTAACCCCGGCAACCTCCATCTCCCCACCCGGCGCCGAACAGAGCTGCCAGGGTTGGTAGTCGAAGATGCGGGTGCGAGGCTCGGTCCAGGATTCGATCTTGAGCCAGCCTTGCACCCCGTACAGCCCGACGATGCGCCCAACCAGGACGCGCCGATCGGCTGCAGTCATGCTCAGGCAGCAGCCTGCTGCTTGC
>Ga0308176_10001063_pt1 | contig 17284 bp, 14 predicted proteins | sample PhyCR2_3_FD_203890 | JGI IMG/M metagenome (GOLD analysis project Ga0308176, IMG submission 203890) | Soil microbial communities from UC Gill Tract Community Farm, Albany, California, United States - DLSLS.C.R2 | ecosystem: Environmental > Terrestrial > Soil > Agricultural land | place: USA...
GAACAGCTCGTCTCCCGACGCATCGACGAGCACGAGCGTGGGAGTCGCCGACACGTTGTACCGGCGTGCGGTGGACGCGTCGCGATCGACGTCGATGCGCACCGGCAGCACCTTGCGCATCGCCTCTGCGACGGACGGATCGGAATAGACCTGGTCGTCCATCCCTTTGCACGCCTCACACCACGTCGCCCAGAACTCCACCAGGATCGGCTGTCCTGTTTCGCGCGACAGGGCCGCGGCGCGTTCGATGCGCGTCTCCCAGCGAATGCCGGACGGCGCGCCAGCCGTCGGCGATGCCGTCACAGCCGCGACGACGAGCGTGGCGGCGTAAAGAAATGACAAGGCTGGCATGTTCAGAACTGCAGCCGGAAGCCGACCTGTGCCTGGAACGGCGCGGAGCGGAGTGTGCTGTTCAACAGGTAATTTCCGTTCGCATCCCTGAGCTGCCCGAAGGTAACCGGCGGCGCCTGGGCGACGAGGGTGCCGTTCTGCAGCGCGACGCCCGGACCGTAGACCATGTTCGCCGATCCGACTTCGACGTTGGCGGCGTTGAACAGGTTGAACAGTTCGAGCGAGAGCGTCGCGCGCGTGCGGCCGGCCAGGGCGAAGCTGCGCTCGGCGCGGAGATCGACTTCCGAATAGCTCGTGTTCCGGAACGTGTTCCGCGCGATGACGCCTCCGTCGACGACAGGCCGATCGCGGAGCACGCCGTCCTTGTTCAGATCGCTGCCGACCGTTGCGCTGAACGGCCGCCCGGAGTTCACGCGGGCGGTCGCTGCGAGATTGACCTGGAAGGGCAGCGAGACGGTGGCGTCCGCGGCGAACTGGTGTCGCTGATCGATGTTCGACCAGTTGTACTCGTTCGCGAGATTGTACGCATCATCAAAGACCACGCTGCTGATGCCGCGTTCGGTGTCGTCGGCGCTCCTGCTGAAGCCGAGCGTGTAATACGCATCGAACGTGAACGCGCGGCGTTTCCCCGTCAGCGAGGCCGTCATCCCGTGATAGTTCGAATGGGCGGTCGATTCCGTGGCCTGCACCACGCCGAACTGCGGGTACGGACGGGCGGCGGTGTTGTAGATCGGACGGCCCGTCGCGTCAGGTGTCGGCGGCGCGAGATTCACGTTGCGCACGCGCGCGATCCGCGACGTGTTGATATTCGTGAAATCGAGACCCGCCGTCAGACCGTTCGCCAGCTGATGTTCGACGCCGACGCGGACGTGTACTGCACGCGGGAGCCGGAAATTCGGGTCGACGTAGTTCAGCGTCTGCCCGATGCGGCGATCCGGCGCCACGAGCTGGTTCAGTTGCGCGGCCGTGAGCGTCGGCAGGTGCGACGGATCCGCCGTGCTCAGATCGATGCCCAGCGAGCGGAACGCGTCGACCACGGCATTCGGGTTGGCGCCCGTCGTAATGGTCACGGCGCTGTTCAGTTCGGGATTGCCGCCGTTGCCGAGAATCGACTGCTCGAGCGCGGGCATGTAAGGCGCCGCATAGAAGAGACCGCCGGCGGCGCGGACGACCGTGCGTCCGTTGTTGGCGGGATCCCACGCCAGACCGATCCGCGGCGCGATCAGATCCTTGTCGTCGGGAATCGATGTGGCGAGTGGAAACCGATTTGCCGGGACCGAGGCGGCGGCATAGTCCGGCAGATACGCCTGTTCGTAGCGCAGACCCGGGCTGACGGTGAGCCCCGAACCGAGGCGCCATTCGTCCTGCACGTAGACGGCCACCTGCGTGATCCGCGCATTCACATCCCCGCTGCCGGCGAACTGCTGATACTGAAACGGCTTCCGCGCCGCGAAGTCCGCGAGGCTGTTGAACGTGTAGATGCCGTTCGCGCCGGGGTTGAAGGTGGTCTTTCCATTCACGCTGTCGAGATCGACGCCCAATTTCGCGGTGTGAGCGCCGGTCACGAACGACACGTTGTCGACAAACTGCACTCGCACGTCGCTGAAACGGTAGCCGATGTTGCCGTAGCTGAGCCCCGTCGCCTGTGGACCATAGACCGCCACGGTCGCGCCCTGATTCCGCACGGTGACCTCCGGACCGCCCGTGCCGTTGTTCCACGGCCGGTACTCGTGCATCACCTGCGCGCGCGCTTCGTTGAGGAATCGCGACGAGAGCACTGAGGACAGCTGCATCGCCCCGGTGAGATCGTTGCGGTTGGTCAGCAGCGCCTGATTCGACAGCGCGCGGTTGGTAATCGAATCCGCGCCCAGCCCCTGCGTCAGCACGATCGAGCCGACGTTGTCGGTGACCCGGTTGCGCACGTAATCGAAGCGGCCCATCAGTGAATGGCGCTCGCCCGCGCGCTGATCGATGCGGGCGACAATCGACTCCGACTGGCTCAGCGCCTGCGCGTCGCCTTCGGGCGCCGCCGCCAGCAGCGACTGCGCTGCGGCCGTCGTTCGCAGCTGCTGCGAATCGAGCGCGGTGTAGAGAATCTGAACCGGTTTGGTGTTCCGCTGAAATTCCGGCGCGAGAAAAAAGAAGGTGCGGTCCTTCTTAATCGCGCCGCCGGCAGACGCGCCGAACTGCTGGCCGACGCCGATAGCCTGCCGGCCGAATGGGTCGCGCGCCGTCATCGCGTCGTTCCGGAACAGGTAGAAGCCGGTGCCGCGCAGGACGTTCGTACCGGATTTGGTCGACATGTTGATGATGCCGCCTGTCGATCGGCCGAATTCCGCCGAAAACGTGCTGCGGAGCACCTGCAATTCCTGCAGCGCCTCGATGCTGAACGTCGGCGAGAACTCGACGTGTCCGCACCAGTGCGTATTCGTATAGTCGCCGCCGTCGACGGTGATGTTCGTGTAGACGCCTTTCTGTCCGGAGATTGCGAATCCTCCGCATTCCGGCTCGATTTGCGTCGCCGGGGTCAGGAGAAACAGCGACCGGACGCGCCGGCCCGCCGCGGGAAGACTCTGGAGCTGCATCGCGGTGAGCACGGCCTTGCCGTCCGCCGCGGTCGCTTCGGAGACGCCCGTCGCCACCTCGACGTCCTCGGCGACCCCCGCGACGCCGAGGGTGAAGTTCGCCGTGACGGAGGTGCCCATGCGGACAGCAACCGTTTGCGTCGCGGCCGCGAACCCCGTTGATTCCACGCTGATCTCGAAGGTCCCCAACGGAAGCTGCGAGACGGCATACCGGCCGGTCGAATCGCTGGTCGTCTTGCGCACCAGGTTCGTCTCGACCCCTCGCACCGTCACCGCCGCCTCGACCACTGCCGCGCCCGAGCTGTCGACGACGTGCCCCACAACTTCACCGGTCGGCCCGGCAGCCTGCGCTCTGGCCATCGCGGGATACATCGCGACCAGCGCCGCCAGCGCCGCGGTGATCCGCGGCATCCTCCTGAAAATCCGTTTCATGGCATTCCCCCGAACGTTCACACACACAGTCACCCCACACCCGCACACGACCGGCGGGCAGCCGGTGGTGTGCGACATTCGCGATCCGACGGTCAGGCTGCGCCTGCAGCAGCCCGCTACGCTTTGGGGGGAGGCGACGCGCGATCGAGCGCGGGGTGCGGGTACGCGGCGTGGGACCCGCGTTCGAAGGGTTCGGACGTCACGGTGAACGGGAGCGACGGCGCATCAGGCAGGACGGCTGCTGCGGACCCGAGCGTATACGCGCACGTCGGATCTTCGACGAGCGCACAGCGCGTCCGCAGCTTTGCCGTCGGATGCGTTGAACAGAACGTCTGACACGCAAGCGCGTCGTCGGACGCAAGCGATGCGTCGGCCGCCGGCGGCTCGATCACGCACACGATCCGCACGCCGCTCAAGGGCGATAAGGCCAGCAAGGCACACACGACCAGCGCTCTGGTCCACGACATCGAATCAGCGGACGATACACGCGCGCATGCGGCGGTGTCAATTCAATGGTCTGACCTTCTGAATTTGATACGCTTGCTCGCCGCGCGTCATCCGCATGCAGACCGACGTACTCATCGTAGGAGCCGGGCCGATCGGCTTGACGCTCGCGCTCGACCTGGGGCGGCGCGGCGTCAAGTGCCTCCTGATCGAGCAGAAGCCGGCGCCCGAATTCCTGCCCAAGATGGAACGCTGCAACGCGCGGACGATGGAACTCTTCCGTCGACTGGGGGTCGCCGATCGCATCCGGCAGGCGGGGCTCGCCTCGAGCGTTCCGATGGACGTGTTCATCGTGCTCGCGATGAACGAACCGCCGCTGCTGCGCCTGCCGTATCCGTCGGTGGACGAGGCGCGTGCGCAGATCGCGGCGCGGAATGACGGCACGATGGCCCGAGAGCCGTATCAGCTCATCTCGCAGTACACGCTCGAACCGTTGTTGAAGGCGGAGGTCGAGCGCCGGCCGTCTGTCGCCGTCAGGTACGGATGTCGTTTCGAGTCGCTGTCCCAGCGGCCCGATGGCGTGTCGGTCGTCGCGCGCACCGACGAGGGGAACGTCGTCCCGATCGACGCGGCGTACGTCGTCGGGTGCGACGGTGGCGGAAGCACCGTTCGCAAACAGCTCGGGGTCAAGCTCCGCGGGGAAGGCGATCTGCTTCGCCTCTATCAAGCGCTGTACTTTTGTCCACAACTGTACGATCGGATACCGATTGGCCCCGGTCCTGGCCACGGCCGCCACTACCACGTCGCGGACGCGCAATCGACGTTCCTCATCATGCAGGACTCGACGAAGCATTGGACGCTGCACGCGACGGTGCAGAATGCAGCGGACATGTCGGTCCAGTTCGAGCGCACGATTGGCGTGCCGATCCCCTACGAGATGCTGTACGCCGGCGAATGGAAGCAGAACCTGCTCCTCGCCGATCGTTACCGGCGCGGGCGCGTCTTTCTGGCAGGCGACTCGGCCCACCTGGTGATTCCGACGGGCGGACTCGGCATGAACACCGGCATCGGCGATGCCGTCGATCTGTCATGGAAGCTTGCCGCCGTTCTCGAAGGGTGGGGCGGTCCGGCGCTCCTCGATTCGTACGAGGTGGAGCGGCGCCAGGTCGGAGATCGGAACGTCGGCGCATCGCGCTATGCCTCGCTCGGACGCCGCAAGTGGCGGGCGCAGTACCGACCCGAAATCCGTCAGATGACCCGTGAGGGACAGGCCGCGCGTGAAGCCCTGGCGCGCGTCGCCGACGTCGAGCAGCGAAAAACAAACGAGATGATTGGCGCCGAGCTGGGCTATCGCTACGTCGGCTCCCCGGTGATCGTCGACGAGCCCGGCGGGCCGGAACACCTGTTCCGCGAGTACGTGCCGACGACGTGGCCGGGTGCGCGATTGCCTCACGTGTGGCTGTCAGACGGCGTGTCGATCCACGACCGGATCGGAGATGGATACACGCTGCTGCAATTGGCCGCGCGCGATGGTGCGGACTCGCTGCCGCACGCGTTCGGCGAGCTCGGCGTGCCGTGCACGACGCTGAACCTGTCGTCTGATGCCGCGCGGCAGGTTTACGGCTACGACCTGCTGCTCGTGCGCCCGGATCTGCACGTCGTCTGGCGCGGCAACCGTCCACCCGACGACCCCGGCGAGGTCGCCCGCCTCGTCACAGGACACGTGAACCCCGCATGACGCTCAAAATCGACGTCTTCAATCACATCTTCCCGCGGCCGTTCTTCGAGCGGCTGCAGGAGGTCGTCGTCAACCGCGGCTCCATCAAGCGATGGCTGCACATTCCGTTTCTTCACGACGTCGACGTGCGGTTCCGCGTGCTCGAGGAGTTCGGCGACGACTATCGGCAGATTCTGTCGCTGTCTGCGCCGCCGATTGAATCGATCAATCCAGACCCGCAGATCACGGTGGACCTTGCGCGGCTGGCCAACGATACGCAGGCGGAGCTCGTCCGCCGGTATCCGGGTCGATTTCCCGGCTTCATCGCGTCGCTGCCGCTGAACGATCCCGACGCGAGCGTCATCGAACTGGAACGCGCCGTCACGGAGCTGGATGCGTTGGGCGTTCAGGTGTTCTCGAACGTCAACGGCGTGCCGCTGGACGATGAACGCTTCTTTCCGCTCTTCGAGGCCGCGCACCGCCTTGGACGTCCGGTGCTGCTGCACCCTGCGCGCGGTGCAAAGTTCGCCGACTATCCCGGCGAGGCGACGTCGAAGTACGAGATCTGGTGGACGTTCGGCTGGCCGTACGAGACCAGCGCGGCGATGCAGCGCCTCGTCTTCTCGCGCCTGTTCGACCGGCTGCCGGGGATCCGCATCGTCGCGCATCACCTGGGTGCCATGATTCCGTATTTTGAAGGGCGGGTCGGATTCGGTCTCGATCAACTCGGCGCGCGAACCGCGGATGAGGACTACGAGGCACTGCGGCGCTCGCTTCCACGCCGGCCCCTCGATTACTTCAAGATGTTCTGGGCCGACACCGCAGTATTTGGAAGTCGCGCCGCGACAGTTTGCGGGCTGTCGTTCTTCGGGACCGAACAGGTGGTCTTTGCGTCGGACGCCCCGTTCGATCCGGAAGGCGGGCCGATGTATATCCGCGAAACGATCAAGGTCATCGACGGGTTGGACATCAGCGACGCGGATCGCCGCAGGATTTACCAGACGAACGCGGAACGGCTGTTCGGGCGGACGTTCTGATCGTTCCAGAGTTGTAACGCCCCTGCCGGCAGGCCTGAAGGCCTGCGCTACGACGCTCAGCGCCGCCAGGCCTGAAGGCCTGCGCTACGACGCTCAGGAGAGTTGTGGGCAGCCTCTTAGGGCTGCGTTGCCCGTTTCTGGGGTGAGCTACAGTCCTGCAGACGGCTCGGTGCGCTCCGACGCCGCGTGGTGAAAGCCGGTGTTCGCGACAGGCACGCCCGCGTAGATCGCGGCCTGAAGGAGCACTTCCTCGAGGTCGCACCACTCCAGCTCGGAGGCGAGGCCCGTCCGCACGTGCAGCCGGAATTCCTCCCACCGGCCGAGCGCAGCGGTCATGCCAAGCACCAGAAGACGACGCGTCCGGATGTCCAGCCCTGGACGCGTCCAGATCGAGCCCCACGCATACCGCGTGATCAACTCCTGAAAGGCCGCAGACACCGTGGACGCGCTTGCGCGATCCACATGCGCCGCGCCGAGCACACGGCGCCGCACCTGAAGGCCGTTCGCGTACGTCTCCGGTTCCTGAGCGGGCTGGAGAAATCGCAACAGCGCCGCGGTGAACGATCGCGGCCGTTCGAGATTCGAGAGGTGCGCCGCGGCAAGGCGCACGACGATTGCGTGGGGGAGACCGGCTGCCAGGGCGTCGCCGTGACCCTGCCAGGGAAGCGAGACGTCGTATTCGCCGTCGATGATGAGCGTCGGGCACTGAATCCGCGGCAGCCACCGGGTTAGATCCGTGTCGCGCACCGCGGCGCACGCGCCGGCATACCCCACGGGATCTGTGGCCAGCAGGGTTCGGCGCGCCTCCGCGATGGCCGGGCCGCCCTCCGCGAGTCGCGCCGGCGAGAAGAACCGTCCCATCACTTCATCAGCGACGGCCGACATCCCGTTTGTCAGGACGGTCTGCCGCCGCCGTTCCATCCGCTCGGAACCGGGATGCGGTGAGGTATTCGCCAGCACGATTGCGGTCACGCGCGACGGTGCGTGCGCGGCGAGCCACTGCGCGATCATGCCGCCCAGGGAGAGACCGCAGAACGCGAAGTGCGCGATGCCCGCCTCGTCCGCGAGCCGCAGGACGTCCTCACCGAGATCCGCCAGGGCGTAGTCGCCCACGGTCGCCCCCGATGCGCCATGTCCGCGGATGTCGTAGCGCACGACGCGAAAATGCGGCGCGAGCGCTTCTGCCTGCGCATCCCACATCCCATGGTCCTGGCCGAGCGAGTGCGACAGGAGGAGCGCCGGTTTGTCGTCAGCGCCGTGGACGCGATAGAAGCAGCGCGCAGGTCCGTTCTGAAAGACGGGCATTGATTACTCGTTTGGGTCGCCGGTCAGCCGGCGCCGGAACTGTTCGGCCATTCCGAGATACGTGCCGAAGTCTTCGAGGCCGGCAGCGGTTTCGCTGCTCATGATTGGGGCGACGTCAGGATGTGCGCGAAGCGCTGCGACGAAACTGCGACCGTGCTCGCTGGCCGCGAGCGTCTGGCGGACCGCGTTGACCGCGGCCTGACGCCCCAGGACGGGTGACAGCCAAAGCATTGCGCGTTCGGCGAGGATCGATCCATGCGTCTCGTCCAGCGCCTGACGCATCCGATCGCCATCGATCTGCAGCGTCTCGACGACACCCGCGAGAGCCGAGGCTGCGGACCCCGTCGCCGTCACGGCGGCCGCGACGGTCGTCCACTCCGCCGGGCTCCCAGCCAGTCCGCGTTCGTGTTCGTGCGCCATGCCCGCGAGGAACGTTGCCGCGAGACCGGGCAATCGCGCAGCAGACGTGATAGCGACTGCGCACCCCGCGGGATTGCGTTTGTGCGGCATCGCCGAGGATCTGCCGCCGGGTTCGGCGGCCTCGCCGACCTCGGCCTGCATCAGGAGCGCGATATCGCGTGCGGCTTTGGCGATCGCGCCCGAATAGACCGCGCAGGCAGTCACGAGCGACGCGAGCCGATCGCGATGCGCGTGCCACGGGGCGTCTGGCAGCGGTAGATCCAGCGCGCGTGCGAGATCCTCGGCCACCCGCAATCCCTCGTCACCGAGCGCGGCAAGCGTGCCCGCGGGTCCTCCGAACTGCAGGACGCACGCGCGGCGAAAACCCTCAGACACCGCTTCATGACTTCGCGAGAGCGATCCCAGCCACCCGGCCGCCTTCAGCCCGAACGTCGTAGGCGCGGCTGGCTGCAGGAGCGTTCGCGCCAGCATGATCGTTCCCGCATGCTCGCCGGAGAGGCGCCGGAGTGCTGCGGCAATCCGCGCCTGAAATCCGTCCAGGACAGGCTGCGCCCGCTGGAGACACAGGACGAGCGCCGTGTCGGTGAGGTCCTGGCTCGTGGCTCCACGATGAACGGCCGCAGCCGCGTCGCGGGACGTCCCTTCGAGCGCCGCAACCACCGCGTTCACAAACGGCACCGCGGGCGTGGCCGACGCCCGGGCGTCGCTCGCGATCGACCGGGCATCCAGGCTGTCGACAGCCAACAATCCGATGGCCTCGGCGGCAGCGTGGGGAATGATGCCGCGGTCCGCCTCGACCCGCGCGAGCGCGCGCTCGAAGTGCAGCATCGCGGTCAGAACAGCCGTGTCCGAAAACACGGCCTCCATTTCAGCGACGGTGCTGAGCGCGTCGAGCAGCACGTCAGGCCTCTTCTCTATGCATCGAAGAACACCGTCTCGCATGCACCCTGCAGGTGAACCTCGAACATCCATCGCGCCGGCGTTGTGCCATCCGATTTGGCGATGAGCGTCGGCCGGCGCGCCTCGGGCACGAGCGCCAGGACGGGGTCGCTCGACAGCCGGTCGTCGTCGGCGAAATAGACGCGCGTCCACACGTGATGCAGAAGACCCCGCGCGAAGATGCATACGTTGATGTGCGACGCGCCGGCAGCCGGGATCGGCGGCCGAGTCGTCTCGAACTCACACCAGCCGTCCTCGTTGGTGCCGAGTCGTCCGAAGGCGGACAGCCCGCGCTCTCCCTCGATCTGCCAGATCTCGACGAGTGCGTCGTCGACTGGCGCTCCGCCGCCGTCGATGATGCGGATGGCGAGCGTGATTCGAGGGGGCGTCCCGGGGAGCAGTTGCCCGTGTTCGGCGTTGGCGGCCAGACACACACGGAAGAACGGTCCGACGGTCTGCGACGGCGTCGGATGCCGCGGCTGATTGTTCATCGGACCGACTCGAAGGGTGTGGCGTCGCGCCCGCGCACGACGATATCGAACGAATACCCTAGAGCCCACTCGGGACGCGTCAGCGACAGGTCGTATGTCGCGACCAGCCGCTCGCGCGCGCGCTCGTCGGGTATCGACTGGAAGATCGGGTCGTAGGCAAACATCGGATCGCCGGGAAAATACATCTGCGTCACGAGGCGATGCTCGAAGCTGCGACCGAAGACCGAGAAGTGAATGTGGGCGGGCCGCCACGCGTTGTCGTGATTGCGCCAGGGATACGCGCCGGGGCGGATCGTCGTGAACTGATAGCGCCCGGCGCCGTCGGTGAGCACGCGGCCGGCTCCGGTGAAGTTCGGATCGAGCGGCGCCGGATGGGTGTCCTTTGCGTGATGGTAACGGCCCGCCGCGTTGGCCTGCCAGACCTCGATCAGCGCCCCGGAAATGGGCCGGGCGCTCTCGTCGAGCAGCCGGCCGGCGACGATGATGCGCTGGCCCTGCGCCTCGCCCCCGCGGTGCATCGTCAGGTCGTTGTCGCCCTCGCGGATCGACCACCACTCGTAGACGGGCGCCGCCAGATCGGCGAGACGCTCGGGAAGGATCACGAGCGGCTGTGAAGGAGCGCGCAGCCGAGTCGATTGATACGGCGGATAGTGCAGCGGCGGATGTGTGCCGGCTCCGCTCGGGATCCGATCACGCATGGGCAGTGTCCAGTCCGTGCGCACGATGCGTCCGCTGCTGGAGCGAGCGCAAGACGTCGAGTTCTTCCGGGAGCGGCGGCGGCGTGTCATCCACGCGCTCGCGGGCTTGTACCGGCCAGCCGGTCTGCTCCCGCACGCGATCCATCGTCACGCCAGGATGGACGGAGACCACCTCGAATTCCTTCGTGTCGGGATTCGGCTGCATCAGACACAGATCGGTCACGATCAGCACAGGCCCGTCGGTCGCGATGCCGAGCGCCCGGCGTTCCGTCCCCGTCGGTCCATGACCGAGCGAGGTCACAAAGTCCAGCCGCGGCACGAACGCGCGCGGTCCGTGCGGCATCACGATGAAAATGCGTCCGCAGTGCAGGGCGATTTCTGTTGCGCCGCCGCTGCCCGGGAGCCGCACTGTCGGGTGCGCATACGGTCCGATAACGGTGCTGTTCAGGTTGCCGAATCGATCCACCTGCGCCCCGCCCAGAAAGCCCACCGTGATCCGGCCGCCCTGGAGCCAATACTGAAACATCTCCACGACCGGCACGGTCGTGCGAGCGGTTTCGCACAGTTCGCCATCGCCGATCGACAACGGGAGCACGCGCGGCTTCGTGTCGAGCGTGCCGGACTCGTAGACGAGCCGCAGGCGCGGTGCATGCGTCAGGCGCGCGAGATTGCACGCCGCAGACGGCAGCCCGATGCCGACAAAACAGATGTCGTCGTTCGAGAGTGCCCGCGCGGCGGCGATCGTCATCATCTCGGTTGGCGTGTACGCAGTCATGAGCCCGCCGCCTCGGACCGCCGGACCGACATCACGTTGTCGTCGATCCACCGTCGGAAAACCTCGCGATCACGCGAGATGGCATCCCACGACGTATAGAAGGCGTTGTCCCGCGCGTAGTAGCCGTGTGCGTACGAGGGACGCGCTCCGCCAGGCGTGACGACGACCGCATCGATGCACCAGGAGGGGATGACCACCGCGTTCGTTCCCTCCGTCTCGAGATCGTCGACGAGTTCCTCGACCGTCACGATCGCCCGTGCCGCCGCCAGGACGGCTTCCTTCTGGACGCCCACGATGCCGCTGACGAGCACGTTGCCCTCGCGGTCGGCCTTCTGCGCATGCACGACGGCGACGTCCATCGTCAGCGCCGGGACCACGGCGAGCGTCTCGCCGGTGAAGGGACACGCGAGCGATTTGATGTTCGCGTTCACCCGCGGCAGATCGGACCCGGTGTAGCCGCGAAAAATCGCGCACGGCATCCCCGCCGCGCCGGCGGCATACGCATGCGCCATCGCGGCATGGCTGTGTTCCTCGATCTGCAGCGGGCGGGGCCATTGGTGTTCGACGGCATCGCGCAGGCGATGCAGCGATCCCACGCCGGGATTGCCGCCCCACGAGAACACGAGCTTCTCCGCGCAGCCGCACCCGATCATCTGGTCGTAGATGACGTCTGGCGTCATGCGGATCAGTGTCAGATTCGTGATCCGCTGGCGGATGACTTCGTGGCCTGCCGCAAACGGGATCAGATGCGTGAACCCTTCGAGCGCGACGCGGCTTCCGGGCTTGACGTATCGGGCGATCGCATCGCCGAGCGTGAGCAGGTCAGCCACGGCTGCGCATCCTAGCACGTGAGGTCGCGCGGCGCCGCGATCCAACTCGATATACTACGCACCGTCTATCGTCCATCGTCCATCGCCCATCGTCCATCGTCCATCGCTCAGGAGAACATGAATGGCGGCACCGCCGCGGCTGAACGGCATCATTCGAATCCTCGAGGAAGGCAGAACACCGATCGCCACATTCGTCTCCCCTCCGTCAGTGGAAGGCGCGGTGGCGCTGTCGACGGCGTCGTACGACGGCGTCATCTTCGAGTACGAACATCACCCGTACGACATCCAGCATCTCAAGGACGGCCTCCAATACATGCTGAACCGGAAGCAGATCCTCGAGCGCGGCACGCTGGCGCCCGCGGTGACGCCGATGGTGCGCATTCCGCCCAACGGCGCGGAGATGAGCCAGTGGATGGCGAAGCAGGTGCTCGACGTCGGCGTGTACGGCGTGGTGTGGCCGCACGTCAGCACTGTCGACGAGGCGTACAACGCGGTGGCATCGTGCCGATATCCGCGGCCGAAGTCCGCTCCCGCGTACGAACCGGAAGGGCAGCGCGGCGACGCTCCGGTGACCGCCGCGCGGTACTGGGGGCTCACGCAGCAGGAATATTACGCGCGCGCCGACGTCTGGCCGCTGGCGCCGCACGGGGAAATCCTCGTCATCATCATGTGCGAGGAGGTCAAGGCGATCGACAACCTGCCCGACATCCTGAAGAACGTACCTGGCATCGGCGTCGTCCTCATCGGTGAAGGCGACCTTTCGCAGAACCTCGGTTTCCCCCGGCAGTACGAGCACCCGGCCGTCGTCGAAGCGATGACCGCCATCCGCCGTATCTGCAGCGAGCACGGCGTGCCATGCGGCCACCCGCACGTCGAGGCTCACAACATGGAGAAGGTCCTCGCCGACGGCTACCGCTTCGTGATGACCGCGCCCGTCCGATCCTTCGCCGTCCTCGACGCGTGTCGCAAGAGATTGGAACGCATCTAATCCAGATCGGCGGGGCGTAAAGCCCCGCCCTGCGAGCGTTCCCTCGGGCGCCCCACGCCGCATGCGGCAGGCCTGAAGGCCTGCGCTACGACGGGCCGGTACGCTACCGCTTCAGTGCCGCAAAAAGCTCGAGCGCGTCTGATTCTAATCGGCGGGGCATAAAGCCCCGCCCTACGATCAGCCCCGCCCTACGATCAGCCCCGCCCTACGATTAGCCCCGCCCGACGATCAGCCCCGCCCGACGATCAGCCCCGCCCCTACGATCAGCTGTAGGGCGTCCCTTTACGGGGCGCCGGTCGGTCGGCCGCGTAAAGCCCCGCCCTCAGCGTTTCAGAAACGCGGCCAGCGGTTGCGACGGGTCCGCGAGCGCCGCGGGATCCAGGACCGAGCCCCGCTCGATCAACCGCCGTATCGCGGCCATGTCCCGCTGCACGTTGATTCCGAGCGCGCCGACGATGCGGCCGTCGAGCACGTCGAAGGTCAGCGCCGCCGAACCCTGAAGCGGTCTCGTCACGAGCGTCGTGCCTGACATCGGCCAGCCAACGCCCTGCACGTACAGGTCGTACTGTTCCGACCAGAACGACGGTGTCGTCCGGTAAACCTCGGATGCGCCCGCCGCGTTCTTTCCGGCCACGATGCCCTGATCCTGTGCGTGCTTCCAGTTCTCGAGGCGCACAGGACCGTGCGGGCCCGGGAAGCGGACGACGTCGCCAGCCGCGAAGATCGCGTGGTCCGAAGTCCGGCAGTACTCGTCGACGACAATGCCGTCGCGCACGTCGAGCCCGGCCGCTGCGGCGAGCGCATCGTTCGGCCTGGCACCCGTTCCTACGACGACGGCATCCGCGACGAGGCGCTCACCGCTCGTGGTGATGACCTCGACCTCACGAGGGCCTGCCGTCGCTGATGCCACTGCGGACCCCACGCGCAGCTCGACGCCGCGGCGACGGTGTTCGTCGGCGATTCTCGCGGCGATCGTCTCGTTGCACACGCGCTCGAGGACTCGCGGCGCCAGCTCGAGGACCGTCGTGGCGACGCCGAGTTCGGCGGCGGACGCCGCAACTTCGAGGCCGATCAATCCGCCGCCAATCACCAGCAGCCGCCTGGTCTCCCCAAGCGTTGCCTTGAGGCGATGGGCGTCCGCCTCGGTGCGCAGGTAATGCACGCGCGGCGTTCCCGGCGGGAGCTGCGGCAGCTGGCGAACGACCGAACCCGTCGCGATGACGAGGGAAGAGTAGGGCAGCGCTCGTGCGTCGGCGAGTACCACCGTCCTCCCGGTACGATCGATCCGGAGACAGGACGCGTGGCGATCGAGCACGACCTTATGCGACGCGAGGCCGCCCGGGCCCGCGATTGGCGCGTCCGCCGGCGCCGACTTTCCGACGAGAACGCCTTTGGAGAGCGGAGGCTTTTCGTACGGCTCGCAGTGTTCGTCGGTGAGCAGCCGGACCTCCGCGTCGGGCGACTGCTTCCTGGCCGCTATCGCCGCGTAGGTCCCGGCTGGGCCGCCGCCGATCACGAGGACGGCCGGCACTGGCACGCTAGACGCGCAGGGCGACCATCATGTCGCCGATGTACTCGTCCGTATTGGCCATGACCACCATCAGCGACCATGGGCGCAGCTGTGCGAGCGTGCGCGAGACGTCGACGTCGGACGCGTCAGCGGCGCCGACGATGAGTCCGGTCGTGGTGACGCGCTGACGGCTGCATTCGCGGCCGATCGCGGCGACCGCCGATGCGCGGCCGCCCGGGCCCGCCACCATGATCACCTGATCGGCGCGGGTCACTTCATCGGCGATGCTGGTCCGCTCATCGTCGAATGTCCAGAGCCATCCATCGTCGGAATCCATGGCGGCCGGCGCCGAGGGCGCCGCCGTCAGAAACCTGGCCTGGTTCCAGGTTCGCGTGGCGAGGTCGCGGAGGAACGCGTCCGCCACGGTGTCGAGCGACACGATGGCGGTCGCGCGCGGAAGCGCGTTCGGCGCCTGCACGCGGAAGCGGAGTTCCGCGGTGCTCGACATCCGCGCGGATTCGCTCAGCACAGATGTGCCTCAGACCGACGCCGGCGCCACATCGGGACGCGCGATGAGCGCCTCGCGCGCCCCGTCCTTGAACGGCTGGTCGGGCGGCAGCACGACGGCGGCCGAACGCACCTTCTGGTGCTCGAGCGCGGCGCCCGGCGGCGTCACGTTCTTGTCGACGAGTGCCTTGACGGCGCGCAGCAGACGATGGCGCGCCATGATGATTCCGTTGTCGGTCGAGACGAGGTTCTCTTTCATGCGATCGACGATCGGGCCCATGCTCTCCTGCAGCGACGCGTCCTGCATGCCGATGCCCTCGACGCCGCTGAACGTGCGTCCCGCCTTCTGCGCCGCGCGGTCGATCATGTAGTCGTTGTCTTTGTTGGCGACCGGCCGGTAGCTGCCGGGCTCGCAGGCGACGTGGATGCCCTTTCCGCTGCGCATGGCCGTCAACTCGGCGTCGGTGAGCGGGCGGATCGGATGATAGTCGTAGCTCCACGCCCAGCAGGTCTCGTCGTCGATCGGAATCCAGAAGTGCCCGTGGACGGAGTGGTTGCCGCGCGGCGCAATCATCGTGAACGACGGCATCACCCACTGCGTGATGCGCCAGTAGTACTTGCCGTCCTCGGCATTGCGGCGCGCGCCGATGTACAGGCCGCCCGGACTCTCGACGACTTCGAAGACGGGCCGGGCATCGCTCAGGTTGTACTGATTGCCTTTGGCGCCTTTGAAGAGCGGGTCGGAGTTCAGGTCGCCGCGGTGGAGGAACGACACGTGGCTCGAGTCGATGCCCCCTTCCATCGCCTGCAGCCAGTTCGATTCCTGGAGCCGCTTCGAGGTGTAGCTGTGCTCCGGCGGCACCATGATGAATTCCCATTCGGGGAGCGGCGGCTGCGCGGCAGGATCGCCCATGTACGTCCAGAGTACGCCCCCGCGCTCGACGAGCGGATAGGACTTCAACTTCACTTTCTTCGCGAAGCCGGATTCTTCCGGTTCGGAGGGCACTTCGAGGCACTGGCCGGTCACGTCGTACTTCCAGCCGTGATAGGGACAGCGAAGGCCGCAGTCCTCGTTGCGTCCGAACCAGAGCGAGACGCCGCGATGGGCGCAGAATTCATCCATGAGGCCGTAGCGGCCGTTGGTGTCGCGAAAGGCGATCAACCGTTCCGACAACAGCTTCACGCGTACGGGAGGGCAGTCGTTCTCCGGCAACTCGCGGGCGAGGAGCGCGGGAATCCAGTAGCTGCGAAATAACCGTCCGCCCGGTGTGCCCTGACCCGTCAGCGTGAGGAGGTCGTTCTGTTCTCTCCTGAGCATCGGCACCCTCCGTCGTGTCCACGTTTCAATGGTCTGACCTATGAGCCGGTACAGTATACTTGGAAACCGATGCGGATCCGTGTGTGCGAGGCCGGGGAGGTGCCCGTCGGTGAGGTCCGGAAAGCAGAGGCCGAGGGCCTCGTGCTCGCCGTGTATAACCTCGACGGCGAATTCTATGTGACCGATGACGCGTGCACCCACGGCCCCGGTTCGCTTTCCGAAGGCTTCGTCTTCGACGACTGCATCGAGTGCAACTTCCACCAGGGCGTGTTCAACATCAAGAGCGGCGAGGTCGTGCAGCCTCCCTGCTTCATACCCGTGCGGACGTATCCCGCGTTCGTCGAGGACGGCGTCGTGTACATCGAGTATGCGCCCCCGGCGGCGGACCCCGTCAACTCTTGAACGATTCGAGGTCAGATCTTGAACGATTCGAGGGTCTCGGGAGCGAACAACTGTTCCGGGGTGAGGCGGCGCGGCGAGAGGCCTTGCTCGTGCGAGTAGCGGAGGAAGGTCGAGAGCACGCCTGTGTTTGCCGCGAGCCCATAGGGCCAGAAGTCTTCACCCATGTCCCGGCGCGCGTCCTCGAGATGCGCCGGCAGCCACGGCAGCATGACTTTCAGCGCGGCGGTCTGTTCGAGATCTTCGTAGGCGATCGCCTTGGCGGCCTCAAACGCCTTCAGCAGCGATTGGGCGATCCAGCGATGCTGCTCGTACACGCGCCGCCGGATGGCAATGGTGTGCATGATCGGAAAGATCCGCGTCTCGCGGAAGTACTCCCGTTCGACACCGGCGAAGTCGTCGAACAGGCGCCGCACGCGGCCGTTGCCCGCACCGAACGAGGAGGGCGTCCGCGCCGTGTAGAGCGCGTCGATTTCGCCGCTGGCGAGCATGGCCGACAACGTCTGCGTCGGGCCGATTCGGCGCACGCGGATCTCCG
>Ga0308176_10001066_pt1 | contig 17241 bp, 19 predicted proteins | sample PhyCR2_3_FD_203890 | JGI IMG/M metagenome (GOLD analysis project Ga0308176, IMG submission 203890) | Soil microbial communities from UC Gill Tract Community Farm, Albany, California, United States - DLSLS.C.R2 | ecosystem: Environmental > Terrestrial > Soil > Agricultural land | place: USA...
CCGCGCCAAGCTCCGGCGGCGCGGCGAACTCGTCCAGCCGGCCGCGCAGCTCCGCGCGGCGCTCCTCCAGGCGCAGCCTGATCGCGTCGCTCATGAGCCCGCCCGGACACCTCGCCACAGCGCCGCCGCGTCGGGCAGCGGCGTCAGCCGCGGTTCGATCTGGGCGCGGTGGCTCTCGAGGAACGGCGGCAGCGCGAGCCGCTCGCCGAGCGACTCCTCGGGCTCGTCGGCGGTGAAGCCCGGCCCGTCGGTCGCCAGCTCGAACAGCACGCCGCCCGGTTCGCGGAAGTAGATCGAGCGGAAGTAGTAGCGGTCGATGACCTGCGTCGGATGGGCCTCCGGCGAGGCCGCGACGCGCGCGCGCCACTCGTCCTGCTCGCCCAGCCCGATCCCCCACGCGACGTGGTGCACCGTCCCGGCGCCCTGTAGCGGGCGCTCGGCCGGCGGCGCGTCGGTGACGTACAGGCCCTGGCGGTGCTCGCCGCGCGCGAGCTCGCCTTCGAAGCCGAGCGTCTCGTGCAGCAGCTGGTGGCCGACGTCATCGCGATACGCGCGCACGCCGTGGAAGCCCAGCAGCGCGTGCTCGCGCGGCACGCCGGCGCCCGTCGCCGGCAGCGGCGCGTCAGGCACGTCGGCGACGAGCAGCTCGTGCTCGAGCCCCTCGGGATCGGCGAAGATCAGGCCGCTGTCGCTGCGGGTCGACTCGGGCAGGCGCTGCTCCCAGTAGTCGAGCGACTCGGTCGAGCCGACGCGCCACAGGATCCGATGGACCATGCCGTTGCCGGCGCGGCCCTTCGGCAGGCCCGGGTACTCGAAGAACGTCAGGTCGCTGCCGGGCCGGCCCTCCGCGTCGGAGTAGAAGAGGTGCCATACCGTCGGGTCGTCCTGGTTGACGGACCGCTTGACGAGCCGCAGGCCGAGCACGCCGACATAGAACTCCACGTTCGTCGGCGCGTCGCCGGTGATGGCGGTGATGTGGTGGATCCCTTCGAGGCGCATGCCCAATAGGTTGCCACGCGTGCGAAAGCTCATTCCAGGGTTGTGCGTCTGTGCACTGCTCGCAGCGGGCTGCGGCTCGAAATCATCGTCGTCCACGCCCACCGTCGACGTCGCGCTGGACTTCGTCCCCAACGCCGTGCACGCGCCTCTGTATGAGGCGGTTCGCACCGGCGCGGACCGCCGCCACGGCATCCACATCCACATCGTCGAGCCGGGCTCGTCGCCGGATTCGCTGAAGGCGCTGCTCACCGGGCGGGCGAAGGTCGGCGTGCTCGACATCCAGGACCTGGGAATCGCGCAGCTGAAAGGGCGCGACGTCGTGGGCATCGCCGCGTTGGTGCAGCGGCCGCTGGGCGCCTTGGTTTCGCTGCCGTCGATCACGCGGCCGCGCGACCTCGAGGGAAAGACCGTCGGCGTGTCGGGTCTGCCGAGCGATCCCGCGTTCGTCTCGGCGATCGTGAAGCACGACGGCGGCGACCCTTCGAAGATCCACGAGGTCACGATCGGGTTCGAGGCGGTCAACGCGCTGCTGGCGAAGAAGGTCGTCTCGGTGCCGGCGTTCTGGAACGCCGAGGGCGTGACGCTACGCCGCAAGGGCCTGCCGGTGCACGAGTTCAAGATCGACTCCTATGGTGCGCCGCCGTGGCCGGAGGTCGTGCTGGCGACCACGCGCGCCACGCTCGACAAGGATCGTGCGACGATCGCGAAGTTCGTCGCTGCGGTTCAGGACGGCGCGCGCGCCGAGCTGCGCGACCCGGGCGCCACCGCTCGGGACATCGCGCGCGCGTCGGACTCGAAGGACCTGGGCCTCGTCCGCGCGCAGCTCGACGCCGTGCGCCCGATCCTCGACCCGAAGCTGCGGCTGCAGCGAGCGGTGCTCGAGCAGTGGGCGGACTTCGGCGCGCGCATCGGTCTGCTCAGCGGCAGGCCCGACGTGGCGCGGACGTTCGACTTCTCGCTGGCGCGCTAGCGAGAGCTTTCCGCCTGGCTCACGTCGCGCCGAGCAGCCGCTCGATCTCCTCCTCGAAGCGCGCGCCGACGGCGTCGCCGGACCCGTTGGCGCCCTGCCAGGCGACGCGTGCGCCGGCAAGCGTCTCGTCGCTCTCGGCGAGACCGTGGTCGAGCCCCGGGTGCTCGGTCTCGCGATCGACGAACTCGCGCAGCGACAGCTCGGCACGCGAGAAGCCGCCGGACCCGAGGTCCCGGAACGCCGGGCCGTCGCCGCTGAACCACGTCTGCTGCCAGACGTGGTTGGACTGCGGCTCCCACCACGACACGTAGCCGCCGCGCAGGATCTCGCGTGGCCGGGTCACCGACCCCGTGAAGGAGTAGCGCGCGCCGGTCGTGGTGCGCGGGTCGTAGTAGTGCGGGGTGATGAAGTCCGAGACCAGCACGCCGTTGATGGTGTAGGCAAACGTGGCCGCCTCGCAGGGGTCGCACGCCTCGATGAGGAACTCGACCTGGCCCTGGTCACGCTTCGGCGAGCGGCCCGAGGCGACGCGCCGGCCCAAAGGGTCACAGAGCATCTCGATGACCTCGTGCGACGCCGTGAGCGACCAGCTGTCGCTGTACTCGACCAGCGCGTAGGGGCGACCGAGGGCGTCCTGGTGGTAGCCGGCGGCGTTCTTGACGTCGTCGACGATCGCCACCGGCCAGTAGGCGGCCGGGATGCCGCGCAGCCGCGGGAAGACGTCGACCGTCGCCGTGACGGCCCAGATCGGCGCCACGTCGCGCAGGACCTGCTGTTGCAGCGCGGCGGCGACGTGGCTGACGTCCTGCGGGTCCGTCTGGCGGGTGAGCGAGACGAGCACGACGTGCACCGGCAACATGGCGGGCTCCTTTGCTTGGCCGCTGCGACTGTGCCGGGCGCCGCGCGCGGAAAGCAAGCTTCGTGCGCCGGCCGCGCATTTGCAGCGTTTTGCATCCCGTAGGGACACGGTCCCACCGCTTTGGTTGCCCTCGCCGGCGCTCCGCAAGAGGGTCGATCTTCAACCCAACGGCGAGGGACGGGTCCCTGAACCTGATGGCTTCCACGGACGGACTGCAAGTCACTGAGCGCGAGCTGGCCACGAGCAGGACGCGTGCCCTGCGGCCGACCGTGACCGGGATCTGCTTCGACCCGCTGCTGCCGTTTGAGTCCTGGAGCGCGATCGGCAGCAGGATCGCGGGGCACGCGAACGCGAGCGCCTGGTGGCTGGGCGACTGGGTCACCTTCGGTCGCATGAAGTACGGCCGGCGCTACAAGCAGGCGATCAGCACGACGGGGCTGGACTACCAGACGTTGCGCAACTACGCGAGCGTCGCCCGGCGCTTCGAGCCTTCCCGGCGGCGCCCCGACCTCAGCTTCCAGCACCATGCCGAGCTCGCCGCGCTTCCGGACGTGCTGCAGGATCGCTGGCTGGCCGCGGCAGCCGCCGGTCGCTGGTCCAAGGCCGAGCTGCGCCGCCGGGTTCGCGCGTCGATCGAGCCGGTCGCGGGCTGCGACCCGACCCGCATGCTCCGCCTGGCCGTCGCCGCCAGTTGCGAACGGCGCTGGCGCGAGGCCGCCGAACGCAGCCACAGCGACTTTGGCGCCTGGGCCGCGCAGGTGCTCGACGCTGCCGCAAGCGCAGCGCTGGCGAAAGGTCCCGCCGGCGGTACACCCACCGGCACGCGCGTCCATCCATCGACCGCCCGAAGCGGGCGCGGCTAGGTCCGGTCGGCGATGCTCGCGCAGGCTCGCCCAACCGGCATCGCCACCTCCGGAGCTGCCCCGGCCAACGTCTCCGGTGAGGCTGTCGCGCTGACCGTCTTCAGCACCGTCAGGCGCTGGGGCCTGCTGGAGCTGCCGCTCTTCTTCTTCGCTCTGCGCAAGTCCCGGAAGTCGTTGACGACGCTCAAGCGGCTGTCGTTCATCCAGTCCGCGCGCTGGTCGCTGCTGCGCGAGATCCCCTACAACGGCGCCCCGCAGCCCCGGGTCAGCCTGCGTCATCCCCATCTCTACTTCGAGAGCAACTTCAATGGCGGCTGGGAGGAGTACATCGACGCGTTCTCCTTCCTGCTGACCAGCGGGATGTTCGGCTTCTGGGGCAGCTCGTATGGCTTCCCGTGGGCGCTGCCGACCGGGCCGTTCAAGGCCTACATCCGCAGGAACGAGTACGTCGCAAGCCACTACTACTCCGCCTACCCCGAGGCCACGGCGACGATCGTCCTGCAGGCGCTCGAGCTGGAGCCCACGATCACGACGCTGTGCGAGCGGGCGGCCGACCTGTCGCCCGCTGAGTTCGCGGCCGAGTGGCGCCGCGCGGTCACCGAGGTCCAGCAATGCCTGTGACCAGCAACACCCTCGGCCAGGCCTACGCGCTCACGGTGCTGACGCCGATCGCGCCCGACCGCGAAGACCACCTGCGCGCGACCCTCGCCTCCTTCGAGCGCGCCCCCAGCCCGTTCGCGCGGCTCAGGCGCACGCACTTCGCGCGCTGGGTGGTGCTGGAGGACTTCGTCAACGATCCATCGCAGCCCACAGAGGACCACCTCGGCTGCCATTACCTGCTGTTCAGCGCGACGCTCGACGGCGAGCTCGACTCCTACCTCGACGTGATGTGCGCGACCGACTGGGCAGCCGCGGTCTGGGGAACGTGCATCGGCGCGCCGGTTCCGCTCAGCGGCGCCGCGTTCAAGGCCTACCTGCGCCACAACCAGATCGACACCGGGCTCTTCTTCTCCGCCTACCCCGAGGCCCGGGTCGAGCACGTGCGCCGCGCGCTGGACCTGCGCCTGATGACGATCGACTTCGCCGCCGCCGCCCAGGAGCTGGACCCGGCCGCGCTACAGCAGGAGTTCCTGCGGAGGTTCTGCGCCCGATGACGGCCCGGATCGACTTCGCCGACCTCCAGGGGGACATCCTGCGCGCGCACGGCAACTCGTACGACAGGACGTCGTACCTGTTCGTCGCGGTGCTCGACGAGCGCGCCGGCCGCGCCTGGCTGAGCGATCTGATCGGCCGCGTCACGACCGCGGCCTGGCGCGGCGCCACCGGGCCCGACACGGCGCTCAACATCGCGTTCACCTACACGGGCCTGCAGAAGCTCGGCGTGCCAGCCAGCGTGCTCGAGACGTGCTCGACCGAGTTTCGCGAGGGGATGGCGGCCCGAGCCGACAAGCTGGGCGACAGCGGCCCGAGCGCCCCGGAGAACTGGGAGCCGCAGCTCGGCACAGGCGAGGCCCACGTGCTGCTGACGCTCAACGCGAAGGGCGAGGACGCGCTGCGAGCCGAGCTCGCCGAGCTGACGCAGGGCATCGAGGCCGCCGGGCTGGCGATCGTGCACGAGGACCATGCGCGGCTGCTCGACAACGCGCGCGAGCACTTCGGGTTCGCCGACGGCGCCGCGCAGCCCGCGATCGAGCAGGTCAGCGAGGACAAGAAGGACGGCGGCGGCGTGCCCGGCAAGGACCGCGCGTGGCGCGCGCTTGCGCTCGGCGAGTTCGTCCTGGGCTTCGAGGACGAGGAGTCGCGCACCGCGCGCAACCCGCGCAAGCGCCCGCTCCCCAGCGCCCCCTCGGATCCTCTCGGGCGCCACGGCACCTACATGGTCTGGCGCAAGCTCCACCAGGACGTGGCGCTGTTCCGGCGCACGCTGCGCGACGCCGCCGCGCACTACGACGGCGGTGACGAGGCGCTGCTGGCGGCGAAGATCGTCGGGCGCTGGCAGGACGGCAGCCCGCTGATCAGCGCCCCGCACGGCCCGCAGCCGGGGTTCGACCCTGCAGCGCCGGGCGCGAACGACTTCCGCTACGGGCACGACCCGCACGGGCTTGCGTGCCCGCTCGGGGCGCATATCCGCCGTGCGAACCCGCGTGACGGGCTGGACCCCGAGCCCGGGGCCGACGGCGGCGACGGCAAGCTCACGTTCCGCCACCGGATCATCCGGCGCGGGATGCCATACGGGCCGCCGCTGCCGCCCGGGGTCCTCGAGGACGACGAGCAGGAGCGCGGCCTGGTCTTCGTCTGCTTCAACGCGAGCATCTCGCGCCAGTTCGAGAGCGTCCAGCGCCAGTGGCTCAACGACGGCAACATCTTCCACCTCGGGCACGACTCGGACTTCCTGCTCGGGGCCAACGAGCGGGCCGGCAAGATGACCGTGCAGGGCGATCCGCCCTTCATCCTGCGACCGCAGGCGGCGTTCGTCGTCACCAGGGGCGGCGAATATCTCTTCGCGCCCGGGATCACCGGCTTGGCGGCGATTGCCGATGGCGTCACCGGCTAGCTCCGGCGGACTCGCCCAGAAAGTGACCGACAACCTTCGGCCGGTGCTCGCGGTGCTGCGCCGCGTGCGCCCGATCGTCGCGATCGGCAACAACGCGATGGTCACCAGGGCCGACGACGTGCGCGCGGTCCTTCGCGACCACGAGCACTTCACGGTCTCGCACTACGCGCCGAAGATGACGGCGGCCAGCGGGCCGTTCATCCTCGGGCTCGACGCCACCGAGCTGTACCGCCGCGACCACGCCGCGCTGCGCGCCGCGATCCGCGCCGAGGATGTGCCGGCGCTTGCCGACGCGACGCTGTCGGCAGCCCGCGAGCGCGTCGCCGCGGCGGGCCCGCGGATCGATGTGGTCTCGCAGCTCGCCGACCCGGTCATCGACGGCGTCATGTCCACCTACCTGGGCACGCCGGGGCCGGACACCGCAACGCAGCTGCGCTGGGCGCGCAACATCTTCCAGGACGTCTTTCTCAACGTGGCAAACGGCGCGGCTGTGCACGATCGAGCGCTGGCGGATGCAAGCGACATGCGCGAGCACCTCGATCGCCTGATCGCCGAGCGACGGGCGCAGATCGACGGCGGGGAACCCGTCCCCGACGATGTGCTGAGCCGGCTGCTGCGCGCCGCGCCGGTGGACGGCGGCCTGCACGACATCGCCATCCGCCACAACTTCATCGGGCTGATCGCCGGCTGGATCCCGACGGTGTCCAAGGCGTTCGCGCTGGTCGTCGAGGAGCTGCTGCGCCGGCCGCGCGAGTTGGCGGGCGCACAGCGCGCGGCCCGCGACGGGGACCAAGCGCTCGTCGCTGCCTACGTGTTCGAGGCACTGCGGTTTCGCCCGCAGACCTGGGCGCTGCTGCGCATCTGCGGCGCCGCGCAGACGATCGCGCCTGGCACGCGGCGAGCGACCACGATCCGCGAGGGCGCGCGCGTCCTCGTCGCCACACAGTCGGCGATGTTCGATCCCCGTGCCGTCGAGACGCCGGGGCAGTTCCGCGTCGACCGCCCATGGAGCACCTACCTGCACTTCGGCGACGGCCTGCACACGTGTTTCGGCCTGGAGATCAACCGCGTCCACCTGCCCGCGCTGGCGACGGCGCTGCTGGAGGGCGCGCCGATCGCCCGCCTGTCCGGTGTCGACGGAGCGCTTCGCAACGAGGGCCCGTACCCGTCGAGTCTCGGAGTCTCGCTGGGGCCCTGACCCGTCACGAGGAGAGCCGCCCGTGCCCGTCCCGACCCTGATCACCTTCCCGCCGAGCCTCGACAGCGAGTTCAGCCGTTTCCTGCTGACCCACTACGGGATCGAGCGCCGCGAGGAGCGCCACGTGATCTTCATCTCGTCGGCGATCACGCTGGTGCGCGCGGGGACCGTGCGCTTCCCGGTGCTGTTCGACGACACGCTGCGGCTGAACACGGTCCACAAGCTGATCGACCACTTCGAGCCGCGCGCGAGCCCCGAGCGCCGCCTGGTGCCGCCCGGCACCGACCTCGCCGCGCTGCGTGCCGACTGGAAGCTCTTCCACAGCGACCTCAACACGGCGACGACGGTGCTCGCCTACTACCACCTGCTCCCGCACCGGGGCACCATGGTCGAACCGCTCAGCCAGGGCGCGCCGGCGATGGAGGTCAAGGCCGTCGATCGCGGCTACCCGGTGTTCAAGGCGCTGCTCGGCGCGCTCCTGCGCCTCAGCCCGGCGCGTGCGGACAAGATGCTGGCGACGATCCGCTCCTGCCTGCAGCGGGTCGACGACCGCCTCGCCGACGGCCGGCCCTACCTGCTCGGCGACGGCTTCACGCTCTCCGACATGGCCTTCGCGATCGCCGCCGCCCCGATCGTGTGGCCCGACCAGTACGGCGGCGCCATCCCAGCCCTCGCCGACACGCCGCCCGAGCTGCAGGCCGTTGTGCACGAGTGCCGCGCGCGGCCGGCGGGCGCGCACGCCCTGCAGATCTACCGCGAGCACCGCTCGCGACCGTAACCACCCACCAGCACGGAACGAGGGGCATCGATGGCGTTCACCGACAACTGCGACATCTTCCTTGACGTCCACGAGGCGGCACTGAACCGCGTCGTACGGCACTTCACGCGCCAGCGCCCGTCCACCTTCAACATCGGCAGCCCAGCGCTGGTGGCGAACCCCGGACGTGCGTGCGCGAAGATCGACGCCCACCCTGTCGTGCTCGCGCGCCAGAACCCGCTGATCGGGCTGGGGCCCGACCTCCCGGTCGCGGGAACCAACTTCCTCATCGAGTACGTGTTCCAGCTCGCCGCACTCGAGGTCGACGTGAGCAAGGGCAACGTCTTCGGCCTGCCGCCGGAGCTGACGCCGCTGCGCGACCAGAGCATCGCCGCGCACGCGCGCATCTGCGCCGGGCTGGGCTGCCCGCCGCGGGATATCGTCGGCCTCGTCGGAGACCGGGCCGCCGTGGTCGGCGCCCAGCTCAGCACGGCCCGCGGCCGCGACCTGCAGACGCATCCCCCGCGCGGGGTCGAGCTCCCGTTCCGCGAGCTCGACTGCTTCTGCCTGGACTTCTTCGTCGCCGGTGGCGCGCAGTTCGCCGGGCCCGCGGGCGACGAGCACGTCGTCGGGCGCCTGGACGGCATCGAGATCGTCGACCTGATGCCGACGGGGCTCGAGGACGCCATCGAGTGCTACGCGAGCCTCGTCGTGCGCCTCGGGCTCCTGCCGAAGCTGCGCGTGCCGCTCATCCGCGCGGTGACGAAGATCGCGAGCGTCGCGACGCTAACCGTCGAGCCCACGCCCGCCCCGAGGGTGGCGCACAACCCCGCGCTCGAGGACGACCAGATCAAGGTGTTCCTCGACGTGGCCGTCACGCCTCCGCCACCGCCGGCGGGCGGTGGCGGAGGGGCAGGCGGCGGTGGCGCCAGCGCGCCCCCGCCGGCGCCCGGGGTGCCGCGAGCGCGGACACGGGCGGGCGCGTTCGACGCCGTCGCCGCGCTGTCGGAGCGCACTGCCGGCGCGCTGTTCACGAGCGTGCGAGACAACTTCGGCTTCGACGAGAACGGCAGCAAGAACTACGGCCCGTTCGTCCTGAGCTACGGCGCAGCCGGGCACCTCGAGAACGGCACGCTGGACTTCCGGCCCAACGGGACGATCTCGATCAGCGAGCTCGACCTCAAGTTCACGAAGCTGCGGGCGTGCTTCGGCATCGACATCCCCGAGATCTGCGTCGGCGGCTTCTGCATCATCGGGATCCCGTTCGACGGCTGTGCGGTGCGCGCGCCGAAGATCTGCCTGTTCGGCGCCAACCCGGACATCAACTTCTGCCTGGACATCGCGCCGTTCGTGCGCCTCGAGCTGTCCGCGACGGTGCGGCCGATCACGAAGTACAGCGTCAACCCGGGCCGCAGCGCCGCGATGAACGACTGGGACGCACACGACGCCCTCGTGCCCAACCACTGGCAGATCTACATCGACCCGGTGACGATCGACCTCGATCTGTTCGACATCGCCGACATCGTCGGCGACCTGCTCGACGACGCGATCGACGCCGCGCTGGACACCGTCCTGGGCCCGCTGCCCGGATGGGCGAAGGACCTGATCAAGGCGATCCTCGGGCCGCTCGTCGATGTCGTGCGCGACATCCTGGACTTCGGCGACGACTTCAGCGAGTGGCTGGCGAACGAGCTCGGGGTCAGCCTCGGGTTCCTCAACACGATCCTGACCCTCGTCGCCGACTACCTGGCCTCCAAGGCCCCGTTCGAATTCGCCGACCCCGTCGAGGCGCTGCCCGCCAGCGGCGCGCTGATCCCCGTCCTCATCCCGATCGAGTTCCTCGACGTGCGCGTCACCGCCGACGAGCTCATCATCGAAGCCGACCTAGGAGACTGACATGCCCGCGATCCTCGATCAGCGGTTCCTTCACCAGACGCAGTTCGACAGCGCCGCACCGGCCGGCACCGCCATCGTCGTCCACCGGTTCGACAGCGCAGGCGAGTTCGACCTGCTCGTGCACCGCGGCAGGAAGCAGATGCAACAGATCCGGCTCAACGTGCGCCCGCCGGCCGGCGGCGACGACCTGACCGCCGAGCCTGAGCCGCCCGACCAGCGCGACGCGCCGACGGCCGCCGTCGCGCTGGACATCGCGACGCTGCTGCGCCCCGGCGCGACGCCGCTGCAGTCGACCGACCTCCCGGGCCCAGGGTACCTCTCCCTGACGTCGTCACAACCGATCCCGGAGCACCATCTCGTCGTGCGGGCGGGTGACGGCGGCGACGTCGTCCTGGACACGCGGCGCCTGGGCCCGCAGTCGCTGTTCGCGGTCACGCTCGTGCGCCCGGGCCGTTATCGCCTGGCGAACACGATCACCGGTGCGGAGGCCGACGTCATCGTGACCTACCCCAAGCTCGGCAGGACGCCCTACCGGCCGCCCGGGCCGCTCGAGATCGACTGCGGCGCCAAGGGTTTCGGGGCGAGCACGTTCACGATCTCGCCGGCGCAGGGGATCGTCTTCCGCCTGTCCACCGAGTCGCGCATCCAGCTGGATCTGGTCGAGCCCGACGACGGCCCGAAGGAGCGCCGGCCGCGACCGAAGGCGTCGTTCCGCCGCCCCGAGCCCCCACCGGCGGAGGCCAGCTGAGCGAGTATGGCCTACGGGCCATGCGCGTTGCTCCGATCTTCGTCTTCGACAGCGGGGAGACGTTCTTCCCCGTGGGTGTCGAGGAATCCCTGGCGGCGACTCATCCCAAGCTGGTCGGGCGCAACGGGCCGATCGCCGGCCCCGTGGACGTGTCAAAGCTCAACGACGACTGCATCCGCCTGGACTTCCCGGCCGACATGAAGCAGCCGGACCTGCCACCCGTGGGCTACTGGCACATGGCAGAAGGCGGTGGCCTGTACTGGCATCAGTACTGGCTGTGGTACGTGTACAACCCTTGGAACGTCGGCGGCGTCGGGCGCCACGAGGGCGACTGGGAGTTCGTGCAGCTGGGATGCACCGACCAGGACGGCGCCAAGCCGGTGCTCGTGACGTACTCGCAGCATCACACCGGCGCCAAGCGCGAGTACTGGGCCGTCTCGCACGAGCGCGGCCGGCCGCTGGTCTATGCGGCGCGTGGGAGCCACGCCAACTACCTGGCGCCGGTGGCGACCGTCGACGATCGCTGCGACGCCAAGGGCCGGCGCATCGAGGAGATCGAATGGCGCGAGTTCGGCCCCTGGGCGACGTGGAAGGGGCGCTGGGGCAACTCGACCGGCGAGGGCAGGTCTCCCGAATCGCCCGGCCAACAGCACAGCCGCTGGGCGACGCCGCATCTGTTCCACTCCGCCGCGCGCTGAGCCGCGTACAGGTTCGGCACCGGTCCCGAGCCGAGTTGCGACAAAACCGTCCATGACGCAGCACGAACTGCCGCCCGAGCGTACGGTCGCGCCAGAGCTCGACCGAGTCAAATAGCGCATGGACGACCAAGGCGTACACGGTGGGACGATGTCGGGACGGACGAGCGTCTCGTTCTCCGACGTCGTTCGCGCGCACTACGCGTGGGACCAGCAGACCAACGGTGAGCGCTTGCACGAGCTGCAGGAGGACTCGCCCGCACGCGGCGTGTTCGACGACAAGCTGAGGCGGTTCGAGAAGGACGCCGGCGAGATCGTCGATGCCTACTGGTGCCGCAAGCAGGCCTCGGCGGTCGCGTTGACCAGGAAGCACGTCGCGGCGCCGCGACGGCTTGGCCGGGGCGCGACTCGAAGCACGGACGAGTACCGCCTGTTTCGGGTGTCGGACTGGGTGACCGCCGACGCCGGCGGGATCGCGAACGTGCTGCACGAGTGCGACGTGCTCGCGATCAAGGCGGCCAATGGACTGGAAGGCATTCAGGAAGCGGTCGTGATGCAGTGGCTGCAGGCCGTCGAAGCTCACGTGCTCGGCTTCGTCGAGCGCCACCGCGACGGTGCGCCGACAACCGCGGAAACGACGGCGTTCATCACCCAGCAGCGCCGCGAGCTGAGCCGCATCGAGGACTACTACCAGCACGCCGGCGAGAAGCGGGCACGGCTGCAGTACGTGAACGGGATGCTGCTCGGCGGTGTACCGGCCGTCGTCGTCCTCGCCGGGCTGCTGGCGCTGGTGCTGCTGCCATTCGACGCGCCCAGCCTGAAGTCGGACGGCATGCGCGAGTTCTACGTAGCGCTTGCCGCCGGCGCAGCAGGCGCGGTGATCAGCGTCCTGATGCGCATGTCCAAAGGCGAGCACTTCACGATCGATCACGAGCTCGGCAGCCGCGGCGTGTTCCGGCTGGGCACCTATCGCCCGCTGATCGGCGCGGTCTCCGGCGTCGCGATCTACTTCCTCGTGCAAACGCCGATGCTGTCGATCGACAGTGGCGCCCGGACGTTCCAGTTCTACGCCATCATCGGCTTCCTGGCGGGCTTCAGCGAGCGGTGGACCCAGGTCACGCTCTCGGGCGCCATGCGCACGGTGGGTGACGACTTCGAGGAGCGCCCCGGCGCGAAGGACGCACCGGCAGGCAAACACTCGCCGCCTAAAGGTTCAGCACAAACTTGAGCGCCTGATCGACGGCGTGCTGTTTGTCGAGGGTCAGGGGGCACACATGCTCACCAAGACGCCGGATGTCGACCGCCTGGACCTGATGTCCCGAGAGATGCAAGTGAGACACAAACCGTGCTACATCAACAACGCGTTCGCCGTGGCGACCAGCACGTCCCGAACGCGCTGCACCGACGCCAGCTCCACCCACTCGTCCTCCGCGTGCGCGCCCGCACCGATCGGGCCGAACAGCACCGTCGGGATGCCGGCCGCGGCAACGAGCGCCGAGTCGGCCCAGTAGGCCATGCCGACGAACGACGTGCCGGCGTGCTCGTGCACGAGCCGCGCGAGCTCGCTGTCGGGCGAGTTCTCGAACGGCTCACCGACGTAGGTGATGCGCAGCTCGGCCCCCGCACGCCGAGCAATGTCCTCAAGCTCTTTGCGCGGGTCGTCACCCGGAAGCGTGCGGCACTCGCCGGTCAGCAGGCAGCGCTCCGGGTAGCTGGAGAACTCCTGCCCGCCCTCGATGATCGAAGCGTGCAGCGAGGCGGCGCCGAGCAGCTCATGGCGGCGGCCCGCCTGCAGCGAGGCGTCGAGCTCGCGCAACCCGGCGAGCACCGGCCCCATCTTGAGGATCGCGTCCTCGCCCAGGTCCGGCCGCGAGCCGTGGGCGGCGCGGCCACGCGTCTCGATCTCGAAGCCGACGAAGCCCTTGTGCGCGATCGCCACCTGCTCGTCCGTGGGCTCCGTGACGATCGCCGCGTCGAAGCGCGCATCGTCAGCGAGCAGCGCGCGCGTGCCGAGCGCCCCCGCCTCCTCGTCGCACACCGCCGCCACGACGACTTCGCCGGCGACATCCCGCAGCGCGGCCGCTGCGTCCATCGCCGCCGCCAGCCCGGCCTTCATGTCATACGCGCCGCGGCCGTGCAGCCGACCGTTGTCGACCCGCTGTTCCACCGATCCGCTGACCGTGTCGGTGTGCGCGAGCAACAGCAGCCGCCGCCCGCCGCCGGCGCCCGCGCGCGCGACCACGTTCGGCCGGCCGGGCGCCGCTTCGCTCACCGAGACGTCCAGCCCGCGCTCGCGCAGCCACGAGGCGACGAAGCCCGCGATCTCACCTTCGCCAGATCCCGCGGGATCCAGCGCGGGGTTGATCGACTCGATCGCCACCAGGTCGCTCAGCAGCTGTCGAAGTTCGCTCACTGCGCAAGCTTCGCAACGATGATGCCCAGCAGCAGCGTTTCCGCGGAAACGCCCAGCGCCGCCGCTCGCGCGGCGATCACCGCGCGCTGCTCACCTTCGACCCCGACCGCCTGCTGCAGCCGCTCGACCGCAGCGAGCGTCGGCCCGCCGCACGCGCGCTGCACGGCAACGAAGTCGTCGACCCGGTCGAACGCGACTGTCAGTGAATCCGGCATCGCGCTGTCAGGTCGCGGCCCGTCAGCGCGACCTGACAGATGTGCCCGCACTGCTCTCCATCACGCCCTGGAAGGAGCTCCTCGAGATCACCGAGTACGGCTGCGTCTGGGACGGCCAGCCCGAGGAGCGGCTGCGCGTGATCGAGGACGAGCGGATCGCGTTCGTGCTCGACGACGACGGGCGCGCGATCGCCGCGGCCGTCACGGAGCCGTTCGACCTCGACCCGCTCGAGATCCCCGGCATCTGGGACGAGCCGCGCTTCGTCATCCCGACGCTCGGTCCCGAGGAGCTGAGCATCGGCGAGATCCTGCTGCTCGTCCATGCGCGCTACCGCCCGGACGAGGCGACCAACGACGCGCTGCACTTCCAGGCCGGCATCGAGGCTCAGGACGAAAACCCGGAGCTTGCGATCTCGATGTTCAAGCTCGCGGTCGAGGCCGGCGACATGAAGGGCCACTACAGCCTCGGCTACGTGATGCTGAACCACGGCATGCCGCGCGAGTCCGCCGAGCACCTGAAGATCTACACGCGCCTGACGCCCTACAACGCGTGGGCGTGGTGCTGGCTGGGCAAGGCGCAGGCCGCGCTCGGCGAGACCGCGGCGGCCCGCAGCTCGTATCAGCGAGCGCTCGAAGTCGAGGAGGCCAGCGGCTTCGAAACCGACGCCGCCGAGCTGCTCGAGCGGCTCGGTTGAGCGGGTTCCTTCACCGGCTCGCGCGGCGCCGGCGCGCGCTCGGGCGGCGCCTCCTTGGGCGCCACCGGCGGGCGCAGCGGCTCGATCCGGATCCGACGGGACTTGCCGGGAAGATCGAGCGCGGCTGGCACGACGCCCATCCAAGCACCTCGACCGGATGACCGCACCCGACTTCTTCGAACCCCTGATCGGCTACCGCGCCTGGCACCTCAACAAGCTCGGCGAGCTCGTGCCGTGGTCGCTGAGCGGGGCCGGAGCGTGGCTGCCTGGGGTGAACACGGCGGTCTGCCACGCCGCGAAGTCTCACCACCCGCCGGCGGCCGACTGCATGTGCGGGCTCTACGCGCTGGCGTCCGCGCGCGACCGGCGCCTGCACGGCTGCGACGACCAGATCGTGGGCGCCGTCGCCGCCTGGGGCGACATCGAGCTGCACCGCACCGGCTTCCGGGCCGAGCATGCGGCGGTCGTCGCGCTCGCCGAGCCCGTGGACTGCGATTACGAGCGCGCACTTCGAGCCGCCGCCCGATACGAGGTCCCGCTCGTCCCGCGCAACGAGCTCGAGTTCACCGCCCGCGCGTTCGGCCAGCCGGTAGACCCGGGGATCCTCGACGAGTCGCCCAAGCCGCAGCCTGGTCTGCACATCGGCGACACGGGTATCGCGCTGGTCGAGCACATGTGGTGCAAGCCCGAGGCGATGACGCTGACGCTCGGCATCACGCGCGCCTTCGCCGGGCTGCTCGGCGACAGCGTTCAGGTCACGCTGCCGCCGCCCGGCACCCGTGTCGCCGCCCGCGATCCGCTCGCGACGCTGCACACGCCGTTCGGCAACCTCATCGCCTGGGCGTGCGCGAGCGGCGACCTCTACGAATGCAACGAGCGCGTCCTGCGCGACCCGGCGGTGTTGCGCGACGACCCCGAGGCGGGTGGTTGGCTCGCGCGCGTGGTGCCGCGGGACTGGCCGGCCGAGGCGCGCAACTTCAGCTGGGGCGCAGCCGGTCGGGCGTGGTACGACGCCGAGCTCGGCCGCGCCGCCCGTGGCGAGGACATCTACGCCGACCTGCGCGCCGAGCGCATCTTCGCCGGCCCGCGCACGGACGGCATGGTCGACATCGTCGCCGAGCTGCGCCGGCGCCGCGCGGAGCCGCGCTTCAAGAGCGACGCCGACGTGTACGCGGTGTGCGCCGAACCGGTGCGCGAGCGGATCGCGCGCTCGCCGAAGCTCGGCCGCTTCGACGCGGTCGTGCGCTACAGCGTGACGTCGCCCGATGCCGAGCTGACGCTGTCGGCGTCGCCCGCCGGCGTGAACCTCACGTGCGGCCCCACAGACGCTGCCCCGACGCTCACTTTGTCGATGACGGCCGAGACGGCGGCGAAGCACTTCTCCGGCCGCCTCGACATCGCCCGCGCGCTGCGCGCCGGCCTCGTCACCTCCGACCGCCCGCGCGTGGAGACGCTGCGGACGATCGCGCTGCTCAAGCCGTTGCTCAGCCTGCCGTGACGAAGCACGGCCGGCGATAGTGCCCGCGGCGGCGCCGGCGCCGTGGGTGCCCGTTGCGCACGAGGCACGTGACAGCCACGAGCCGCTCCGGATCACCGAGCGCCGGCTCGAGCGGCAGCGCCACATCCCCGGCAACCAGGTACAGGTACGCGAAGCCGTGGAGCCACTCCGGGCGGCACGGCGTCAGCTCGGCGTGACCGACGAGCCGCGCGAGCTCGTCGGCAGCTGCGTCCAGGTCGAGCCCGGGGCGAACGCGGTCGCGGAAGCGCTGGATGGCGTGGTCGGTGAGATCGATGGTCGTGACGGCGGCGGACATGCCGTAGGAGTCGCGCCGCCGCCTGCGGATCTGACGGTCAGGCCGCGAAGCCGACAGCCGCCGGGGCCACGATCTCCCGACCGTCGGCAACCGCGTACAGCTCGGCGAGCGTCAGCGCGCGGCCGCCCAGCGGCAGCTCGCGCTCTGCCAGCCACGCATCCGACTCCGCGCAGCTCAGCCGCGCGAACTCCACATCGGCCCAGCATCGCCCCGGCCGCGCAACAGCTGGATGCAGCCGCCCGATCGGCTCGTTCGTCGTGACCAGCACGATCGTCCGCAGCCCCGCGCCGAGGATCCCGTCGGTCAGGTTCAGCAACCGGCTGAGTCCCTGGCCGGCGTGCTCACGCGCGTCGGCGGCCAGCAGCTCGCCCGCGTCCTCCAACACGATCAGCCGGTAGCGCCGACCGGTGCCCGCGACCTCGCTGCCGACCACGCCACGCCCGAGGAACGCCTCGGGGTCGGAGACGACGAGCGTGTCGCACCACGGCGCCCAGCTCCGCGCCAGCGCACGCAGCGCAAACGACTTGCCGGTCCCCGGCTCGCCGTGCCACAGCACCAGGCCGCC
>Ga0308176_10001067_pt1 | contig 17230 bp, 18 predicted proteins | sample PhyCR2_3_FD_203890 | JGI IMG/M metagenome (GOLD analysis project Ga0308176, IMG submission 203890) | Soil microbial communities from UC Gill Tract Community Farm, Albany, California, United States - DLSLS.C.R2 | ecosystem: Environmental > Terrestrial > Soil > Agricultural land | place: USA...
CGCCCGGTCCGAGGCGCTCCGCTCGTGGTTGCGCTCGACCTGCGGCCGCGTCGCGTTGATGAGCTTGTCGTACTGCACGCCCGACGGGCAGGCGGTGACGCAGGCCAGGCAGCCCAGGCAGGCGTCGAAGTGCTGGACCATGGATGGGCTGAGCGGCTCGCCGTGGTTGGCCTGGTCCATGAGGTGGATGCGTCCGCGCGGGCTGTCCATCTCCTCGCCCCACAGGACGTAGGTCGGGCACGTCGGCAGGCAGAAGCCGCAGTGGACGCAGTCCGCGATGAGCTCTGGCGCCGGCGGGTGGTGCGCGTCGAAGTGCGGCCCCTCCTCGGCTCCCGCAGTCGGGACCCGCAGGCGTTGGTCGGTGCCGACGCCGCCGGCCCCGCGGCCGACCTCCCCGCCGACCGCACCGGTGGGTGAGTCGACGGATGCGGCGGGCCCGCTGCTGCCGGGGCCTGGCTCGGACATCAGATACCTCCCACGAAGCGGCCGGGAGCCAGCAGCCGCCCGGGGTCGAACTGCGCCTTGACGGCCCGCATCAGGTCGATGCCGCTGACCGGACCCCACGGGTCGACCCGCTCCCGCACGCCGGCCGGCGCCTCGAGCAGGACGACCGAGCCCCCGAAACTGGCGGCGTCGTCGCGCAGCGACTCGGTGAAGCGCGCGACCGCATCGGCCAGGCCGTCACCCGAGGGGTCGCCGGTGTGGCCCGCCGAGCCGGCGTCGCCGGAGGCGCTGCCCGCGCGGGCGTCGCCCGAGCTGTCGGTGTTCGATCGCAGGCCGACCAACCCCACGCCCACGGCCGGCGAGCCGCGCAGCGCGGCGCGCAACCCGCTCGCCTGCTCCGAGCGGGCGATCGCGTCGAGCAGCCTTGGCAGGCCGGCGATCTCGTGGGTGACCTTGAGCAGCGCCGCCGTCCACTGCGGCTCCTCATCCCACCAGCCAGGGGGCCTCTCCTCGTGGGTCGCTCCGCTGCCGAGCAGGTCGCGCGCCTCGTCGGCGCAGCCTGCCGCGGCGTCAGCGTGCCCCTCGATCTGGACCCCGACCCGGCCGTGCCCGTCGTCCCAGTCGAGCTCGACGGCGGAGGCCATCAGCTGGCTGTGCACCATGTCCTGGACCGCCGCCTGCGCGTCCTGTGCACTGGCCACGTCAGCCACGACCCATCGTTGCCCCGCCGGGACCGGGTGCAAACGGAAGGCCACCTCGGTCACCACGCCCAGCGTGCCGAAGGAACCGGTGAGCAGCTTGCCGAGGTCGTACCCCGCTACGTTCTTGACCACCTTGCCGCCGCTGTGGGCGACGACCCCGTCGGCACGAACCAGCGTCATCCCGATGACCAGGTCGCGGACGGCTCCGTGCCGCAGCCGCAGCGGACCGGTGCTGCCGCTCGCCACGGCCCCACCGACGGTCCCCTGGCGCGGCGGGTCGACGCCGAGCCGCTGGCTGGAGCCGCCGACGTCCTGCTGCACCCGCTCGAGTGTCCGCCCGGCGCCCGCGACGACGATCAGGTCTCCTGCGGCGTGCTCGACGAGGGTGTCGAGGCGTCGGGTGTCGAGCACCACGTCGCACCGCTTCGGCGGGTTCCCCCACGCCAGCTTGGTGCCGGTGCCCCGGACCAGGACGGCGAGGTCGTGCTCGGCCGCCACCCGCATCAGGGCCGCCACCTCCTGGGTGGAGGCCGGGCTGGCCACCCAGCTCGGCTGGACGCCCAGGACGGCATCGGCCTCCGTCGCGGAGGTGACGTGCCCGTCACACGCCCGCTGGAGCTCCTCGATGCCGGCGCCCATCAGAAGACCTCTGCCACGCCGGCCTCGGCGAGCTGGTGGACGCCCTGGTGCCGTCCCGGCCGCTCCCCGCACAACCGGGGAGTGGGGAAGACCTTGCCCGGGTTGGAGATGGAGTCGGGGTCGAACGCGCACCGCACCAGCTGCATTGTGTCGAGGTCCTCGTCGGTGAACATGCGGGGCATGAACTTGGCCTTGTCGGCACCGACGCCGTGCTCACCGGTGATCGAGCCACCGTGCGTGATGCACAGGTCGATGATGGCGCCGGAGACCTCCTCGGCTCGGGTGGCCTCGCCCTCGCGGCTGTCGTCGAACAGCACGAGCGGGTGCAGGTTGCCGTCTCCGGCATGGAAGACGTTGGCGACGCGGACGCCCGATTCCGTTGACAGGGAAGCGATCTGGCGCAACACCTCCGGCAGCGCCGTCCGTGGGATGACGCCGTCCTGGACGATGTAGTCCGGGCTGATCCGGCCCACGGCGGCGAAGGCCGACTTGCGCCCCTTCCAGAACAGCGCCCGCTCGGCGTCGTCCCTGGCGATCCGGATCTCGAAGGCGCCGGCCTCGTGGCAGTGCCGCTCCACCTCGTCGAAGACGTGCTCGACGTCGGCGCGCGGACCGTCGATCTCGACGACGAGCACGGCACCCGCGCCCTCCGGGTAGCCGCACTGCACGGCCGCCTCGGCTGCCTCGATGGCGAGCGCATCCATCATCTCGATGGCCGCGGGGATCACGCCGGCTCCGATGATGGCCGAGACTGCCGCACCGGCCTCGTCGGTGCTCTCGAAGGCGGCCAGCAGGGTGCGCACCGACTCCGGCGAGCGGGTCAGCCGGACCGTCACCCGGGTCGCGATGCCCAAGGTGCCCTCCGAGCCGACCAGCGCGCCGAGCAGGTCGTAGCCCGGCGAGTCCGGCGCCTTGCCGCCGAGCTCGACGACGTCACCCTGTGGCGTGACGAGCTCGAGCCCGGTGACGTGGTTGGTGGTGAAGCCGTACTTCAGGCAGTGCGCTCCCCCGCTGTTCTCCGCCACGTTGCCGCCGATCGAGCAGACCTGCTGGCTGGACGGGTCGGGCGCGTAGTAGTAGCCGAGCGGCTGGGTGGCCTCGCTGAGCTGGAGGTTGATGACGCCGGGCTCGACGACGGCCCGCTGGCTGTCGCGGTCGACCTCGAGGATCTCGCGCATCCGGCTCATCACGATGAGCACCCCGTCGGCGTGCGGGAGCGCGCCACCGGACAGCCCGGTGCCGGACCCGCGCGCCACGAACGGCACCCCACGGCGGGCGCACTCGCGCACCGTCATGGCGACCGCCTCGACCGTGTCCGCCAGCACCACCAGCGCCGGGACCACCCGGTAGTGCGCCAGTCCGTCGCACTCGTAGGTGCGCAGTCGCTGCCGGTCGGTGATCACCGCCTCGTCGCCGAGACGGGAGCGAAGCGCTGCCGCGAGTGCGCTGGCGTCCATCGAGCCTCTTCCACATTGCGGAATAAAGCTTTTGCTCTCTGGAGCCTAAGTCCGGCATATGGGGTGGGTCAACGAGTTGGGCCGGGGTGTCGCGGCGCGTGGTCCGTCCCGTCCGGACCGGCCACCTGGTACGGCGGCTCGCGGCCGGCCACCAGCCGGTTCGCGCCGCTGGCGAGCGGGTCGCCGGCCCCGTCGACCGTCCAGGCGGCCACCAGCATGCGACGGGCCGCGGGGCCGCCCCGGCTCGCCAGCGCCCAGTCGTCGAGGAACGCGGTGCGGGCGCATGCCGCGGCGCGCGCCTTGGCCTGTCCCTTCACCCACGCAGCGGCGCCCGGCAGGGTGCGCGGTGGTGCTGTCAACGCGACCGGGTGCCGTGGTGGCGGGTCGGGGATGCCGTGCACGCGATGGTCGTACTCCCCGCGGGCACCGGCCTTGAACCGCTCGAGGACGGGCATCCTGCGGCGCGCCCTCGCCTCGGCCCGGGTGCGCACCGGCGCCACGAGCCGCCTCGCGGGGTTGGTTGCGGTGGCCCCACGCTTGAGCACCCCGGAGGCCGGCCCCGTCGCGAGGGAGGCAGCCCGCAGCGCCAGCGCGCCGGAGCTGCCCTGGTGGTAGCCGACCAGCAGCGCCGCGTCGGCCACCAGTGCCACCGCGTCGCCCGCCGTGCCTACCGCGTCGAGCCACTTGAGCCGCGGCAGCCAGGTTGCCGGACCCAGCAGGTCAACAGCCGCACCGGCTCCACGGGCCTCACGGCTCGTCGCCGTGAGCGCGTCGTAGGCCCAAGGGTCGGCCAGCCCGTCGCCCAGGAGGTGGCCAAGCACGGCGGCACAGCGCTCGTCGGCCTGCTGCCACAGCTCGTGGGCAGCCGCGTTGCGGCGCTCGGCGCACGTGTACCGCTCGTGCTGCGCCAGCATCACCGCACGGTGCCCGGCGGCCTGCGCCTGCCGTCCCGGGTCGGCACCGTCCTGCGACGCCGCCATCGCCTCACTGGCGGCCAGGAACCGGGGCCACGCGTCGTCCCACTCGGCCAGCGCCTCCGCCGACGAGGCCTGTGCCGCGTGGAGCGCCTCGGCGAGGGGGCGCAGGGCAGCGGCCGCCGCGGCATACCTCGTCGCGATGCGGGAGACCACCGGCAGCACAGCCGCCGCTCGCGCCGCGAAGGCCGCACCGGCAGGGGAGTCCCAGTCCTGCGCCACGGTTCGCGAGACGCCTTCGAGCGCTCGCGTCGTCGCGGTGAGCCGCGCCCCTTGGTCGCCGAGCCCCCGCGCGATCGCGAGCACGACACCGGCGTCGCCCTCGACCGGCAGCGGCCTCACCACGGCCCGCCGCCGCTGCCCATCGCCTGACCCACGTCGGCCTCGACCGCGACGTACCCGCCACCCGCACGCTGTGCGACGTCGCCCAGCTCGGCCAGCGCCCGCCCGAGCAGCAGCCGCTGCCGCTCGAAGTCGCCCACCACCTCCACGAGGGTCGGCCGGCTCCGGCCGCGGCCGAGCGCCCACGCGTCGTCGCGAGTGTGGTCGGCGCTCCACCGCAGGTCGTCGGCCAGCCCGGCCACCGCGGCACCGAGCCGCGCAACCTCCTCGGGGCTGACCCTGATCTGCGTCACGGTCCAAGGCTAGGAAGATTGCGGCCATCGCCCGCGCGGTTGTCCACAGGCCCGCCGCCGCGGGACGGATCCGGCATAAATGTCGGATCCGGTGGTGTTGTCACTTTCATGACGATCACCGGAGAGTACGCCCCCAGCGCTGCCCAGTGGGTGCGCGACCAGGTCGAGACCATCGAGGGGACCGGCACCACCCGCTCCGTGCACATCATGGACCGCCCCGTGGTGATGCTGACGATGCTCGGCGTGAGCGGCAAGGTCCGCAAGGTGCCCCTCATGCGGGTCGAGCACGACGGCACCTACCTGGCGGTCGCGAGCAAGGGCGGCGCCCCGGAGCACCCGAAGTGGTACGCCAACATCCGCAAGAACCCGGTCCTCGACCTCCAGGACGACGACCGTACGTGGACGGTCCGCGCCCGTGAGCTCTCCGGCGACGAGCGCCAGACGTGGTGGGAGCGGGCCGTCGCCGCCTACCCGCCGTACGCCGAGTACCAGACCAAGACCGAGCGGCTCATCCCGGTGTTCGCGCTCGAGCCGGTCGAGGCGTAGCCCTCACCGGGTTCGAGGTGGGCCCTGACGGTGTTCCCGGTCGGGTCCCACCTTGAGCCGCGACTGGGTCCGGGTCAGCCGGCAGCCGCTCGCGGCTTGGTCCGCCGCAGCCAGAGCAGGCCGAGCACCGGCAGCACGAGCGGCACGAAACCGTAGCCCGACCCGAAGTGCGACCACACCGTCTTGTCGGGGAAGGCCGAGGGGTCGAGGTAGGACGCCAACCCCACGGTGAGCACCCCGACCATCTCGACCGAGATGGCGGCGAGCGCGACCGCGCGTGACGTGCGCCCGCCGCGCGCCAGCGCCACGGTCGCCACGATGTAGATCACCGCGGCGAGCGCCGACAGGACGTAGGCCAGGGGCGCGCGCGAGAAGTACTCGCTGATCTGCAGCACCGACCGGCCCGTTGCCGCCAACGCCAGCAGGCCGTAGACGGAGATGAGCACGATCCCCGGACCTGAGCGGGTGGGAGGTACCGGGCGCGGTTCGTCAGCCACCCAGGTCCCAGATCTGTTGCAGCCGCGCTGTCATCACCGCTGCCGCGAAGGCGCCCACCACGACGACCACCATGGCCCAGCGGGTCTTCTCCTTGAGCGCCAGGAACACCGCGGCCGGTGGCACGATCGGCAGGGTGACGGCGTAGGCGACGAAGGTCGCCTGCTCGGCGGTGCCCCCCGGCACCCGGCCGAGGTGGGCCAGGCCCACGACCAGCTGCACCAGCAGGCCCAGCTCGAGCACTGCCGCCACGAGCAGCAGCGGGTCGTCGACGAGCCTGGACCGCGCGGCATACCAGCCTGCAAACCCCATGAGCAGCACCGCCGCGGCGACCACGACGACGGTGAGCGGGAACAGCACGGCGGGAAGCCTACGCGAGCACCTCACGCGATCGAGCCGGGGTCGTCGGGCACGTCCACGGCGTGCTCGCGCAGCGCCGACAGCGGTACCACCTCCAGCGCTCGCTCGTGGGTGCTGGCCAGCAGGACCGGCGCGGCGACGCCCGCCTCGTAGGCCTGCAGCCAGCGGGCGGCGACCACGCACCACCGGTCCCCGGGTTGCAGCCCGGGGAACTGGTAGGCCGGCACCGGCGTGGACAGGTCGTTGCCGACCGCGCGCTGGTGCGCGAGGAACTCCGCCGTCATCACCGAGCACACGGTGTGGCTGCCGACGTCCTCCGGCCCGCTCGAACAGCACCCGTCGCGGTAGAACCCGGTGACCGGGTCGGTGCCGCACTCCCCCAGCTCGCCGCCCAGCACGTTGCGTTCGACCACGACCGCAAGGGTATGCCGCGTGGGCCGGCCGCGGGACCTGTGCCTGACACCCGTCCGTGGGCCGTTCTCGGGCTCACGACCGGGTTGGTCACCTGCCCTTGCCGGTGGCGCTCGGGATGGTCGACGCCTTGCCGGTGGGCTGGTTGACCGTCGCGTCGGCGGTCGCGTCGGCAGCGCCGGTGCTGCCCGTCGGGGTGGCCGACCGCAGCTGGCCCGTGCCGGAGTGCAGCGAGGTGGGGCTGCCACTCTGGGTGCTGCGTGCGTTGGTGGGGGCGCTCTTGCTCGCGTTCGTGGGCTTGGCGGGGGCCGAGGGGGGGTGCGACTCCGTGGAGCCGGTTCTGGAGGACCCGTCTGCCGGTCCGGTGGCGTGGGTCGGCGAACCCTGCCCCGAGCTGGCCGGGGTCGGCTTGGCCGGGTGGAGCGCCTTGCCCCCGGCGGCCGCGGCGCAGTAGTCGGTGACGTGGTCGGCTCCCCCGGCAACTGCCGCGAGGTTGCGGTAGGCCACGCTCTGGTCCCGGGCCACGCCGTTGGCCTGGTCCTGCCCCCAGGCGCGGCAGAGTCCACCCGCTGCGGCACTGTTGGCGTCCGGGCCGACGGCGGAGGTGGGTGGCGACGAAGGGCGGGCCTTGCCCGAGCCACCGGGCGCCGAGGTGCCCTTCGCCCCCGGGTCGAGGTCTCCCCGTGGGGCAGGCGCCCCCAGCGCGTCGTGCATCACGCGCTGCACGGGGGCGGGCAGTGAGCCCGTGTAGGCGGCGGCACCGAGTCCACCGAGGGACACGACCGAGGCGGTCACGGCCGCGACCCCCACCAGTGCGGAGCGGGACCAGCCCGCAGCCGCGGTGCGCGGCACCCGCCCCTGCCTCGGGCCCAGGGCGATGACCCGCGCGCCACCGGGGTCGCGGGACTGCGGGAGGCTGCGGGGAAGGCTGCGGAACGCCCCGGTGACGACCCGCTCGTCGGCGAGCTCGGCGGGGGTTGCGGGGGCTGTCAGCGACCAGCCGAGCAGCTCACGGTCGATGTCGAGCCGCTCCAGCGCACGGGTCTCGGTGCGCCGGACGGAGGCGGCGTCGGTCCCGACGATGTCCGCGACCGCTTGAACCGGCAGCTCGGCGCACAGGCGCAGCATGACGACCTCGCCCTGGCCGAGCGGCAGGGCGCGGATGGCCGCGATGGCCTCGTTCACGCCGCGGTGCGCCGCCTCGCCGGTGGTCTCGAGGTCATCGAGCTCGAGCGGCTCCTCGCCCGGCTCGGACCAGACCCCGGGCAGCACCGTGACCGACCCCCAGCTGCGCCGCAGGCTGCTCTCCTCCGCGCGCACCCGGGCGCAGGCCAGGACCCACAGCCGCCAGGCGGTCTCGTCGCCCTGGAAACCGGGCAACCCGCGCACCACGGTGATCCAGCCCTCGCAGGCGGCGTCGTACGGGTCGTCGAGCCCGGCGACGCGCAGGTAGCGGGTCATCACGGGGTTGGCGTCACGCCACAGCCGCACGAAGGCAGCCTCGTTCCCCGCCTGCGCCGCACGCAGCACGCGCTTGAAGCCGGCCCCCAGCACCACTTCAGTATCCCGGGCCACCCACCGGGCAACACTCAGCCGTTCGGCCCGTGTCGACCCCCCCTCGCCGATCCGGGCACGGGCCCTGCTGGCGAGGCGGGCGCTGTCGCGCCCGGCTCACGCCTGCTGGCGCTCGAACGTCACCAGGACGCCCTCCGTGCCGCCCGGGCCGACCCGGCCCTTGACCTCGGCGGCCGTGACCGCCCTGACCCGCCACCCCTCGCGCGCGTGGTCGTTGAGCACGCCCTCGAGCTTGTCGGCCGACATCTTGCCCCCGACGAGGCCTTCACGGACCTGGACCACCTTGTACTCGTACATGCCGGCAGCGTAGGGCGCGCCTGGCAACACCCGCGCGGTTCCCGACGATCCGCGCGGTTTCCGACGATCCGCGCCGAGATGGCAGCGCGGCCAGTCAGGATCAGCGCGGATGTCCGCGCGGCCGGCTCAGACCGGCGTGCGGCGGCTCCACGCCGGGCGCACCATCCGGACCCGCAGCACCCGCTCCCGCTCGCGCGCCTCGGCCTGGTCGCGGGCCCGGCCGGCCAGCAGCTGCTCCAGCGACACGATCCCGACCACCCGGTGCGGGTCGTCGCGGTCGACGACCGGGATCGTGCTGACCTCGGCGACGGCCATCGCGGACGCGACGTTCTTGAGGGTCTGGTCTGCGTGGGTCACCACGACCGGCTGGCGCATGAGGTCGGCGACCGGTGCCGTGACGTCGCCCAGGGTGGAGGCGCGGAACAGCTCCCGCCTGGTCACCACGCCACGCAGGGTCGCGTCGCTGCCCACGACGGGGTACAGCCGCTGCAGCCACCCCGACTGGTCGTTGTCCGCGGGCGAGCCGATCGCCGACATGGCCTCGGCCACCGTGACGTCGTCCTCCAGCTCGAGGACCTCCTCGGTCATCACCTCGCCGACGAACATGATTGCCAGCGGGTCGACGTCGTACTCCCGGGTCAGGTGGTAGCCACGGCGAGCGATCTTCTCGGTGAGCACGGAGCGCTTGAGCAGCAGGACCGACACCGCGAACGCCGTGGTGGCGCCGATGATCAGTGGCAGGATCGCGTCGAACTGGTGGGTCAGCTCGAGGGCGAACACCACGCCGGTGAACGGGGAGCGCATCACCCCACCGAGGACCCCGGCCAGCGCGACGAGGGCCCAGAAGCCGGCACCGACGTGCGGGAAGACCTGTGCCTCGAGGGATCCCAGCGCGCCGCCGATCATGAACATCGGCGCGAGCACGCCACCGGACGTGCCGGAGCCGAGTGCCAGCGACCAGATGAGCGTCTTCACGACCAGCACGCCGGCGACGAGCCCGAGCCCGATGGACCCGGTCAGCTCGGCGCCGATCACGTCGTAGCCCACGCCCAGCGCCTGCGGGACGAACAGGCCACCGACGCCGATCACCAGCCCGCCGATGGCGGGCCACCACATCCAGTGCAGGGGCAGCTTCCGGAAGCCGTCCTCCGAGGCGTAGACGAGGTAGGTGGCCACGATCGCGAGCGCGCCGGAGACCAGCCCGGAGACGACGCACAGGCCGTATGCCGCGGGGCCCAGGTGCAGGGACGCGTGCACCGGGAAGAGGGCGCCGCTGCCGAGCAGCGGCTGCCGCACGACGCTCGCCACCGACACCGCGGCGGCGACCGGGACCAGGCTGCGCGGTCGCCACTCGAACAGCAGCAGCTCGACGGCGAGCACCAGCGCGGCGAGCGGCGAGTTGAAGGTGGCCGCCATGCCCGCCGTGGACCCGGCGACCAGCAGGGTCTTGCGCTCGTCGGCGGTGAGGTGGAGGAACTGCGCGAAGAGCGAGCCGATGGCGCCGCCGGTCATGATGATCGGGCCCTCGGCCCCGAACGGGCCACCCGTGCCGATGGCGATGGCGGACGACACCGGCTTGAGGACCGCCACCCGGGGCTGGACCTTCGAGCCACCCATGAGGATCGCCTCGATCGCCTCGGGCATGCCGTGGCCGCGGATCTTCTCCGAGCCGTAGCGCGCCATCAGCCCGATGACCAGGCCGCCGAACACCGGTGCCAGCAGCACGAGGAAGGGGTTGTGGTGGACCGCTCCCGGCGCGACCAGCGCGGTGTCGACGCGCTGGTAGAAGACCGCGTTGGTGATCAACCCGATCAGCTTGATCAGCGCCCACGCGACGACCGCGCTGACCGCCCCGATGGGCAGGGCCAGGGCCGTGATCAGGACCAGTCGCGGCGTCGCGGTGAAGTCGCCCAGGTGGCGAACGTCACGGGCGGGCCGGCGGGCTCGCGACGCAGCGTCGGCGCGGACAGGTGTGACTGGAACGGCTGGCATGGTGTCGAGGGCCTTCGAACGTGCGGAAGCCGACGAGATATATCGGCGTCCGACATATTAGAGTGTCCCCGTGCCGACCGACAAAGACTACGCGCGGCTTCTCGCGTTCCGGACGCGTCTGCGCCAGTTCGACCACTGGAGCACCGCCGCCGCCGCCGAGCACGGCCTGAGCCACGCCCAGCACCAGCTCATGCTCGCCATCCGCGGGCACCGCGATGGCGACGGGCCCACGATCGGTGAGGCCGCGGCATACCTGATGGTCAAGCCGCACACGGCGAGCGAGCTCGCCGGCCGCGTCGAGGCGCTGGGACTGATCGAACGCGTCCGCGACCCCGAGGACAGCCGGGTGGTGCGGCTCCGGCTGACCCCCGACGGCCAGGAACGCCTGAGCCGCCTCACCAAGGCCCACCTCGAGGAGCTGCGCCGCCTCGCACCCCTGCTCGGCGAGATCTGAGGCGACGCGGCCCGGGGGCGCGCCGGTGCCCTCACCACCGGCGGCGGTGGGCCGTGGTCATGCGTCAATTGGATGATCAGCCGATCCCCGCGGCACGGCATCATCGACGGGCAAGGGTCAAGCACCTACCCGGACGAGGGGCCGGCACATGGCTGTCGAGTTCGAGGAGAGCACCACCGAGACCGGCGCGGTCCGGGGCTCGCTGCGCGACGCGCGCTCCTCCATCGTGTCGGTGTTCCGCAACCCCTCGCTGCGACGCATCCAGCTCGCCCTCGCCGGCTCGATGATCGGCGACTGGGCCTACAGCACGGCCGTCATCGTGTGGGCGTACGGCGTCGGCGGCGCCAAGGCCGTCGGCGTGTGGGGTGCCATCCGCTTCCTCCTCATGGCGATCGCCTCACCGCTCGGCTCGGCGCTGGCCGACCGCCTGCCACGCAAGGCGGTGATGGTCGCGGCCGACCTCGCCAGGGCCGTCGCGGTCGCGGCCGCCACGCTGTGCCTGTGGGCGGGCACCCCGGCTTGGCCGATCTACGTGCTCGCGACCGCTGCCTCCCTGCTCGGCTGTGTGTTCCGACCGGCCCAGATGGCGCTGCTGCCCTCCCTCACCGACCGCCCCGAGGAGCTCACGGCCGCGAACGGCACCGCCAGCACCATCGAGAGCCTGGCCTTCTTCGTCGGCCCGGCCATCGGCGCCACACTCGTCGCGCTGACCAACGTCGAGACGGTGTTCCTCCTCAACGCTGCGACCTTCGTGTTCTCGGCCCTGCTCGTCATGGGGGTGCACTCGCACCCGGCGTCCCACACGTCGGCCGACGGGTCGGGGGCGGACGCGGACGCCGCGGACCAGCCCGGGATGCTGGCGGAGATGGCCGCCGGCTTCACGACGATCAAGGCCAACCGCGACCTGGTCATGGTGCTGGTCCTGGTGTGCACCCAGACCGTCGTCGCCGGCGCCTCCCTCGTCTATGCGGTGATCTTCGCGGTGGACATCGTCGGGACCGGGCCGGAAGGGGTCGGCTTCATCGACTCCGTCTTCGGGGTCGGCGCGATCGTCGGAGGCTTCTTCGCGATCGCCCGCGCGGCCCGCAACCACATCGCCAACGACCTCGCCACCGGGACGATCCTGTGGGCGCTGCCGCTCCTGCTCGTCGTCGCGTGGCCTTCTCCCGTCACGGTCTTCGCCTCGGCCGTCGTCATGGGCTTCGGCAACCCGCTCGTCGACGTCAACTTCGCGACAATCGTCCAGCGGATAACCCCGGACGCCGTGCTGGGCCGCGTGTTCGGCGCCTTCGAGGGCTCGCTCATCGCCGGCATGGCGGTCGGCTCGGCCGTCATGCCGTTCCTCGTCAAGTGGGTCGGCCTGCGGCCGGCGCTGACCATCCTCGCCCTGGCCATCGCCCTGCCGGCCTTCGCCTACCTCCCCCGCTGCCGCCGCCTGGACACCACGCTGGTGGAGCCCGAGGGCACCAGCCTGCTCCGTGCCATCCCGATGTTCTCCCCGCTCACCCGTGCCACGCTGGAGAACCTGGCCCGCCAGCTCACCCACGAGTCGGCGCCCGCCGGCACCGTGGTGCTGCGCGAGGGCGAGGAGTCCGACCGCTTCCTCGTCATCAAGTCCGGGTCGGTCCGCGTCACCCAGGGCGACCAGGTGCTGCGCACCGAGGAGGTCGGCGACTACTTCGGCGAGATCGGGCTGCTGCGCGACGTGCCGCGCACCGCCACCGTGACGGCCGTCGTGGATACCGACCTGCTGTCCCTGTCACGCGCCGACTTCCTCGATGGCGTGAGCGGCGACGAGTCGCGCAGCGCGGCTGACGAGATCATCGCCCGACGCCTCGGCTGAGCGGTCGGGCGACGCCCTCGGCCCTGGGCGGATGGCGCCCGCGGGCGCCGCTGACCGAGCGCGAGCTCGACGTGTTCCGCGCCACCGCCAGGGGCTGGTCCAACGCCGAGATCGGCGCCCGGCTGTTCCTCGGCGAGGCCACCGTCAAGACCCACGTGACGCGGATCCTCGCCAAGCTGGGGCTGCGCGACCGGGTGCAGACGGTCGTCCCGGCCTACGAGTGCGGACTGGTGCCGGAGGACGGCTGAGGCGGGTTTGTCCGGGTTTCCCGCTCGGCTGGGCGGCCTGAGGATCCTCACCCGTTCGGGCGGGTTGGAGCCCGGGTCTGCGGGGCTAGGGGGGACCCGGTCCTAGCGTTACCGCCCGTGGACGTCCCCCAGGCCTTCGACTCCGAGCCGCGCACAGCGCGGTGCCGCTGCGGCTCCACCCACCCGGCCGGGGCGCCGCCGCACCGGTGCGTTGGTGGGGCAGCGGTGGACCACACCCGCCGCGTGTCCGTGCGGGCGGAGCTGCTCATCGCCCGGATGGAGGCGGTTCGCACGCTGGGCACGCTGACCAGCGACCTGCGACCGCTGGCGGCCTTCGCGGACCGAGCCTGAGGCCGCGGGTCGGAAAGGGCGCTCAGAACGGCATGGACACGAACGGCGAGCTGTAGTCGCGGAGCCGGTCGAGCACCTCGGCGGCTTCGCTCGGGGTGATGTGGGTGCTGGCCCGCTCCGCCTCGACCATCGCCCGCAGCAGCCGGGTCTCCCCCGCCGTCGCGATCCCGGTGAGCTGCGGGAAGGTCCCCAGCACCCAGGACACCGCCGCGGTGATCTCGCGCTGCCGGTCCAGGGGGAGGTACCAGGTGTCGTAGCGCCTGGCCTCGTCGTCGGTCCAGTTGCGTCGCGCGATGGCCTTGATGCCCATCACCGCCGCGTCGCTGCGCGCCGCTGCCGCGAACAGCTCGTCGAGGTCGTGGCGGTATGCCGCGTCGGTCGCGAGCCGGTAGCTCACCGGGGTGAGCACCGAGTCGAAGTCGAAGCGCCGCAACGCTTCGGTGTGCACGCCGGGCGCCGCGTGCGTGTGGCCGGTGATGCCGATCGCCCCCGCAAGGCCCTCCTCCCTGGCCCGCACGACACCCTCGAGCCCGCCACCCTTGGCGGTGAGCAGGTCGAGGTCGGCCAGGTCGCACACCGCGTGCAGCTGGATCAGGTCGACGTGGTCGGTCTGGAGGCGTTCGAGCGACTCGTTCACCTGGCGCCATGCGCCCTCGGCAGTACGGTCCCCCGTCTTGGTGGCGAGGAAGATGTCGTCGCGGATCCGTGGCATCCACGGACCGAGGCGCAGCTCCGCCTCGCCGTAGTCGCGGGCGACGTCGAAGTGGTTGAACCCGGCGTCGAGGGCCTCCTGGACGGAGGCGTCCGCCCGGTCCTGGTCGACCTCCGCGAGCGAGGCCGCCCCGTAGATGAGGACCGAGCTGTCGTGTCCGATGCGTCCGAGCGGGCGGGTCTGCATCTGATTCACGCTACGCCGGGTGGCCGCCCTCGGCGACCACCCGGCGCTCTCCCGGCATGCGCCCCTCAGTCGCACACCGGCCGTGCCCCACTCAGACGAGCGACTCGTGCAGCCGCGCCTGTGCGCCCTGCCCGCCCCGCACGCCGCCGGTGACCACTGCGCGGATGCCGAAGACGAGCACCCACAGCAGGTAGACCGGGATGGTGAAGTAGAACGGCAGCAGGATGCCGCACAGGCCGGCCACCACGGAGAACACCCGCAGCCACGTCGGCAGTGGTCCGCGTACCCCCAGCAGGACGGCCGCTGCGCCCACGAAGAACGCCGGACCGCACAGCGCCATGAGGTTCGCGACCTCGCTCAGCGTGTAGACGACGGGCTGCGGGAGGCCGTGCTGCACCTCGGTGCCGCCCTCCCAGAGCGCGGTCACCAGGCCGCCGCCGAGGAAGGCCCCGACGACGCTGGTGCAGCTGGCTGCGATGCCGATCCCCCACAGCGTGTCGCCGAGCCACCCGCCGACCTTGCGCAGCTCGCGGGCGAACGGGACCAGGGCCAGCGCGGCGAAGGCGCCGAGGTACCAGAGCCCGACCGCGACCGGGTAGTGGCTCGGCGCGGTGTAGCCGGCGATGGTGGCGGGCTCGAAGTCGCCGCCGGGTCCCCCCGCGCCGAAGTACCCGACGGTGGTGCCGATGCCGTAGACGAGCAGTGCGGTCCCGGCGCCTCGTGTGATGGTCATGCTGTCCTCCCTGACGTGTGTCGTACCCGAACACCTCGAAGGTAGGGACGCCGCAGCAGTGCCGTCGTCGCGCCCGGGCACGATTTCGCCTGCCCCACAGCACGATCCGCGAGTCCTCCCGAAGGAGGACGACCAGGCCCACCTGCCGCAGTACCGTCGGTCCATGAGACGGCGGAGCTGGGCCTTCGACATCGCGGTCGCGGTTGTCGTCGGCGTGCTCGGACAGCTCGAGGCGTGGACGGGCATGATGTCCACCCACCGCCAGGGACCGCTCTGGGCGCAGTCCCTGCTGTATGCCGTGGCCGCCCTCCTGCTCGTCGTCCGCCGGGTGCGGCCGATGGGCGTCCTCGTCGCGATGGTGTGTGCGTACGTTGCCGAGTTCGCGGTGTTCGGGTCCCCGGAGGGCAACTCGGTCGCACTGGCCCCGCTCGTCGCCGTCTACACCGTCGGCCGCTACGTCCCGCCGCCCCGCTCCGTGGCCGGTCTCGGCCTCGGGGTGGTGCTCTGGGGCGGCTGGGCCCTGCTCGATCCCACGAACGACGGTGCGAAGGCGTCCGACTACGCCCTGACCCTCGTCTGGGCGATGCCCTGGGTCGTCGGCTGGCTGGCCGGGGCACTCGTTCGGGTCACGCGGCTCTATGCGGAGCAGCGCCGGGCCACCCGCGAGCAGCGTGCCTCGCGGGCCGTGGCCGAGGAGCGCAACCGGATCGCCCGCGAGCTGCACGACGTCATCGGCCACAGCGTCTCGGTCATGACCGTGCAGGCTTCCGCGGTGCGGCGCCGGCTCACCGGCGACCAGGTGGCCGAGCGCCAGGCGCTCGAGGCCGTCGAGTCCGTGGGACGGGAGGCCCTGGCCGAGATGCGCCGGATGGTGGGCGTGCTGCGCCAGGACGGTGAGGCCGCGAACCTCGAGCCACCGCCGGGACTCGACCAGCTCGAGCGGCTCGCCGACAAGTTCCGGGCCTCGGGGCTGCCCGTCCAGCTCTCGGTGACCGGCGCGGCACTGCCACTGGCGCCGGGGCTGGACCTCACGGCATACCGGCTCGTACAGGAAGGCCTGACGAACACGCTGCGGCACGCACGCGGTCCGCGCGCTGCGCAGGTGGACGTGGACTACGGCCCGGGACTGCTGGAGCTGGCGGTCCGTGACGACGGCCAGGTGTCCGCCGGCGACCCACTGGCCGAGGCGGGTCACGGGTTGCTCGGGATGCGCGAACGCGTTGCGGTGTATGGCGGTTCGTTGGTCGCGCGGGTCCGTCCGGAGGGCGGGTTCGAGCTCGTCGCGACCCTGCCGCTGGAGCCGGCGTGAGCGACGACACCATCGGCGTCGCGGTCGTCGACGACCAGGCGCTGGTGCGTGCCGGCTTCCGGATGATCCTCGAGATCGAGCCGGACCTCGCGGTGGTGGGCGAGGCAGCAGACGGCGAGAGCGCCGTGGCCCTGGTCGCGGCCACCCGCCCGGACGTGGTGCTCATGGACGTACGCATGCCCGGGGTGGACGGCATCGAGGCCACCCGTCGCATCCTCGCCGACCCCTCGTGCCCGACCCGCGTGGTCATGCTGACCACGTTCGACATGGACGAGTACGTCTACGCGGCGCTGCAGGCGGGGGCGAGCGGGTTCCTGCTCAAGGACGTCCAGCCCGAGCTGCTGGTGGCCGGGATCCGCGCGGTGCACTCGGGTGAGTCACTGCTGGCGCCGTCGGTGACCCGGCGGATGATCGAGTCGTTCCTCGAGCGGCCGCGAACGGCGGACGAGGCCGCTCGCCGCCGGCTCGACTCACTCACCGCCCGAGAGCAGGAGACGTTGCGGCTCATGGCGCGCGGGCTCACGAACGCCGAGATCGCCGGCGAGTTCGTGGTGTCCGAGACGACGGTCAAGACGCATGTCGGGCGGGTGCTGATGAAGCTCGGGCTGCGCGATCGGGTCCAGGCAGTCATCTACGCCTACGAGAACGGCCTGGTCGGCGCAGGCGGCTGACCCGCGCCCACCACCCTGCGCAGCAAAACGGCGGTTGCGTGGCAGACCCGGGAGCCACAGCTGCCGTTTCTGCGACGCAACCGCCGTTTTGCCATCAGTGGAGGTAGGCGCCCCTGGAGTCGAAGCCGAGCGAGCCGACCCAGGCCGGGCGGACCAGCGGGCTCCTGCTCGCCCTGGTGTGGAACGCGATCCGGTAG
>Ga0308176_10001068_pt1 | contig 17222 bp, 14 predicted proteins | sample PhyCR2_3_FD_203890 | JGI IMG/M metagenome (GOLD analysis project Ga0308176, IMG submission 203890) | Soil microbial communities from UC Gill Tract Community Farm, Albany, California, United States - DLSLS.C.R2 | ecosystem: Environmental > Terrestrial > Soil > Agricultural land | place: USA...
ACGCTCGACGTGCTCCCTGCCTAACGGCTCGAGACGGACGTGCCGGCCGCGGAAGGTGACCGGCGACAGTGCCGGCGCCGGCCCGGCATCCCCCGGCGGCGGGACAAACTGGCGGCTCGCGGCGGGCACCGGCTCGCGGTCCACTGCCTAACGCGCCGAGATGAGCTGCTCGCGGGCGAGGTCGGCGAGCTCGCCGCGCGACGCGACCCCCATCTTCTCGAAGATGTTCGAGAGGTGCGTGCTGACCGTCCGCGGCGAGATGCCTAACGCGACGCCGATCTCCTTGTTCGAGCGGCGGGCGACGACGAGCTGGATGATCTCGATCTCGCGCCCGGTCAGCCCCTCGGCGCCGCGGGCGGCGACCAGCGCCGGCGGCCGCGCCCCGAGCGCCCGCAGCTGCTCGCGCGTCGCGTCCAGCTCCGGCTGGGCGCCGAGCCTGGCGAAGATGTCGTGCGCCCGGCGCAGCTCGCGGGCGGCGCCGTCGCGGTCGCCCGTCTCGGCGAGCGCCCGCGCCAGCTGGCGCCGCACCCGCGCCGCATCGGGCACGAAGGGGACCGCTTCCAGCCGCTCCGCCGCCGCCCGGAGGAGGTCCACCGCTCGCGTCGCGTTCCCTTCGAGCAAGTCAACGAGCGCGTCGCAGGCATCGGCCCAGGCGAGCCCGAGCTCGTGGCCGACCTGCTCCGAGTCCGCGCGCAGCCGGGCGCCTAACGCGCGGGCGCGCGGCAGCGCGCTTGCCCACAGCGCGGCTTCGGCGACCAGCGGCAGCAGCCGGTGGATCGCCCACACCACGTAGCCGCTCCGCTCGATCATCGCCAGCGCCTTTTCCCCGATGTGCAGCGCCGCTGGGAAGTCGCGGCGGGCGAGCGCCAGCGCGACCCGCCCGACCATCGCCGGGATCTGCAGCTGCAGGTCGGTCAGGCGCGCCGCGCCGGCGCTCGCCGCGCCGATGTGCTCCGCCTCGGTGACGAGCGCGGTCGCCTTCGCGGTATCGCCGCGCCCGAGATGCACCAGCGCACTCCACACGAGCACTCGCGGCAGGAGCGATCGCTGCCCCATCGCCTGCGCCAGCCCGATCGTGCGGTCGCCGATCGCGATCGCCGCGTCCCAGTCTCCTGTCCCAGCGGCGAACTCGATTTCGATCTCACCCGCCCACACGCGGAGGATCGGCGAGTTCAGCTCGTCGGCAAGGCGAATCGCCTCGGCCAGGTGCTCGGCAACCTCACGCGACTGACCGGTCAGCCCGCCCAGCATCGCCAGCGCCCAGTGCACCGTCGCCTCGACGACGCGATTGTTCGCGGCCCGCGCATGACGCAGTGCTTCCTGCCCGTGCACGCGCGCACGTTCGGCGGGGCCCGTCCACGAGTAGAGCAGCAGCAGCGCGCGGTGCACGCGCGCGAGTGCCTGCGGCGATCCGCTCCGCTCCGCGGCGGCCAGTGCCCCGGTGAGCACGACCTCCGCTTCGCTTCGCCGCCCCATCTCGACGAGGCACACTCCCTTCGCGAGCGATGCGCGGAGCCCGAGATCGAGGTCCTTCGCCTTGCGCGCGGCGTCCATCGCGGCATCGAAGTGGCCGACCGCGTCGCTGAACCGCGCCCCCCAGTAGGCGAGCAGGCCGAGCCGCCGCTCGACGGCCGCGAGGCGAGCGACGTCGCCGGTCTCGCGCGCGACGTCGCGCAGCCCCGTCCAGAGCGCGAGTGCACCCTCATGGTCGCCGATGCGCTGTCGCGCCCGCGCGAGGTCCGCGGTCAGCGCACGCGCTTCAGCGTCGTCGTACACGTCGCCCGCGCGCTTTCCTTCGGCCAACGCGGCCGACAGGTAGTTCACGGCCTCACGGTCGGCGTGGCTGGCGAGCGCGTTGCGCCCGGCGACGCCGAGGTAGCGCGCCGCGCGCGCCGCGAGCTTCGGCGACGCCGCGCGCGCGAAGTGCGCCGCCAGCTCGTCGGCGTGACGGTCGGCATCCGGACCATAGTGCGTCTCGAGTGCGACCGCGATCCGCTCGTGCAGCACGCGCGCACCGGCCGCACCGAGGCGGGCGAGCAGCGTTTCGCGCAGGAGCGGATGCGTGACGTCGTACTGCACCTCCTCACCCTCGACCCGCTCGTCGAGCACCCGCTCGGCGCGCAGCTCGCCTAACGCGGCGGCGAGCTGGGCGCGGCCGGCCATTCCCACCGCGTCGAGCGTCTCGAGCGATACACCGGTGCCGAGCACCGCGATCAGCTCGGCGAGGGAAAGTGCCGCCGGTGAGAGCCGGGCGAGCCGGGCGGCCAGCGCGTCGCCGACCGACGGCGGCAGGGTGAAGGAGTCGCGCTCCCATCCGCTCCACCGGCCGCGCTCCTCGTGCAGCGAGCCTTCGGCGATCAGCGCCTTCAGCGTCTCTTCGACGAAGAACGCGTTGCCGCGCGTCCACCCGTGCAATCGTCGCGCGAAGTCGCGGGTGACGGCCGGCGACGCGTTGAAGGTGCGCTGCAACAGCTCGTCGGTGTCGTTGAGGCTGAAGGGCCCGACCTGCACGATGTCCGCCGCGCCTAACGCGACGAGCGATCGTTCCGTCTCGGCGAGGGTGCGGTGCGACTCGCGCTGCGCCGAGTTGTAGCTGGCGAGGACCAGCACCCGCTCGCGAGCGGGCTGTCGGGCGACGAAGTGCAGCAGCTCGATCGATGCTTCGTCGGCCCACTGCAGGTTCTCGAGCACCAGCAGGAGCGGGTTCCGCGCCGCGATGCGCGACAGCATCTGGCTGAAGCTCCAGAACAGGCGCGCCTTCGCCTCCGCCGGGTCGCCCCGGACCGCGTCACCGCGGTAGGCCGCGTTTTCGGGGAGCAGCGCGGGAAACAGCCGTCCGAGCTCGGCGCTGATGCCACGGGTCGCGACTGCGAGCGCGTTAGGCTCGAGGGCGCGGAGTGCGGGCACCAGCGCATCGGCAAAGAGCGCGTAGGGGACGCCCGTCTCCACCGGGTAGCCGCGGCCGGTGGCGACGGTGAAGCCGCTCGATGCCGCGTGCTCGGCGGCTGTCGTGATCAGGCGCGTCTTCCCGATGCCGCCCTCGCCGACCACGAACACCGTCCGGCCACGACCGGCGCGCGCGCGGTCGAGCGCGGCCGACAGCAGCGCCAGCTCGTCGCTTCGCCCGACGAGCGGCGGCGGTGGGAGTCGTGTCGAGGGTATGGTCATCGAGGGGCTTTGCCAAGATGCGGCTGTTTCGCCCCCATTCGCAACCAGCGATTCGTTAGGGTGACTTCACCGGCTTCGGGCAGGTCGCGAGAACTCGTCCCGGCTGCGCCGCATTGGCCGCCGTGAATGCCCTCACCCGTGCAGCGTTCCAGCTCCGCCAGTCCTCCGCCAGTCCGCTCGCCCGATTGTTCGCAACGGTGGCGAGCGTTGCAGCGACTGCGCAGCGACCCGGTGCATCCAGGCGATTGATCGCCGCGGCGAGCGCGGGCATCGCGTCGGCTTCGAGCTTCTTGGCGTACTGCCAGTCGAACGCGGCGCCCTCGACTACGCGGTCGGCGTTCACCCTCACGATCAGCGCCTGAGGGTTCACGAAGTCGAGCGCGGCGAGCACCAGCCAGCCGGCGGCCAGCGCCCCGAACGCAAACCCCGCGTCGCGACGCCGCAGCACGGTGGCGATGAGGAGTGCGAACACGATCGCCAGCCAGGCGACGATCGCCGCCGCGTAGACACGGTCCTCCGTCAATCCGAACATCGCTGCGTAAAGCGAAAGTCGCTGGAGCGCCGAGGCCACCATCACCGCGACCAGGGCGACCATCGCCAGCGCCAGGGCGCGAAATACGGTCCAGTCGCGAGTGCCTTCCCGCTTGACGAGTGCGGCACTGACGATCAGCAGCGGCAGCACGAGCGCGGCGACCATCACCAGCTGAAAGAACCCACCGCGCGCGTACTCGGCGATGGTCAGGCCGGCCACCTGCTGCACATGTGCCAGGCCACCGAAGAGATTGGGCAGCTGGATCGCGACGAACACAGCGAAGAGCGCGTCCACCAACCCGAGCGCTGTCGCCATCTCGGTGATCCCCAGCGCCAGGCGCGGCGCCTGCCGAACGTTCGCCAGCCCGAGCGGGCGGTCGGCCACCGTCGCGGCCCGCAGGTAGCCAGCTGTCCACCACGCGATGAAGCCGACGAACAGGATGTGCGAGATCGTCTCGCCGAAGTCGATGTCGATGAGCCGTCCGAGCAGTCGCTCGAATCGCGGGTCGGCCGACGAGAGCAATGCGCCGAATACGAGGAGCACCGGGAGGGCGATCAGCACCCCGCGTGCGATGGCCATCGTTCCGCGCCAGCGCGTCCGCGCGCCGCCGTCAGCCAGCGCGCGATCGTGGACGACGAGCATCGGCCCGCCGAAGGCCGCGGAGAGCGCGAGGCTCACCGCTCCAAGAATCATCTCGCCGAGCGACGCGCGCGTCACGCGCGCCGGCCATCCCGACAGGGTGAACGCGAGAATTCCGAACGCCAGCAGCATCGCCAGCATGTTGAACACGAGCAGCGTTTCGGCTGTCCGCCATGCGAAGACCCCGGCGAAGAAGCAGATCGGGATCGCCAGCAGCCAGGCGTCGGGCCGCGCGGCCCGCGCGCGCGTCCGCGCAACCCATGCCGTCGCCAGGAGCGCGACGCCCGCCCATAGCAGCAGGTTGATGCCTAACGTTGGTGCGCGAAGCAGCGCGTCTCCGGCCATCCCGACCAGCACCGCGGCCAGCACGGCTGCCGTCGCCGCGCGCCGCTTCGGATCCTCGGCCGCCGGAAGATCTGCGCCGGCAGGCATCCCGGCTGGAATCAATCCCTCGGCATCGTCATGCGTCATTTGCTCGGGCATGCTTTCCTCGTTGGTGGGTCTTCGACCGGGCCACGTGCTCGGGCTCATCCCGCTGCTGCGACGTCAGGCAGCGCACCGAATCGCCGGTCACGCCCGCGAAACTCTTCGATCGCGGTCGCCAGCAGCGCAGCATTGAAGTCGGGCCACGCGCGTGGCGTGAACCACAGCTCCGCGTACGCGGCCTCCCAGAGCATGAAGTCGCTGAGCCGGCGTTCGCCCCCGGTCCTGATCAGCAGGTCCACATCGCGGGCCTCGCCGCCATGCTGGGCCGCGGCGACGAGATCGGCGAACCGCTCTCTCGTCATCTCGCCGCCGGCGAGCTGCGCCGCGGCCGCTGCGGTGACGATCGCGTCGCGTCCCGAGTAGTCGATCGCTACGCGAAGGTGCATCCCCTGGCCGTGCCGGGTGTCGGCCTCGGCGCGCTCGACACCGGCGCGGAGCGATGGGGGGAGCCGGTCGCGCCGCCCGATGATCGACAGCCGAATTCCTGCCTCCCGCAGCCGGCCGCACTCCGAGTCGAGGTAGCCGCGGAAGAGGGCGAGGAGCGCGCCGACCTCGCGCCGCGGCCGCTTCCAGTTGTCGGCGGAGAATGCGTAGAGCGTGAGCAGGCCGATGCCTAACGACGGCGCCGCCTCGACGATCGTGCGCACCGTCCGCGCCCCCGCCTCGTGTCCGCGCCGCCGGGGGAGGCCGCGGGCGGTCGCCCAGCGTCCGTTCCCGTCCATCACGATCGCGACGTGCAGCCCGCTGGCCGCACCCTGTCGAGTACTTTGCATTACAAAGCTCCGCTGCAAATGAAAAGGAGGGACGCCTCAGCGATCGCGGACGGCGCGGATCAGCGCTTCCATGTGGTCGATGTACCGCTCGAGCGCGCGGCGACCCGCCGCCGTCAGGCGGAACTCGGTCTTCGGCACCCGGCCCTCGAACCGCTTCGCGCAGCTGATGTAACCGGCGTCTTCCAGCTTTCGCGCATGCACGCTGAGGTTTCCATCCGTCGCGCCGATCAGCTCCTTCAACTCGTTGAAGCCGAGGGTATCGGTGGCGGCCAGCGCGCTGACGATCGCGAGGCGAAGCCGCTCGTGAATGACCTTGTCGAGGTCCGGCACATGCGACGCCTCCGACTTCCCTTTCAGCTCGCGCAGGGGCTCACGCTCTCCGCGTGGCCGCTTCCCGCCCGCAGGTGATGCCTTAGCCACCGTACCTCCTTGCGATCGCCGCGCCGAATGCCAGGTGCAGCCCGCCGAACGAGACCGCCATCATGACGTTCGCGATCGCCGGAAAGAACAGCACCGCGCCGCCGCAGAGCATGAAGCAGGCGCCCATGAACGGCACCACGCGCACCGAAAACGTTCCCGCGCTCACGACCGCCGCTCCGTAGAGGAGCATCCACATCGGCGGCAGCAACGTGTACTCGCCGCGCGACACCAGCACGATCGTCAGCATCGCGCCGGCCACCATCGCGGGGACGAAGCTCAACGCGAACTTGCGCGCTGGCCCGGAAACGATCGGCACCCGGTGATCGCGGGTCTTCCAGGTGGTCGTCGCCATCGCGATCGCTACCGCGACTGCAGCCTCGCCAAGCCAGAGCGCGAGCCAGCGATCCCCGGTTGCGGCCCCTGCCGCCAGCCATGCGGCGACGAGCGCGGTCCCACCGATCCCCATCTGCCCCCACCCCGATACCGCCGTGAACGACCCAGCCCGCTCCATCGTCTCGCGGATGAAGCGCAGGTTGTCTTCGGCTTTCGTGTGAAGCTCGAGTGGCATCGTCCGTCGGCGTTGCGCGTTGAACAGAGCGGCAAGCGGCAAGCGGTCGCCCGACCGGTTCGAGGATCCCCCGCGGTACCGCCCGCCGTCCGCTTCCTGCTTAGAGCTTACCGCTTGCAGCCGCTTCCGTCAAGTACTTTACGACACAAACTCGGCCGCCCTCACGCCCCCGCCGAGATCGGACCCGGCGGCGGATCGCTCGCCGGAAAACTCTGCTCCACCGTCTCGTCCACTGCCCGCTCCGAAATCCCCTGGCCGAACGTCTGTACCATCTTCGCGTTGAACTGCGGGATGTCGTCCGGCTTCCGGCTCGTCACGAGCCGCTGGTCCGCCTGCACCGCGCTGTCCACCCAGCTGCCGCCCGCGTTCTCGATGTCGGTCTTCAGGCTCGGCCACGAGGTCACCGTGCGGCCTTCGAGCACTCCTGCCTCGACCAGCAGCCACGGCCCATGGCAGATCGCCGCCACCGGCTTGTCGCGCTCGAAGAAATCGCGCACGAAGTTCACCGCCCGTCGATCGGTGCGCAGACGGTCCGGGTTCGCCACACCTCCCGGTAACAGCAGCGCGTCGTAGTCCGCAGGGCTCACGTCGGCGAGCACGCGATCCACCGGGATCCTCTCGCCTTTCTCGTCGTGGTTCATCCCCTGGATGCTCCCCGCCTTCAGGGAGATCACCTCGGTCTTCGCTCCCGCTTTCTCCAGCGCCGCCTTTGGCTCGAGCAGCTCGACCTGCTCGACGCCATCAGTCGCGAGAATGGCTACCTTCTTCCCATTGAGACCCTGCTCCATCGTCGCCTCCGGTTCTTGTGCTGTCGCGTCATCGTGCGCACTCGGCTTTCCATAACGTCACGAACCATGCCTCTGCCCACGACATGAACGAACCCGGATTCCTCCACGATCTGCTCATCCTGTTCGGCCTTGGCGTCGCCGTGGTGCTGCTCTTTCACCGCGCCAAGGTCCCGCCGATCGTCGGGTTCCTCATCACCGGAGTCCTCTGCGGCCCGTATGGCTTCGGGCTCATCACCGACCCGCACGAGGTCGAGTCGATCGCCGAGATGGGCGTCGTCCTGCTGCTCTTCACCGTCGGCATCGAGTTCTCGCTCAAGCAGCTCGCCCGCATCCGCAACTTTCTCCTCATCGGCGGCGGACTGCAGGTCGTTCTCACGATCGCCACGATTTATGTGGTCTCGCGTCTCGCTGGCGAAGGCACCAGGGTCGCGATCTTCATCGGCATGCTCGTCGCGCTCAGCAGCACGGCGATCGTCCTCCGCCTCCTCGCCGATCGCGGTGAGCTCGACGGCCCGGCCGGCCAGGCGGTGCTTGGCATCCTGATCTTCCAGGATCTCTGCGTCGTGCCGATGGTCCTCTTCACGCCATTCCTCACGGGAGTCGGAGCCGACGCGGGAGACGCCGTCGAGGTGGTCATCAAGGCGCTCCTGTTCATCGGCGGCGCGGTCGTCGCCGCCCGATGGGTCGTGCCGCGGATGCTCCACTACGTCGTCGCGACGCGGCGTCGCGAAGTCTTCCTCCTCGCGATCATCCTGCTCTGTCTCGGCACCGCCTGGGCCTCCGCCCGTGTCGGGCTCTCCCTCGCGTTAGGCGCCTTCATCGCGGGCCTCGTCATCTCCGAGTCGGAGTACAGCCACCAGGCGCTCGGGGAGATCCTCCCGTTGCGTGAAGTCTTCAATTCGCTCTTCTTCATCTCGATCGGCATGCTCTTCGACGTGAGGACGGTGATCGGCGCCCCCTTCACCGTCTTCGGCGCCATCCTCGTCGTCATCGTCGTCAAGACGCTGATCACGACTGGCGCGAGCATCGCGCTCGGCCAGTCGCTGCGCATCGCGATCGTCGCCGGCCTCGCCCTCGCGCAGATCGGAGAGTTCTCCTTCGTCCTCAGCAAGGTCGGGCTCTCCGCTGGCCTGCTCGACGTCGCCCACTATCAGCTCTTCCTCGCCGTCGCCGTCGGCACGATGACGATCACGCCCGTGCTGCTCGCCGCGGCGCCCCGCATCGCCGCGGCGCTCGAAGGCATCTCGCCGGCGAGGTTCGCCTCCGGGCGTGCCGCACCCCTCGCGGTGCATGCGGGTGAGCCACTCGCCGATCACGTCATCGTCGTCGGCTATGGCGTCAACGGGCGTAATCTCGCCCGCGTTCTCGGCCGCGTCGGCATCCCGTTCATCGTCATCGAGCTGAATCCGCAGGTCGTCCGCACCGAGCGAGAGCGTGGACGCTCGATCATCTACGGCGACGCATCCAGGCCGGAGGTGCTCGAGCATGCCGGCGTGCGCACGGCGCGCATCGTCGTCATCGCGATCTCCGACGCCGCCGGTACGCGCGGTACCGTGGACGTCGCTCGCCGGCTCAACCCGAACGTCCACCTCATCGTTCGCAGCCGCTATGTCCACGAGATGGACCCGCTCTTCGCCCTCGGCACCGACGAGGTGATCCCCGAGGAGTTCGAGACCTCCATCGAGATCTTCTCGCGAGTGCTGCACCGCTACCTGGTTCCGCGCGACGAGATCGAGCGCCAGATCCGCGAGATCCGTCGCAGTGGCTACGAGATGTTCCGGACGATCTCGGCAGCGCACGGCCCGGCCCTCGGTCTCCAGCGCTTTCTGACCGGGCTGGCCTTCGAGGTCTACCGTGTCGAGGTCGGGAGCAGCGTCCTCGGGCACGAAGTCGCGAAGTCCGGGGTCCGCGACACGAGCGGCGCGTCGATTCTTGCGATCCATCGCGCCGACGGGACGATGGTCTTCAACCCCTCCCCCGACACTCCCATCGAAGCCGAGGACCTCTGTCTCCTCCTCGGCACGCACGAACAGATCAGCGCCGCCTCGCGCCTCTTCCGCCCCGGTGGCACAGCCTCGACGAATGCCTGACGACGACAAGACCGCGGACGACAAGTGGGCCCAGTACCCATGCACGATCCTCGAATTCGCACCGCCTGACCGCCTCCGGATCGATCTTCGCCGCCCGTTAGGCACCCCGGAGCGGGCGACGCTCGCTGCGCTCGGTCTCGACCGCCCCTTCGCCGTGCTCACCGCCGAGAACCCGATGGGTGAGAATGCCGAGGACGAGCCAACCGGGGATCAGGAAGCCGCGACGGAGCGTCGCAACGCCGCCCGCCGCGCCGAGCTCGAAGCCGAGCTCCGTCGCGCCGGTGCCCAGTACCAACCCTGCGATGGCGTCGCGCCCGACGGCGAGTACCGCGAGCACGGAGTGGCGGTCCTGCTTCCACGCGACCAGGCCGTGATGCTCGCCCGCCGATTCGGTCAGCTCGCGATCTTCTGGTTCGATGGCCGCGCGTTTTCCCTCGTCGGTGCGGTCGCGCGGAAACCCACGGAGAAGCTCCCCAGGCGCTGAGCCGAAGTCGCCGCCCGACGGTCCGCAAGACTCCCCCGCCCGCGCCGGACGCCTCATATTCCGGCGTGCCCATCGTCCCGCTGTTCGGTCATGCCCACCTGCGCGAGCGGCTCCTCGGCGCCCTCGCCTCGGGCCGGCTGCCCGCGAGCCTGCTCCTCCATGGACCGTCGGGCGTCGGCAAGCAGAGACTCGCTCTCTGGCTCGGGAGCGCGATCCTCTGCGATGCGGCAGAGCGCCCGTGCGGTGTCTGCCAGTCCTGTCGCTACTCCGCCGAGCTCGCGCATCCCGACCTCCACTGGATCTTCCCGCGCCCCCGCCTGAAAGACGCCAACGCGTCTCATGAGGACGTGCGCCAGGATTACGCCGAGGCCATCGCCGAACGCGTCGCGGCGAACGGGCTCTACTCTCGCCCGTCGGGTTCGGAGGGAATCTTCGTTGCCGCCGTCCGGTCGATCGTCCATCGCGCGTCGATTTCCCCGGCCATGGCGCGGAGAAAGGTGTTCGTCGTCGGCGACGCGGAGCGGATGATCCCGCAGGAGGGGTCGGAGATGGCAGCAAACGCCTTCCTGAAGCTCCTCGAGGAACCGCCCGCCGACACGACCATCATCGTGACGTCGAGCGAGCCGGGCGCCCTCCTCCCGACCATTCGCTCGCGCGTCGTATCGCTTCGCGTCGCGCCATTGTCGGAGAGCGACATGCGCAGCTTCCTCGCTGATCCCGTCGTCGCAAAGACTCTCGACGGTGAGTCGTTGCCCAAGGATGCCGCATCGCGGATCGCGATCGCAGCCGGCGCGCCCGGGGATTTGCTGGGTGGTCCCGAGCGCGATGCCGCACGAAGCGGCGCACGCAGGATTCTCGATGCCGCCGAGTCGGGGGATCGTGCCGCCGCGCTTCTCGTCGCCTTCGCCCAGGGCGCGTCGGGCGCTCGCGGTCGTTTCACCGACACCCTCGACGCGCTCGCCGTCCTCCTCCATGATCGGACGCGCGTGCGCGTCCAGGGCGGCGACGAGCGGGCCGCCGAACGCAGCGCACGCGCGATCGACGCCGTCGAGCGGGCCCGCGAGCTGGCGAGCGGCAACGTCAGCCCGAACCTCGTCACGGCGGATCTCTTCCGCGCGCTTTCGGAGCGGTGATGGAAGCCGACGACGACCGCTCGCTCAGCCACGTCGGCACGGATGGCGCCGCGAAGATGGTGGACGTCACCGCCAAGGCGGAGACCGAGCGGGTCGCCCGCGCCGCCGGCTCCATCCGGATGGCTGCGTCGACCCTCGCGGCAATCCGCGCCAACACGCTGAAGAAGGGCGACGTCATCGCCGTCGCGCGGGTGGCGGGGGTGATGGCCGCGAAACGGACCGCGGAGCTGATCCCACTGTGCCATCCGATCGCGTTGACGGATGTTCAGATCGAGATCACCGCGGATGACTCCCTCCCCGGGCTCCACGCCGAGGCGACGGTGAGATGTTTTGGGCGTACCGGGGTAGAAATGGAAGCGATCTCAGCAGTATGTGTGACGCTCATCACCGTCTTCGACATGGTCAAGGCAGTAGATAGAGCGCTGATTGTCTCCGACATCCGGGTGCTCGAGAAGAGCGGCGGCCGGTCGGGGAGCTGGCAAAAGGGCTGAGCTGGCACAGCCGTTGCCCTTCATGCGAATGCGAGACTGATCACACTCCCACGAGAGTGGTCGTAAGTCACTATATAGGAATCATTTATGAAACAGACCCGTCGGACCTACGCGCACCGTGGCGACGCTGCCAGACGCCGCACGCGCACCAAGAACGCGCTGCTCGCCGCAGCTTTTCTCGGCGCCGTCGTGCTGCTCGTCCGCAGCCATCGGGGCGTCGACGAGGCCCGTGCAGCGTCCACTTTCAGCTTCGCGCTGACGGGGGATTCCCGCCGCCTCAACGACGCGCTGGGCGAGGCGCAGGGCGAGTTGGAGCTCACGCGCAACCAGCTCGATCGCGCGAACAAGATCATCGCCTACTCGACCAAGTATCGGATCGCCGCTGATCTCGCGAGCTCCATCTACGACGTCTCGATGGCCGAGGGTATCGAGCCGGATCTCGGGTTCCGCCTCGTGAAGCTGGAAAGCGAATTCAATGAGCGCGCGACCAGCCCGGTCGGCGCGGTCGGCCTCACCCAGGTCATGCCCGCAACGGCGCAGTACTTCGTGAAGGGCGCGACGCGTGAGAAGCTCTACGACCGCGAGACCAATCTCCGTGTCGGCTTCCGCTACCTGCGGACGCTGATCCGCGAGTACAAGGGCAACCTCAAGATCGCGCTCCTCGTGTACAATCGCGGCCCCGCCGCGGTGGATGCGGCGCTCGGCATGGGTCTCGATCCCGCCAACGGCTACGACCGGATCGTCATGAAGGGCTACCACGGGCGCGGCACCGTGGACTGAGTGGGGGTGGGGGGAGTGCGACAGGGGCGGCGAGAATATCTCGCCGCCCCTGTCGTTTCTCCGAGGACCCCGCGGTCAGTGGCGCGCGTTCTTTCGCGTGCTGCTTTTCCGCGCCGGTCGCGAATGTGCCTTCGACGAACGGGCCGACCCGGCCTTCACCACCAGCCGCTGCCCGGGAATGATGATGCTCTTCCGGAGCCCGTTCAGGCGCATCACCGTAGCCGTCGTCGTCTTGTAATGCAGGGCGATCCCGCCTAACGTTTCGCCGCGCTTGACCGTGTGGTACACGGCCGCCCGCGACGAGCCATAGATCTCGATCGACGGATCCGGCACCTCACGCGCTGCCTCGACGACCGCCTCGCTCGGGACGAGCACCACCTGCCCCGCCACCACGCGTCCGCTCTTCCTGGCGACTTCGAGCTTCGGGTTGTACCACGAGAGCTGCTTCGACGTCACGTGGCCGCGGCGCGCGAGCGTGACTCGCGTCTCGCCCTTCTTCGAGATCAGCTTCGTGTAGGCGGTGCGCTCCGCCGCGGGCAGCGCGGCGAACGTCGAGTCGAAGGTCGCCGCGCTCCCGACCGGCACGCGAACGGTGAACGTCGTCCTCGGCGGCGTCACGCCGCGCAGCACCTGCGGATTGAGCTCCACGATCTGTGATACCGGAACCCCCGCGGCGTGCGCGATCGCCGCCAGTGGCGTCGAGGCCGGGACCTTCACCGAATCGTAGACGAAGGGCGGCAGCGTGCGGAGCGTCATCCCATAGCGCGCAGGCTCCTTCGCGATCAGCGCTGCGGCGATCAGCTGCGGGACGTAGTTGCGCGTTTCGGCTCGAAGATAGTCCTTCTCGGCGAGCGCGAAGAACCGGTCCTCGCCGGTGGTTCCCTGCAAGTCATCGGCATAGCGCTCGAGACCACGGGCGACGCGACCGGGGCCCCCGTTGTACGCCGCCGCCGCGAGGTACAGCGAGCCGAATTGATCGTTGAGGTAGCGGAGGAACTTGATCGCGGCGTCAGTCGAGCGCACCGGATCACGCCGCTCGTCGACCCACCAGTCCACGCGCAGCCCCGAGCCCTGCGCCGTGCCGGTCATCAGCTGCCACATGCCGACGGCCGCGGCCTTCGAGTACGCATCCGGGTTGTACCCGCTCTCGATCAGTGCGAGGTAGACGAGATCTTCGGGAAGACCGGCCGCATGCAGCTTGGCCCGCATCATCGGCTCGTAGCGGCTGCCCTGCTCGAGGCGCGCTTCGATCCGCTCGCGCGCCGGACCGCTGAACATCCGGACGTAGAATGCAACTCGTTCCTGTGTCTCGTACGGCTCGACGTCGAGGCCGGGCGCATCGTCGATCACGGAATCCACTTCGGCGACCGGGGGCGTCGTGCTGTCGCCGAACACCTGGAGCGTGGTCTTGCTCACCTCCGCGCTCGAGACCTTTGCACTGTCGCCGGCGGCACTCGCGCTCGATGCGCGACTCGTGTCGCTCGTCGAAGCTGCTTGCTGCGTCGGCGCATCGGCGCTGATCGTCCCGACGCTGGCTGGGGCAGGCGCCGTCGTCGGCGCAGGGTGCTGGCAAGCGGCTGCAGCGACGAAAGCCGCCAATGCCGCGCAGATGCTCGAGCGCGTCACGTAAACTCCCTTCCTGGATGATTGCAATCTATCGGCGGGGACGCTCGGAACAGTCGCGCCCGCGTCACCACGACCGTCAGCGCGTCGCGATGAAATTGCCGAGCACGCGGTTGGTCGCGTTCAGCACGGCGAGCACGATTCCGCGGATGGCATCATGCTCGGCGAGATAGCAGCCCAGCAGCCGCGGTGGCCCTTCGCCCTGCTTCACGTTCACGGAGACGATGACGACGTTCGCGTCGAACGCGCGGAGAAGCTTCACGCCAACCAGCTCGAACTGCAGCGCACTTCCGGAAAACATCTCGAGGGCGCGCAGCGCAGCGTCGGCTGCAATGCGTAAATCCCCCATCGGGCTCGATTGTCCGTTCGCCTTGCCGACCACTCGGACACCGTCGACCCACTCGAGTTCCACCTCGCAGGCGCACTGCCCGGACGGCGTGCGCGTGAACCGGAAGTCCGAAAAGCGCAGGCGTTCACGCTTCAGTTGCGCCGGCGTGATCGTCGGCACAAGCGGGTCTCGGCTCTCCGGCACGGTCTGGGACATTGACAGCGATGGCGATGGGCGGAATTCGGGGAGCGCCGCGTTGCGCTCTGTCTTCGTAGTACGACTCACCACGGCGAAGGCAACGAAAGTGCGGATGCCTGACGATGGTCTTCATTGCGCCCCCTGACCTCCGGTCTATATTCGGGCAATGATCACACTTCTACTCTCGGTCGTGACCCTCGCCGGCGACAGCGTCCGTGCGAGAGTCGTCGCCCCCGAGGACTCGCTGCGAGAGCGCATCGAGGCGCGCATCGCAACCGTTCCCGGCGCGCGTGTCGGCGTCGTCCTGCACGATCTCCGCAACCGCTTCGAGGTCGGGGTCGCGGCCGATTCGACGTTCCACGCCGCCAGCACGATGAAGGTCCCCGTGATGATCGAGCTGTTCCGGCAGGTGGACGCGGGTCACCTCTCGCTCGATCAGCGCCTGCTCGTCGTGAACAGCTTCGGGTCGATCGTCGACGGCTCGAACTACGCGCTCGATCCCGGCGACGACTCCGACAGCTCGCTCTACGCGATGGTCGGGAAGCGCGTACCGATCCGTGATCTGATCGAGCACATGATCACGCGCTCGAGCAACCTCGCGACGAACACGCTCATCCCCGTCGCCGGTGCGACCAACGCCAACGCCACCGCGCACGCACTGGGTGCGACGCGGATGCGCGTGCTGCGCGGCGTCGAGGATGGGAAGGCATTTGCGCTCGGGATGAACAACACGACCACGGCGAGCGACCTCGCCGCGCTGCTGCTCGCGATCGAGCGCGGAACCGCGGCGTCGCCGGCGAGCTGCGCGCAGATGCGGGAGATCCTGCTTCGCGAGATCTACAGCGGGGACATCCCTGCCGGGCTCCCCCCCGGGACGCCGGTTGCGCAGAAGACGGGCTCGATCACCGGAGTGCTTCACGACGCGGCGATCGTCTATCCGCCGGGGAAAACCCCGTACGTCCTCGTCGTGCTGACCTCGAACATCTCCGAGGAGGCGAGCGCCCGGGCGCTCACCGTCGACATCTCGCGGATGGTCTGGGAGTTCGTCTCGAGCCGCTGACCGTCAGGCGCTGCGCCACTCTCCGGTTGGCGCGTTGACCAGCGCATCGCCGTCGAGCGGAAGCTCGAGGGTGAAGGTGCTGCCACGCCCAGGCTCGCTCTCGACGGTGAGGTCGCCGCCGATCATCTGCGCCAGGCGGCGCGAGACCGTTAGGCCGAGCCCCGTCCCGGCGATCTTCCTGGTCGCCCGCGAGTTCACCTGCCAGAACGCCTCGAAGATCCGGTGCTGGTGCTCCTCGGCGATGCCGATCCCGGTGTCGCGGACGTAGAACAGCAGCTGCCGTCCCTCCTGCCGCGCACCGAGGGCGATCGTTCCGCGGACGGTGAACTTGGTCGCGTTGGAGAGGAGGTTCACCAGGATCTGCCGCACCTTCTGCGCATCGGTCTGCACGTGCGCGCCCTGAGCGCTCGGTGCCACCTCGAGCTCGAGCGAGAGCCCGCGATCGTTCGCGAGCGGCTCGACGATTGACGCTGCCTCCTCGAGTGCCGTCTGCACGCACACGGATTCGAAGTGCGGTCGCTCGCTCCCCGCTTCGACCCGCGAATACGTGAGGATCTCGTCGATGAGGCCGAGGAGGTGCGTCGCGCTCGCCTTGATGCGGCCAAGCTGGTGGCGTTGCGGATCGTTGACGGGTCCAGTGATCCCGTCCGCAAGCAGCTCCTCGTAGCCGATGATCGCGGTCAGCGGCGTCCGGAGCTCATGCGACATCGCCGCGAGGAAGCTCGATTTCGCTTCGCTCGCGGCGACTGCTGCTCTGTACAGCTGCGCGTTCTCGATTGCCGTTGCAGTGCGACGGGCGAGCTCCTCGCCGACCGCCTGCTCGGCGAGGTCATAGCCGGGTCGCGTCGTCGTGCGCAGGTAGCTGATCGCGCCGAGCACACGGCCACGCGCAACGAGCGGCGCGGCGATCACCGACGAGACACCGAGGTCGTGAATGAGCTGACGATGGGCGTCGGTGCGCGCCATCTCGTCGCGATCTGCAGCAGTCACGTTTTCCAGCCGGATCGTCCGCTGTTCGCGCAGCGCGCGCGCGGTCGGATGCTTCTCCGACCAGGTCGCGCGATCGGGGGTGACTCCGCGAACGCGCTCGATGAGGCGGGGACGGCGCGCATCGCACTCCACCGCGGCCGCGCGGGCGAGCGTCCCCGTCTCATCCTCGAGGTCGATGACGACGGCGTCTGCCAGGCGCTGGCAGGCGAGCTTTCCGATCCCGGCCAGCATCACTTCGAGATCGAGCGACGAGGCGAGCAAGGTGCTCGCCTCGGCGAGCAGCCGCGAGTAGTCGTCGGAGCGGCGACGCTCGGTGATGTCGACGACGGTACCGATCAGCCGCGTCGCAACGCGTGCTCCGTCCTCCGTCGCGAACAGCGCACGCCCGCGGCACACCACCCAGTGCTGCGCACCGTCGTCGCGCCTGATGCGGAACTCCGCCTCGTAGTTGCCGTCGTGTGCCGGATCGAGGGCGACCGCGACCTTTCGTTCGACGGTCGCGCGATCGTCAGGATGCACGCTGTTGAAGAAGATCGCGATCGAGGGCTGCGCACCCGGCGCGAGCCCGAAGAGCGTCTTGCACCGATCCGACCACTCGAGGGCGCCCGTCATCGGATCGAAATCCCACGTGCCGATGCTCCCGGCTTCGACGGCGAGCCGGAGGCGCTCGT
>Ga0308176_10001069_pt1 | contig 17215 bp, 19 predicted proteins | sample PhyCR2_3_FD_203890 | JGI IMG/M metagenome (GOLD analysis project Ga0308176, IMG submission 203890) | Soil microbial communities from UC Gill Tract Community Farm, Albany, California, United States - DLSLS.C.R2 | ecosystem: Environmental > Terrestrial > Soil > Agricultural land | place: USA...
CTGAGTTCACCGGCAAACTCTGGATGCCGGCGGGATACAACGATACGGCCACAGCAATGCGCGGCGTAGGGGTGCAGTTAGGCGTGACGAGCGGCTTCAATTTGGTGCGCGAGTTCGCGCCGGAACTGAAACGAACATTCACCTGGAAGTAGGCAATGAAGAAGGCAACAAATCAAGGCTTGCGGAAAATGGGGATGCTCCTGTTCGCGGCTGGCGCGCTTTGGCCTGCGAAGCCGGTCGAAGCTGCTGCCGCGAACGCGCCGCTGGACGTCGTGCCTCAGGTGGACCTGAACCGGTACGCGGGCAAGTGGTACGAGATCGCCCGCTTGCCGAATCGCTTTCAGCGCGATTGCGTGGGAGGCACCACGGCAACGTACACGCTACGGCCTGATGGCAAGATCACGGTCCTCAACGAGTGCCGCACCGACAATGGTCGCGTCAAATCGGCGAAGGGAACGGCCCGGATCGCTGACCCCAAAGGACCCAACTCGAAGCTGAACGTCACGTTCTTCTGGCCGTTCAGTGGCAAGTACTGGATCATTGATCTGGATCCGCAATACCGGTGGGCCGTTGTTGGCGAGCCAAGCCGTAAGTATCTGTGGGTTCTCAGCCGGACACCGCAGCTGGACCCGGAACTCTATGAAAACATCCTTAAGCGGGCGCACCGGCAAGGATTCGACACGGCGAAGCTATTGAAGACGCCCCAAAGCTGACTTCGTTACGGCGGAAAGTCCGTCACGACGACTCCCGAATACCACAGCCGGAACTTGAGCGCGCGGCGTTGTCCGCCCTAGTGCCTACGTGCTGATCTGATTTGCAGTGCCAGCCGAGTGGACACAATCGAGTTCCGATCTCGTATAGTTCACGAACGAGATCGACCGGAAATGAGGCGCTCCGGCCGAATATTCGCCTTCGTCTTGTACCGTTCTCTGGCTGTTCGGCAGGCATGCCGTGATTCGCGCACAAAAGGACCCATGCAGCCGAAAGCGGTAGCTCACACATCACCGGCCTGGACTAGTTGCGAGCAGGAAGTTGGGAGGCGATCAAGATGTGGCCTTACGCCGTACTCGCGATGTGCGCGTTCCGAGCGCATGGTCGACCATCCGGGAAGTGGAAGCGGCAGGCTGGGCGACTTCACGGTTGGCGTTCCCAATTCCCGAGTTGCCGTTGAGGCCGGCAACCGTAGCTCGCGAATTGCCCGGCGATCAGGAATTGTGCGGTATTCCGGCCGCCGGGCCCAGCACGCTTATTAAGGCTATATAACTCGACTGATAACCGAACCTCCAAAGGTTCGCCTCGACGCTATACGCTTACGTGTACGCCTTGTCTCCGCCGACCTGCGAATCCCAGTACGTCGTAGGATCGGTGAAGAACTCACCCTGTCTGCAAAGGGGGCGCATCGCCTCTTCATTGACTTTGATGCCCAGGCCTGGCCCTTCCGGAACGGGAATGTGTCCCTTAACGACGAGGTCCCCTTTGTCGCATAAGTCTTTGTGCCAGGCTGGTTGCGGCTGATGCCATTCCAAAGCGAGGAAGTTTTGGCAGGCGGCAATCGCGTGCGCGCCGGCCGCGTAGCCGATCGGGGTAGCGTTGCTGTGGACCATCATCCCCACCGAATATTTGGCCGCCATGTCGGCGGTCTTCTTCAATTCGAGACAGCCGCCGATCACAAGGTGATCCGGATGAATATAATCGACTGCACGGGCCTGGCAAAGCGGCTCGAGAGTTTCCACCAGGTACGCGTCTTCGCCGGTCAACGTGGGCACCCTGATCGAGTCGGTGATGAGCTTCCACTCCTCTACCCGGAACCACGGCACCATGTCTTCCAACATCGAGGGAGTGACCCTCTCCAGCGCGTTCGCTAGCTTGATGCAACTCTTCGCAGTGAGGTGCCCGAAATGGTCGTGAGCCATGGGAACGTCGGCGGCGTCGCCCATGGCCTCCTTAATCGAAGCGACGTAGTCCGCTACGAGTTCACATCCCTTGTCGCTGATTTCAAATCCCTGATAGTAGTTCTCGGGGTCTTCCCCCGGTTCCCCGTTATAGCCTGCCGGACCGTACATCGTGCCCCGCTTGCCTCGCAGGATGGGAGCGACGGGCAAGTCCAATTTGAGCATCGTAAATCCCGAGGCGACTCTCTCCTTATAATCGGCCGCGATGTCTGCGACAGAGTTCGAGCGGGGGTCACCCTCGCTGTACATGCGGACCTTATCGCGAAACTTCCCGCCAAGCATCTGATAGATCGGCACGCCATAAGCTTTGCCGGCCAGATCCCACAGCGCGTTCTCAATCGCGTTGACGCCGCTCCCCTGGCGGTTATAGCCGCCATGCATCTTGATTTTGCGGAAGAGCTTGTCAACGTTGCAAGGATTCTCGCCGAGCAGGCGGGCCTTATGCATCAGCACGTAGTTCGGTTGGGGGCCGTCCCCAATCGTCTGGCCGTAACCCGAGATCCCCTGATTGGTATCGATTCGGACGATAATCGTGCCGCCCGATGCCGCGCCCGCGCCGGGAGTCGCAGGAGGCAGTGGTGGCCTGTTACGTCCGCCCATGCGGCCCTCGCCCGCCTTGCCTCCCGGCCCTCTCAGAACGGCGATGCGCACGTCCGTGATTTTCAAGTCCGACGGACTTGAATTCCGGTTGACGTTCTGGGGATACGCTTCGAGGTCAGCCCCGAGGCCAATCCCCGCGGCCGCCGCTCCCTTCGTTAGAAACGAACGCCGCCCAAATGCGCTTTTACCTGTAGACATTTATTCTCCCTTTGGCCACGAAAACCGACTCGCGTTTGGAAACGGTCCATTGTATCCGAGCTTAAATTTCGAAGCAGAGACTTGCCCGCCCGGAAGTTCATTCCGCGCAATGGTAAGGACAGCGGCAATCGGCAGTAGTTCAGGGCAGAGACGTAGTGAGACCTCCGTTTGGACCTTAGAAGCTGGGCACTTCTCCATGTTGCTTGTCATCCGGATATCGCCAACATTGCTGTGCATCCGGGGTCGCTGACGAGACATCTTCTGCCTTGCCTTTATTACGCGAGCTGACATCTTTGGAAGACGCATTGTGCTAGATCTGCGATCCGTGCTCAAAGAGCTATACGTTCTGTAAAGCCGGCGTTTATAAGCAGCTTTGGACTTTTCTAGGACAGCACGAAGGCGAATCCGGAATCATGCTCCATGCGATCACGGAAATTTGTGGCTCTTCCTCCGCCGACCCTCTCGCAATATGGGCGCGTATCGCACTGATCGGGAAGAATGCTCGTATCGGATTGACAAGTCAGCGCATCCGCAAAGCGTACAGCTTACTCGAGAAAGGGCTAGAATTATTCGAACCGGTGACCTTCGAAAACAGGCTATGAAACGGGTCGTAACGAATACAGCATTGCTCGGAGCGCTTGGCGCGGCTTTCCTGCTCGGACAGAGGACAGGTAACGTCGATAAGTGGTGGACACCTAAGGATGACGCTCTCGCCGCAGCGCCACAGAATCACAAGCTTCTGTTCGAAAACGATGAGGTGAGAGTGTTGGAAGTGACCGTTCCGGCGGGCATTCGCGAACCGCTCCATGCCCACCGATATCCGAGTGTTCTCTACTACATCTCCGCTGCTCACATGAAGGAATACTCGCCAGGTGTCCCTGCGGTGGATCGTGGCCACAAAGATGACGGGACGGTCATCTTTCTACCCGTCGGCCCGCCGCATCAAATGCAAAACTTGGACAGCAGCAAAGCCCTGAAAGCCTTAAGGGTTGAGTTGAAGAAGGCTTGCTCGTCCCCCGCTTGAGGCTGTGTGAAAAGGATTGCGTCCGGACGGATAGAAGCCTTTCCGTAGTTCTGTCCCACGTTTGCCCGTTATACGTAGCTATCCTAAAACTTCGCTAGATCAGCAGATCGATGGCGAATCAGTGGATTACTGCTGAAGAAACTCAAGGCCTCGGATGCTTAGGTTCGTAGAGGCCTATCTTCCCTCCGCCGGGCAAGCTGATCTTCGTGATCGAGCCCCAGCGCGCCTCTGTGACCCCTTCACACTCCACGCCTTTAAGCTGCAGAGTCGCTATCTCACCATGGAGATCGGAGCACGCCAGATAAAGCTCATGCCGATCGTTTTCTCCCGCCGGATGCACAGCCGCTTCCGCGACAGGCAGCCCGAAGATCAGCCAACCATGGCCCGCATCGACGGACTTAAAGCCAAGGACGTCTCGAAGGAACGCCCGGTCAGCATCGGCATCTTTCGAGTAGATAACTACATGCGCGCCACTGATCATGTCCTCACCTGTGTCTGTCCGCTTAGTTAGCCGAAAAAAGCGAGCGCGTTGCGGATGTGTCCGGAGCGCTCCCGCATTTTGCCAGATGCCCCGCAAGCGAGTTGCGCGTTGCGAGAATCGCTTCCAGCCGAACAGGCTTTATCGTGCCTGGTTGCGAGGCGGCGTGATGGGTGCAGTCGGCAACATGTTACGGATTGCGTCGATCCGCCATCCATCCGAGCCGCGCTTCATGATGAATGTCGACCACATCTTGCGCTCGCCGATCTCATAACGCGCGTCTGCAATTGCCACCTGAGTTCCGATAAAGCGGACGGTTTCGACCGCGAGAGTTCGCTTCCCGGTCTCGCGCGCGGAGCTGGCTAACATACCGCGCACGAGTGCGTCTCTGCCCTTGCGCCATTCGCCGCTGGAGACAAGCTGATCCGCATCGTCCGTGAACAGCGTGGCGAGTGCTTTCGGATCGCTCACGTCGCGAGCGTCCGCATAGCGCTTCACCATCGCGCGTACGGCTGCTTCGTCTCCGGATCGCCCTACGGGCTGAGCCGTCAATAACTGCAAACACAATAGGCCGGCTGCAATCTTCATTGAGAAACTCAGTTTATCTCCACGGAGAATCACTCGTCTGGATGTGCAACCTGCGGCGAACGCGGCTACCAAGGAATCTCGCCAGAGGCAGATCTCCTGGGACGTGGGTCGATGAGGCGCACTGCGGTCCAGTGACGTCAACTGGCCAGCGAGCAACGACACCTATTTTCACCACCATGACCTAATGGACGGATCCATCAAAGGGACGTGTTAGACATCTGGGAGTTCGTCCGATACCACTGCCTTCCCTCCATGCGGGCCTTCTTGACGCCGGCTGTTCCTCGAGACACGGTACAAAATCATTCGCGAAAGCCCCGATTTGCTTATTGCAGGACTCACATGGAGCGCCGATACTGGCCCCCGGCTTGGAAGAGCGTCTCAGTGATCTGTCCAAGCGAGCAACACCGAACGGCGTCCATCAGCACTTCGAAAACATTGCCACCTTTCATTGCCGTGTCTTTGAGCCGCTCTAGCATCCCTCCTGATTCCGTCGAGTGAACGGATTGAAAAACTCGAAGCCGTTGGATTTGCTCCGTTCTCTCTTCGACTGATGAGCGCGAGACCTTACCGCTAAACTCGCTTTCCGGCTGGGCGGAATCGGGATGCTGGAATGTGTTCACGCCGATGATCGGGTATTCACCGCTATGTTTTAGTTGTTCGTAGCGAAGAGAATCCTCTTGTATCCGGCTGCGCTGATACCCGCTTTCCATTGCGCCAAGAACCCCGCCCCGATCTGAAATTCGCTCGAATTCCGTCAGCACGGCTTCTTCAACAAGGTCGGTTAGCTGTTCGATGAAGAAGCTGCCCTGGTTCGGGTTCTCGTAGCTTGCCACACCCCACTCTCTGTTGATGATCAACTGGATCGCGAGGGCTTTGCGCACGGATTCATCCGTAGGCGTGCTGATGGCCTCATCGAATGCATTCGTGTGGAGTGAGTTGCAATTATCGTAGATAGCTGCCAACGCTTGCAGCGTAGTACGAACGTCATTGAACTCCATCTCCTGCGCGTGCAGGCTTCGGCCGCTGGTCTGAATGTGATACTTCAGCAGTTGCGACCTCTTGTCCGCGCCATACTTGTTGCGCATGGCGATCGCCCAGATACGACGTGCAACCCGCCCAACTACGCTGTACTCAGGGTCCATGCCGTTGCTGAAAAAGAAAGAGAAGTTTGAGGCAAACTCATCGACACGCATGCCCCGCGCCAGATAAGCCTCGACCAGTGTGAACCCGTTTGCCAGCGTGAACGCGAGCTGATTGATGGGATTGGCGCCTGCTTCCGCCATGTGGTAACCGGATACCGAGACCGAATAGAAATTCTTAACGCGGTTCCGGATGAAATATTCCTGGATATCGCTCATACAACGCAGCGAAAATGCAGTCGAGAAAATGCAAGTGTTCTGCGCCTGATCCTCCTTGAGGATGTCGGCTTGTACAGTGCCGCGCACGGTTGATAGGACACGGGCCCGAATATCCCGCCATTCGCTCTCGGCTGGTTCACGACCGCTCTGCGCCACAAAGCTTTCTTTCTGCTGGTCAATGGCCACATTGAGAAACATGGCAAGAACGGTAGGAGCGGGACCATTGATGGTCATCGACACGGAAGTCGAGGGATCGCAGAGATCGAACCCGGAGTACAAGTCCCGCATGTCATCGAGTGTGGCAACGGAGACACCGCTGTTTCCGATCTTGCCGAAGATGTCGGGACGCTCGTGCGGATCCTCTCCGTAAAGGGTTACCGCGTCGAACGCCGTGGAGAGCCGGATGGCCGGTTGCCCTTTCGCGAGGTAATGGAAACGGGCGTTGGTGCGTTTCGGGGAGCCCTCGCCGGCGAACATTCGCGTCGGTTCTTCGTCTTCACGCCTGAAGGGAAATACGCCGGCGGTGTAAGGAAATTGACCCGGGACATTCTCAAGCATGAGCCATTCGAGCCGATCGCCAGCGTCGTGAAAGCGCGGGAGTGACACTCGAGGGATTGCAGTGCCGGACAGCGAGGCACGAAAGAGGGGGACGCGGATCTCGCGGCCCCGCACGTTGTAGGAATACTCGGTGCCGCTGTACGTGTTGCGCAACTCAGACCACTCACGGAGAAGCCGCGTGCAAGCAGGGTCGGTGCGCGACCGGTGCTTTTCAGCCGCGAGGTCCAGCGCTGCCACGGCGCTTGGCGGCGCCTGCTCCAGTTCTCTCAGCAGGAGGGCAGATTCGTGCAGGTGTTCATAGTCACGAGCAAGTTGAGCCTGCTCACGTGCGTGTCGCTTGTAATCGCGGACGGTTTGTGCGATCTCCGCGAGATATTGTTGCCGGGCTACTGGAACAAACTGATCCACACGGGTTGCGGTTTTGCCGGATAAGTTCCCGATCCTGCTTTCGCCCAGAACCAAACCTTTGGCCGCAAGTTTTCCGCGCAAGTCATGGTACAGAGCGGTAGTGCCATCATCGTTAAAGCGTGAAGCGATGGTTCCGAAGACAGGCATGTCCTCAGGCCGATGGGCAAAAGCGTCCCTGTTACGCTGCATCTGCTTCCGGACCTCCCGTAGCGCGTCCTGCGCCCCGCGGCGGTCGAATTTGTTGATTGCCACAGCATCGGCAAAATCCAGCATGTCTATCTTTTCAAGTTGTGTGGCGGCACCGAACTCCGGCGTCATCACGTACAGCGAAACATCGGCAACCTGAGCGACTGAGGCGTCGTGCTGGCCGATGCCGACTGTCTCAAGGATGATCAGCTCGAAGCCTGCAGCGGAGCAGGCGGTAACTACGTCCGGTATGCAGCGCGGCAGTTCGCCGGTCGGCTCGTGCATTGCAAGCGACCTCATGTAAACAACCGGGGTGGCGTTTGGGCGAGCGGAAATCGCATTCATTCGGATGCGATCACCGAGAAGCGCTCCGCCGAACCTGCGCCGCCCGGGGTCCACGGCGAGGACTGCAATGCTGATCTCATCTTGCTGATCGATTCGAAGACTTCGAATGATCTCGTCAGTGATGCTGGATTTACCCGCCCCGCCGGTTCCCGTAACCCCGAGCACGGGCACGTGGCGTAAGTGATGTTCTGCGAAAAGTGAAGTGTCGAACTCTCCGCGCTCGATCAGCGTGATTGTCCGCGCCAGCTTCCGGCGGTCTCCGGCACAGACGCCCGGCAAGAGATCGGCAGATCTGCTTTCGAGAGCATGATCAGCTCGTTGCAACATGTCCTGAACCATGCCGTCTAGCCCAAGCACCTGGCCGTCGTTCGGGGAGTATACGCGGGCGATGCCGTATTCCTGTAGCAAGTTGATCTCGTGCGGCAGAATGACGCCACCTCCGCCGGCGAATACACGGATATCGGGAGCATCCCTTTCGCGAAGCCGGTCGACCATGTATCTGAAGAACTCCATGTGCCCGCCCTGGTAGGACGACACCGCGATTGCGTGGGCGTCCTCGTCGAGGGCCGCAGTGAGGATCTCGTCAACGCTACGGTTGTGGCCGAGATGGATCACCTCGCAACCGTGCCGCAGCAGCAAGCGGCGAATAACATTAATGCTTGCGTCATGTCCGTCGAACAGACTGGCCGCCGTTATGAAGCGCAGCTTGCGGCGTCCAGTGGTGGATGCAGCGAGCGATGATTCAGCCTCTTGTGTTCCCGGCATGTATCTAACAGTTCAGCACTCTGGGCGGGCGAGCGGTGATTCACAGTGGGGAATTTTCAGATATGATTTGGTGATGCCAGATGAGGCGCGCCGCACTGAATGTACGAGCGCCATCCCGGCGAACATTGCGGCGACGGAATTTCTAAGGGCTCGTGACTTTCTTCTAGCGAATCGTTCCAACTATGCAGAGGCGTATGAGAACTTTCGGTGGCCCAAATCCGAACGCTTTAATTGGGCGTTCGACTACTTCGACGTCATGGCGGCGGGCAATCGTGAACCCGCACTGATCATCGACACCGAAGGTCAAGCTCACCAGAGCTTCAGCTTTGCCGATATGAGCGAGCGATCTAATCAGGTTGCTAATTTCTTGCGCCGGCTGGGCGTTCGCCCGGGAGAGCGGATCTTAGTGATGTTGGGTAACGAGGTCCCCTTGTGGGAGTCAATGCTCGCCGCCTGCAAGCTTGGAGCCGTCATCATGCCGACGAGCCTTGCGATCAGTACTGATGATCTCAACGACCGGCTGCAGCGTGGACAAGCACGCTATGTGATCGCTAATGCGAATTGCAAGGAGAAGTTCAGCTGCTCTGACGGAAAGCATCGACGAATCCTCGTGGGAGGCTCCGCCGAAGGATGGATCGAGTACGAGCAGGCGTACGGAGAAGGAAAACAATTTGCGCCCGACATTCGGCCGCACGGCGGCGACCCATTGCTGTTGTATTTCACATCGGGCACAACGGCCAAGCCGAAACTGGTCCTGCATTCACAGCACAGCTACCCGGTTGGCCACCTCTCAACCATGTATTGGATCGGCCTTCAACCGGGCGACCGCCATTGGAATATCAGTTCTCCAGGCTGGGCAAAGCATGCCTGGAGTTCTTTCTTTGCTCCGTGGAACGCAGGGGCATGCGTTCTGGCGTCGAACGATACACGCTTTAGCGTTTCCAAGACGCTGGATAGATTGGTGCGCCTCCACGTGACTACGCTTTGTGCTCCGCCTACCGCGTGGCGAATGCTCGTGACGGCGGATTTACGCAAATACACGGTGAAACTGCGAGAGGTGGTCAGCGCGGGTGAACCACTAAATCCTGAGGTCGTGCGGCAGGTAGAGGGGAGTTGGGGCCTGACAATCCGAGACGGATATGGACAGACGGAGACCACGGCCGTGATTGCGAATACACCTGGCCAGAGAATTAAGGCGGGCTCCATGGGTCGGCCTCTCCCCGGTTATCGAATTGAGACCTTCGACGTGCACGGCCATTGCGCGCGCGAAGGCGAGCTGCGTTTGCTGCGTCAGGATGCATTGGGTTTGATGACCGGGTATGAAGGTGCCGAATACGCGGGCACAGATGGGACGAATACGTCTCAACACGCAACAGGTGATGTCGTTCACATAGACGAAGACGGGTATGTTCTGTTCATCGGGCGCGTAGATGATGTTTTCAAGTCGTCCGACTTTAGGATCAGCCCATTTGAACTCGAAAATGTAGCTGTCGAGCACGCTGCAGTAATGGAGGCAGCAGTCGTTCCCAGTCCCGATCCGGTCCGCCACGCCGTTCCCAAAGCATTCATCGCGCTCGCGCCTGGTTACCCTCCGACCGCGGATACCGCGCGAGAGATCTTTGACTATCTGCGCAACAAATTGGCTCCATATCAACGAATCCGCTGCCTGGAGTTTGCTGATTTGCCAAAGACGGCCTCGGGAAAGATCCGTCGTGCCGAGCTCAGGCGCTCCGAGCAAGATCGTGCGCGCGAGACCGCGAGCCGCCCAGCGGAATTCTTCGATGGGGATTTTTAGCGTCTGAACAGGCACAGTAGCCCGTTACGCGGTTTCCCGTCAAGAGTTTCGCCGGACGGGCAAACGGAAATGTATTTTTTCGTAGCCAACCCACCCTTAGGGGAAAGGAGGCACATTTGCCCAATACTTGCGACCGTGTGCATAAGTTGATTGCGGAGCGCCGCGCCGGGAAAGTCAGTCTAAGGCAGTTTAAGACGCAAATAGCATGGTTCTCAAACGAGGAGCTTGCGTGTCTCGCTGCGACTCTGCTCGAAGCCACCCCGGCCAGGCGGAAACGGCTACAGAGCAGTCTCCTCGCATCCGTGAGCAGTAAGGGTCGTTTGCATGGCTTACAGACCGCGGGGTTGGTTTGGCTCGATTGAGGGAAAGATAACGAATGAGCTTGCTCCGCGTATTAGGCTGTCCTCGAAGAGCCGAAAGGGAATGGACTTCTAGCGCGAGACACCATCCTGCTTAAGGTTCGACTGCCTTTCCGCGGCGGCCGCCATATCGGCCGCAATCCGACTCATCCCGGGTTCAAGGTTCGACCCCAATCCGGCTTCAACTTGCGTAACATATGCCGCCCCGTTTTCACCCGATAATAAGATCGTTTGTGTGAGTTTGGTCTTGCGCCTGGACAACTCATCGAATTGCCATTCAAAGGTGAGGGTCGCATTGTCGAGTTGCATGTCGACTACGAACGACTTGCCAGGACTAACCTGAGTGATCTGCCATTCTAACGGCGCTTGTCCCGGCAACTCTGTGGTCCCGTATGAGCCTGCCTCGAAGGGACCGTGGATAACGAACTTGGCGGGAGGATCATCCCAGTTCGATATGTCGGTCCGAAATCGCCACGCGAAATCCGGACTGACGTCCGCCTCGACTGAGCATTTCAACCTCAACGCGACTTCGCTCACCGAACCGACCTCCCTCCACCGACAACTTAAATCTACAAGCTCCTTGTCCGAATAAGTCTCGGCCCTCCTGTTACAATCCCGAATGATGTTCACCGGGATCGAGCACTTTGCTATCGCCTCCCCCAATCCGAAACGATTGGCGGACTTCTACGTTGCCACACTCGAGTTCGAAATCACGTTCGAATACGCCGGCAACTATTTCGTCCAGGCGAAAGATGGCTCGCTCATCGAAATCATCCCGGCGGAAGGAGATCGGCCCGAATCGGGCATGCGGACACCGGGGCTTCGTCATATCGCAATTTCCATCGACAACTTCGATGCCGCATATAAGCATCTGGGCGAACAGGGCGTTAAGTTCGAAGGAGACCCCTACGAAGTGCAAGGAAACCGCCTCGCCTTTTTCAAAGACCCCGATGGGAATCTCCTGCACCTGATTTATCGCTCGAAGCCGCTCAAATAATTGTTCGATCGCGTTTTCAAAGCGTTCCGCTATCGCGATTTCAGGCTCATGTGGTTCGGGGCCTGCACTTCGAGCGTGGGTACCTGGATGCAGTCCACGGCCCAGAGCTGGCTGGTCTATAAGCTCTCGAACTCTCCCGTCTATCTGGGCTTGGACGCGTTCTTCGCCCAGATCCCAATTTTTCTCTTTTCCCTGCTCGGCGGGGTCTACGCGGACCGGAAGAGCCGGCGAACCCTCCTCATCATTTCCCAGTGCATCCAACTGACCTGCGCTTTTCTGCTCGCCTTTCTGGCCGCCACAAACGTCGTGAAGGTGTGGCATATCTGGTGCCTGTCGTTCATGGTCGGAACGGCGCAGTCATTTGGTGGGCCTGCGTACTCAGCGCTGGTTCCATCTCTCGTTCAAAGGGAGGACCTGCAAAACGCGATCGCCCTCAATTCCATTCAGTTCAACCTCGCACGTGTTGTCGGCCCTGCCCTCGGCGGTCTCGCTCTTATTAAGTTGGGTCCCGCCTGGTGTTTCACTCTGAACGGCGTCTCTTACCTGGCCGTCATCGCCTCGCTCCTCTCGATCCACACCAGGTTTGTGCCTCCGAAAATCCCACGCACCGTCTTCGAAAGCATGCGCGAAGGCGTCCAGTTTCTCTGGAATCGGGAAGGAATGGCCGGCTTGGTGTCCATCGGCTTCCTCGTGACCCTTCTGTCCTACCCGCTCATCACGTTTCTGCCCGTCATCGCGCGCGATGTTTTCCACGGACAGGCCGATACGTTCACCTTGTTCCTCTGCCTTTCGGGCGCGGGTTCCGTCGTCGGCGCACTGGCGGTTGCCGCTATGCATACTCAGAAAGGGCAGGTCCGGCAATCGCTTGCAGTGATGCTCCTGCTTGGCGCGTTCATCACCGCGATCGGTTTCTCAAAGGTTTTGTGGGTCACCTGCCTGCTGATCTTCTGTTCGGGCATTCTGCTCATGATCGTGTTTGCATTGAATTCCTCACTCGTTCAAATTCACACGTCCGATGCCATGCGGGGACGCGTCATGAGTGTTTACAATCTGGCGTTCCGGGGCGGCATGCCGATGGGCAGTCTTCTATCGGGTCTCGTCATGAGCCGCACGTCTGCGCCTGCCACTATGACTGCAAACGGGATCGCAATCACTGCGGTTGCAATCTCGTTTCTGCTCGCCGGTCGCAAACTCTCGAAACTCTAAAGGCCGGGGGACGTCACCCCTACAATGAAGGCAAGTATGAAGGAGGCCGTGCGTATAAAACTCCGCAATTTGTTTCTGTTTCTTTTCTGCTCCGCCACAGTTGTGTTAGGTGCCGATGCGCAAGCGGCGGGAGAACTGGAGACCGCGCGTGACCGCGGTGATCTCGCCTCGATCGATCGCATGATCTCGCAAGCCAGTGGGGGAGCGAACTCTCCTGATGGACAGTACAGACTTGCGCTCGCTTATTCGTATGGCGCGGAAGTCGCGATGGAGCAGCGGGACAAGAAGAAATCGCAAGGGTATGCCGAGAAAGGTTTAGAACCGGCCCAAAAGGCCGTCGCGGCAAACGGCGGAAACGCGGAATACCATCGCCTGCAGGGTGCCTTATGCGGGCAGGTGATCCCCGCCAATCCGTTGATGGGTGCTTTGAAATACGGTCAATGTGCCCGGGATGAAATCAGCAAGGCCATCCAGTTGAATCCAAAGCTTGCCCTTGCTTACGTTACGCGCGGGGTTGGCAACTTCTACCTGCCCTCGTCCCTGGGTGGCGGGGTTGATCTCGCGTTGAAGGACTTCGACCAGGCGATTTCGCTCGATCCTAAGCTCCCGGATGCTTATCTTTGGAAAGGAATCACGCTGCACAAGGCGAATCGCGTGGGCGAAGCACGGCAGGCGTTGGAACAGGCTTCGAAGCTCGCTCCCAATCGCGTCTGGATCAAAGAGCAACTGCAGAAACTTCCTCCGCAATAATGCGGCGCTGGCTCCCGGTAGCGTTGACGGTGGTAGCGATTACGCTGCTTGAGTTCCATCTGTTTCCGGGTCACAGCTACCTTCAGTCCAACTCTCAGATTTTCGTTGCCATGGTGGAGAGGTTGGCCGCGCCTGCGTTTCTTTCGCGCGACTTCGTGGCCACCCCGCCCCATCTGGTCTTTACCGGGTACGACGAAATCACGCTCTTCCTCCGCCGGGTTACTCAGCAGGACTTCCAAAGTATCCTGGCCTGGCAGCAGCTAGCCTGTCGTGCGTGCGCCGTCATTGGTGTATATCTTCTCGCCTCGTCGGCGGGTCTCAGAGACTTCCCCGCGCTATTCGTTGCTGCGCTCGTCAACTTGGGAGCCGCGCTTCCCGGTGCTGCGGTTTCAATCACCGAACGCGAACCGGTGCCGCATGCCATGGCGTTCAGCCTCTGCCTGCTCGCTCTCGGGCTCTTTGCAACCGGCAAACCACTATCCTCCGGCTTCGCGGGTGGCGTGGCACTGATCTATCAACCTTCGACCGCTGCGCTCTTGTGGGCGGCGGTCGCGCTCACGCTCATTCTGAACCGGCAATTGCGGCCGCTGCTTCGGCCCATGTTAACGATTCTGTTCGTTTTCTTATTGCTTCTGGCGAACCTGGCACAACTGCAGCCGGGTGTCATCGACTCAGGCGCCTTCTTCCGCCGGATCTCGCCAACCTGGCTGAACATCCTGCGGGAACGCACGCCGGAAGTCATGGTCACAATGTGGTCCGCCAAATCCATTCTCTTTTATCTGGTCGTATTCACCGGGGGCGTGTTTGCCGGCAGGCGCATCTGGCCATCTCTGAACGGGCAGGCGAAGTGGATGGGTTCCATCCTCGTGTGCGGCGGCTTGCTGACCCTGCCGGTGTCTGGACTGCTGCTCGAGGCGTACCGCTGGTCATTAATCCCGCAGTTCCAGCCGGCACGAGGGCTGCTATTCACTGTGGCCTTGTGTCTCGGCGCGGCCGCAATAGCCGCCATGCGGGCTATCTCGACCAGGAGGAGGATCGAAGCCGCTGCGTGGTGCGCGTTCGCCTTGGCCATCTGCGTCGGAACTCAGGCGAGAAGCCGCGATGCGTCCACACCGTCCATTCGAGAGTTGGCGTCCTGGGCCCGGGAGAACACCTGGGGCGGATCGATGTTTCTTTTTCCGGATTCCGGAGTCGGAATCGATCCCGGCATTTTTCGCGCCGAATCGATCCGCGCCGTATACGTCGATTGGAATGGCGGAGAGCTATCTAAATATTTCGAAGACTTCGCCCGTGAATGGGACCGCCGTTGGAACACGACCATGGCAGGACCGTTCTCTGCACGGAAGCTCGAGCAGTCCCTGGAACTGCCGGTAGACTACTACGTTCTCCGGCGCCGCAACGCCCTCGAGCGGATCCGCCCTGTGTATAGTACACGTGACTATGTCGTGTATGAGCGACACGATTTACGCAACGAAACTGTTCCCCTCAGGCTGATTCGCGCGAGCGAATTCTAGCTGCCGAGGTTAATCCCGAGTTTCTTTAACTCTTCTGAATAGTAGCGTTTATGGAGGATATCGAACTCTTCGCCGCCTTCCGGGATGTCGCGTTTCTGGGTGCGAATCTTGTCCCGCGCTGCTTTGTCGATTCTCTCTTCTAGCTGCAGGATTTCCGTCATTTCCCGGACCAGCGCCAGCCGCAATTCGTTCGGATCTTTGCGCACGCGGAAATCGCGCGATTTCCGCATTCCCGCCACAATTTTGTGGGAAATCTCGTTGACCCGATCGCGCGATAACTTCATCGGATCTCCAGTATCACGCCCGGCCGCGCGAGTGATTTTGCGCTGTGCCAGCATTTGATTCTTGATCTTCCGGAACATCTCCTGGTACGAGATGTTTTCCCGCCGCATGTACTCGCTGTAGTCATCCAACAGATCGCGAACTTCGTCGTTTAAGCGATCTTCCGCCGAAAGATCCTCGTCGATGATTCCTTCGATCACGCTCGCGGCGGTTGCTGGATTGGTGGTTTCGAACGCAATTGGACTCAAACGAGTGACGAGTTGACGTGACAAGTAACCAATGAATTCGCGGGCCAATAGCATCCGTGGCCTAGTTTAACAATCGGGGTGCTAGTTGGAGGATTCGCCGTCGCCGCGATGGTTCTCGAGAAAGTCGCGATCGATGGCCTGCCGACCTCGAAAGCCGTCCTCAACGTGATGCCAGAAACCGATGCTCTCTTCCCCGAGACGCCAGCACAGATACACTTCGCGGTCTTTATAAAGGGTCGGGAAATCGATCAGCCCGGTATCCGCATCCTTGATCTGGACACCCATCTCCGTGATCTTCTCGACTACAGATTTCAGCGTACGCGCGGCTGAGTCCTTGCGGGTACGCGATCCAAGTGCCTGCTCGCGAGATAAAGCTACGCCGCCCAGGAGAGTTATCCGTTGTTTGAGCGCGTCGAGTTCCGCTTCGCCCGAGTCGTAGTCCTGTTTCGCCTGCACGAGGCTCCGGACCAGGCGCTCAACTTCGGGTAGCAGTTCTTCGGCTTGCGGCAGGGTAAAGAAACGTGGCACTCTTGAGAACGCCCCGAGTATAGCAAGTACCGCTTATTCTAAGACTTGCGCATTGGCATCCACACGTCGACAACGGGCTCTCTTGAGAAAGCGGCGATCAAGGCTGCCGAATTAGGCGCCAACACGTTTCAGATCTTCTCGGCGAGTCCGCGTATGTGGCGGACCAGGGCGCCAGATCCTGAAAAGATTGAGCTCCTGAGACGCCAGCGTGAACAGCACGATCTGCACCCGCTCATCATTCACGACAGCTACCTGATCAACCTCGCTTCTCCTCCCTCCGTGATCCGGGAGAAATCCATCGATGGTTTCCGTGGCGAGTTGGAACGGGCGCTCCTGATCGGGGCGGACTACCTGGTTGCGCATCCCGGTAATTACAAAGGATTGACCGTTGAAGGAGGGATCGTGAACGTTGCCGAAGGCATGGCAGTCGCGTGGCGCGAAGTTGACGACCGATTGAAGAAGAACGCAAACCTCACCATTCTGCTTGAAAACACGGCCGGAGCGGGCGCACAACTCGGGGGCAATTTCGAGGAATTAGCCACCATCCGCCAACTTGTCAGTCCTTACCTCGACATCCCGGTCGGGTTCTGCCTGGATACCTGTCATTGCTACGTGAGCGGGTTGGATATCTCGACCGAAGCAGGTCTTCAAACCATGGTTCGGGACGCGGCGGCGACGCTTGGGCTCGAGAACATTCCCGTTATGCATACCAATGACGCCAAAACGGCCCTCGGCTCTCGTTGTGACCGCCATGCCAATATTGGCGCCGGATATATTGGTTTTGAAGGCTTTCGGCGCATTCTCAATCACCCTGAGTTGAGCGGGAAAGCCTTCATCCTCGAGACTCCCGTCGACGAACCGGGTGACGACCTTCGAAACGTGAAGGCATTGAAGGAGCTTGTATCTCAGAAAAAGCGTTCGACTCAAAAGAAATCGAGCCGAAATGGCACAGCCGGTGGGCGCAAAATCCCACGCTCTACGTAGCGAATCGGCCCGATAAGCCGAAGTACTACGTCCTCGAGATGCTGCCGTATCCAAGCGGCAAGCTTCACATGGGGCACGTGCGCAACTACTCA
>Ga0308176_10001070_pt1 | contig 17214 bp, 17 predicted proteins | sample PhyCR2_3_FD_203890 | JGI IMG/M metagenome (GOLD analysis project Ga0308176, IMG submission 203890) | Soil microbial communities from UC Gill Tract Community Farm, Albany, California, United States - DLSLS.C.R2 | ecosystem: Environmental > Terrestrial > Soil > Agricultural land | place: USA...
AGAGCCATGGCCAAGGACCACGGTTCGTCCGTCAAGGACGACAAGACCTACGAGGGCGTGCGCAAGAGCGGCGCCAGCAAGGAGAAGGCGGCGCGGATCGCCAACGCCAAGGCCGGTGGCGGCAACCCCGCCAAGAAGGGCGGCAGGTCCTCGAAGTACGAGGAGCAGACCAAGGACCAGCTGATGAAGAAGGCGGCCGACGTCGGGATCGACGGCCGATCGAAGATGAGCAAGGGCCAGTTGGTCGACGCGCTGCGCAACCATTGAGCGCGGCGGGGCGCTCCGTGGCCGAGGTCGTGCCGTTGCGCCTACGCCGACAGCCCGCTGATCGCGTCGCCGATCAGCTTGGCGCCGATGACGAGGCAGAGCACCGCCATGATCGTCGCGTTCTCGCGCGCCATCCACTCCTTCAACCCGTCGAGCACCTTCGCTGCGCGGTCGCCCATGAAGAAGAAGATCGCCACCGGGATCGCGGGCCCCAGCGTGGCGACGACGATGAAGACGGCCAGCGCGACGGCCTGGTCGCCGCTGCTCGCCCCCGTGGAGGCGATCGCGGTCGCAGCGCCCGCCGCGAGCAGCAGGTTCTTGGGGTTGATGGCCGACAGCGCGACGCCCATCGCCACCGAGCGCGCGGGCGTGAACGCGTCGATGGCCGCCATCCACTTCGGCAGCTGCGGCTCGGCGTCACCGTGCGGCCGGCCCCGCCACTGCCGGACCGCCAGCGCGAGCAGCGCGAGGCCGAGCAGGAGCTTGACGATGCTGATCCACGTCGCGGGGGCGCCGTCGTCGGTGGCGCCCGCGCCGCTGGAGACCACGAGGACGATCGTGCCGACGACGGCCAGCCCGACCACCCAGCCCAGCAGGAACGCCGGTCCGTTCGTCGCGCCGCGCGGCGTCGCGAGCATGAGCACGACGGCGATGATGGGCACGGGGCTGAGCGAGACGCCGACGCCGAACGACAGCACCTGCCCGATGGCCTCACCCATGACCGGCGTGCTGCTCGCCGCGGACCACGCAGCGGAAGCCCAGGTGCGACGTGGAGGTGTCGATCGCCTCGCCCTGGCGGGCGGCCGGGCGGAAGCGCAGGCAGTAGGACGGCGCGCACAGGTGTGAGCCACCCTTGATGACGTTGCGCGGGATCTCCTCCGGTGCGGCGCCCGGGCTGCAGCACGAGGTGGTCGCGCCATGCGCGCCGTAGCGGTCGCGCGTCCACTCCCACACGTTGCCGCACACGTCGAAGAGCCCGAAGCCGTTGGGCGGGAACGTCCCGACCGGCGAGGTGCCCTCGTAGCCGTCGAGCCGCAGGTTCTCCCACGGGAACCGTCCCTGCCACCAGTTGGCCATCATCCTGCCGTTCGGCGCGATCTCCTGGCCCCACGCGAAACGCGCACCGTCCAGGCCGCCGCGGGCGGCGTACTCCCATTCGGCCTCCGTCGGCAGCGCCTTGCCGGCCCAGGCCGCATAAGCCTGCGCGTCGCCGTGGGCGATGTGCGTGACGGGATGGCGGTGACGGCCGCGCACGGTGGACCCGGGGCCCTCCGGCGCATGCCAGCAGGCGCCCGGCACGTACTCCCACCACACGCGGACGTCCTGCAGGCTCACGGGGCCGGCCGTCGGCCGGAAGACGAGCGAGCCGGGAACCAGCAGCGCCGGATCGGCGTCGGGATAGCGCACGGGGTCGAGCTCCCGCTCGGCCTCGGTGACGTAGCCGGTCTCGGTCACGAAGCGCCGGAACTCGGCGACGGTCACCGGGTGGCGGTCGATCGCGAACGCGCCGACGGTGACCTCGTGCACCGGCGCCTCTTCGGCGTAGAACTCGCCGCTGCCCATGGCGAAGGTGCCGCCGGGCAGCGGCACCATGGCCTTGAGCGCGCGCGTGGGGACGCTCTGCATCAGGACGATCCTGTCGCCCGGCGGCTCACGCGGAATCACCTGGATCGGATGAGGGCCCCGGCGGCCTCAGCGTGCGGGCTCCCAGCGCGCGACGAGCTGGTAGATGATCACGATGTCGAGCACGATCACGAGGATCGCCCACAGCGGGAAGGCGGAGATGATCCCGAACTGCACGATCGCATGCAGCATGCAGATGCCGACGGCGAGCCAGCGCGCGGCGCGGTTGCCGGTGAACAGCCCGACGGCCACGGTGGCCATCACGATGCCGATGACGATCTGGGCCCAGCCCCAGGCGGTGAAGTCCCAGACGACCACGCCCCGCCCGCCGACGGTGACGACGTCGTCGTTGAGCACGGCGGTCAGCCCGTAGAGCGCGCCGAAGACGCCGTTGAGGAACATCACGATCCCGGCGAAGGCGATCCAGCCGTTCTCGCCCGCGCCGGCGCCGATGACGTCGCGAGAGGTCGTCCGAGTGGGCTTGCCGGAAGGCGTGGTGGACATCGATCGGGTCCCTTCGTCAGATGGTCGGAGCGTCGAAGCTTCTCGGCCGGGGCGCGAGGGCGCCTCATCCGGACGGGGTGAACCGTGCGCCGGTGCCACGTCTGCGGCGGTGTGCCCGCCCACGGAAGACCGGCACGCACCATTGAGCGCCAGCCGGCGGCCTGGGAGGCTCGCGGGCGTGAGCGGCATCGGCCACCAGATGGACACCTTTCGCGCGCTGCGGTCGCAGATCGAAGGCTCGATCCTGCCGCTGGCCGACTCGGTCGACGGACGGCGCTTCTCCTTCCAGTCGGCGGTCGACGGGCTCGGCCTGCGGCTCGGCGGCTACGCGATGCTGGAGGGCGACGGCGGCGCATCGCTCGCCCAGGTGCGCTCTCTCGCGCTGGCCGAGGTCGATGTCGGAGAGCTGGCGCTGGCGTCCGACGATGCCGGCGGCCTGGATGTCCGGACCCGCATGCCGGTCCGGATCGCCCGCGGCGAGGGCGTCCTGCTCGACCGCGACGTGGCGCCCTTCCACGACCGGCTGGCCCGGCCGGCGACATCCACGGAGGTCCGCGCGCGGCTGGCGGCCACCGCGCCCGGCCGGGCGCAGCTCGACGTGGGCGCCCTGTCCCTGGTCGAGGACGTGCCGTTCGGCCTGGATGCCGGCGGCTTCGACCGCCACACGTTCCTGTGTGGCCAGTCCGGGTCGGGCAAGAGCTATGCGCTGGGCCTCGTGCTCGAGCAGCTGTTGCTGGAGACCGACCTGCGGATCGTCATCCTCGACCCCAACTCGGACTTCGTCCGCCTCGGCGACGTCCGTCCCGGCGCCGACGCCGGCCAGGCCGCGCGGTGGGCCGCCCTCGCCGGCGGGATCGGGGTCCGGTCGGCCACGGCCGCCGGTGACGCCCGGCTGCGCCTGCGCTTCGCCGAGCTGGGGGCGAAGACCCAGGGCGCGCTGTTGCAGCTCGACCCCGTCGCCGACCGCGAGGAGTACGCCGAGCTGGCGGCGCTCCTGGCCCGCCACCGGCCCGAGAGCGTCGCCGAGCTGGCGACCGCCGACCGTGCCGAGGCCCGCGCGCTGGATCGCCGGGTCCGGAACCTGGGGGTCGAGGACCTCGGCGTGTGGGCGCGCGATGACGCCGGCTCGGTGCTCGACGAGCTCGACGATCCCGCCGTGCGCTGCCTCGTGGTCGACCTCGGCTCCCTGCCCACGCGCGAGGAGCAGGCGCTCGTCGCCGAGTCGGTGCTGCGCGGGCTCTGGGATCGCCGGCTCGACCGCCGCCCGGTGCTCGTCGTCGTCGACGAGGCCCACAACGTCTGCCCGGCCACGCCGGACGATGCGCTGACCGCGCTCGCGACCGAGCACGCGGTCCGGATCGCCGGCGAGGGGCGCAAGTTCGGGATCTATCTGCTGGTCGGCACCCAGCGTCCCCAGAAGGTGCACGAGAACGTCGTCTCGCAGTGCGACAACTTGATCCTCATGCGGCTCAACTCGGCCGCCGACAGCCACGTGATCGCCGATCGCCTCGGGTTCGCCCCGCCGGCGCTGATCGGGCTGGCCACCGACTTCGGCCTGGGGCAGGCGCTCGTCGCCGGCAAGATCGCGTCGCACCCTGCCGTGATGCGCTTCGGCGGCCGTGTCGCGTGCGAGGGCGGCGGCGACGTCGATGCCGCCTGGACGCGGCCGGCGGCCGCGCGCTAGTACGCGACGACCTCCGGCCCCTTGGCCAGCTGGTAGATGATGATGATGCTCAGCGCGAAGACGCTGATGGACCAGAACGGGTAGGCGTCGATCGACAGCAGCGACGCGATGGCGCTGACGCTCGCGGCCAGCATCCCCATCCAGCGGCCGAACCCGCCGCCGACCACGAGCGATCCAGCCGCGGTCACCTCGAGCGCGCCGATGATCCAGGTGATCCAGCCCCAGGTGTGCAGGCTGCTGATGACGTACTTGGCGTCATTCACGAAGAACTTGGAGTCGCTGACCGCGGCGATGCCCCAGATCACGTTCAGCACGCCGGAGATGCCGAGCATCACGGCGGCGAAGATCCACCACCCGGTCACGCGATCGCGGTGGTCGGCCACGGCCCCGCTCGCCATCAGGCCAGCGCCTTGGCCTTGAGCGACTCGTACTCCGCCGCCGTGATGGTGCCGCTGTCCAGCAGCTCCTTGGCCCGCTGGATCTCGGACGCGGGCGTGGCGTCCTGGGCCGCGACGGTCTTGACGTAGTCGTCGAACTGCGACCTGGCGACCTGGGCGTCCTCGGTGCGCCGCGCGTTCATGCCCTCACCCTGGGCGATGAGGTAGGTCAGGACGCCGATGAAGGGCAGGATGATGAGGAAGACCGTCCAGGCCGCCTTGGCCCATCCGGAGATGTCCCGGCGCCGGAAGACATCGGTCAGGATGACGACGATCATCCAGATCCAGATGACCCACGCGAAGAACAGGATCATCGTCCAGAAGATGTTCAGGAAGGGGTAGTCCGCTGCGACGATCATGTCGCGCTCCAGTCGTTGGATGACGATGGGAACTTCGCGCCGCCGGTGAGGATCGGCAACCGGGCGCACACCACACTTGGTTCGGGGGCGGGGTGGTGCGCGCACCACAACATCCCTGCTGATCCAGGGATTTCCACCGCGTCGAGGCCTGCTGGCGTAGCCTCGCGGGCGAGGGCTTGCTCCACGGCCACCGCGGAGACCGCGTCGACGGAAGGATCGCATGGCGCAGGCGCTTCCCCTACAACTTCCGCTGACCCCGACGGCCGGTGCGTTGACACCCGGTCGCGCGGTGGGCGTGGCAGTCGCGGGAGTGAGTGCGGCCGCGGTCACCTGGCTGATCACGTCGAACGGCAACGATCCGAGCACGGCCGCGGCCGCCGTCAGGGCTGGGTTGGTGCTGCTGCCCACCGCAGTCGGACTGGCGATCTGGACGCGGCCAGCGAGCCGGCGCTTCGGCCGGCTGCTCGTGGCCGCCGGGCTCTTGACCTTCCTCGCGGCCCTGGGCGGAGCGAGCGACGAGGTCGTCTACAGCGTCGGACGGGTCGCGAACTGGCTGGCCGAGATCCTGCTGGTGTATCTCGTGCTGGCGTTCCCTTCCGGCTGGCTGCACGCCCGCGCCGATCGCGTGCTCGTCGCCGGCATCGCGCTGGTCGTGCTCGTCCTGTTCGTCCCGTCGGCGCTCGTGACGGACGCCTTTCCCGTGCCGGCGACCTGGACGACGTGCATCGAAGGCTGTCCCGGCAACGCCTTCCAGGTGGCGGCCGAGCCAGCGTGGGTCGGCGACGTCCTCCTGCCACTCCGAGAGGTCCTGGCGTCGGTGATCCTGCTCGGGGTGACGTTGCGGTTGCTGGCGCGGATCGCCACGGCGACGACGGCCATGCGGCGCACCCTCACACCGGTGCTCGCACTGGCCGTCGTGCACGCGGTGGCGCTGCCCCTCGCGTTCAGCCTACGCCACGACGACGCGGCCTCGAACACCCTCCTCACGGTCACGTGGGTGCTGGCGGCCGGGGTGCCGGTCATGGCCCTGGGATTCCTGGTCGGCGCCGCGCGGTGGCGCATCGCGGTGGGCGCCGGGCTGTATCGCCTCGCTCCCAAGCTCCAGGCGGTGACCGACCCGCAGACCCTGCGCCAGGCCCTCGCCGAGGCGCTCGACGATCCCACGATCGACCTGGCCTACCGCACCGCCGACGGCTGCTGGGTCGACACGGACGGCGCCACGATGGCGCTGCCCGGTGCTGAATCGCCACGTGCGTTCACCGTGATCGAAGACGGCGATGCGGTGGTGGCCGCCATCGTCCACGAGGCCGCGCTCGAGGACCATCGCGAGTTCGTGCGCGCCGTCGGCGGGCTCGCCCTGGTCGTGCTGACCAACCAGCGGCTGGCAGCGCAGGTCGAGAACTCCCTCGAGGAGGTCCGCCGGTCGCGCGAGCGGATCCTGGCCGTGGCCGACGAGGAGCGGCGCCGCATCGAGCGGAATCTGCACGACGGCGCTCAGCAACGCCTCGTGGCGCTGCGCATCAAGCTCGAGCTCGCCAGTGAGCGGTCGGTCGAGGAGCATCTGCCCGACGCCGAGCAGCTGCACCAGCTCAGCGAGGACGTGGGCGACGCGCTGGAGGAGGTGCGGTCGCTGGCCGCCGGCGTCTATCCGGCGCTGCTGGTCGACCGCGGTCTGGAGGAGGCCCTGCAGTCCATCGCGCGCCGGTCATCGCTGCCGACCACCGTCGCCGCGCAGGGCGTGGGCCGCTTTGCGCAGCCGGTCGAGGCGGCGGTGTACTTCTGCTGCCTGGAGGCGCTGCAGAACGCCGCCAAGCACGCCGGCGCGCGGTCGGCTTCGATCGTCGTCTTCCACGGCGATGGGCTGCGCTTCGAGGTGCGCGACGACGGCCGCGGCTTCGACGTCGACGCGCGCACCTACGGCCACGGCCTGACCAACATCCACGACCGGCTCGTCGCGGTCGGCGGGACGCTGCTCGTCGAGTCCTTCCCAGGGCGCGGCACGCGGATAGCGGGGACCATCCCCGCGCCGGCGGCCGGCGCCTGACCGACCGCGCGTGCGCGTCACGCGGGATGCGGCCCGTGCACGGCCCACAGCTCCCGCAGGACGGAGGGGCGGAAGTCCTGCTTGCGGATGACGGCGGCGGCGCCGCAGGTCCGGGCATTGGACGGCACGCCGATGATGTCCTCGATCGAGATCAGGACCACCACCGTCCCCGGATGACTCGCCGTGATCAGGCGGGCGGTCTCGATCCCGTCCATGCCCGGCATGCGGACGTCGAGCAGCACCAGCTGCGGATGCAGCTCGGCCACCGCCGCCACCGCCTCCGGGCCCGAGGACGCCTCGGCGAGGGCGCGGAAGCCGGGAAGCGCGCCGACCACCTCGCGCGCGGCGCTGCGGAAGAAGGGCTGGTCGTCGACGATCAGCACCCCGACGTCGGTCCTCTCCTCGGCCGGTTGGCGTGGGTCATCGCGTGGCATGGGCCCCTCCCCGATGTCGTCGGTCGTCGACATGGGCAGGCCTACGCGACCGCCGTCGCGGGGTGCGCGCTCGGCTCGGAGGGCGCGGTCTCCTCGGAGCGCGCGGTCGCGGCGCCCGGCAGCCCCCGGGTCACCCACAGCGACAGCAGCGCCGTGAGGGCGACGGCGCCGAGCGACAGCCGCAGCGCGACGAGCTGCGCGTCGCCGTAGTCGGCGGCGACCGCCCGCGCCTGGTCTTGGGTGAGCCCGCCGTCGACCGCCGCCTGCTCGACCGTACCGACGGGGACGATGTCGATGCCCTTCTCGACGTGAGCCGCGATGGTCTGCTGCGCGGCGGCCGGGATGCTGGGGTTGTCGATGATGCGCTCGCTGAAGCCGGTCGCCAGAGATCCCAGCAGCACCGCCCCGACGATGGCGGTGCCGAGCGAGGACCCGAGGTTCTGGGCCGTGCCCTGAAGCCCCCCCGCCTCGCTGGTCTGGGTCGGCGCGACGGCCGACATGATGATGTTGCCCAGCTGCGAGGCGAGCAGCCCTGCGCCCGCCCCGATGAGCGTCAGGGCGAGTTTGAAGCCGCTGTCGTTGAGCTTGACGTCCAGCGTGCCGAGCATCACCAGCGCGCCGATGCTCACCGCGACCAGCCCGGCCTGGGCGACGATGCGCGGCGAGCGCCTGCCCGCGATCCGCGGACCGAGCAGCGCGAAGACGAGCATGGCGACCGACAGGGGGAGCAGGCGCTTGCCCGTCTCGAACGCATCGAGGCCCAGGACGACCTGCAGGTACACCGGGATGACGAAGAACGTGCCCATCAGGACGAGCTGCTGGCCCACCAGCGTCGAGAGCCCGGCCCGCAGTTGCGCGATGCCGAGCAGCGCGGTGTCGAGCAGCTGGTCCTGCCCCAGGCGTGCGCGCCGCTGCTCCCAGGCGACGAATCCACGGAGCAGCGCGAGTCCGGCCAGCACCATGAACGGCACGACGGAGAAGCCCAGGGGGGTGATCTCGGTCCCGCCGACCGTCGGTGGCGTGCGGGGCTGGACGAAGCCCCAGACGCTGCTGCGCAGGATCGCGAACACGACCAGGCCCAGGCCGGCCGAGGACAGCGCCACGCCGACGAGGTCGAGGTGTGGACGGCGCGCTGCGCTGGGCGCCCGGGCGATCTGGCCGCGGACGAGCAGGATGAGGACGACCACCACGGTCTCGGCGGCGAAGACGTAGCGCCAGCTGAGCTCGGTCGTCACCCAGCCGCCGATCAAGGGCCCCGCCGCGACGGCGACGGCGGCGATCCCGCCGAGGAGCGCATAGGCCAGCGCCCGGTCGCGGCCCTCGTACGTGGCGGCGGTGAGCGCGGCGATGGCCGGCACGACGAGCACCGCGCCGAGGCCCTCGATCCCGGACCAGCCGACCAGCAGGACGCCCAGGCTCGGGCTCAGCGCCGTCGTCAGCGATCCGACGCCGTAGATCGCCAGCCCGATGGCGAACGCCCGGTTGCGGCCAAGGATGTCGCCGAGCTTGGCGCCCAGGAGCATGAAGGCCGCCATGACGAGGGTGTAGAGCGTGATGGCGGTCTGCACGCCCTGGATCGTGGTGTCGAGGTCGTCGACGATCTGCGAGATCGCGACGTTCATGACGCTCGAGTCGAGCACCATGACGAACTGGGCCATCGCCAGGATGATCATGGGCAGCCACTTGCGCATGAGCGGGCGAGCCCCTCGGCCGGCCTAGTGGGCGCCGGCGTCGCGCAGCGGGGATGAGGCGGTGATCACCGAACCACCCTAGGTTCGAGGAGCACCGCGCAGCATCATCCGCTTGGGGTGACGCCCGCTGCATGGCGGTGCCGGAGCACGCGCAGCCGGCGCAGGCGCGGGGACTTGCGTGTGCGTCCCGTGCGCAGCGTCGCGACGGCGCACCCGAGGAAGCACAGGGCGCCGAGCACGGTCGTGACGTTGGCGGCGGCCAGGTCGACCGGTGAGCCACGCGCTGGGACCACATAGCCGGCGATGGCCGCGATGCCGAAGAACACGCAGCCCAGCAGGTTGACCGCCGGCTCCCACCACCCGGCCCCGTCGCGCGCCGGAAGCCAGCCGTGCCGCGCCGAGACGCGGTAGGCGATCAGGCCTGACGCCAGGAAGCAGATCGAGCCGAACGCGTCCGGCCGCCACACGACGCGGTCGTAGTCCGCGTTGGAGAGCGACGTGTGCACGGCCTGGTAGGTCGTGACGTTGAAGAACAGCGTGCCCGCGAGCTGGATCGCGGCCGACCGCCAGGCCGGCGGACCGTGGGGCGAGGACCGGCGCTCGGGCCACGCGATCGCCGCCTGCAGCGTCCCGCCCCCGGTGAAGAAGATCGAGCCGACGAAGAACGTGATGGCGTCGGCCTGGGCGCCGACCAGCTCGGCGTAGCCCGGGAAGGGGCCGACGACGAAGCACGCGGCTCCGAGCGCGAAGAGCGCCGCCATCCACCGTTCGCGGCTCACGCCGCGGCTACGGCGCCGGCGGCGCGCCGGCCGCGCCGTTGCCCCGATGCGTGCCGTTGCCCTCCTGCAGGTAGAGGCGGTGGCGGACGACGGCGATCCCGGTCCCCACGGCCGCCGCGGCGACGAGCCCGGAGGAGACGGCGGTGCCTCGCATCACCCGCGGCATCGTGCTGCGGGCGCGGCGGTGCGCGTACCACGCGCCCGACTGCAGCGCCGTGAAGAGGAGGAGCCGGTCGAGCTGCCGGTTGGCGACGTGGTGGGCCGTGCGGACCGTGCGGTCAGCGGTGGTGAGCATCCTGGTTCTCCTTTGGTGACGGTACGACCGTAAGAGCTCCGGGGGCGCCGCGCATCGCCCGAACGGGATGACATCTGGCGCTGTGGACGTCATCTCAACCGGATGATGTTTGGGTCACGCGCGCGCGAGAGACTCGCGCCGTGGATCCGGAGATCGCCCGCAGCATCGCCTACTACAGCCACCACGACCGGCGTGACCGGCTCGGGGAGCTGCAGATCGAGCACGTCAGCAGAGTGGTCGCCGCGGTGCCGCCGACCGCCCGGACGACGGCCTGGCTGCATGACGTCCTGGAGCACAGCGACACACCGTCCGCCGCCCTGCGGGAGGGCGGGATGACCGAGCTCGAGGAGGAGGCGCTGGACCTCCTCACCCGCCGCGAGGACGAAGCCTTCGAGCTGCACATGCTGCGCATCGCCCATGCGCCCGGGCCGGCGGGCGACGTCGCGCGCGCGATCAAGATCGCCGACCTCGACGACCACCTCGCGCGGTCGGCGCAGAACCCGCTCCGCTGGGAGCTGCCGCCCTACGCGTGGGCGCGCCGCCATCTCGCCGCATCGATGGAAGGCGCATGGACGCGGTCGTAGCCCGGGACGTCGCCCGGCGGCTGCACGGCGACCAGCGCACGCGCTTCGGCGAGCTGGTCGTCGAGCACCTCGCGCGGGTCGGTGCCGCGGTGCCGGAGCCGGCGCGGGCCGTGGCGTGGCTGCACGACGCGCTCGAAGGCTCCGGCGTGACGAGCTACGAGCTCCAGGTCTACGGCCTCACGAGCACCGAGCTCGAAGCGCTGGGGCTGCTCACGCACGTGCCGGCCGAGTCGTACGAGATGTACGTGTTGCGCATCGCCCGCGCCCGCGGCGAGGCGGGCCGGCTCGCGCGGGCCGTCAAGCTCGCCGACCTCGAAGACCACCTGGCCCACCACAGCATCCCGCCGGATGCTCCGCCGTACGCCTGGGCGCGCCGCCGTGTCGCCGTGGCACGGGCGCGTGACGCCGGCGTCGACCACGTGGCCGCGACCGCCCGCGGCTGATGACGGCGCGGCTGCGCCGGTACGTACCGATCCTCGGATGGCTGCCCTCCTACGACCGCGGCCTCCTGACCGGCGACGCGGTCGCGGGGCTCTCGGTCTGGGCGCTGCTCGTCCCGCAGAGCCTCGCGTACGCGTCGCTGGCCGGCGTGCCGGCGCAGTACGGGCTCTACACCGCCTTCGTGGCGCTCGTCGCCTATGCGATCTTCGGCACGTCGCGGCACCTCGCGCAGGGTCCGAGCGCGGCCGTGTGCGCGGTGTCGGCCGCGGCCATCACACCGATCATCGGGACCGCCGCGCTGGGCACCGACAAGGCGATCGGCTGGACCGCCGCGCTGGCGATCGCCACGGGGCTCGTCTACCTGGCGCTCGGCGTGCTGCGGATGGGCTGGGTGTCGACGTTCCTGTCCAAGGCCGTCATGGCCGGGTTCGTGCTCGGCTTCTCGATCGGGATCATCATCGACCAGTCCCAGAAGCTGCTCGGCGTCGAGACGGCCGACGGCTCGTACGCCCAGGAGCTCTGGAGGACCATCAAGGAGGTGCCGAACACGAACACGACCACGCTGGCCGTGGGGGTGTGCTCGCTGGGGGTGCTGCTGGCCATGCGCCGGTGGCTGCCGCGCTGGCCGCGGATGCTGATGGTGGTCATCGCCGCCATCGCGGCGTCCGAGCTGCTGGACCTGGCGTCGCACGGCGTCGCCGTGACCGGTCCCGTGCCGACCGGGCTGCCGGCGGTCGGGCTCCCCGGCGTGGGCTGGAGCGAGACGTCGGCGCTGCTGGTGGGAGCCCTCTCCATCGTGTTCGTGGGCTACTCCGAGTCGCTGGCCTCGGCGCGCGCGATGGCCAGCCGCCATCACTACGAGATCGACACCGACCAGGAGCTCGTCGCCCAGGGCTTCGCGTGCGGCGCGGCCGGGTTCGTGGGCGGGTTCGCCACCGACGGGAGCCTGTCGAAGACCACGGTGGCGGAGGCCGCTGGACAGCAGAGCCAGATGGCGTCGCTGATCAACGCCGCGCTGGTGTTGTTGACGATGCTGTTGCTCGCCGGGCTGTTCGAGCAGCTGCCTTCCGCGACGCTCGGGGCCGTGGTGATCGACGCGATGGTCGGCCTGATCACGTTCGCCGACCTGCGGCGCTACTACCGCGTCAGCCGCGCCGACTGGCTGTTCTTCATGGGCGCCGGCCTGGGCATCCTGTTCATCGGGATCACCCAGGGCATCCTCATCGGCGTCGTGCTCTCGCTGCTGCTGCTGATCGCCCGGTCCTCGCGCACCTCGGTCCGGGAGCTCGGGCGCGATCCACAGACCGGCCGGTACCACGTCATCGCACGCCACGAGGGCCTGGAGCTGACGCCCGGCGTGCGCATCGCGCGGATCGACGGCCCGCTGTTCTTCGCCGATGCCGACGCGTTCCGGACCCGCATCCACGAGATCACCGCCGACGACGGCGGGCCGGTCCGCATCGTCGTCGACGCCGAAGCGGTCCTGCTCACCGACACCGACGGCGCCGACATGCTCGAGCAGGTCGCCGCGGAGCTCGCCGTCGAGGGGTCGACGCTGCAGCTCGCGTCGGTGCACCCGCCGGTCCTCGCCCTCTGGCAGCGCGCCGGGCTCCTGGACGCGCTGGGCGACGGCGCCGTGTTCGCGACCGTCGAGGACGCCGTCGAAGCGGGCGAGCCCGAGCCGCGGGTCAGAGCCCCGTCGTCGCGCTGAGACGGCCGCTGTCGATTGCCGCCTGCATGGCGGCGTAGTCGCGCTCGTTCTGGTCGGCATAGGCCTCCCCGAACGTCGCGAGGGCCCGGTCGAACGACGAGCCGGAGCCCAGGTAGCTGGCGATCGCCACCGGGTCGCCCGAGCGGGCATGGGCCTTGGCGAGCGTCCACCCGCACAGCTCCGCGTAGGACGTCATCGTCCGCGGGCTCATCGTCTCGACGATGGCCGAGCCCTTCTGGTCCCAGAGCTGGCGGACGTAGAAGTCGCGGCTCACGCCGTCGATGCCCTCGACGCGGACCCAGCCGAGCATCAGGTCGCTGGCCGCCTGCATCAGGCGCTGGCCCTCCACCACGCGCTTGCCGTGGTTGGAGAACGCGCTCTTGCCCAGGAACGGCTCGAGGACGGAGGCTTCGGCCTCCTTGGCCTGCAGGAACAGCGGGTCGTTGACGTCGCGTCCCTGCATCAGCACGATCCACGCCCGGGTGCCGACGCTGCCGACGCCCACGACCTTGCGCGCGGCATGCGCGTAGTGGAACCGCTCGAGCAGATGGCGGCGGTCCGTCGGAAGCGAGCGGCGGTAGGAGCGGATGATGGTGCGGATCGACTCCTCGATGCCCGCTTGCTGGCCTTCCCCGGCGACCTCTTCAACGGTGACGATCAGGGGCGGGTCGTTGATGATCCGCACCCGGCCGTCGACGATCTCCGTGAGCTTGTCGAAGGCCTTCAGGCTGTTCTTGCTGCGGGTCTTGGCGAGGTTGCGATCGAGGCGCTTGACGTCCTTCGCGCTGGCCTGTGCGCCGAACCGCGCGGCGATGTCCTCCACGTCGATGCGGGCGTACCACAGGTCGAGCTCGCGCATGGCGGCGAACTCGAGCATCGACTCCCGGTAGGCCCGGCCGGCGGTCTTGTTGATCTCGCGCCGCTGGCGCGCGTCGAAGGCACGATCGCGCCCGGCGACGGCGAAGCTCGCCACCAGCCGCTTGACGTCCCACTCGAACGGCCCGGGCAACGTCTCGTCGAAGTCGTTGACGCTGAAGACCAGCCGGCGGTCGGGCGCTGCGTAGGCCCCGAAGTTGGACAGGTGCGCGTCCCCGCACAGCTGGACCTCCAGGCCGGTCCTGGGCGACGCGTCGAGGTCGGCGGCCATCAGGTCGGCGGAGCCGCGAAAGAACGTGAACGGCGAGACGAGCATCCGCCCGTGGCGGATCGGGACGAGCTCCTGCACGCGTGTCCGCGCCTGCTCCTCCATCCGCTCGACCGGGTCGCGCCGATCGCGCGCCGGCTCCCACTCGCCGAGGCTCGAGCGCGGAACGGCGGCTCGTACAGCGCGGCCCCGCTCGGCCCGTTCGGTGGCGGTCGGGTGGGGCTTGGCCCGGCCGTTGGGCTGCACGGCGGCCCGGAGCGCTTGCTCGGCGATGGTGGACACGTGCCCATCGAACCGGAGCGCGGCGCCGCCGACATCATCCCTTCGGGGTGACAGCGGCGGTCCCTCATGCCGAATGGGTGATGGAGCCGTCGGGGGCATGCGCTGTCATGACGCCGCATGCCGGTGCAACTCATGCTGTTGGCACTGGACGCCGCGCTCTACCCGACGCTCCTGGCCGCGGTCGCCATCCTGCTCTCCCAGCCCCGGCGCCGGTCGCTCCTGACCGCCTATCTGGCCGGCGGGCTGACGATGAGCATCGGCATCGGGCTGGGCATCGTCGCGCTCCTGAGCGGGTCGGGCGCCCTGCATGACGACCGCTCGGGCGTCAGCTGGATCATCGACGTGAGCGTCGGTGCCCTGGCGCTGCTGCTGGCGGTCGCGCTGGCGACCCACGCCGACACGCGCTGGGAGGCGCGGCATCGTTCTGCGCGCGCACAGCCCGCCGCGCCCGGCGCCGAGCCGCTGTCCCAGCGGCTGCTGGCCCGCGGCTCGGTCCCGGTCGTGTTCGTCGCGGCGCTGGTCATCAACCTGCCCGGTGTGGCCTACCTGATCGGCCTCAAGGACATCGCCACGGGCGGCCATGGCACGGGCGGCGTCATCGCGCTCGTCGTCGCGTTCAACGTCGTGATGTTCACGTTGGCCGAGGTCCCGCTCGCCGGGCTGGTCGTCGCGCCTGAGCGCACGGTCGCGCTCGTCGATCAGGCGGACGGCTGGTTCGCGGCCAACGGCCGCCGGATCGCCGTCGTGCTGAGCGCGGCGCTCGGCGTCTTCCTGGTCGTCCGCGGCGTCGCGAAGGCGTGAGCCGTCAGAACACAGTGGTCCAGTCGTCCTTGACGCTGACCACCGTCCAGCGCTCCGCCGCCGCGCGCTCGAGCGCCTGCTCGGCGCCCGCGGTGTAGGCGAACTCGCGCTCGGCGTCGTCGTGGCGCACGAGCAGCCGCAGGAACGGCTTGTCGGCGTGCTGGGTGAAGTCGAGCATCGGCACGTCGCCGTTGGAGTTGCCGCCGGCCAGCAGCGGCCGGCGCCCGGTGCGGCTCCAGATCCGGATCGGCTTCTCGGGGCCGTCGTCGAGGTACTCGGGCCGTGGCGTGTGGCTGATCGTCCCGCCGTGCTCGTCGGGCTCGTAGGCCAGGGCCGCCGCGCTGCCGATCACGCGCTCGCGCGGGACGCCGTAGACCTCGTCGGTGATCGGGCGCATGAAGTCGCGCCCGCCGCCCGAGACGATGTAGTTGGCGAACCCGTTGGCCTCGAGGTAGCCCAGCAGCTCCACCATCGGCCGGTAGGCGCACTCCAGGTAACCGCGGCCGAGCGTCGGGTGCTGCGTGCTGCGCAGGAACGTGTCCGAGCGGCGCTCGAAGTCCTCCACGCTCATGCCCGCGTAGGCCGCGAGGATGCCGCCGAGCAACACCTTGGCCTTGGTGTCGTCGCCGGCGTAGTGCTCGGTCATCACCGCGCTCAGCCACGCGACGTCCTGCTCGTGCGCGGCCTTCCACGGCTGGCGCTCCTGCAGCGCCGGGTCGCCGACGGCCATCTGCGCCAGCCGGCGCAGGATGAAGTCGGCCTGGATCGGCAGCGGCTGCTCGCACCACAGCGTGCCGTCGTTGTCGAACACGGCGACGCGCTCGGCCACCGGCACCTCATCGCAGGCGCGTGCGACGAAGTCGATGATCGCCGTGCGCGCCGGCCCGTCCGACCAGGAGCCCAGGGCCCGGACGCCGTCCGTGGCCGGGGCCCTGAGATCCTGGCGGGTGGTGGTCATCAGCCGCTGCTACTCGCGCGACATCATCGCGACGGCCTCGCGCTCGAGGTCGACGTACGGCTCGCCGCTGACGTCGATCACGACACGGTCGAGTGTGCCGCCGGTCAACGCCCAGGGCGCCGAGCCGGGGTAGTCGCCCGTGACGGGGTCGCTGCTGTCGCGCCCCGCGCACAGGCCTTCGCCGCCGAGCGCGAACTTACCCGGCTGCGTCATGATCCGGCCCTCGCCGACCTTGACGTCGCCGTGGAACAGCGACAGCGTGCCGACGGCCACGCCGGGCGGGTCCTCGCCCTCCTTCTCGAAGGCGGCCGACAGGATCAGCCCCTCGCCGGTGGGCACGTCGGTGTCGGCGACGATGCGCTGCTCGACGCTGCCGACGAAGCTGTAGACGTAGTGCAGCCGGTTGTCCTTGACGTACAGCGCGTGGCCGCCGAACCGCGAGCCGTGAGCGAACAGCACGCCCTCGGCCCCGGGGGCCGGCAGGTCGACCACCGCGCCGATCGCGTAGGACCGGTTGCGGATGTTGACCGCCTGGGACTCGGGGACCTCCGCGAGGCCCGGGTAGTAGATGTAGCGGCTGCGCGGCGGCGAGAGCACGGGCCGCGGGGTGGTGAGGAGCTCCAGCCCCGATCGGTCGTCGAGCGGGAACGCCCCGTTGGCGCCGGCCTCGGCGTACCAGAGGTTGATCAGCGCCATCAGGCGCTCGGGCTCCTCCATGGAGAGGTCGCGCAGCTCGGAGCGGTCGACGTCGACGTGGTAGAGCTCCCACTCGTCGTTCTCGAAGTTGCCCCAGCCGCTGAGCGTCGGGTGCGTGGTGACCGCCTTCCAGCCGTCGTGCCAGATGCTGCGCGAGCCGAGCATCGAGTAGAACTGCGTCGACCGCGCGCTGGGCAGCGGGGCGCTGTCGAAGCTGTAGCGCATGCTCACGCCGTCGAAGTGGCTCTGGACGTGCCCGGCGATCGTCTCGGGCGGCTCGACGCCGAGCGCGTCGAGGATCGTCGGGACGACGTCCACGGCGTGGTGGTACTGCTCGCGCAGCTCGCCCTTGGCCTTGATGCCGGCAGGCCAGGAGATGATGCAGGGGTCGGCGCTGCCGCCGTTGAACTCGTAGCGCTTCCACATCTTGAACGGCGTGTTGAAGGCCATCGCCCAGCCGTTGGGATAGTGGTTGTAGGT
>Ga0308176_10001071_pt1 | contig 17177 bp, 9 predicted proteins | sample PhyCR2_3_FD_203890 | JGI IMG/M metagenome (GOLD analysis project Ga0308176, IMG submission 203890) | Soil microbial communities from UC Gill Tract Community Farm, Albany, California, United States - DLSLS.C.R2 | ecosystem: Environmental > Terrestrial > Soil > Agricultural land | place: USA...
TGATAACGGTTCTCAACGGTGAACGTTCCGTCAAAATCATCCGTGATTTCTTTTCCCTCGAAATGCACCGGGCTCCAGATTTCTTTGATGGCAAAATAGCTTCCCTCCTTCTCGTGAAATGGGCCGACGATGCCATCAGCGCCGTGAAATTTATCCGTGTCAATCGAATCTTTTAAATCATGGCGAACGACACCTTCATCAGCCAGGTCCCAAAGAAAACCACCGGCGCTTAACGGGTTGCGCCACATCTTTTCCCAATAATCTTCCAGGCCTGCGCCATGACCGCCGTCGAACCAGCCGTGCAAAAATTCGGTGGGCATCACAATGTCGTGACCGGCTTCATAATTGCCGATACCGTAGTTGTATTCGCGGTAATGCTGTGTATCAAAACCGTTGAAGTTTTGCCAGGGATGAATGACCGTTCGTTTTTGAATGTCGTTATCGGCAAACAAATGATCCAGTTCAAAATTGTGTCCGCCTTCGTTGCCGTTGTCCCAAAGAACAATGCAAGGATGGTTTACATCGTGATCAATCATTTCTTTCACCAGTTTTGAACCCGTTGGCGTATCGTAATGCCCGTGCCATCCTGCTAATTCATCGAGCACATAAAGACCAAGAGAATCGCAAACGTCAAGAAAATGTTCGTCGGGCGGATAGTGTGACATGCGTACGGCGTTCATGTTCATGTCCTTCATCAGTTGCACGTCGGTTATGCTTAGTGCTTTGCTCGGTGTGCGGCCTGTTGTTGGCCAGAAGGAGTGACGATTCACGCCTTTGAATTTTACTTTCACGCCGTTCACGTAAATACCATCGTGCGGCTTTACCTGTATTGTTCTAAAGCCAATTTTTTTTTCAACAACATGAACTGCCTTTCCGCTTTTATACAACGTGAAAACGGCTTTGTATAAATTTGGGAACTCGGTTGACCAAAGCTTTGGCAAAGAAAACGATGAAGCGATGAAAGTTTTATCGCCAGTTACGTTGGCCGTCGTGATGTTGCCAAATTTTGCTCCTTTCGCATCATATAACTGCACGGAGATTTTATCACCGTTCTCGGTTCTTACCTCTGCTAAAAAATTTCCGGTTGCTTTTGCATCAATGGCAATGTGCTTGATATGTGTTTGCGGCAATGCCTCCAAAAAAACAGGACGAAAGATGCCGCCGAAAATCCAAAAGTCGGCCTTGCGTTCGGCATCATTCACCGATTGATTAGCGGAATGTTTTGCAACCTTTACCTCTAACGAATTTTTATCGCCAAATTTTAACAGTGATGTAATGTTGTACTTGAAAGCATAGAAAGCGCCTTGATGAATTTCTCCAGCAGACTCTCCATTGACTTTTACATCTGCATCCGTCATCACGCCTTCAAAACATAGGTTCACTTGCTTTGCTTTCCACGAAAAAGGAACGGTGAATCCGTATTTGTAAAACCCTTTTTCTTTACCGCGAATGCTGTCTTTTGCCAGGCCGTAATCGTATTTTCCAAAGCCTTGTAATTCCCAACAAGAAGGCACAGCGATAGTTGTCCATTTGTTTGCATTCATGCCACCGGTACACATAAACTGCCACTGAACCGTGTTCTCACTTCCGGTGCCGGAGAGGTATTTAATTTCTGTTTGTTGGGCTACGAGAAAAAATGTTGAAAGGAGGAAAAAAGAGAAGAACGCCATCGTCTTAAAAGCAAAGGAACACGGGGTTGAATCAAATGATATGTATTCTTTCCGCTTCAATCTTTTTTGTTTTTCGCAACCGTTGCCTTGTTGACATTGCGTTCAAACGGAACGGCAGGCAGTCCGTCATTGTTGAACAAATTGGGCTGTGCCGCTTCGTTCCAGGCAAAGCGAACAAAAGCTGGTGAAGAAACGGCAGTGGAAACAACGATTGTTTTGTCTTGAGCAATCTTAGCGTTCGCAGGATGATAAATGCCGTCACTGCCGGCTACTTCAAACCAAGTCAAAGGTTCGTTGTTGTTGGAGACAATGCCTGCGCCAACGTGATCGAAACTTATGTTGATGGTATTACCTTTTACTTGCACCGCTTTCAAGACCGGACCGCTGTACTCAATCTTCTTTCCGTAATCGTGCGCAAGTGCTAACAAAGCAAGACGCTTACCAATCTCCCATTTATACGTTGGATGAAGATCGCCGATGTGATCAACCAAATCTGTTGTAACAATCATTCCTGTATGCGGCAACAACAAAGCTTCAGCCTGCGCTTGCCGAAACGCAGGTAAATCTGTATCGCTTAAAACAACTTTGCCGCTGTTTTTTGAATACTCAAAAGGCGCAATCTGAACAAAGTAAAAAGGCGCATCGCCTTCGTTCCACAACTTTCGCCAACTATTAATCAGGTGTTTGAATTTAAAACCATACACCGGCGCCTCTTTCAAAAAACAATTCGTTTCACCCTGGTACCATAAAAAACCTTTTAGCGTAAACGGTGCCAGCGGCTTTATCATGCCGTTATAAAATTTACCGGGATTCGATTCCTCAACAGAAATGGTTTGCGGGCTGTTGCCGTTTTTTATTTCTCCTGACATCCACGGCTCGATGTTGCTTCCACTAACAGACGAACCAATCATGCCGATAGGCACATGCAGTTCTTCAAACAACTTCTTCGCAAAGAAATAACCGGCGGCGGAGAAAGCACGAAGCGATTCGCCTTCCGCTTCGTTCCATCCTTTGTTCACATTTGCCGCGTCGCCTTTGGTCAGGTCACGCTTCACCAGAAACAAACGAATGGAAGGATTGCGTTCATTTTTCAAAGCAACCGAATCAATGCCGGTGCCGTGAAGCGCATTGGCGAACTTGCTTTCCTTCATCATGGTGTATTCCATGTTCGACTGACCGGAACACAACCAAACTTCTCCCACCAAAATATTTTTCAGCACGATGGTGTTGCTACCGCTGATCATTAATTCCCTGGGCTTATCCGAAGCGGCCATCGCATCGAGCCATATCATCCACGTGCCTTCACCATCGGCCACCGCGTTCTTTTGCTGGCCCCCAAATTTCACCACGATTTTTTCGCCTTTATCAGCACGGCCCCAAATGGCAACCGGTGCGCTACGTTGCAACACCATGTTGTCACCCAGAATTTTCGGCAATGTGATTGTTGCTTTTGCATTCAATGCAATCAGGCAAAAACAAAAAAAGAGATATAGAAAGTTTCGTTTGTTCACGATGGGTTATTTAGGCAACGATGTTTTAAATGAAGAGATGTAGTACACCACTTTTTTATCCTGTTCGCCGCCGTTTGGCAAATCAAAATTTTGGTCCGTTGGCGTATCAGCATTGGGAAACCGCCTTACGCCTCCCGTTCGGAAAACAACACGGTCAATACTTGAAAGTGGTGCAAAGAACAATCCCGACGATGCCTTGCCGTTTACGGTCACGGTGTAAAAACGATTGCCGGCATTCAAATCAACCTTAATGTTGTAGGTTTCGTTTGCTGCATACTTTGTCAAATTCTTGTTGCGATAACCAGCCTTTGTAATCAAGGCTCCCGTTGAATCAAAACTTAAACGGACACCGGGCGTGCCTTTGCTGTCTGTGAACTCAATTTCAAGATTGCCATTCGTCGCTTGCTGCGGCGTAACGGAAAATTCAACGACGATGTGCTTTGAAGATGGAATCACACGTTCGGCTTTTGCGTAATCAAACGGATCCCAATCCTGAAGCGTCAATGCTTTTGTTCCGTTGCTCATCTTTTCAATCGAAACCGGCGTCCACAATCCGCTGTTGTAATTCCATTGTGCCAGTTCTTTTCCATCGGGCATTGAATTAAAAACTTCATCCACATGCGATGATACTTTATCCTGGATTGGAACGGGAATCGTGGCCACCCAAATGTCTTCTTTGTTCATGCTGTAGCTTACCCAAATGTTTCCGTCCGGTGGCATTGGACCTTCATCCGTAATGCCACGAACGTATTGCGGCCCGTAAGACTTATACGCACCGCCGTAACGCATGGACGTAATCTCACCGTTCACCAAAAGCAGTTTGTCGTAATTCAATCCATCATTGCTAACCGACAAAGCCAAGGGCCAGCGAAACTCTGATGGATTGTAGATCGTAACATACTTTCCATCGCTTGTTTTTTGTCCCCAGATTTTTGCGTTGCTGTTTACAAAATGAGGCGCACGGGTTGGATTGTAAAGCCATGTTTTGCCGCCGTCTTTTGTAATGTCGGTTAGAGCATTTTTCCAAAGACCGACGACTCTGCCATCATTCAACCTGTAATAAGAAAACGCTTTTAAATCTTTTTTCAAAGAGATCAATAGATCATCCCTGTCAGCTTCTTCCACCCATTGTTGCGTCATCAATGGGTTGGCAAGAATTTCATTACATGCTTCTACAAAACCCTTGTCTTTGCTTGATGTATAGAAAGGATAAACCGTGTTCTTCTCGCTCCAACCTTTGTTGTAACGAATGAAATAAATGGGCCCGAAGCTGCCGTCTTTGTAAATCTCGCGAACGGCGCGACCCATGCCGTGACCGTCGTTTGGATCATCGCCAGGACCCAACACAACGCCGTAAAAAGCAAGCGTGAGCAAACGGTTCTTCTTTGACACGTAAAAACCCATTCGCTGATGGTTCACCGATAATAAATTCTTTGCTACTTCGGTTCTTCCTTCTTTCGTTGTGCCGTCGGGAATTTTTACCGGCGGAAAAAGAACAATCGGTTTGCTCCAATGATATCCATCCTTTGACGTCAACAAAAAGGTTTGTCCGGGCGGAATGTGTTCGCCAACCGGATCGCTTAGGAAATGCAGGAAGAACTGGTTGTTCCAATACACCAGCATGGGCTGATGATTGTACGTCCAATTGGTGCCACCTGCCCACTCGGGATGTTCGCGGTTGGCGCGAAAAACCTGGATGTTGTGCACACCAACTGCAGGTGCCAATTGCCCGTGATGATAGTCAACGTTTACCAGCGTGTTGCCAACGTAACGAACGGTATCCTGCTGCGCCGCTGCTGCAAAAGCCATTATGAGAAAAAGTATGCTGATTGTTTTTTTCATCGCCTCGTCTTGCTTTCTTTAAAAGGTCGCAAGTAGTTTAAAGTTTTCAAGTTTGGTTGATAAGGATATCTCATTCATCATTCATCATTCATCATTCATCCCTTCACCGCTTCCATCCACGCATGGGCCATCAGGTGCGCACCGGCCAGTGTAGGATGCACGCCGTCGCCCGTCCAATACACGCCGGGTGCTGATTGTTGTGCCTTGTCGTAAATGGATTGATAGGGAATGAATGCTGCGTCAAACTTGCCCGCAATTTCTTTTGCAGCCGTACGGTAATCGTTAAAAGCAGGATACCATTTTTCATCAACGGCTTTGATACCGGAAACAGCATAAGGTTCGCCGATGATGAGTTTTACATCGGGCAAACTTTGTTTTGTTTTATTTAAGAGCGCCGTGAAGTCATCACGATAAGTTTGAATCGTGCCCTTGTAACCGTTGACAAGCGTGTGCCAGAAATCGTTCACGCCAACCAGGATGCTGAGCACGTTGGGTTTCAGGTCGAGACAGTCTTTTTGCCAGCGATCGGCGAGTTGATAGACTTTGTTGCCGCTGATGCCGCGGTTGTAAATCTTCAGGCCTTTGTCCGCATACTTGTACAACAAGTCTGATGCGGCCAGCATGGCGTAACCGCTTCCAAGCGCCGACGCAGCGTTTACACCGGCATCGTCTTTTTTTCGTCCCGCATCGGTGATGGAATCACCTTGAAAAAGAATGACGTCGCCTTTTTGCAGACTGATTTTTTTTCGCATTGGTTCCGCAGCAAATGCAGATGTTATCAATGACGGAATAGATAAACCTGCAACGGTTGCCAGCGAGGAGTTGCGTAAAAAACTGCGACGGGAATTGCTCTTGTTTTCGTTCATAGTTGATGGTTTTAATTCGGGCAACTTAACTTTTTCTCCTTTGCTTTAACAGGTTTGTGAGCACTTTTTTCTTTACCATGAAAATAGTTCCGTGCTTGTGGCCTTGCGGCAGGCTCACTTCTTTGGTTGCATCGGTGAAAGTTTTGAAATTTTTTGTTTTCATCGCACCAAAAATTTTGTCGCGATACTGGTCATAATAAATGAGGTAGCCGTCATTGACTTTCGCCACCGTTGGGCCTTCGGTGAAAGGTGGTGTGAAAGACTCCGAGGCTTTTGAATAAGGGCCTAAAGCACTCGTTGCAAAAGCCACTTTGATGTTTCGTGCAGGGCGAGTGTTATCCTTTAACACCAGCACGTAATCGTTCTTTGCACGTTTTACAATTTCGCAATCAATCACGCTGAAACTTGGATCGTAAAAAAGTTTTGTGGCAGAAAACGTTTGAAAGTCTTTTGTTGTGGTGTAGTACATCCGGTGATTGTTGTTCTCCTCTTCCTGTCCTTTCGGAAAACGAAACGGAACCGTGGATGCCCAGATGATGATGAAGTCATTTGCTTCGTCGTCGTAAAACAATTCAGGCGCCCAAACATTGACCGTTGTGGGTTCGTATTCCATCACCGGAATCGTGCGTTGTGCAGTCCAGTGAATCAAATCTCTTGACGATGTATAACCAAATGTTTTCGTGCCTTTCCATGCCGAGGTAAACACAAGGTGAAACGTACCATCCGGGCCTTGCGCAATGGAAGGGTCACGCATCACGTTGCTGTCAACCGAAGGCTTGATGAAGGTTGTATCCAAATCTTTCCAATGATAACCATCGTAGCTGTAAGCGAAACGCAAACCGTCTGTTGCGGGTTCGTGAAAAGTGGAAAATAAATACACCTTTCGATTGCAAGCCGAAAGCACAAACAAAATCAAACAACATGCAAACCATTTTTTAAAACGGTTTGTGTAAACAGTTTGCGTGTGCGTTGTCACCCTGAGCTTGTCGAAGGGCCGCAGTGCGGGCTGTTCTAAGCTCACCGACTTCGACAAGCTCAGCCTAACAAACATTTTATTTATTGAACTCACGCTGTTCGGTTCATTCATCCTTCATCATTTATAATTTCTCCAACAGCAGCACCCAATCGTTCCCTTCTCTTTCTTCTCCTGGCGGATCAAATTGCTGCACTCCTTTATTAGCAAACGTTCCAATATTTTGTCTGCTTCCGTCCCGCGGACTGTACCAACTCGCTTTTACCTTTTTCCCGCCAATCTTTCCCATGTTTACACTAAAACTTCTTCCGGTGTAATCGTAAACAAAAGCGTAATCTTTTCCTCTCGTTGCTGCGAGATAATTGTATTGCTTTCCTACATCGCCTGCAATCAAACTTTGATCGGGCACTCTTTCAAAATACGGTTTGGAAAGCATTAAGTTCTTGAGATAATGCATTTGCTGCGCACCGCTGTCATTCAACGCAGCGTACCAATATTTTTTTGAACCGTAAGCGCTGCCTTTATCGGCAGGCTTGTGCATTTGCATTACGCTGTTGTGGCCGTATGTATGACCCGCACCGCCAGCAAACACACTCCAATACGCATAACGTCTTACGTCGGCTGCTCCCCAATAAGGTTTTGTCGTATCGTGCAATCCGTGCGGAATAAGTTCGTAAGAAGGTTCTCCATCAAACGTTGGCTTTGTCGGCTTCAGGTTGTAATCAATGTTGATGAACTTGTAATTGTCAGGGCCAAAACGGTGTTCACTCAGCGATGTGTCCAAATCATAACTGCGATGGCCCGATTGAAACATGTTGAAATCCATCCAAGGCTCGCTTTGAAAATATTCGCTTGACGACGTGCGGCCAAAAGGATGAAATGATTCAAGGTGTGAAGGATCATCTTTCTTCAGCGTTGAGCCAATCACTTTCCACGTGTCAATTGAATCTGTGCCTTTAATATCGCCACCGTTTAGCCAAATAATGTTCCAACGATTCTTGTAACGATTAGCCAACCACTTTGCATAAGTTGCCGCATCTTCTTTTTTTACCCAACCGCTTTTCACGTTACTCCCCCACACCGGCACCATCGCCATGTACAAACCTTTCTTCGCCGCTAGATCAACGATGTAATCAACGTGATCCCAATAATCGTATTGCTTTGCGTCGGCGGCATTGTTTCCGGAAGTTACCATTGGTCTTGCCACGTTGCGATTGACCAGTGCCGAATCGCCGTAAACATTTGCAGCGGCAACCGTATGCAACACCATTACCTGAATGACGTTGAAACCTTTCTGTCTTCTGTCTTCCAAATATTTTTCGGCTTCATCGCGGTTCAATTTCGAAAACAACAACCAACCCGTATCACCGAGCCAAAAAAACGGCGCACCTTTTTCGTCGGTGAAGAAGCGGTGATTGGGAGAAATCGCCAATCCTTTTTGTTGCGCATGTGCATTGATCAAAAACGCGAAAACCAAAAGCGTTATCAGGCTGTATTTCTTCATTCGTATTTTCTTTTGTTACCGGCGACAGAACATCTATTGAACATTCGTTGCAGTTTATCCTGAGCTTGTCGAAGGATCGCACTTTTGTACGCTTTATTCGCTTCTCAGCGGCCCATCCGACCTTCCCGGTGGGAAGGCCATCAACGCTTCGCTTCGCGGCTCGTATTTCAGAGATTCAACTCTATTTGCGGATTCGTCGAAAAGCAAGGATCTGTGAGTAGATGGCCTTCCCACCGGGAAGGTCGGGATGGGCGTCACTTCGCCGTCGTTTTCTTATCATCCATTTGATGCAACCAAATCACTACCGGCGCACTTGAATTACTGCTCAAACTTTTGCTGCTGCCACTCACTTTATCTTTCTTCAACACCTCTCCATTCGACGGACGAAGCCAAACTGCATCGTATTCCGCACCCGCTTTTAAATCCGCCAACGCTGTTGCGTTGGTACAATAAATGATCGAGCCCTTTTCGTTGCGCAGCGTCCATTGGCCTTTTTCACTCGCTGTTGGTTTCATCTGCGAAGCATCTGCCAATAATTGTTCACTCAGTTTTGGCAGCACCGGCATCGAACCGCCGGCCATCAACACGGCCCATCCAAATTGGTCGTAACTGTCACCCGAATACATCACGGCTTTTGACGGGAACTTTTGTTTGTATTCGTTCACCGCACGATAAACTTGCTCAAATGAGGCCTTCTTTGGCTTCAACAGTCTTGCATGTTGACGTGGCGCTAAATTCTGTCCGCCTTTGGGTTCATAAGTCGTTCCGTCTTCCTGGTAATGCCAGTAGCGAATGTCAATGAGGTCAACAACGCTTGCCCGCGAAGCATCGGCAAGAACAGCGTCCTGCACATCTTTCGTTGCACTTAAGCCAATGATTTCTTTCTTACCCGTTTCTTTTTCCCAGCCCTTCACCACGTCCAGCCAAAACTGAACAAAATGCAAAGGCCCGGTGTATTCGGCGCTTGTTAGTTGAATCACTCCGGTGTTGTCTTTGAAATTGTCCAGGCATTTGCGGATGTAGGCTTCGTGCAATTTGCGGTAAGCCGGCGTTGCGTTGGTGTTGTAAAACTGCTCCGCATAAAAAATGCGTTTGTCGCCGGCAAAGTTGACCGGTTCGTTAAACGGTGTGCCGTTGATGTTGTTCGCCGGCCTCCAGGGAAAGTCAACGTTGTGTGCACCGGCTTCAATAATGTTGTGCTGAAAATAATTTTGATGCACAAGCACCAAACCTTTTTGATCGGCCAAATCAGCAAAGGTTTTCAGTCGCCGCCAATACCAATCGTTGTATTTCGTTAAATCGTATTTGCTTAAACCGTCCCAGGCTGAATCTTTTCCGCTTCGGGCAAAAGGCAATTCGTAAAATGGCGGCCACACGTCACCGGTCATGCGGCGAATGCGTTCGTGGTCGTCGCGCCTTCTTTCATACCAAAGTCCGTAGTTGTGTTCAATGCCGACAACGTTGGCACGCTGCATCCAATCCGTTAAACTATCCAAATCATCTGTTAAACCAGTACCTGTTCTGCCGGGGACAAACCGCGTGATGTGCGGCTTCATTTGCGGCAAATCTTTTGGTTGAACGCTGCCGTTCCACCAAGGCACTTCGCTGCGTCTGCCAGTAACGACTTCATTGCCATGAACAAGCCAACCGTTTACGATTTGCATGACCGGCGCAGGCTTAACCAAAGCCACTTTTCTTACGCCGATTTCATCAACTGTTTTTGCACCGCTTGAAGCAACAGGAATCGGATTTTGTTTTGTTACAACTTCATCAATCCAATTAAACAAACGCGGTGCGGGTTCGTAAGCTTTTTTCGTTAACGCCATTGCTACATCAACTGGCGGTGAACTGGAGGCTTCTGTTTCCATCGGCATGATGTAAGCCATCTTCGAAACGTCTTTGCCTAAACGCTCTGCGAGTTGCGTGTAATACAAACTGCGTGGGTTGATTTGTTCGTTGCTGCTTTCCCAATAACCGTTGCCGCCAAACTGCGCCCATGAACCGAAAGAATAGTTTTGTGCAGTAGGCGGTTTGTAACAGTCAATGCGTGCAGCGGTGCATTGCCACAAAACTGAATTGGCTGCACTCCAGCCTGCACCTTGTCCGTCTTGTTCGCGGTTGCCAAACCGAATGGCGTTGCCGTCAACGTTTACGATGTCGAACAAAACGCCGCTTGCCCAGCTATCAATCGTTCCGCTAAAATCATACGGACGATCAGACTGGCATTGCACAAAAGCATTTGGTCCGGGAGCGCAAAAACCAACGCCGAAATCATGGTAACCGTTTTGCGCATAACAACGTTGAAAAAGTGTTTGCTGACCGGCCGTAAAAAATGTATTGCGGCGTTGCCCGCCTATTTCAGAAACAGGTTGCAGCGATTTGCAATCTTCAACGGTAATACATTTTGCTGTTTCTAACACCGCAACGGCAGAACCGGCAAAGTGTTGAAACGCTACTTGTCGTACCCATGCATCCGAAACATTTTCCAGCGTGATGGCCATCCAGCGATGCGCTTCGTCTTTTGGATTGGCAACGTCGTATTCCGATTGCAATAAAAGATTTTCAACACCAACTTTTTCAATGCGTCCCGGCCAAACAAGTTTTGAAAGGAGCCCGCCGCCATAAGTTGAATCGAGTGCCGTTGTCAGCGACACATCAAGCGTAAGCGTGTTGCCATTAATGGCAACAATTTTTCTTTCGAAGAAAATATCGCGTTCACCAGGCTTCCAACCCAATGCAGAAATGCCACCGCCAAAAGTTTCAGTGCCTAAAGTTTTTATCCATGCGGCTGTTGATGGACGATGAACGATTACTTCGTCGCCAACTTTAAAACTTCCAGCATCGGCAACGTTTAGTTTCGTTGCGTTTACCGGCACGTATGCGTCAGCAACTTTTACTTCTGCGCTTGTCTTTTTATCTTTCTTTCCAAAGACGCGAATGAGCGTTGCCCGGTCTTTTCCCGCGCCGATTAATACTGTTCCGTTTTCGCCCATTCCGCTTCCGCGAAGAACAACACCGGATGCCGTTATTTTCAATTGTCCCAAAACAGAATAAGCGCCCTTTTGCAAAAGCGCGGCGCCGCGAAAGCCGTTCTTATCAACAGGTAACGAAGCCACGTAATCAATTGCCGATTGGATGCGCAGTGTTGCATCGCCTTTGGTGACAGGCACAACAACTTTCACCGGCACATCCGGAATGGCTTCGTTTGAAGCCGCATAACCGCAGTATGAAAAATCAACAATGCGGTTGCCTTGTTCATCGGGATAATAAGAGAGCTTGCCTTTGGAGGCGCTTAACGGCGTCCACGGCTTTGCTCCTTTTTGCGCATGCAAATTTGTACCGACCAACAACAAAAGTGTTGCGGTAAAAAGTGGCAAAGGACGCCAATGCGGCGTCCTTCTTGCTTTGTAATTACTGCTTATGAGAGACATCAAAAAACTTGATTCATGATTAAATGGCGAGGCATAAATTAACGGCTGGCGGCCGATGCTTTCGGCGCTGCCGAAGCCACGGGAACAACGGCTTTCAGGTTCACCAGGCTGTTTAAATATTCTTCAATGTTGGTGTACCCGCTTTTTGTATAAGCCGAAGCATCGCTGGCATTATTCGGATTCAAACCATGCGCTTTTTCCCAAGCATCAGGAATGCCGTCGTTATCCGAATCCTTGTAAGGTGTGCCTTTATATTCGGGATAACCACCAACCTGGCTTGGATGAGAAATGATGCCTTGCTTGTACGAATCGGAAGGCAAGCGGCGCTTGATATATTTCTTGCCAAGATCATTCAAGCCGCCTTCGGTGTACGTGATCTTGCCCGTTCTTACATCACCAGTTACACGCTGGTCAACGGCATCGCGTTTAGGCAGTGTTGCACCCGCATTATCCAATACATAAGCATACGATTGTTGTGCCGTCATCATGGTTACCGGTGACATCGCAAACGGTTTGTTAACACGGATGGCAGAAGCATATTCACCTGCGCCTGGATTGTTATCGCCAACCTGTACACCACCGGCCCAGTTGTCGGCGGTAACCGCATCAAAGCCTTCTACAACGTTTCCATTTACATAGGCTTTGCCGTAAACCGATTTGTGTTCAGGATCGCGGCCGGCTTCGGGTTTCAAAATTCGAAAAGCAATGGGCTTGTCTTTCGGTGTTATCGGACCGGGTTTGTAATAATTGTTGATAAAATTGAAGAGTGAATTGTTGTCGCCGCCGTCGGCACTGCGGTTCCACCAATTGAACACCACGTTGTTCACGAAACCAAAATCACCGTACATACCTACCGATGGATTGCGGCTGATGTTGTTGGCCCAAAGGTTACGCATGAAGGTGCTGTTCAATCCGCCGATGGTGCTGCCGAAGGCGTGGTTGTATGCGTCCAAACATTCGGAGAAAATAGAATTTTGAATCGTAACGTTTACCGTTGGAAGTTTCTCTTGTTTTGTTCCACCACGATCATAAACGTGACGGTAGATGCTCATGTTCTCGTCCAATCCCCAGCTTGCAGAAACGTGATCAATCATGATGTTTCCAACCGGATTTCCACCCAAAGCATCATCGCGGCGGGTTACTTCTGTTTCACCTCTTCTAAAACGCATAAAGCGAACGATGACGTCGTGCGTATCAATCCAAACCGATTCGCCAGCAATGCAAACGCCGTCGCCTGGGGCGCTTTGTCCTTCGATGGTAATGTATGGCGCACGAATGCTCACCGGTGTTTTTAAATGAATGATACCGGCCACGTTGAACACAACTGTTCTCGCACCGCCTTGTTCACAGGCCCAGCGAAAACTTCCTTTGCCATCATCGTTCAAATTTGTAACCACGTACACTTTGCCACCGCGTCCACCGAAGCTGTACTTGCCGCCGCCTTCTGCTCCTGGAAACGCTGCGATCTTCGCCTGCGGCAAATCAGAAGGTTTAGCGGCCCAGGGAATAAACGGTTTGCCCGCTTTTTCTTCTTTCTGCACTTCAGGCAAGGCTTTCGCCCACATTGCATCGGAGCGAGCCTTCACTTTGGCCAATTCTGCTTCCGCTGAATCTTCCATTGTTCTTGGTATCGTTGGATACTGCGCAAAGGAATGAGCCTGAAAACCGAGAAGGCCAGCTAAAAAACAGAATGCATGTATTTTACTCTTCATGTCAGGGTAATCAAGTTTATGCAAATGAATATTGATTATTTGCTCAGGGCTGTTGACTTAGCAGGCAACGTTTCTTTGCCGGCCAGTCCATTCAAGTATTCCTCAATGTTTGTATAACCGTTGGCTTTGTAAGCCGAAGCGTCAGCCGGATTTTTTGGATTGAGTCCGTTCTTTATTTCATAATCATCGGGCATGCCGTCATTGTCTGAATCTTTATACGGTGTGCCTTTGTAATCAGGATAACCGCCCACTTGCGAAGGATCGGTGATGATGCCGATCTTGTACGAATCAATCGGCAGACGGCGATGCTTGAATTGTGTTGTTGGCAACTTTACGTTGGCGGCGGCTGTAATTTTTCCGCTACGAACCTGCTCGGTGATCCGTTGATCAACGGCATCTCTTTTTGGAAGCGTAGCACCGGCGTTCGCCAACACGTAATCGTGTGCTTCTTTTGCTGGAAGAATGGTAAGCTGCGGCATCGGCAACGGCTTGACTACCTTCATGTACGGTGTGTATTTATCGGTGTTGGGCAATTCTTCTACTTGCACGCCACCGGCCCAGTTGTCTTTGGTGATTTCAGGATAGCCTTCCATGATGTTACCGTTCACATAGCAACGTCCAAACACCAGGTATTTTAATTTGCTGCGACCCGCTTCAGGTTTTAAAATGCGATGACCCACGTTGTTGTCTTTTGGTGTAGCAGGCCCCGGCTTGAAGTAATTATTGATGATGTTGAACTGTGCCCTGTAATCACCACCGTCAATAGAACGGTGAACCCAGTTAAACACAACATTGTTCACGAAGTTGAAGATACCGTTCCAACCAACTGATGGGTTACGGCCCGTGTTGTCGGCCCAAAGATTCCGCATAAAGGAACAGTTTTCCCCACCCAACGTCGAACCAAAAGCATGATTCCACGTGTCCAATGATTCGGAGAAGATAGAGTTTTGAATGGTGATGTTTGCCGTGCCGAATTTGTCTTCGATTTTACCCGTGCTGTCATCGTACATGTGACGGTACATGGACATGTTTTCATCCAAACCCCAGCTTGCAGAAACGTGATCAATCATGATGTTACCAATTGGGTTGCCACCGATGGCGTCGTCTCTTCTGCCCACGTTGGTTTCGCCGCGGCGAAAGCGCATGTAGCGAATCACGACGTCATGCGTGTTTACCCAAACCGTTTCACCGGCAACGCAAACACCATCGCCGGGTGCTGATTGTCCTGCAATTGTTATATAAGGCGCACGAATGATAAGCGGTGTTTTCAATCGAATGAGGCCTGCCACGTTAAACACCACGACCCTTGCTCCGCCTTGTTCGCAAGCCCAACGAAAACTTCCCGGGCCATCGTCATTCAAATTCGTAACGACAATTGTTCTGCCACCACGGCCGCCGAAGCTGAACTTGCCACCGCCTTCTGCGCCGGGAAAAGAAGGTATATCCGCTTGTGGCAAATCGGTTGGACGAGACGCCCACTGTATGTAAGGCTTGCCAGCTCTTGCTTCCGCATCAACGGCTGGCCAGGCTTTTAGCCAAGCTTCGTTGGAATGCTTTTCTGCTGCTTTCATCAGCGAGTCTGACCATGCCTTAACGTCTGCGGGAACGTCGGGATATTGGGCCTTAGCCGTGTTCGAGAGTGCAAACAAGCCCGAACACGCAACGATGATTAAGGTTTTCTTCATGGTTTGAACGTTATGTTGACAAGTTTTAAACTGAAGGGAGCCGGAGCTCCCTCTATTGTTATTGTAAAGGATCGAACGAACCGCCCCAATTGTTGTTTTGCTGCAAGCTTGGATTGTTGGTGATCGCAGCTAAAGGAATGGGGAAGAAATAATAGGTTGACAGGAAATTGATCGGATTCGTGTCAAGTTTGGTCGTTGAATTACTTGCGTCGTGGTTATTATTTCTGATGGTTTGGAAATAATTCGTCATCATGTTATCCAGATTCTGGACGTCTCGGAAGCTTGCACTTGTAGGATCCTTCAAGGCTGTTGCCGTTGGAATGCCTGTTCCTGTTTTAAGCACAATACGCAAACGATTTCTGTACCAGCCGTTCAAATCAGACATTCTCTTCCAACGGTACAAGTCCCAGAAGCGTTTGCCTTCAAAAGCAAATTCAATTTTTCTTTCGAAAAGAATAGCATCAAACAATTGCGCACGACTCATGCCTGCGTTCAAACCATATAAGTTGTTTGAACCCGCAATTATGCCCGCTCTTTTTCTTACGGCAATGATACCTTGATAGCCTTCTTCCGTGGTGGCAACTTTACCGATGCCAGCAGCGCTTTCAGCTAGGTTCAACAGCACTTCGGCATACCGAATTTCCATCCAGTCGGTACCGCTGTATTGCGGGTCGCCAAATGTGAACGTGCCTTCCGAAACGGCTTTGCGGCAATAAAAGCCCGTATTCGATGCCGTTGCTTCGGTAGATTTGGTGGAAGTTTCATAATATGTCCACAACCGCAGATTTGCATTGCCATCAAGCGGCCAGGTACAACCGTTGTACGCGACAGTTGCATCAAAACGCGGGTCTCTGTTTTTATAATACAATGAATCGTAGTAAGGGTAGGTGCTGGTTACGTCGCCGGGCATTTTGCCGTCTTTCATCGGATACGAACGCACCAATTCCCACGTCGGCTGGTTAGAACCACTGCCGTTTAAATAAGCCGGACGACAGGATTTATCCCAACCGTTGTTCTTCTTCGCCTGATCGCCTGTTGCAGTGTTATAACTCGTAACCATTACCGCCTCAGGATTGTTTACTTCGCTAAACCACATGGTTTTATAATTGCTGTTCAAACCAAAGCCGTTTGCGTCAAGTATTGTTTTCGCCTGCAGGTTAGCGTTGTACGCATCCTGCCATCTTGAAACAATATCAGAAGGGTTGAACATCGGGCTGGCCCAGTACAATAACACACGTCCTTTAAATGCCGCGGCTGCACCGCTGGTAATTTTGCCCCAGTCGCTGCCGGTCCATTTGCCCGGAAGGTTAGCAATTGCGTAATCAAGATCGCTGACCATTTGAGCAAAGCACTCTGAGGTTTTATTGCGCGGCAGCAAAGCCGCATCTCTTGCATCGTTACCCACTCCGTCAAGTGGCGTTAACACCGAGGGCACACCGCCGTAAATTCTTACCAGGTCCCAGTAGCGGAATGCACGGAAAAACATTGCCTGCGCGGTAAACTTACGCTTGGTATAATCGGGTAAGGGACTCTCAGAAATGGATTTCAGAAAGGTATTGATCTGCCTGATCTTGCCCCAGTTGTTGGACGGCTGTGTGTTATTGGTATTGAGTGATGTCCCGTAATCTTTGGGTTCGTCGGTGCCATAGCTCATGGTGCCTTCCATGTATTTGTTACCGGTTGCCTGGCTTTCTTCCGACAACTGCGGCTGCGTTCCGCTCAAAACACTGCCAGTGTTTTGTCCGCCCCACAAAGGCAGATTGTTGTCGTAAAGGTTATCCATGTTCAACTGCACCAGGGTAGAGTCTTTGAAAACCAAGTCCGGTGTCAGGTTCGAGAGATTGGTTTTATCAAGCACTTTTGAGCAAGCGGCAAGGCCAAACAAACCGAATGCTGCTGTATATAGTTTTAAATTTTTCATTGTTGCTTCTTTTGAATTAGAGGTTAACGTTTAATCCGAAGGTGAAGGTTCTTAATTGCGGG
>Ga0308176_10001072_pt1 | contig 17174 bp, 12 predicted proteins | sample PhyCR2_3_FD_203890 | JGI IMG/M metagenome (GOLD analysis project Ga0308176, IMG submission 203890) | Soil microbial communities from UC Gill Tract Community Farm, Albany, California, United States - DLSLS.C.R2 | ecosystem: Environmental > Terrestrial > Soil > Agricultural land | place: USA...
TAAGAAGCGACGTGGTAAAAACTATTTCTATGGCATAATTTTCCTATTTGACTCTCTACCTAAAATTATAATCTCGATAAGCTTCTTTGTTGACATCGTTGTATATGCACAAATGAAATACTTCTTCTACCTTATTCCGTTGATTTTAATTCCAATAGGTTTTAGTATCTTTCTTAAACTCATGGAAAGCTTTGGCAAACGTAACATGCCCATAATACAAGATTACTTTTCCGAAATAATAGGTCACGATCCTATGTACAATCCTTATGGACAAATCAGAGGCTATCACAAATACACATACAAAGTAAAGCCGGAATATACCACCGTTATCGATGCGAGGGAAGAGCTAATGCTTGTATTACAACTTTATGAAATACAACACTACGTCTGGGGCATTAGGGAAAGATTATATAAAATAAGCCTTTATATCACGGTAATCACAAGCATAATTTACTTAATCTCAGGCATAGTCCGATGTTTCATCATATTTTTGTAATCGTAAGAATAACGCCAAAACTTCTCTACATGGGAAATATATAAATGGCGTAAGTTACAACCATCAATATCGTCGTTCATCTGTTTCTCTATTAATGTCACTCAATTGCTCTTATATTTACCTGCTATCAGCTTCTTGTTCTACTGTCCATATTACGAAAATACTCAACCGATTTATCTCGATGATTTATGACAATATCCTCAGTACAGGTATTTAGTACTAATGATAATCAGCATCTTTTTTATTACTCTTTATTCACTTGCATACTTCAAGTTCCCTTAGTTGAAAGAAGACGAAAGTCTAGTTATCGATACATGGGGCCAAGGTAACCTGGGCATAAAGTTTATCAATAAACTCTCAAACTCTAATTATTATCATATTTTACAATAGATTTACTGTCCATTTTACTTCGGTTCATTATGGCAAAATTACTTGTCTGTTTCTGCTTTTTTAACTATGATTTATATTATTTACTTTACTTTTTACCTATAACTTAGCTTTTCACTTATTTCATCGATTGGGTATACCACTACTACACGTGAATGGCTTGAGGTTTACCCCATAGATTCTAGTTTACTTCCTCCAGATGAAACTGGTGTTGGTTTTAAAATAACACCTAAAGGTTATAAGCTCGGTTCTAACGATAATCAATTACCTTCATTAAAAAAGCTGGTTAATATTCGCGGATCTAGCCGCTTTTTTCGCTACCATCGTTATTTGAAATATATTTCTTTAGATATTTCTATAATTTATTTTATTTGTTGGTGTTATCTTAATTATCATTCATTTTTCAGACTCAGAAATAATACCTGCGGGAGGTCCTAATAACTTTTCGAGTGCTTTTCGTAGATCAGCTTTTTGGAAACCACCTATTAGACGTATGCCGCCTCGGGATGCCAGATTTGGTTACGCATGTTATCAGAATACCATAAAAGGAATCTCTGAAAGTGAATTTGCTATAGGTCATCCAGTTTATGACGAATTATTAACAGATGGCTTTTATCATATAGACGGGTATCTTACTAAAAGCCCAAATTATGGTGTTAAAATCTCAGATACTCCTATAATCCCTGGGAAAAAGGGTAATAATTAAAACGCTGTAGTATTATCAAAACCACTTAGAATGCCCGTAGCATATGTAAAAGTTGCTATCACAGGTTCTACAGCTGTTTTAGAACATCCAGATGTAAACGCTATATTAGATCATCTTGGACATGACTCCTAATAACCCTACAATTAACAAAAGTTTATTACAAGTTTGACAAGTTAACTGATGGTTTCATGATAAAAGTTATCCCTGGTTTATTCTTAAACCATAGCGTTATTCTATAAGTTTCATTCAGGTTAAAGCAAAGTTAGAATGAGGTAATCAATTTTGAGTAAGGTCTTATTTGTTGATAAAAGGGATCAATTATACCTTATTTTGAAAACACTTGAACCTAATCTGATTAATAGCATATTAAATGTTACAATACTTTAAGACAAATAATGTCCTTTATCATAAAGCCAATATCAAAGGGAGAATATAATTATAAGTTCCCCTCAACAAGTTTTATTGGGAAAATCATTGGGTTTACTAATGATTCATTGTTTTAGCCTTTAGTACCATTAATGGAATTACACAAGTTAAGTAAGGTAAACATAACTTTTCTACAGATAACTCATTTATGCACAGGTAATCTTACTCCATAAGGTCTACGGGTATTACTATAAAAGGAAGTAAAATGTTGCTTTTTTGCAAAAACTAGACTGTTGTTAATCATTATACAGTGACTTATGCATAAAGAATACTATCTAATTTTCTTGACTTAATATAGTTGATTGATGTATATAATAACTGCTCATTAGCACCATCAAATATGCACAATTTGATACTTCATTTTTTCGAGTAGTTACTCTATTTTGTGTAGGCTTTTTTGTCCTGCTTTATTACAACTATACTATTTTTTGCCTCGTTTAAGTGCATATTAAAACTACGTACAAAAATCTCCAAGAAATAACAATTATAAGAGATAATACCGATATTATCGTGATTATCTTTTTATTTCTCAGGTGACTTATACGCGGGTGAACGGCCTTAATGATAATACTTTATTGCTTTCTACGCTTTTATAATGTCTGCTCTTATGATAATAATTCTAAGCCTAATTTACTGTTTGTATCTTTGCTTTAGAGATTATTTATTGGGCATAAATATAACTTTATCCTGGCTCATTAGTGTTGACGACTTTCTAGGTAAATGCATCACATGGTTTTGTTCTCAGTGCTGCTTTAGATACTAGTGTGGCTTGATATTGTTATTAAATTATTATGGATACACAATACAATCCATATAGTTACAAACATAAGGGCTAACTTCATGTGTTATACAATCCTTTGAACAGTTTGAGATAGTTTTATCTTGAAACTAGTGCGTTAGGTTGCGACTTGTCCCTTACAATTTAAGCCTTATAGTACTAAGTGCTATGCAGTACTTGTAACATCAGCTTTGTTCTGATAAAAGTTATAGTATATCCCTAATAATTGGCAAATAGTATGGAATCAATGTACAATTCGTTTACACCATGGTGGCAGAACAATAGGACGTAAAGGATACAGTACTTTCCACACTGGTCACTGTGTTCGTTCTTATTTGTACTTCAACTTGTCAGGGCTTGCCCATTTGGCTTTACTGCAGTTCCCATGTTATAATTACTTTGGTCTAGCGTTAAGTACTTTATTGCCTGGATAATGTTGGTATTAAAGAGTTGGGACTAAGTTCATGTATGTCTTTGTCCTAAAAATATGCTTTATGGTTACTACCATTGTTGATTGTGTTGAATTCTTATCTTTTGTCTACGTCCTATAGTTTAGGCGTACGCCTTTTCGCTAATATGTTAGCGGTCATATTTTACTGCATATTTAGCTGGTGCTTGTGTTTATTATTAACTAAATCTGTATTCTAGCAATACCAGCATTTGCCATATAGGTGCTATAGGAGTTTAGAGCTGGGTATAGCTTTTCTTCAGGCCTACATTTTACGATCTTGCTAATTATTTATCTCAAAGATTCATTATATTCTCACTAATTACCAGATTAAACTTCAGTCAGTTTACTAAACCCGTAGTAATACGATATTATAGCATATTCTCTTAGATAAGCTCCTACGCTTATTAAACTCTTTTCAATGAGATAAGTATTGACTGTCATTATCTACTGGCTAAACAGATGAAAATAAAGGCTATATTAAACTATTGTCACTCACACTTACACTCTCAGGGAAAACGTTAATTTCAAAGAAAAAAGATAGCATAGAAAGTACGGCCGATAGAAAGGTTTACTTGTGCAGCTTATTTTGTATTAAGTTAATTCAACTTATTATTTTTGATAGCCCACTGACGTTTCTTGTAGAAAAATAGTTTCGTTGTATTTTATATATAAGAGCCCCATACTTTTGCTGATACTCGTTTTTAAAACTAAACAACGGCAGGTATAACATTGTGCCAGTTGCTTTGAGTATTGGTATTATAAAATCCATTCTATTAAAAAGGTTATATTGAAACTGTAACGTCTATTTATAATGATATCTTAAAACGCATAATCATAAAGATTTAGGGTCTTCTAGTACCCTAATACATTACATAATATACTTGCTAAAAGCATTAGAACGTAAATACTTAAATAAAGTAAAACAACCTCATAGTACCTATGGTATTTAATAATCAGTTTTAGTCTTTAATTTAGACGAGAAGTACAACACGTTAGAAAACGTAGGTTAGGTTAGCACTCTAAGCTGGCATATGACATCACTGGAGTAACGTCTCTCATTTGCTACCTTTTCTTTATAACGCTACTTTGGTTACATAAGTGAAGTAACTGGGGTTTTAAGTACTAGCATTTTCCCTTACTATAAAGCTATTTTAGAATATATCCGATATTATAGTAATAAATGAAATTAAGCGGTGGATTATAAGTTTTTAGAAATTGCTTGGCAATATAAAAGATGATTTCTAATAGTATAATAAATAATAGTTTAATAATAATTAAGTTAGTCGTAATTAGGAGAACAAAGATATTTAGCAAATATGAAATAAATGGTATAAGGTTTAAAATAGCAAAGAGGATTGTTATCATTAGTCTATTTCTTCAATATTAAGAATTCCATGAGTTTCTTGATAAGCTTTAATTTTACTATCTTTATTTCCCCAAATGCTTAATGCAGCTCCTGAGATTGCTTGTTGAACCTCGACTGTAGTGGTGTCCTTTTTCTTTACTAACTCAATTTGGTTTACTTTTGCAGATAACATCGGGTTTGGTATAAAAGGTTCAGGAGATACGGGAATGAAAATAGGAACGAGCAATTCACGGGGGGTCTTAAATGTAGCTTTTTAAAAGTATCCTTATTTAAAATATTGAATTTCTGGGAATCTGTAAGTTCCTTTGTATATTGTGCTTTAGGTGTCTTATTATGTTAGAGGGCATTTACTTGTTGCTTTATAAAGCCCGTCATTCTATTAAAAGAATTATCAGATTTATTAACGAAAACAAACATAGTATAGTTACGGCCAAATGAAGAGTGATTTTAAAATAATGGTATCCGTTTAAGTCTGCATCATTTATATTATTTCCCGTAGCTTTGGTAATAGCGGCAAATCTTATATAGAGTTCTGGTGGAAGGTTTTAAAATCTCCTGTAGTCAAACTAATAACAATGATCATACGCCTGGAGACGTTTTCTAAGAAAGCAAGAAGTACACATAATTAGTTAATTTATAGTGCAGAAAGTATAGTAATCATATCTGCAATACCATTATTTCTATGGAAGATTTATAATCGAAAGTAGCGCAAATATTATTTTGATCCAATTTAGGTTTACGACAATAAATGTCTAACACTTGTTGGAAAAGTTTACCATAATATAAGAATGTTGTTTAATTAAGAATTTCATGTATGATATAAAAATTGTGGACTTCTAACATATTCAGAGGTAACTCTTCTCGAAATAGTTTAAGAAACAATATAAAGCTTCCTTTTGTTGAACGTGATGTAGAGCTCGATTACTTAACGTAGACGAAGATATTTGAGAAGGTTGAGAGGAAGGTACAAGTTTTAGAACCAGATCTTTGAGTTTAGGTTTAGATGAAAAATGTAATGATAAACTCGTCTTTCTGGGTAGCATCGAGGATCCTACATCTTTAATAACATGTCAAAGCTGACTAACTGATTGAAAAAATTAAAAGGGTGGCTGTATAGCAAAAAGTAACCCCTATGATAAAATGCCTGAATGAGATACGGAACATGATTAATAACCGAACCTTAACGTTCTCTTGTAGAAAATAGTCTACAATTGTTACCATGGCTTTACTAAAAAATTAAATGTCACTGCATATTAGCTTTTTCAAGATAACAAAGAAAGCTTGGTAGCAGTGTTGGAAAGGTCACATCCACAAATAGGCAATGAATCAAACACTCCAATTAAGCAAAAATTTATTAATAATAAAAAGTAATCAAGAATGAAAAATTCAACAAGGTGATTTCGAATTATGATCGTCATACTACTATAAGTGAAACGCTTATCAAAACTTGAAGTGGTATAAAATAACTTGAGGAAGATTTTTCATTATCATTAATAAGAGGAAAATGTTCGTTATTCCTAAAAGAGATTAAAAAGAGCGAAGAAACTAACCTTGTCCAAGGATGATAGACTTATAGAAAAACTAAAAAGATAATTGTACAGCAACAAATAACAGATACAACGTAAAAGCACTACTTGGGATCGTTGGCACGGTAGGTGACTAGGGCATAGCTATTAGGCTATACAAAGTAGTCGTTAAATCTTACATCGATTTAACCAAAAAGGATTGTGGTACCACAAGAGATTTTTGGTAGCTTAAAAGAAGTCCATCCTCAACTGGTAATAAACGTAAAGCCATTCTTACAAAAAGTTTCATCACTGATCTTATCATTAACAAGAAGGTGGAGCCCCTTAAACGGATAGCACCATATAACTATTTTCCTTTGTTTAGCGAATTAGTTATCACAGATTGGGCGGCACTGAGTTACCCCTTAAGAGGTAGAAGTGTTTCACGATTGGGACAAATTGAGGACATCATTAATGACTTACGGACAGCGCAACTACCTTCGTCTCCCCTAAAGAAAGAGTAAGAAAAAGTAGTTAATCCAAGGAGCGGAATTTAAACGGTATCCTCTTTGCTCCTGCTCATCAACAAATTTAGTGGACAATGCATATCCTTCCGCATGCATGCCTAGAACTAAACTTGCTGAGCTATTAAAGGGCATGTCGTTACTGACACAGAGCTTTGGATAGGGTATATGTTCTTTAACTGTCCTGTATCTTTAAGTATTTGGTTTTAAGACCATACTATTGTTCACCATACATCAAATATGGACAACTGTTAGTAAAGCAACTTATAGGTTTTTCCAGAACAAAGCTTGTACACTAGTTCACTTCCTCAATTTTCATTACAAACGCTACCGTAAAAGAAGTTATTGCCATACAATATCTGCACCTATACTTAAAGAGATTTAGTCGAAACTTTCAGATGATTAAACCTCTTTATTGGACTTACCATGTAACAATAAACACCCTTGACCAACCTGTCCTTTTTCCAGAAAGTGGAAAATAATAGCTAATTTATGCAGATAACAAATTAAAATGTCATAAAGATAGTTAAAAGCAATAATTAACTTTATTTTAAGGTTGATGAAGTTAGGCCCTCTTTAAATTTCATTTCAATATAAAAGTGGTACCAACAAACATGCTCTTAACATGTTTACACGGCATAATAAAGGCGGACATCGTGCGCTAAACATGTCAAGTTCTTCCCTTTTAATAAAACGAGCAATTAATAAACGAATACTGGAAAGGAATAGCATTGAAATGCTCTTGATATAAAGTAACATGGGCGATCTTATTATTATTTAAATGGTGGTATACTTCTTTTAGCCTTTTCAACGCTACCTGCGGATGCTTGTTTTACCTTGGGTGTATCCTTAGATAAGTAATGTAAACAACTTATCTTATATGTTTTATTAGAAAGAATATTATTATGATTCCCGAAAATAAGGGCAATGTTGGTTTAAACTGAATATTAGGCTTTAATAATCCTTTTATAATTTTGTTAAAGCGAGAGTAAAGTGATATCCAAGAAATACTTTAAATAAGCTATTTCGTCTGTATTAGTCGTGGAATCTCTTGATTTTTATGTAAATAAAAAGCTAATTTCAGAATATAATAGCATATCTAAGGTTCAACTATTGTTTAATTAAAGGATCATGCCTTATAGAATATATATATTTTAGTAAAGATTCTATTATTAAGAATAAATGTGTTGGCTTTGCAGATATGGGTGTGAAAATGATGCCTTTTGCTAGCGATTTACTTCCTGAAAATTCGCGTTAAATTAATGTAACTGATAACGATGTAATTATTATTTGGGTGTATGTTTTACTAAACATCTTTGAGATCTTTATTTGATTGAGTATTATCTAGATATAGTATTTCTTGTTGCCAACATGATTCTGTAATAAACGATAAAAGGATGACTTAACATAGGTAGTTTTGTGAATAATTAATTATAATGAAATTACGGGGTATTGAGATAATTACAGTACTGCCACATAAGGGTGAAAAGATATTAAATATCTTTAAAAGTTAATTGCCAATCCTAGGAAGTTTTATTGTGTCTCCTATCACAAATAAAAGCTCTGTTTTACGCAATTTTAAGAGAAACGTATCATGTCATGAAGATTACTGAACCTTATTAGAAATCGTATGGCAGGTTTTGTTACACTAGTAGTTTTACAATCATTCTTTAATATAAGAGTCTGTGCAGCATTATAAATTAAGTACTCAAAAAGGTAGCTCCCTTTTGAAATGCTTTCCTTTTAGTGATTTAAACTATATCAGAAATAGCGATAAACGTTGTTGCTTCAACCATAAATGGCTCTTTATAAGGGTCATTTTAAGATAGCGAAATATTGCTAAGTTTATGCTCTTTCTCTTGTTAGTCTATACTCCTTCTTTAATGTTATTCACTTTCTTTGCCATTTTCCTTAATAGCTCCTTATTGAGAAAAATATTGCAGTTAATTCTAGGCAATATCGCATTGTCAGATCCCTTAAGACTTTGCTTATTAGTAATTTTATGTTATACAGACACAAGTAATACTTTAAGGTACTAAGAAACCTCCGGCATTTTCCCTGACAAAAGAACTTAGTAAAGTCTTTAATAAAAACTATGTGTAATGTAATTATTTAAGCGTAAATTCACGCTAAGCTATTTAAACATTAATCATAATACGCGTTATCAGAAAAAGCTATAGACAGAGCGTCGTCTGTATACTAACCTTTCAACATAAATAGTACTTTGTTACATACAGAAGCTTATTTTATATCGATTAATAAGCTAGATCTTGTTTTGCAAATAACTCAGGGCCTCTCTAATTACAAGGAACGTATTTCCTACAATTTGAACAATTAAGGAAACAGAAAGGGAACCCATCATACTTTACTATAAACCAGGAAAATAAAAGAATATGCTGATACTATGATTATGAAAAAGTAGGATCAACTAAACCTATCAACTATGATATAAGTAATACTAAAGTATAGCTAAAGATATACCCCTGTATTACATTATTAAGGCTATCAAGACGAAAACCGTCACACTGAGAATAACCTAAAGCCCTAGTAACAGTTTTAAATAACTTACGGGCAAGTAATTCCTTGAGCAAGGTCTTGTATACAAGGCTATCCCTCAAATATTGGCGACTCTTTAATAAAGTGTAAAACAGTTTGTTACAGGAAACTGAAAAGCAAGTATTTTATCCCTTAAAGATGTGGACGAAATCGTGGGCTCTAATTTGCCGTAAAGTAGCTTAAACTCTTCTACGGTCCCTGTTAATAGCAAGCTCCTGATATGCGCGAGCAGCGTATTACCCCCCTTTAACGCAATGAAGGGGGTAGTCCAGCACCTCCTCGCAAAACTGTGTAATCGTTTTACTTTGCTTTACTATCCTATTCTTGAATGACTCCAACATTTCCGTGTATAGGTCATGGGGCAATATGGAATGTACTACATTGGTGCGTCGAGCTATGTAGAGGTTCCGTACTAGCATGCTAATTAGTTGTGGATCTGAACCTGTGGCATCTTGCTTATAGATCAGGTGGTCTATTTCATTAGTAAATACCGTATTCAACAATAACCTTACGTATAAAAGACCAAATTGTTTGTTGCAGTACATCTATAAACATGCTAATTACTCTAAGATATCCAGGAGGCATTTGGGTACGTTTGTATCGCCACCCTTGCCTTCTCCTTCAAAAAGTTAAAAATTATGTAATCCAGTTAGAATTTAACGATTCTGGTCCATAACATAGTCTGTTTTTGGCATTAGTGTCATTATATAATCGTAATCAGTTTACTTTGACCTCCCATAATTAGGAGGTTACGCATAGTTTAATTATATCATCGTAATAACGATCTAATAAAGCTTCGCTTACTGGTAATTCTGTTAATGACTAAGGTCTATATAATAACTTCCTTATAAATAAATGGTGGTATCTTATGACATTCTACACGAGGCTCTTTAGGTATAATTACTTTTTATAAAGATAGGAAAAGCACTCAACAAAGGTACGTCATACGATCTTACTTGAATATCGGAGCAATAAAAAATCTACCTTGCTTACGCAAATATGAAAAAAAAGTAAAGGAAATAAGCAAGGTAGATAGCCGGCCCAAAGAAAGGAAGGCTCTTCCAAAGGACTTTGCCCATATAACCCAGTATAAAACAATCAGCATAAAAAGAACATTTAACTTAGAAATAAATGCTTATAAATTGACTACGTATACGAGGACATCAATAAAAGGCAACATTAGCAAGAAATGATACTGGCTACTAAAGCTACAACCCCCAACAATTTATTAGGAATTGAACGCAAAATGCATAGAAGGGTAAGAAATACCACTCAGGACAATATGTTCAGGTGTTTGATCTGGATTGCGGGTATATAATTATCAGGGTGCCCCAGTGATTAGGTATAAAAGAACGAAGAAGACTAATATTGCAATAAATAAGATGACACTAAAGAAGTCCTTTACGTATAGTAAGGATGAAAAGTATTTCATCGATGTACCGTCGCCATCCTCCAGGCGAGCTACTTCCAGACTGATGAAGAAGGGCCAGGTGTAAAAGGACCAGTGCTAGGATACAAAGGGTAAATGTAGTGTAAGGAGAAGAACTTACTAAGTTGGATTATCTACTGAGAAGCCGCTCCAAGCCAATTTACTATTTTTTGACCAAAAAAGGTACCGTAGAGCAAGGTTAGTAATAACGTGGCAGCCCAATAAGACATTTGGCCCCAAGAAGAACATAACCTAAAAAGCTGTAATTATCATTAGCAATAGAATAACGACGCCGAACACCATAGTAAACGACGGAAAAAAGTAGGACCCGTAGTAAAGGCCCCTAAAAAGGTGTGCATACACCACTATGAAAAAAAATGAAGCGCCATTTGCGTGAGATACCGTAAAAACCAGCCGTAGGGACATCTCTCATCAATGCTCTACGCTAAGAAATGCTAGTATGCATTAGAGCAGTAAAACATGACAAGGAAGATGCCCGTAACTATCTGCACGACAACACAACTAAGCATAAATGCCAAAGTTGTATTGTAATTCAGGCTAGCAGGCTGGATACGTGATGGCGGTATCATAGAAGAAGCCTAGGATCTTCTAATAAACGCATTTATTTACAGAGAAATAAATACATACAGTATTAAAAGAAGCCCCGGCTTGTTTTTCTTGCCATAGTATCTACTTCTTGTGATAACAATATGTTTTAATAAGAAAATAATTTAATTTGTCGACAATGCTTCCAGCATAAATTTGGCTAAATGAAAAGAATATAGCCTACGTTTTGTTTTGCTATATTAAGAATTTCAATCAAAGGTATCATCAGCTATGCGACTAAGCACTGACTGCTAATATTGTTTCGAACCTGGAATAATAATTTGCTAAGATAAACTTCTAAAAGTTCCTTTGGTCTGTTAAAGGTATAGCCCAACACATTCATGTAAGATTACCATTATAACATTTAATTGGGACGCTTTACGATTTTACCCCTATCCTCCAAGTAAGCACATATTTCAGCTAATTGGTTTAACATAATAAGATGCCTAGATGATTGGTCAAGCAATTCTTTGGAAGTCCTTGGTGAGCAGGGTTCTTGTCGACCATGTTGTGTAAGTAGTTCCGCATATCCATATTGCCAATTCCATTCAATTTCAAAAGCCTTTATTTTTCTAGAGACTCTAGCATTTTCGTTATAATATGCTACCAATTCTTTTACGTATTGTGGAGTTGTCAATAACAATTCCGTTAGAATATCTTCCAGGTTACGAACATTGAAGGGTGGATGCGTTTTTAACGGTTCCTTCTTCGCTAGGTAAAAGTAATATATCACCTACGATAAAGGGGCGGTATTCGAGTCCCCTAAACGACTCTCAATTGTTTGCGTTGCTTCTTCCACTCTCTTATTTGATTGTGAGCCAATAGATACAGTAAATTCGGCACTTAAGACAGACAATTCTCTTTGTAATGTGAAAAAGGTTCCAAAAATAGTATACTCAAAATTAGCGGAGAAGCAATAGTGCATTTTGTATTTACAATTTCACAAAAGGTATATACCTTAATTTTATAAGAAACTACCACAGTATGTCGCAGGTGCAAGACTTAAAGTATCAACCTTATCATTCTTGAACCCAACTTAATATAAGCTAACTAATATTACATCTCCCAGAAAGTTCTTAACTGTAATTAAAAAACTTCGTTTAGTAGAGTCCCCTGATTCATCTCTTTTAATTCACGATCTTTATAGATACAGATAGACAACTCATAAACATAACTAAGGCTCTTTACGACTGTGTAAGCTTCTTTTTTACTAGTTACACTTTTAACTAAATGAGATATGGGGAGCTCTAAAATGTATTAAGTAATTCTTATACAAAGCCTCTAATGGGATTTATGATTTATATTAAAGTATTTCTATTGACAAGTTAACAAATTCTTTTACAAAACTGGCACAATAAGTAAGGTAGAAAACATGATTAACGATTGGCATAACTTACCCTTTAATTGTCTAACCGTAATGAAGAGTACAACACGAAAGGGCAAAGTGTCACAAGATATATCTTCGAAAACAATAAAGACAACTTTATTAGCAAAAAGTTATAGATAGACTATCAAATTGGCAATAAAAACGTTTCATCTACGAAATCTTACAAATAGTACTAGGTACTTTAAAATTATTCCACCATTTCAAGGACATTGATAGTTTATAAACGCTCTTCAACTTGTAATCAAGATAGCTTAAAACAGTTACCTCCTTTACTTTAATAAAATTAAAGACATAGTAATCTTCAAATCTTCTACAGGCCTACCTTTAACAATTTATTTGAGCAATAAAAAATCAAATGAGCTTTATTCAAAACAAAGAGGGGCTTAACTTAAACGAAATCTGCAAAGCCAAACCAGCATGCCCCATGATTACAAAAATGGTGGCGTATTATGTTAACTTTAATTAAAAATAACAAATATCCCAAGGATTATTAAAAGAAATAAGTGAATGTACGCGGTGTGTGAGATATGGGATAATGCAGGGATTAAATGTAACTTTATTAACCCGATATTAATATGCGTTCGTTGCATTAAGCTAAAGCAAATAGATTACTGAAGTAAATCGCAACATAAGAATATAAACACAATTTGGGGCTGTAAACAGGATAGTAGTAACACTTAAAAACTTATTACTGTAAGCTGGCATAACAAAGGTGTTTAGCTCCTTAATGAGATAATATTAATCTTTACCTAATAGTACATTCTTAGTAGGACGATAATATAGGGGACAAGTTATTCTTCAAATGATTTCTTGGATAAGCATTAAGTTTAAACTTTTATAAATTTCATAGGGGATTACGATAAGCGAAAAATGATTGTCTTTAACTAAATTGCTAGTACAAGATTTAAAAAGGTATGTTATAAGGGGTGTAATTTGTACCTGTTAGAATTTAATCATTTAATTAAATGACATAGGTTGAAATCAAAATGAATATAAGAAGATATATCTTGAGATAAAGGTGATGAGCGGTTTGTCAATTAAAAAGAAAAGAAGCGATTAAACGAAGTAAATACCTGTCAGTAGACCATATACCCTTTTGTTATTATGAAGATATCAGTATGGGTATTTTAATACTATTATTTCTATACGATAACGGGATATAAACTTATTCTTGAACTTTAATATTGAGAATGTTACTTATTCCGCCTTTGTTACACTGTATGAAGAGAAAGTAGTATCCCGCTAATTTTTGAAGATAAATATGACACTATAATTATGATATCCGAAACTCTCGTTAACGTTTACCTGAGTAGTACCCAATAAACTAAGCTTAAATATAATGTTGCTATTGCCTACCGAAGAGCGTAAGTTATTATTACTACCTTTCAAGGCAAACATAAAAGTTATAAACTCTGTTGAACCGGTTAGTAAAAAGAGTTTACTCTAATGAAGACAAATGGTTACTCTGACATTTCATAAGAAGTTAGATAAACACTTAAGGGACACGATTTATAACTCACTATAAGCGTTCTAACCCTTATTAACTGCTGATTTAACAAATCAGCAAAGTTTGTTTATTTCGCATAAAGAGCATGATCCTTCAATCAGCTATCTCACTTTCTTTCCGTTGCTAACATGTTTCTATAACTAGTTGCTGTCTTATTTAGAACACCTTAGTGTTTTATCTCGTAAGCCGTAAAATTACTATCCTAACTTAGTAAACATTTTGGAGCACTTTACAAAATTAGACAGAATATAACTATTCATAACGATTCCTTAAATAAGATAGTTATTTATACTAAACTATTTGTATTACCTTCGTATAAGCCCATTAAAACACCACTATGGTCACACTCTTGTCAGCCTTTTAATCCGGTACCATATTCTACACATTAATCGCTGTAAATCAGCGCGAATAGTAGCACTTTATTTGTTTAGATACATTACAAATGAACATCCCAGACTAGTCCTACCCTAACGTAAACTATTAAAATGAATGATTGTCCTTTTTAACAACGAATCCTACTTATAACTTAATAAAAAGTCTAAATATTTATCTACCAAGGCTTTTAGATAACAGTTTGATTAAAGTTATCGTGTGATTGAATACGATATTTTATTTTACTTGAAATAACAGCCAACTCATCAATTAATTTTATCGATTAATGAATATAAAATAAAACTCATATGCAAAAAAGCAACCTAACAATACATAGGCAAAAAGGCCCTCCAGCAAGAAGCATAAGCTGATCCCATCTGTAACGTGGTAAGCCGCCCTAATCAACAAAACAAAGCTAATACAGCCATAACTTTATGGCAAACAACATAAAGCCATTCAAAAGGGGATGAAAGTTATAGGAACCATCCACCAAAGAAAAGAATAACCGTGTAAAGGACCAAATATAAGGTTACATATTCCGCTATAAAATAAAATGCAAAGGACCACTAGAATATTCACGCTATAGCCAGCCACTAACTCTCTTCAGCTTCGGGTAATCAAAAGGAGTGCGATTCGTTTCACTAATATGGCAATCATATATATTAAGCAAAAGGAGCTAGAGTACAATAAACCAAATGTTTTCTGTGAGTTACTATATCAACAAAATTAAAGATTGAGCTAGGATACAACTAATAAAACTAATAAGCTTAAACCAATTCATAAGAAATCATTTGAGAAGCCACCGCAAAGCACCTAAAAAGCATATCGGGAATTCAAGCCCATCCTCCTAATAAATACCGTAAACAGACAGAGATGAAAAGCTAAGAATACTAATACATAAGATTAGGGGAGCAACATAATGTTCTTCAAAAGTATTACAGACCAGTGGCAAAACTTAACATAAAAAGAGCACAGGTGAAAATAAGAAAACCATTTATTACCCTTTAACGGTATAATTATTCTTTAATCAAAAGCTTTAACCCATCTGCTAGGGTTGTAATAAACCGAAACCGATCACATTTGGTCCGCGGCGAATTTAATCGCAGCCATATCTTACGTTCTAATAAAGTTAAAGTCGCTACGATCAACAAGGTGGGTCTATCACAAATAAAAATTTAACAATTACCCTATTAATAGCATGATATATTTTTTTTCTTTTTTTAACTGGGCTAATGTTAAACTTATTTTAAAGAGCCCATCATTTCAAAGAACATTGCTGCCATATGCATACACATGACGAAAAGGAGCAACCATACAACGTCCACGAAATGCCAGTACCAAGCCACGCCTCGAAGCCCAGGTGGCTTTTGGTAGTAAATGATCCTTGTTAATCTAACAAATTGAACACAATAAAAATAGTGCCATGATAACATGAATACCATGAAATCCTGTCAAGATGTAAAAACAGAACCATATATGCCATCAGATATTGAAAAGGAGCATGACATACTCGTAAATTTGAATACAGTAAAAACCAAGGCTAAAATGATGTTGCTAATAGTGATTCATAGCAATCTGTTTTCTATTGCGTAAGATAGCAAATGGGTTACTGTAATAGTGCGCCTGATGTTAACAATATAATGTATTTACAATCGGTAAAGCTAAGCCTATACTTCCAGTCCGTAGGGAGGCCACTGGCTACCATCTCTATATTGGGACTTAACTGCTATGGAAGTAGCCCAGAAAAACGAGAAGAAGAACATATTTCTGAAACAATAAATAAGATAAAACCTAGCGTAAGCCTAATAGACTTCTTTAGTGTGATTCTTAAGATAGTTCCTTCTCTTATTAATCTCTCCACCAAAAACCACTAAGATGGCGACCAAATGAAAGAAAAGCTTAACAAATAATACCTTTATTATAGAATGAAAGAAACAAACACCGCCATGGTTAGACCTAGAAGAGCGGCAGAGACAATATAGGCCATGGTGATGGGTTACTAGATGATATGATGTTTATTGTTCATTTTAAGATCGTGTGGTTATTATTAATAGGTTCTGCAACAAACTTTGTGGATAGAAATACAATAGGAGTAGTGCAATAGCAGTAAAAAAATACTTAAAAACATGTAATGTTATGTGTTTTGAACAAAAAGAGGTAAATAACTCCAATCGTTTAGCAAGTAAGAGGCGAAAGTTCTAAGTCCATATTGTTTCAAGAGAATATGCCGTGTTTATATAAGAAACACTGCAATTAAACTGTTAAGATGACCGAATTGTAGCGTTGCATGAGGGTGTACGAACGCAGATGCGGAGCAAAATTATATAAAAAATAAGACGCAGATAGCCCCATATACACGAGAATATAAGCAACCCCAGAAATGCAGAGTCATCATAAATAATAAGCCAGAAAAGTTATAAATAATAGTATTAAAGCTAATAGTGCGTGATAGCGTTCGGTGTTACTGCATAAATAGTAAAAGACAAGTAAATATACTATGAGTAACATGACCGGGCTTTAACTTATTCCGAGAACTTTTATTGTATAAGATTTACAGAAAAATAATGTAACACCGGACTATCCCACTTATCAAGTAAATTGTGCTTGTTATTATTGTTAAGTATGTATTAATATTATTTTTAAAGTCTTTCATATCTAAAGCATATATTTGCATACTG
>Ga0308176_10001074_pt1 | contig 17163 bp, 8 predicted proteins | sample PhyCR2_3_FD_203890 | JGI IMG/M metagenome (GOLD analysis project Ga0308176, IMG submission 203890) | Soil microbial communities from UC Gill Tract Community Farm, Albany, California, United States - DLSLS.C.R2 | ecosystem: Environmental > Terrestrial > Soil > Agricultural land | place: USA...
TGCTACCATCACCCTCCGATGACTCTCGCCTCCACGCTCGAACGCTTCGTCAACGCGAAGGTCCGCAAACGCGGCCTCCATTACTTCCGGGGGAAGCGGGTCCGGCTGACGGCTTGCGGCCCGGAGACGGCCGAGGCCGTCGTCTCCGGCACCAGCGAGTACGACGTCTTCCTGACCCGTGATTCCGAGGGCCTCCGGGCCTCCTGCTCCTGTCCCTTCTCCGGCCGTGGCGAGCCCTGCAAGCACCTCTGGGCGGCCATCCTGGAGGTGGACACCAAGGGCGGCCTGCAAGGCTCCAACGGCACAAAATCCCAGAAGCTGACGGTGGTCCCCCTGCCGGAGGATCGCCGGAGCGCCCCCAGGAAGGTCCCCGCCCGCAAGGAGCCGTCCCGTCCGGCTCCCCGCGCCGTCACGGCTCCCCGGCCCGCGGCCTGGCGCGAGACCTTGCAGAAGCTCACGGCATCCGGCCCGCCCCCGTTGCCGATCACCGAAAAGGAGTTTCTGTACCTGCTGGACGTGCAATCCACCCTCAAGAGCCAGCAGATCACCCTGGACGTGGTGAACAGCCACAGGAAGCGCGACGGCTCCTGGAGCAAGCAGATCTCCCGGCCCTATCTGACCCGCAGTCACATTCCGGCCTTGCGCGATCCGGAAGACCGGAAGATCCTCTCGCTGATTGGCGGGGCGAGCCAGCACAACCAGTGGCAGTGGTACATGTCCGGCGCCTCCTCCCAGATCCCGTCGCCTTGCGCGATTCCATCGGAAACCGCGGACATCCTGCTCCCCCTGCTCTGCGCCACCGGGCGGTTCCGGCTGCGCCCCGGCCCCGATCTCCTGGAAGGCGAGACCCTCACCTGGAACGACGAGCCCTGGGAGCTTCGGCTGGAGATCCACGAGGAGCCGCGGGGGGATTGCCGGTTGAGCGGTGCGTTGCGGCGAGGTGAGAGGGGCCTGGAGCCCGGCGCGCCGGGGCTCCTGCTCCCCGGGGGATTCCTGGTCGCCGGCGATCAGGTCTCCCGCATCGCGAACAGAAGCGCCTTTCGCTGGAGCCCGCTGCTGAGCGCTGAGAAGGCCCTGCGGGTGCCCGCCGCGGAACGGGACGACCTGCTCGAGCATCTTCTCGCCTCGCCCGACCTCCCCCGCCTCGACCTGCCGGAATCGATGCGTTACGAGGAGGTGCGCCCAGCCCCCCGGCCGCGCCTGCGCCTGCTGCAACCCGACTGGCCCAACGCCTGGCCACGCGCGGAGCTCTCCTTCTCCTATGAGGGTCACAGGGTGACGCCAGGCTCTCCGGGCCGCGGCCTCTATCAGCGGGAGGAGCGCAGGTTCCTTCTGCGCGACCTCGAAGCGGAGCAGCGGAGCTCCAGCCGTTTGCTGGACCTGGGCTTTAAGCCCGACAAGTACCCTCCGCCAGGAAAGCCGCCGCTGCGGGTCCCCGCCGGGCGCATCCCGAAGGCCGTCCCCGCGCTCCTCGCCGAAGGGTGGACGGTCGAGGCGGAGGGGAAGCTCTACCGTTCCGCCGGCCGGTTCAAGCTGGCCGTGGCCTCGGGCGTCGACTGGTTCGAGCTGCGCGGCGAGGCGGACTTCGAAGGCCAGACCGTCGGGCTGCCGGAGCTGCTCGCGGCCTTGCGCCGCGGTGAGCGATACGTGCCCTTGGGCGACGGCAGCCTCGGGCTTCTCCCCGAGGAGTGGGCCCGAAGATTCGCGCCCGTGGCCCGCCTCGGCGAGGCGGAGGGGGACCACCTGCGGTTCCGCTCCGTCCAGGCGGCCCTCCTCGACGCCTGGCTCGCGGACGAGCCGGCCACCTGTGACGAGACCTTCGAGCGGGCCCGCGAGCGGCTGCGCGGCTTCGCGGGGGTCGAGCCGGCTCAGGCGCCGCCGGGCTTCCGCGGCGAGCTTCGTCCTTATCAGCACGCCGGCCTGGGGTGGCTCCACTTCCTGCGCGACTTCGGCTTCGGCGGGTGCCTCGCGGATGACATGGGCCTCGGCAAGACCGTCCAGGTGCTCGCCCTGCTCGAATCCCGCCGCGAGCGCCGCCCGGAAGAAAAGCTTGGCCCCTCGCTGGCCGTGGTGCCGCGCTCGCTGGTCTTCAACTGGCTCGCCGAGGCGGCCCGCTTCGCGCCCCGGCTGCGCGTGCTCGATCACACCGGCGCCGGCCGCGCCCGGGACGGCGACCCCTTCGCCGATTGCGATCTGGTGCTCACCACCTACGGCACCCTCCGCCAGGACGTGGCGGCGCTGCGAAAAGTGGAATTCGACTACGTCATCCTGGACGAGGCGCAGGCGATCAAGAACGCCGACAGCCAGACCGCCAAGGCCGCCCGCCTGCTGCGCGGCCGGAATCGCCTGGCGCTGAGCGGCACGCCGGTGGAGAACCATCTGGGCGAGCTGTGGAGCCTGCTCGAATTCCTGAACCCCGGCATTCTGGGGGCCTCCTCCACACTGAGCGCGCATGGCGAGGAGCTGCGCGATCCCGCTCCGGAGACCCGGGAGCTGCTCGCCCGCGCCCTGCGCCCCTTCATCCTGCGCCGTACCAAGGAGCAGGTCGCCCCCGAGCTCCCCGCCAAGGTCGAGCAGACCCTCTACTGCGAGCTGCCGCCGAAGCAGCGCCGGCTCTACGACGAGTTGCGGGACCACTACCGCAATTCGCTCGGGGCGCGCATCGATCAACAGGGCCTGGGACGCACCAAGATCCTGGTGCTGGAAGCCCTGTTGCGCCTGCGCCAGGCCGCCTGCCACCCCGGGCTCGTGGACCGCGGCCGCGCGGCCGAGCCCTGCGCCAAGCTCGACCTCCTCCTCCCACAGCTCCGGGAGGTGCTCGCCGAAGGGCACAAGGCGCTGGTCTTCTCTCAGTTCACCAGCTTCCTCGCCCTCGTGCGCGATCATCTCGACGCCGAGGGGATCTCCTACCTCTACCTCGACGGCCGCACCCGCGACCGCCAGGCCAAAGTGGAGACCTTCCAATCCGATGCGGACTGCCGGCTCTTCCTGATCAGCCTGAAGGCGGGGGGCCTGGGTCTGAACCTCACCGCCGCCGACTACGTCTACCTGCTCGATCCCTGGTGGAACCCCGCCGTCGAGGCCCAGGCGATCGACCGCGCCCACCGCATCGGCCAGGAGCGTCCCGTCTTCGCCAGCCGCATCGTCGCCCGCGACACCGTCGAGGAGAAGATCCTGGAGCTCCAGAAATCCAAGCGCCAGCTCGCCGACGCCGTCATCCAGGCCGACGAGAGCCTCCTCGCCGGCCTCAGCCGGGCGGATCTGGAGCTGCTGTTGTCGTGAGGCTCTCGCTCGACGAATGGTTTGATCTGCCCGAGGACGAGCCCGGCGAGCTCGTGGACGGCCGGTTGGAAGAGGAAGAAGAGCCCGACTATCTCCATGAGCTCCTGGTCGCGCGTCTGGGGCGGATCCTCTGCGACTGGATTTTCCCGCAGGGCGGCCTTGTGGCCGGCTCCAATGCCAAGTTCGCGGTCGCCTCCAGGCGCGGCCGGAAACCCGATGTCACCGTCTATCTGCCGGGCAGCCGCCGCCCTCCAGCCCGCGGCTTGATTCGCATCCCGCCCGACATCGCCATCGAGATCGTCTCGCCGACACCCCGCGACGGCCGGCGCGACCGGGTGGAGAAGACGGCGGACTATGCCACTTTCGGGGTGGCCTGGTACTGGCTTCTCGACCCGCAGCTCCGCAGCCTGGAGATCCTCCAGCTCGACTCCCAGGGCCGGTACGTCCACGTCCTGGGGGCCAGCACGGGCACGCTGGAGAAGATCCCCGGCTGTGAGGGGCTGACGCTCGATCTCGACGCGCTCTGGGCGGCGGTCGATTCTCTCGAGTAATTGGGCCCCTGGGTCCTCCCGCCTCATCCATCAAAGCCAGTTCTGCTATAGGATAACTTCCTGGGTTTGATCGGCATGTCTGGAGGGACTATGAGCGGCACGATGGAGAACGTGGCACTCCTGGAGCCGGCCCGCGCGGCGCTCGCGGAGACCTTCGGCTACGGGGACTTCCGCCCCGGGCAGGCGGAGGTGATCGGGCACCTCCTGGCCGGACGATCCGCCGCGGCCGTCTTCCCCACCGGCGGCGGCAAGTCCCTCTGCTACCAGATCCCGGCTCTCCTGCTGCCGGGCCTGACCCTGGTGGTCTCGCCCCTGATCGCCCTGATGAAGGATCAGATCGATCAGCTCACCCGGCGCGGAGTGGCCGCCGGCCGCCTCGACTCGACGCTCACCGGCGACGAGGTGCGCGCCCTCATGGAGGCCGTCCGCAAGGGCACGCTGCGCCTCCTCTACGTGGCCCCGGAACGCTTCAACAACGAGCGCTTCCGCGAGGCGATCTCCCGGGTTCAGATTTCGCTCTTCGCGGTGGACGAGGCCCATTGCGTCTCGGAATGGGGGCACAACTTCCGCCCCGACTACCTGAAGCTGGCCGGCTTCGGCAGGCTCTGCGGCGCCGAGCGCACCCTGGCGCTCACGGCCACCGCCACTCCGCAGGTGCTCGCCGACGTCTGCCGCGGCTTCGGCATCGCTCCGGAATGCGCCGTCCGCACCGGCTTCCACCGCGAGAACCTGACGCTCCGGTTCACCCCCGTCCACGCCGCGGACCGCGACGCCCTGCTCCGCGAGCGCCTCGCGCCCGGTCCCGCCCAGGGGATCTCAGGACCCACTATCGTCTACGTCACCCAGCAGAAGACGGCCGAGGAGGTGGCCGCGGCCCTGATGAGCGCGGGGGTGCCGGCCCTCGCCTATCACGCCGGCATGGAGGACGCCGAGCGGGCCCGGGTGCAGGACTGGTTCCTGGAGTCGGCGGAAGCGGTGGTCGTGGCCACCATCGCCTTCGGCATGGGGATCGACAAGGCGGACATCCGCGGAGTGATCCACTACAACCTGCCCAAGAGCCTGGAGAACCTGGCGCAGGAGATCGGCCGCGCCGGCCGGGACGGGCAACCCGCCATCTGCGAGATCCTGACCTGTACCGACGACCTCCTGGCGCTCCAGAGCTTCGCCTACGGCGACACGCCGGACCTCGCGGCCGTGCGCGGCCTGCTCGAAGAGCTCGCGAAGTCCGCCGGCAATCCCGCCATGATGGAGCTCTCCCTCTACGACCTCTCGGCGCGCCACGACATCCGGCTGCTGGTGGTGCGGACGCTCCTCACCTACCTGGAGCTGGCCGGCTACCTGGAGGCCGGCACGCCGATCTACGCCGAGTACGAGCTCCGGCCGCTGGTGCCCTTCGAGGAGATCCTGAGCCGCTTCGCGGGGGAGCGGCGCGAGTTTCTGCGCGGCGTCTTCGGGCAGGCCCGCAAGGCCAAGATCTGGTCCCACATCGACCTCGAAGCGGCGGCGCGAGCCCTCGGAGCGCCCCGTGACCGGCTGGTGCGGGCTCTCGACTACCTGGCCGAGCAGGGGCTGCTGGAAGTCCGCGCCGCGGGCCTGCGCCACCCCTACCGCTGGCTCCGCCCGCCCGAGGACCGGGACGCCCTGGCGGCCGATCTCCACCAGCGCACTCTCGAAAGAGAGACCCGGGAGATCGCCCGTCTCGACCAGGTGCTGACTCTCGCCGCCCACGACGGCTGCCAGACCGCCTTCCTCGCCGCGCACTTCGGAGAGCAGCTTCCACACCCTTGCGGCCACTGCTCCTGGTGCGAGAACGGCGGCAGGCCCGCGAAGCTCCTCCCGCCGGCCCCCGTCCACCTGGACGAAGAGAGACTGCGCCGCGCGATGACGCTGAGCCGGGAGATCCCGGACCTGGCCTCCCCGCGAGCTCTCGCCCGCTTCCTGACCGGCCTCCCCTCCCCCCGCCTGACCCGCGGCAAGCTCAAATCCCACCCCCTCTTCGGCGCCTTCGCGCAGGTCCCCTTCGCGGAGGTGTTGCGGCGGGCGGAGGAGGGGGAGGGTGGTGGCCTCTGCGGCTGAAGTCCAGAACGTCCCGAGACGCCTGCAGCATATCCAAGAGCTAAGCGGCGTCCATCTCCTCAGGCTGCATGGATCACCTGACGAGTGCGGAGGACCTCGCCGCGGCGGAATGGGTAGCGCCGTACGGGCTCTTTCTCAGACCCGGGATTTGCACCTGAGGGCGCGCAAAGATGCTCGACCGGGTTCTTCAATCTTCCGAAGCGGGGCAGAAGACAGAGAGCCCTTCCGCAGCCGCAGCACCCAGGAGATTCCGATCGGAGCAGGCGAAGAGGACATCCAGCCCCTCTTCCCGCAAGAACAGAGCGCTCGCGAGATGGACGGCGTCGGCGCCCCGGAGAGGGATGGCGCCCGCAGACCCGGGGACGAGTTTGAGCACCGCCGCTCCGGCCTGCACCTGGCTGATCTTCTTCCAATCGTCCGCGAAGTCGAGCCGGAGTTGCTCGAGCTCGGTGTCAAATAGCAGTTCTTCCGTCTACAGCGAGCGAACGTCGCGTGAATTTCGTCGAAGGCCAGGACCGAGGCGGCCTTCGGTTCTTCTCGTGCGACAGCCTCACGGATTCGCTCCAAGCGGGAGGCGATTCTCCGGGAGATGATCTATGCCCCGAGATTCTATTCTCAGGCCAACTCTCCTCGACTATCTCAGGGCGGTAATCGGATCAATGATAGAGGCTCTCCGGGCCGGTATATAACTGGCCAGCATGAGCACGCCAGTCAAGAGGATAGCGACACCGCCGAGGACTGCCGGATCGGTCGCGCGGACATCGTATAGCAGATTAGAGATGAAATGAGTCAGCCAGACTGACATTACGAATCCGACGGCAACTCCGGCAAATGCCATAGCTACCGCCTGCAAGACGACCAGTTTCTGGACTGACGCAGGCTTCGCGCCCAGAGCGATGCGTATGGCTATCTCGTGAGTTCTCTGGCTGACATGGCTGGCCATGACTCCCAAGATGCCAATCGCGGCTAATACCAATGCAATACCCGAGAAAATGCCGAGAAGCAACATACCTAGACGCCTAGGCGCGACCGACTCGGCAACCAACGATTCCATGGTCTGGACGCCATAGAGTGGCTGTTCTTTATCAAGAGCAGTCAACTCCCGTCTCACTGCACTGATCAACGTGACAGGGCCTGATTTAGATCTAATAACCAGCGCCATTGAAGACCAGGGATCTTGTTGATAAGGGACATAGGCCTCAGCCCGCGCCTTAGACTCCAATCCAAAGTGCCTCACATCGGCGACAATACCTATTATTTCTCGCCATGCAGGTTGCAGACCGAAACCTATGCGCTTGTGAATCGGATCTTCATTGGGGAAGTATTGCCGAGCGAACGCATCATTGACCAAGATGACTGGCAGCGCATCAGCACTGTCTCGACTTGAAAACGTACGTCCCCTCAGCAACGGCACCCCCATAGCCTTGAAATAGTCTGCATTAACTTGGCGGTACTCGGCAAACAGCTTTTCATTAGACCTCGAGGGTGCTCTTCCCTTGATGCTGAAGATCCATTCCATATTGGATCCGCTGAGCGGCAGGTATGAAATGACGCCCGCAGCTTGGACACCGGGCAAGGCCCCCACTCTTTCGAGCAGTTGATCAAAAAATTCTCTTTGCTTCCGTGGATTGCCGTACTTGTAGTAGGGTAGATCGATTTGCGCGGTCAACACGTTGTGGGCGTTGAACCCAGGATCAACTCCAATGAGCCGAGAGAAGCTCTTGATAATCAACCCCGCCCCAACCAAAAGTACAAAGGCCAGCGCGACTTCGGTCACCACCAGAATGCTTCTGAAGCGAGTCTTCCCCATTCCAGCCACCAACCCCTTTCCTCCCTCCCTCAAGACGCCCCCGACGTTGGCTTTTGAGACTTGCAGTGCAGGGAACAATCCGAACAGAAACACTGTGAGCAGAGTCAGCAGCGCACTGAACACCAAAACCCAAAAATCTTCACCAACCTCTTTCAAACGTGGTATACCTTCCGGGGCAGCGGCAACGATAATTCGGATTCCAGCATGTGCCAGAAGGACTCCCAAGATTCCTCCTGCCAGTGCCAGCACCGCTCCCTCCGCGAGCAACTGACGAATTATTCGATAACGGCTTGCACCTACCGCAACTCGGATCGCCATCTCCTCGTGCCGCCCCGAACCTCGCGCAAGCAGAAGATTGGCGACATTGGCACAACCGATCAGCAGTACGAAGCTCACCGCAACCAGCAGGATTAGAAGTGTAGGCCGAGCGTCAGCCACAAGCTGATCGTAAAAAGGAGAGAGCGCGACGCCCCACCTGCTGTTGGTTTCTGGATATTGTTGTTCAAGGCGGCCAGCGATTTCCCGCATTTCAACTCGTGCCTGGGGTAGTGACACCTTTGGCTTCAGACGTGCGACTACCTGTAAATATCGAGTTGCTCGACCATTCAGGTCGCCCGCGTCGAAGACCAGAGGCACCCACAGTTCTTTGGCATATTCCCCGACTGGAAATTGGAATTTCGGCGGCATCACGCCAATAATCAAATATTTCTCGCCATTAAGGGTGATGGTCCTGCTTGTGATTTTCGAATCAGCAGCGAACTGCCGCCGCCAGAGTCCATAGCTTATGAGCACCACACTGCCGCCTGTAGAGAGGTCGTCCCCCGGTGCGAAGTACCGGCCGATGATTGGGCTCACTCCGAGCAACCGGAACAGGTTCGCCGTGACCTTAGCGCCTTGCAGGCGCTCGGCTCCAAGAGCACCTTTGAAGTTAGGCCTCCAACTGAGATAGGCGGCCATTTCCTCAAATGATTGACTCTGCTTACGCCAATCTAGGAAATTGGGAGGCGAGACTGGATCTCTCGCACGCCCTTGCTGCAGGTCGCTTTCCCATAGCGTTACAATACGCTCAGCATTCCTAAATGGCAATGGCCGTAGCAGAACAGCATTGACTGCGCTAAAGATCGCAGTGCTAGCACCAATGCCAAGTGCCAAGGTCAGAACCGCGACCAACGCAAACCCCGGACTTCTGGCGAGGAGCCTGGCGCCATATACAAAGTCGCTGAAAACGGCCTTCATCGATAAGCCTCCCCCCAGCTATACAGAGCCCTATACGCAATCCCCACTTTGCCTCATTCTGGTGATCAGGGCCTTGCCAAACCGATCAAGTCTTCTGGCTTGGGCTGCCGAATCATTTTCACCTCCCTGCAAGCGGTCCTGCCATCAACAGATAGAGTCCGTTGCTGCACCTTTCCCTTCCCATCCGGACCTTGGAACGAGACCATTCCGCTTGATTCAAGCCGGCGGAGGTACTCCAGTAATCTGCTCCGCAGGTCGCGGTTCAATCCACCCAACGCCTCCCTCAAGGGCATCCGCTTCTCAGACAGCAACTGCAGCATCTTGAACACCAGCCTGTCCAGCCTGACAGAACGATCACCACTTGTAATCCAATAGGTCCTGCCTTCGGCAAGGTTGCTCACGACCGGCACCGTTGATTCCCAACGGACAAGCGCAGAATAAGTCGGCTCTACAGCCGCCTGCAGCATTTCCGCGATCTGCCCACCGTAAGCGGCTCGGTTCTCCAGTATTGTTCCTATATCAAAAGCCGACTCGGACAATCTACCGCTTACGGTAATGACACAGTCTTCCAGCTCCAATGGAGCTTGCTCCGATTCAGAGAAATCGGCGCCTATCGGGTGGTCACGAAAGAAAGCTCTCCCATAATTGAAATAATATATCATCGAATGGAGAGTATCAGTGCCTCCGGCCCACGGCCTCCCCAGCACCCGAGGGAAAGCGCCTCCACTCTCATCAAATGATGCGTCAGAATCTTCAGTCGATAAGATTTTTCGCTCACTTTCGGCATCAACTCGGTATGCTAGTGCCCTTGCCACGTCGGCATCAGCAGTGTCAATCAATGTTATGCCAAACTTTGCGGGATCCTTTGCAATCATCGAGGTACCGGTGAGAAGAAAGATCCCCATTCCACCCGTCGACCAAAAGTCCTTATTTTTCTCGATAAACTTGAAGGTTTCACCGCGTTCCGCCTCGGTCTCCGTGGGGAAGTCGGTGAATGCCATCAATTGAACGGCTATTCCGGACTCGGCGAAGTTCTTCATCGTCTCGGCCATATAACTGACCTTCGTCCCCTTGTCAATCAAATCCAGAATGCGTTGATTCCCCGACTCCATCCCAAACGAAACACAAACGCACCCCCCATCGGCCATCTTCTGGCAACGCTTGCGGGAAAATATCTTCTCCATACGCAGCTCCGCACTCCAGCGGATATCGAGGCCGGCATCAACTATGGCATCTGACAAGCGCTCCAGGTAACTCGGTGCCATTACATCCACGGCAAAGTATACATACCTGATACCTTCCGCTTCGCAGGCATCAGCAAGATCAGTGATCACCCGATCGATCGGCCTCTCACGCCAGGGCGATGTCGGCCTGTCGGTGTTGAGCCCATAATCGCAGAACGTGCAACGATTCCAGTAACAACCTCGTGTGGGCGCATAGTTGATCCCCCGTGCCGGCGACAGGTATAGATCCCATGAGTAGTCGTAAACGGGCTTTCCCAAAACCGGCACGTTTTCATAATGAATGTACGTTGGCAGGAGCACCTCGTCTTTCAGAGCGTCATAGGTGATCGTATTGGGGATCTTTTTGCTTGCCAGGCTCCCCTCGGAGTCAGCGATTTCACAGATTGCCGTTTCGCCTTCACCCACCACGATGGCGTCACAGAGTGAAAAGAAGTGGCGCAACTGGCTCTTATCCTTCAAGTGTTTGTAGATTTGGCTGATCGAAGTACCGCCGAGCAGCAACATCTTCTCAGGCCACACCTTCCTCAGAAGACCCGCCAACGTCAGAGCATGAGCGACTTGGTGATCGTAGACTATGCTTATGCCGAAGCAGTCGGTGGCAGCCAGTTCTTCGTCCAGGCAAAGCCGCTCCTCGAAGAACCGCATAAATGGATAACAGATCTTCTCTCTCAGATTTTGGTCAAATAGATCCCGCAAATTGTACATCGAGTAGCGCGACCGGCTCATCTGCTTGAAGTTAGTGATCTCGGCCGGGTACGAAAGAGCACCCAAGAAGTGAAAATATCGGTTCATCCTGCGCACGCTTTCCAAGTAGGTCTCGAAGTCCAAGAAGGCCTTCTCGTCTCTGAAGTTCCTTGCCACCTGCTGGATCACGCTGCCCGGAATCCGATTTGTAGTCCAGAGTGCATAGAATTCCTCCTGCTCCCGGAAGCTAAGCGTGTTACGTCGTCCAAGGTCTCCAAGACGACGCTCGCCCTCGGCGTAAAAACATTCTACAACAGGTTCCTCCATGCAATAGTTCACGAATTCAACATTGATGTCGCGCATCGAAACATTGGCAAATCCGTTGTGCAGCAGATGCCCCTTTAGGTATGCATTGGCGTGATAAGGCAGCGTTGGGTCATCTAGCGGCGGATGCATTAGCGTAATCTTCATTCCAGCCCCTTTCGAGTCGTCTTTCGCTTTTAAACTAGCTTGAAGGATCGCACCTTCCGTATACAGTAGCGAGCCAGGATCATACCGTAGCGGTAGAAGCCAACGAGTACCGTGGCTGGAAATGCCAGCACAAAGAATAGGGCAACAAGCCGATTCGCAAACAAACTCAAGTCGTTTTCCCTAAGGGCAAACATCAACGAGCTCAAAATGGCGGGCAGGATTGTATGCGCTCGACCGAAGGTCGAGCTGATGTAGCGGTAGCTCATACAGAAGATACCTACCAGGAAGATATTGGACAAGAGCGCATAGACCACAACCACCATGTGAGCATGACGCGGTATCGAGGCGAGAAGCGCCGAGCTCCGCCCCCGAACAAACATCCGCTTGATGGAGTCGACTACATAAACCGTACCTAGCCGGTAGAGATTGGGCAGTGCGAGCCAGTCGGAAAGAAGCCAGTAGCCGTCGAACTGAACGACTGGGTTCAAGGTCAAAAGCACCATAAGGTCGATAAGCCTACATGCTACAAAGAACTCAGGTCTTGATATCAGGACACCGGCCAGCATGAACGCCGCAAAGCAGACTTGTTGGAAGTAGACCCCACCCAGGTCGACGACCATCCGATGCTTTCGAGAAAAACGCCAGATTTCGGATACGTCGGCATAAAAGCTGGGCAACAAGACGAAAAGCCCGAAACCTATTTTACCAGGTTTCCCTCCATATCTGGAGACTGCAGCCGAGTGACCAAATTCATGCCACAGAATGCTCAACAGGCATAGTAACAATACATGGAGAGAATTGGCCCGCCCTAAAAATTTAGTGTCATAATATGAAGAGTACACTATATAATGAGCGGCAAGGATCAAACCCAGAGCAAGTAGCACGGCCAGTCGGCTGAACATGAACGTCAACCCGGCGGAAACAGCTTGGACATACTTTGCTGGAATCAGGTTCCAATGGAGCAAAAAAGGTAGGCGCTGTTTCCGACCAGTTTCTCGGGCAAGCCCAGGAGGGTCGTCGAGGTCTTCGACGATGCCCAGAGGGTGATACTTGGTCGCCATTAGCAGTCGCAACCCTTCGGCGGAGACTCCGATCGAGCGGGAATTGAGCCGGGCTGCCAATATATCGAGGGTGGTCTGTCCGTCCAGTTGAAGGAGTATGTCCCTCGCGAGAGGAGAGATCTTGAATTGTCTGTTCTCAGGGGTCCATACGATAAAGGCGTTTTCGCCAGCATGACCGTCATAGGGATGGAAGGCGCAGGCTTCCCTCAGCTTATAGACGTTCTGCATCACTCCTCCAAGAGAAACGGGTGATCTGGCGCCCTCTGATGGGGGTTACCAGATCACCTGCAATCTCATTGCAGCCGGCCCTGCTCTCTACTTAGTGCCTCCCGTGAGGCCTCACGACTACTTCTGAACTACGCAAGTTGATCCGGCTGCACAGTTATTGTTCGTGTCGTTGTTGGTCATCCCCGCGAGCGGGTCGATCAGGACTTGGAGCTCGAGCCTGGGTTCGAGCTCCTCCGGCAGCAGTTCAGACAGCAACTCTTCCATGATGCTCTCCTTTCTTCTGGTTATCTATGATCGGCGGATCTGCTCCGGCTGCAGCCTGTCGTTGACCTGGAAAGTCTCCCAGAATTTTCTTCTTATGTCAAGCCATCGTTTACTGTGAACATGTCGCCTGGCTCTTCCCGCAGCCTCCAAGGCCCCGGGGGGGGTACAGTCTCCCGAGGTGAGGTGTCGAACCCGGGAGGTGGCAGCTAATTCGTTGTCGCCGCCGAGTGCCAGCCTATTCTCCGCCGCCGTGGCACATCCCCGGCGCGGCGGTGGACTGGGAGCTCCAGTCGCTGCTCCAGCGGTCGGACGGAGTCCAAGTGGCCGGCGCCGATCTGCGCCGGCTCACCTGGGAGCGCTGGAGCCAGCGCCAGAGCGCGGCCATGAATCTCGGCGGTCTCGTGGGCACCCTCACCCTGGAAGGGACCTCTCGCCGTTCGCTCCTCTGCTCCGCGCCGCCGAAATTCCCCACGCTGTCAAAGGAGCCGTCTTGCCTTCGGCAAGGCCGAGTTGGAGCCCATCTCGGGGCCCTGGCTAGCCTAAAGACGTCGCGTAGCTCCCTTATCTGTCGCCATCTAGTCTTACGGCGTCGCGTACTAAGCTTAGGCGTCGCAACATAACAGTAGGCGTCGCGTACTAGCGACCGCCAGCTCGTCCCAGGGATAGGCGTCGCGATGCCGCCTTATCCGTCGCGAAGATCCGGCAAGCGACGCATTGTTCTCCCGCGCGTCGCGTATTTGCCGCAGAACGTCGCAACCCATCTGCATCTGACGCGATCTAGCCTTAGTTGTCTCGATCTACCGTTATTCGTTGCGTAATATTGCTATTTGTCGCGTACTAACCATAGGCGTCGCGTAGTCTCGGGGCTTCGCGACGGATTTCTCCGGATTCTCCCGTTCTGGCGCGTTTCGGGCGGTCCAGGGTAAACTATGCGACAGATTCAACCTCTTCGCGACAAGGGACGGCGGTCCCCAGGAGACATGGCCGTGAGCTCACAGCTTTCCGTGGCGCAGGTGTTGGCGAGCCTGGAGGAGCAGATGCGGTTCCATCGCGAGCGGGAGGCGGAGCATGCGGCTCAGGAGGCCTTCCATCGCGAGAAGCGGGCCCACCACGCGGCGGAGTATGAGACGGTGGCCCGGCATTATGAGTCCTTCAAGACCTCCGCCTCGGCGGCGGCGGAGATCGCGGCCCGGTCGGGCGTCCCCGCTCCCCCTCCCGCGACGCCGGCCGCTCCTTTGAAGCCCCAGCTTCCCAGCCGGCTGGTGGCGCGGGCGGTGGCCGAGATGCCGGCGGGCGAGTCGTTCGTCCCTTCCAGGATCGCCGCCGAGGTGAACCGGCGGTACTCCCGCGAGCTGCGCAAGCCCATCGATTCCCGCCTGGCCTCCACCGCCCTGCGGCGCCTGATGGCCCAGGGCGAGATCCGCCTGGTCCGGAAGGGGACCCCTCACCACGAGGCGGTGTATGCGCGGGGGTGACCTCGCCGGAGGCCGCGTTGCCCTGTTCAGGAGGAGAGGGTCGGGGTGAGGTCGACCTGATACCATCCCCCTCCCATGACGCTCGCCACCCTGCTCGCCCATTTCGTCGATTGGCGGGTCCGCGAGCGGGGCCGGCAGTATTTTCAGACGGGCAAGGTCCAGATCGTCAGCGCCGGGCCGGAGACGGTCGAGGCGGTGGTCTCCGGGACCGAGGAGTACCGGGTCTCGCTGCGGCGGGAGGAGGCGAATCTCTGGGTCTTCTGCACCTGCGCCTTCTTCGAGAGCGGCGAGGCGTGCAAGCACGTCTGGGCGGCGGTCCTGGCGGCGGACGAGCGGAAGGCGCTGCGCGGCTCCGCGGGCGATCTGCCCCGCACCATCCTCCTGCCCGGCGCGGCTCTGGAGCGCACCCGGCCGGTGCAGACGTGGCGCGATTCGCTCGCCCAGCTCGCCGCGAGCCCCTCCCCCGCTCCAGCCCCCTCCCTGCTGACCGACGGCCGGGAGATCCTCTATCTACTGGACCTCCCCGACACCCTCAAGCGCCAGCAGCTCACGGTGCGCGTCATGACCGGCCGGCGGCAGGAGGACGGCTCCTGGCAGTCGGTCACCCCCCTCGGCCTGCGCCGCGACGACATCCCCCAGCTCCCCGAGCCCGACCGCACCCTCCTCACCCTGCTCAGCCTGGGCGCGGTCGAAACGCCGGCTCAGCGGTGGTCCGGGATCGACCACTCAGCCCAGGTCCCGCCCGTCGCCCCGCTCTCCGCGGCGGCGGCGCGGCTCCTCGTCCCCCAGCTCGGCGCCACCGACCGGTTCTGGACGCGACTGGACAAGGAGTCGAAGATCGGCGCGCCCATCGTCTGGGACTCCGGCCCGCCCTGGGAGCTCTGGCTGGAGGCGCGCGACGAGGAGGGGGGCGGCGTCCGGCTGTCCGCCTCGCTGCGCCGGGGCGCGGAGCGCCTGCCGTCCGATCCGCCTCCCGTCGCGCTCGGCGCGTCCGGATTCCTGCTCGCGGGGAATCGCCTGGCACCTCTCGCGGACGCCGGATCGCGGTGGATCGCCCTGCTCGATCCCGCCCGGGCCCTGCGCGTCCCCGCCGCCGAACGGGACGAGCTGCTCGGGCATCTGCTCGCCAAGGCCCATCTCCCGCGGCTCGATCTCCCCGAGTCGATGCGCTTCGAGGAGGCCCGCCCGGCCCCCCGGCCGCTGCTGCGCCTGCTCTCCCCCGCCTGGCCCCGCGGCGCGCCGCGCGCCGAGCTCTCCTTCCTCTATGAGGGGCACGAGGTGGCTTCCGGCTCGCCGCAGCGGGGCTTCTACCGGCCGGAGGAGCGGCGGTTCCTCCTCCGCGATCCGGAGTCGGAGCGATGGAGCGCCGCGCGCCTGCGCGAGCTCGGCTTCCGCTCCGAGCCGGACCCGTTCTCACGGCTGCCGGTGCTGCAGATCCCCGCCGGCCGCATCCCCAAGGCCGTCTCCACCCTCCTCGCCGAAGGGTGGGCCGTCGAGGCGGAGGGGAAGCACTACCGCTCCGCCGGCCCCTTCCGGATGTCCGTCTCCTCCGGCGTCGACTGGTTCGATCTCCAGGGGGAGGCGGAGTTCGAGGGGCGCACGGTGCCGCTGCCGGAGGTGCTCGCGGCGGTCCGCCGGGGCGAGCGGTTCGTCCCCTTGAGCGACGGCAGCCTCGGCATGCTCCCCGAGGAGTGGATCGAGAAATTCGCCCCCATCGCCCGCCTGGGGACCGCGGAGGGGGATCATGTGCGCTTCCGCTCCATCCAGGCCGTCCTGCTCGACGCCTGGCTGGCGGACGATCCCGAGGTCGACTCCTCCATAAGCCTGGATGAGACCTTCGAGCGCGCCCGCCGGCGCCTCCGCGAGTTCTCGCGGGTGGCGCCGGCCGATCCGCCACCGGGGTTCCACGGCGAGCTCCGCCCCTATCAGCGGGCCGGCCTGGGGTGGCTCCACTTCCTGCGCGACTTCGGCTTCGGCGGGTGCCTGGCGGACGACATGGGGCTCGGCAAGACCGTGCAGGTGCTCGCCCTGCTGGAGGCCCGCCGCGAGCGCCGGGCCGCCACCCCTGAAGAGAAGCTCCCGCCGTCCCTGGTGGTGGTGCCGCGCTCGCTGGTCTTCAACTGGCTGGCCGAGGCGGCCCGCTTCGCCCCGGCCCTGCGTCTGCTCGATCACACCGGCGCCGGCCGGGCCCGCGAGAGCGATCCGTTCAAGGATTGCGACCTGGTGATCACCACCTACGGAACCCTGCGCAAGGACGTGGCCCTGCTGCGCGAGATGGAATTCGACTATCTGATCCTGGACGAGGCCCAGGCGATCAAGAACGCCTCCAGCCAGACCGCCAAGGCGGCCCGCCTGCTGCGCGGCCACCACCGTCTGGCGCTCACCGGCACCCCGGTCGAGAATCATCTGGGCGAGCTCTGGAGCCTGCTCGAGTTCCTCAACCCCGGCTTCCTGGGCGCCTCCTCGACCTTCCGCGCCCACGCCGACGAGCTCCGCGCGCCCAAGGACGAAAACCGCAACGTGCTCGCCCGCGCCCTGCGCCCGCTCATCCTGCGCCGCACCAAGGAGCAGGTGGCCCGCGAGCTGCCGCCCAAGGTCGAGCAGACGATCTTCTGCGAATTGGCCTCCAAGCAGCGCCGGGTCTACGACGAGCTGCGCGACCACTACCGCGCCACGCTCGGCCGGCGGATCGGCGAGCAGGGGTGGGGGCGCTCCAAGATCCTGGTGCTCGAGGCGCTGCTCCGCCTGCGCCAGGCGGCGTGCCACCCCGGCCTGGTGGAC
>Ga0308176_10001075_pt1 | contig 17162 bp, 18 predicted proteins | sample PhyCR2_3_FD_203890 | JGI IMG/M metagenome (GOLD analysis project Ga0308176, IMG submission 203890) | Soil microbial communities from UC Gill Tract Community Farm, Albany, California, United States - DLSLS.C.R2 | ecosystem: Environmental > Terrestrial > Soil > Agricultural land | place: USA...
GATCTGGGCGCGCGCCGCGCTGCCGACGGCCTTGAGGCGGGCGCCCTTGTGGCCGATCACGATGCCCTTCTGCGAGGAGCGCTCGACGTAGACGTTCGCGTGCACGTCCAGCAGCGGCTTGTCGGCCGGCCGGCCCTCGCGCAGGCCCATCTCCTCCACCAGCACCGCGATCGAGTGCGGCAGCTCGTCGCGCACCCCCTCGAGGGCCGCCTCGCGGATCAGCTCGGCGACGATCGTCTCCTCGGGTGAGTCGGTCAGCTCACCGTCCGGGTACAACGGCGGCCCCTCCGGCAGCTGGGCGACGAGGAGGTCGGTGAGCAGGCCGACCTGGTCGCCGGCCAGCGCCGAGACCGGGACGATCTCCTGCCAGCTGGTGGAGGTCTCCTCCCCCAGCCGCTGCACGGCCAGCAGCTGCTCGGCCAGCTGCTCCGGGGTGGCCAGGTCGGTCTTCGTGACGACCGCCACCTTCGTCGTACGGCGGACCTTGGCCAGCTCGTTGACGATGAACCGGTCCCCCGGGCCGATCTTCTCGTCGGCCGGGAAGCAGACCGCGACCACGTCGACCTGGGCCCAGGTGGTCGTCACCAGGTCGTTGAGCCGCTCGCCCAGCAGGGTCCGGGGCCGGTGCAGGCCCGGGGTGTCGACGAGGACCAGCTGCGCGTCCGGCCGGTGCACGATGCCGCGCACCACGGTCCGGGTGGTCTGCGGGCGCGAGGAGGTGATCGCCACCTTGGTGCCGACCAGGGCGTTGGTCAGGGTCGACTTGCCCGCGTTGGGACGGCCGACGAAGGACGCGAAACCGCTCCGGAACTCAGGCACCCCGGGATTGTGTCATCAGGGCGTGGGGCTGCCGGACCCGTCCTGGAGCGCGGCGTCCTGGTCGCTGCCCGGGGTGGCGCTCCGACCGGCGCTCCGACCGGTCTGGGCGCCCGTCCCGGCACCGGCCGCCCCCTGGCCGGTCGGCGCGGTGACCGGTGCGTCGTGCCCCCGACCGGTGCCGTCGGACCCGTCGCCGGCGACGCCCTGCGGGGCGGCCTCGGGCCCCTTGCCGGGATCGCCGGTGCCGGCGCGGGCGTGCCCCTTCGCGACCTTGCCCGACGGCTGCTTCTGGGAGTCGGGCACGGCCTGCGGGGCACCGGTGGCGACGGCCGGGTCGTGGGCGGCGGCGGGAGTCGTCCCGCGAGCCTGCGCGCCACCTGGCCCGGTGGACGGCCCGGTGGACGGCCCGGTGGACGGAGCCGTGGACGGAGCCGTGGACGGAGCCGTGGACGGCCCGGTGGACGGCCCGGAGGAGGAGGCGGTGGCCGGGGCCGTCTCCCGGTGGGTCGTGGTCTCCGGGGCGGGCCGGACGCCGGTGGTGCGCTTCGGGCTGATGTGGCCGGCGTGCGGGCCGGGGTGGGACGATCCGGGCTCGGCCGGCGAACCGCCCACCGTCCGCGGCAGCGAGCCCAGCCTCCCGGACGGGGCGTCGTGCCGCGGGCCGGGCCGGGTGCTGGTGGCGTCGCGGCCGGCCGGCGGGTCCCCGACCGGGCGCGGGAAGCTGAACGGCAGGAACTGCTCGGAGAAGTGCGCGACGGCTCGCTGCGCGGGCACCGGGAGCTCGTTGGCGACGGCGGCGGCACCCGTGACGCTCAGCCCCGCCACCGCGGCCGCGGCGAGTCCAGCCACCGTCCGGCGGGCGCGCACGCGCACGGGTGTCGCCGGGCGAGGGACGGCGGGTCGGCCGGCCAGCAGCAGGGCGAGCTCGGCGCTCGGCGTGGGGACCGGGCGGTCGCCGTACGTCGCGACCTCCTCGAGCAGCCCGCTCAGCGCGGCGCTGCCGCCGTCGAGGAACTCCTGGGCGTCGGCGACCATCTCCGCGACCACGGACGACGTGCTCACAGGGCCACCTCCCCGCGGTCCATGAGGGAGCGCAGCACCAGGAGCCCCCGGCGCTGCAGCTGCTTGACCGCCCCGGCGCTCTTGCCGAGGATCTCCGCAGTCTGCTCGACGGTGAGGTCGCCGAGGACCCGCAGCGTGATCACGGCGCGCTGGTCCTCGTTGAGCCGGCCGAGCACCGCGTCGAGGTGGTGCGCGTCGGCACCCGACAGCGCCGTCTGCTCGGCGGAGTGCGCCCGGCGCTCGTCGAGCTCGGGCTCGTACGGGTGCAGGGCCGGCCGGCGAGAGCGCCGCCGGACGTCGTCGACGAGCCGCGCGTGCGCGACGGAGAAGACGAAGGTGCGCAGACCGGCCGAGCCACCCACCAGACCTCCCAGTCTCCGCAGCACGTGCAGGAACACCTCGTTCGTCAGCCCTTCCGGGTCCTCGGCGCCGTGCGCCGTGAGGTACCCCAGCACCTTCGGGGAGAGGATCCGGTAGACCGTGCCCAGGGCGTCCCCGTCGCCGGCCACGGCGGCGGCGACGAGGTCGTCGGTCAGCGGGTCGCCCGGGTGGTCAGGCGCCATCGCCCGCCCCCGCGCGGCGGCACGGGTTGAGAGCCGGCCCGGTGGACGGGGGTTCCACCGGGCCAGCACCCAGGGTCATGCGTCGGTGGAGGGTGAGGGGTTTCCTCCACCGTGCCAGATCTGGACCTGACACAGGACTCATGCACCCTCCCACGCAGTGGATGAGTCCTCGACGGCGTAATCGTCGAGGACCCCTGAGAGGTTACGCGCGCGGCCGGACTTTTTGGACCTGTCGGAGCCCCCGCGCGGGTAAAGGGTGTGGACTCCTGGGTCAGCCGAGCCAGGTGGGACGAAGCGGGAACCGGGCATTTCCGTCCGCATCGGGCTTCACGGCCAGCACCTGGTGCAGCTGGATCTCGTTGCGCTCGAAGGACAGCCGGGACCCGGCCATGTAGAGCCCCCAGACCTTCGCGGTGCCCTCGCCGACCTCGTGGACGCACTCGTCCCAGTGCGTCTCGAGGTTCTCGCACCAGCCCTTGAGGGTGAGCGCGTAGTGCTCGCGGAGGTTCTCCTCGTGGCGCACCTCCAGCCCGAGGTTCTGGATCTCGGTGATGATCCGCCCGGAGCCGGTCAGCTCGCCGTCGGGGAACACGTAGCGGTCGATGAAGGCCCCGGTGTCGGTGGCGGAGTTGTCCGGCCGGGTGATGCAGTGGTTGAGCAGCCGGCCGCCCGGGACGAGCTTGTCCCGCATGAACGCGAAGTACGCCGGGTAGTGGCGGATGCCGATGTGCTCGGTGAGGCCGATCGAGCTCACCGCGTCGAAGCCGGTGTCGCGCACGTCGCGGTAGTCGCCGAAGCGCACCTCGGCCACGTCGTCGAGCCCGTCCCACTTGATCGCCTCCTGGGCCCAGTCCGCCTGCTCCCGCGACAGCGTGACGCCGACGACCTCGACGCCGTAGTGCTGCGCGGCGTGCCGGACCATCCCGCCCCAGCCCGACCCGATGTCGAGCAGCCGCATGCCGGGCTGGAGCCCGAGCTTGCGGGCGACGAGGTCGTACTTCGCGTACTGCGCCTCCTCGAGGGTGGCGTCCTCGGTCGGGAAGCATGCACAGGTGTAGGTCATCGACGGACCCAGCACCATCTCGTAGAACCGGTTGGAGACGTCGTAGTGGTGGTGGATCGCCTCGGCGTCGCGGCCCCTGGAGTGCCGGAAGCCCTCGAGCAGCCGGCGCCACTTGGGCAGCGCCTCCTGCGGCGGCGGGGGCGGCGGCTTGAGCGTGCTCCAGCCGAGCCCGCGCACGATCTTGAGGGCCTCCGCGGGCGAGGGCATCTTGAAGCCGGACTCCCGCTGGAGCAGCACCATCGCCTCGTAGGGGTTGCCGGGGTGCACGCCCTCCAGCGTCAGGTCCCCGGACACGTAGGCGCGGGCCATGCCCAGGTCGCCCGGTGCGGTGACGAGGTAGGACAGGCCGCGCTCGTTCTCCAGGTGCAGGTGGATCGGCGAGTCCGCGGGGCCGGCCGCGCTCCCGTCGTACGCCGTGAAGCGGAAGGGGACGCCGCCCGGCATCAGCCGGGTGATCGCCTCACCGATCGTGATCCGCGTCTCGGCTCGGTTCATGGTGCTCGTCATCGACGGTTCACCGCCTTCTCGTAGAGGCCCGTGAGCCTGTTGTCCGGGTCGGTCTGCTGCTTGACCCTGCGTTGGTTGGCGACGCCGTAGAGCCGGTCGAAGGTCTCCCGGTCGTAGTAGGCGTCGGAGTAGAGCGACTTGTGGCCGCCGAGGGCGGTCACCTCGGCCTCGACGGCGCGGTTCTTGTCCCCGTCCGCGGCACCGGGCTCGATCGCGACCGTGCCCCAGAAGCCGACGTTGACGTACGTCGCGCCGGGGGCGAGCGGGTACGACGGCCAGGCCCGGGTCGCGCGCAGCGGGCAGAGCCAGACCGGTCGCATGCCGACGTGCTCGTCGAACCACCGCACGAACTCCGCGGTCCGCTCGACGGGCACCTCGATGTCCTGGATGACCCGCTCGCGGGCGGGCCTGCCGCGGGCCCGGTCGATGCGCGCCACCAGGCCGTAGCGGTTCTCGAGCCCGACCAGGCGGTAGTAGACGTCGCTGCGGCGCCACCGCCGCGGCCAGAGCCGGCGCACCCGCGGGTCGTGCAGGCCGAAGGCCCCGGAGCACCAGAACCAGTCGGTGTCCCAGCGCCAGAGGTAGTCGTAGATCGTGAGCGTGTCGGTCTCGCGCTCCTGCAGCGACCGGAAGAACGGCTGCATCCCGGTGTAGTCCGACGCGCGGGTGCCCGCCGGGAGCGAGTCGGCCCAGGTCGCCAGGGTGAGGTACGCCTCCCCCGGCTCGAACACCACGCCGTCCAGCCCGTCGACCCGGACCCCGTCGTGCTCGCCGCTCTCGACGATCCCCTCGATCGCCTTCGCGAGCGTGTCGAGGTCCTCGAAGCGGAGGTGCCGCAGGCCGACGTACGCGGGCGCCTTCTCGAGGCGGATCCGGATCCGGGTGGCGTAGCCGAGCGAGCCGTAGGAGTTCGGGAACGCGTCGAAGAGGTCCTCGCCGGGCCGGGTGGTGACGACCTGCCCGTCGCCGGTGAGCACGTCCATCTCGGTCACGGACTCGTGCGGCAGCCCGTTGCGGAACGACGTGGACTCGATCCCGAGACCGGTCACCGCGCCGCCGAGCGTGATGCTGCGCAGCTGCGGGACGACGTACGGGATGTAGCCGCCGGCCAGGGTGACGTCGACGAGGTCCTCGTAGGTGCACATCCCCTGCACGTCCGCGGTGGCGGTGCCGTCGGGTGCGACGTCCACGGAGACGACGCCGGTGAGCCCGGAGACGTCGAGGCCGGGGGTCCGCACCCGGGACCGGTGCCGGAACAGGTTCGACGTCCGCTTGGCGAGCCGCACCGGCGCGCCGGGAGGGATCGCGTCGTACGACGCCCGCAGCCGCGCCACCGCCTCCCGGTGCGCGGTCCACCCCACCACATCGCTCACAGGGACAACCTATCGCTGCACATTACTTGTCGGTTACAGCGACCTTGCGAAAGGGGGACTCGCGGGTCCGCAACCTTCGGCGAGCGTCAGGAGGCGACGGAGGCGACGACCGTGCCGTCGGGGGCGGCGAGGTGCACGGGCACGCCGGCACCGGACAGGTCGCGGACCACGGACAGGTCGTGCTCGTCGACGACCGCGGCGTCCCCGAGCACGACCACCGCCTCGAGGCTGCGGGCCCCGCTCGTGACCGCCATCGCCACGGCCAGCTGGACCGCGCTCAGCCGCAGGGTCGGGAGGTCGACGGTCGCGGCCGCGTAGGTGCGGCCGTCCTGGTCCCGGACGCAGGCGCCCTCCGCGGCCCGCGTCCGGGCCCGGGTCGAGCGGGCCAGGGTCACGAGCTTGGCGGACTCGGGGTCGCCCGGGTCGAAGGCCAGGTCGATGTCGGGGGTGTCAGCCGGCATGGTGCTCAGGGTAGGGCTCCTCGGCCGGCTCCTCGTGGGCCGGCTCGAACCGGCTCACCAGCACGGTGCCGATCCGGTTGCGGCGGCCCGAGGGGGCCTCGGCCTCGAAGCGCAGCCCGTGCACCTCCACGACCGAGCCCGCGATCGGCACCCGGCCCAGGTGCTTGGCCATCAGCCCGCCGACGCTGTCCACGTCGTCGTCGTCGACGGCGACGCCGGTGATCTCCTGGAGGTCGTCGACCGGGTAGCGCGAGCTGACCCGCGTGCTGCCGTTGGCGAGCCGCTCGACGTCGACGCGGTCCACGTCGTACTCGTCGGTGATCTCGCCGACGATCTCCTCCAGCACGTCCTCGATAGTGACCAGGCCGGCAGTGCCGCCGTACTCGTCGACGACGACGGCGACGTGCTTGCGCTCGGCCTGCATCTCGCGCAGCAGCGCGTCGACGGGCTTGGAGTCGGGGACGTAGAGGACCGGTCGCATCACCGACTCGATCCGCTCGGTGGTCTCGGCCTCGTGCCGGTCGAAGACCCGCTTGGTGACGTCCTTGAGGTACGCGAACCCGACCACGTCGTCGAGGTTCTCCCCGACGACCGGGATGCGGGAGTAGCCGCTGCGCAGCGCCAGCGACATGGCCTGGCGCAGGGTCTTGCTCTTCTCGATGAACACCACGTCGGTGCGCGGCACCATCACCTCGCGCACGATCGTGTCGCCGAGCTCGAAGACCGAGTGGATCATCTGCCGCTCGCCGGACTCGATGACGCTGCTCGCCTCGGCGAGGTCGACCAGCTCGCGCAGCTCCGCCTCGGAGGCGAAGGGGCCCTCGCTGAAGCCGCGACCGGGGGTGATCGCGTTGCCGACCAGGATCAGCAGCCGCGGCACGGGTCCCAGCACCTTGGTGAAGGCGATGATCGGGCCCGCGGACAGCAGCGCCACCCGCTCGGAGTGCTGGCGGCCCAGGGTGCGCGGCGCGACCCCGATCACGACGAACGAGACGACCAGCATGATCGCCAGCGAGGCGAGCATCGCCCACCAGCGGTCGCCGTCGGCCTGCGGGCCGGACTCCGCGCCGCCGCGCGGCACCATCAGGTCCAGCATCACCACCGTGACCAGGATGATCGCCGCGGTCTCGGTGAGCATCCGCAGGAACAGCGCGGTGTTCAGGTAGCGCGGCGGGTCCTCGACGATCACCAGAAGGCGGGCCGAGCCGGAGGCGCCCTCGCTCGCGATCTCCTCGGCGCGGGCCTTGGAGAACGACGAGAGGGCGGCGTCAGCGCTGCTGAACAGTCCGGCCACCAGCACGGAGACGGCTGCGACGACGAGCAGGGTGACGTCGACGACGCTCACGTCGCGGGGCTCCGCCACTCGCCGAGCAGCCGGTCCTGGAGCCCGAACATCTCCCGGTGCTCCTCCGGCTCGGCGTGGTCGTAGCCGAGCAGGTGCAAGATGCCGTGCACGGTCAGCAGCTCGACCTCGTCCTTGGTGGCGTGACCGGCCTCCTTCGCCTGGCGCTCGGCGACCGCCGGGCACAGCACCAGGTCACCCAGCACGCCCTCCTCGGGCTCCTCGGTGACCAGGCCGGGGCGCAGCTCGTCCATCGGGAAGGCCAGCACGTCGGTCGGGCCCTCCTTGTCCATCCACTGCTCGTTGAGCTCGGCGATGGTGGCCTCGTCGACGATCTTGATGCACAGCTCGGCGAGCGGGTGCACCCGCATCCGGTCCATCACGAAACGGGAGAGCCGCGAGAGCTCGTGGGCGTCGACGTCGGTCCCTGACTCGTTCAGGACCTCGATGCTCATGGGTGCCTCATGCCTGCGTTCGCCGGGGGTGGGGTCGCCGCCGGCGCGGGTCGGGGACCGGGTCACCGGCGTCGGCGCGCGCTTCGTACTCGTCGTACGCCGCGACGATGTGCCCGACGAGCCGGTGCCGGACCACGTCGTGCGCGGTCAGCCGGTTGAACGACACGTCCTCGATGCCGTCGAGGATGTCCTCGACGATCCGCAGCCCGCTCCTGGTGCCGGTGGGCAGGTCGACCTGGGTGACGTCGCCGGTGACCACCATCTTGGAGCCGAACCCGAGCCGGGTGAGGAACATCTTCATCTGCTCGGGCGAGGTGTTCTGCGCCTCGTCGAGGATGATGAACGCGTCGTTCAGCGTGCGCCCGCGCATGTACGCCAGCGGCGCGACCTCGATGGTGCCGGCCGCGAGCAGCTTCGGGATCGTCTCCGGGTCGAGCATGTCGTGCAGGGCGTCGTACAGCGGCCGGAGGTACGGGTCGATCTTCTCGCTGAGGGTGCCGGGCAGGAACCCGAGCCGCTCCCCCGCCTCGACGGCCGGCCGGGTCAGGATGATCCGGTTGACGTTCTTGGACTGCAGCGCCTGCACGGCCTTGGCCATCGCGAGGTAGGTCTTGCCGGTGCCGGCGGGCCCGATGCCGAAGACGATCGTGTGCTTGTCGATCGCCTCGACGTAGCGCTTCTGGTTCAGCGTCTTCGGGCGGATCGTCCGGCCGCGGTTGGACAGGATGTTCAGCGACAGCACGTCGGCGGGCCGCTCGGTGGTCTCGGTGCGCAGGATGCCGATGGCGCGCTCGACCGTCTCGGTGGTCACGCCCTGGCCGGTGCGGATGATCGTGACGAGCTCGTCGAGGAGACGCTCGACAAGGGCGACCTCGGCGGGCTCGCCCCGCAGCGTCACCTGGTTGCCACGGACGTGCACGTCGGCCTTGAAGGCCTTCTCGATCAGTGCGAGGTGCTCGTCGCGGGGGCCGAGGAGAGCGACCATCGGGATGCTGTTGGGCACCACGATCGCGTGCGCCGGCAGGTCCGGCTGGGTGTCAGGCTCACTCATGGGCGGCTCTCGGGCCGACCTCCCGCTCTGTGCTCGATGTGCCCGCTTCGGGCTGGTCGGCCCAAGTTTACGGGAGCGGTCCCCGTCGAGCGCCAGCCCGTTTCCCCGGGAGCCCGCCGAGGTCATCGCTTAGAGTGCGTTCATGCAGGCTTTCGAGGAGCCGGAGCACCCCGACGAGCACGGGGTCGAGCTCATCGAGCCCGAGGACTTCCTGCCGGGCAACCCGTTCCCCCAGGACGCCCAGCGGATGGGCATCGACCGGTGGAGCGACGACGCCGGGATGATCGCGATCGCTTCGTCGCTGGACTCCCGCAAGCTGTCGCACCGGATCGTGGCCTGGGTGATGCTGGTGGCGGTCACCACGTGGTTCCTCGCCCAGCTGTGGCTCGAGCTCAGGGGCGCGTGACCAGCAGGATCCCCAGGCACATCTCGTCGGTGGTGCCCTCGCCCCAAAGCACGTAGCGCTCGGGCTGCCCCTTGAACGCCGGCAGCAGGTCGCGCAGCGACTGGTCGTGCCGGCAGGTCACCCGGACCGTGTCGCCGCGCTCCAGCCGCACCGGCCGGACCGGCCGGGCGCCCTGGTCGTCGAAGTTCCAGCGCTTGATGTCGAGGACCGTGCGCGCCTTCGGCGTGCCCGGGTCGACCTCCACCTTCACCGAACGGCCCAGCAGGTGCATGTGCCCCGCAGCTGCCCGGATGGTCGCCGGCGCCCGGAGGGTCTGGTCGCAGGTCTGCACGTTGCCCGGCCGCACCGGCCCGCAGAGCAGGTGCAGGTAGTCCGCGGTCATCCCGACCTCCGACCCGAACCGCTTGCGTACGTCGGCCAGGGCGGCCACCCGGTCGCAGAGCGGGGATGAGTCGTGCCCGGCCCGGCAGGGCAGCTCGACCGGCGCCGGCAGCAGCATCGTCCGGAGCGCGGCGAGGTGCTTGCTCCGCGGCGCGAGCCGCAGCTGGGCGGTGGTGACGTCCGGGCGCGGGCCGGCCAGCAGGTTGTAGTGCACCTGCATGACCACCCTCGAACCGCGCTGCATGGGCACGCCGACGTCGCGGGCCAGCACCTGCTCGGAGCCGCCCGGGGCCCAGGCACCTAGCCAGGGCGCGTCGTCGAGGCCGGCACCGCCCTGGGACCTGAGCCCGGTGTCGCCGAAGCAGGTCCACCCCTCCCCCGGCTCGGCGGCGTCCTCGGCCTCGGCGGCGGCGACCTGTGCGGGCGGCACCCGGAAGAGGATCACGTGGTGCACCACCGACGGCGTGCCGGGCAGGATGTTGAGCCCGGTGATGAACGCGTCCCGCGTCAGGTGCGGGTCGAGCACGAAGCAGCGGTAGTCGTCGGTGCCGGTCCCGTAGGGCGCGGACGGCGTGTACGGCTCCGGCATCGCGACCTCCACCCGTCGCTCCCCGGACCGCAGCGGCTTCAGGTCGGCCGGCGCAGCGTGGGCGGGTGCTTCCGTGGGTCCGGCCCTGGTCATCGACGGGGAGGCCGCGGCCGGGCCGGCACTCGTCGTCGGCTTGCCGCCCGTGGAGCAGGCGGCGAGCACCAGGGCGAGCACCAGGCCGAGCAGGGCCGCCCCGGCCGGCGTACGGAGGGGACGGCTCATCCCGGGGGCCAGCCCATGCGCCGCCCCCCGAGCACGTGCAGGTGGGCGTGGAAGACGGTCTGGTGCGCGGCCGGGCCGGTGTTGAAGACGAGGCGGTAGCCGTCGCCGAGGCCGTCCTGCTCGGCCACCGCGGCGGCGGCCTCGACCAGGTGCACCAGCTCGTTCGGCGCGGCCTTGGCGAGCGAGGCGGCGTCCGGCTCGTGGCGGCGCGGGACGACCAGCACGTGCGTGGGCGCCTGCGGCTCGATGTCCCGGAAGGCGATCGTGGTGTCGGTCTCGTGCACCACGTCGGCCTTCACGTCACCGGTCACGATCTTGCAGAACAGGCAGTCGGTCGGCATGCCAGCCACTGTAAGCCGGTATGCGGGGCCGCGGACGCAGCGTCGACCAAGACGGTGCAGGCCGACACTTCGCGGCACGGGCGTGTAAACCGGGCGCCGGGGCTGCGCGTGCAACTAGCGTGGACACCGCCCTGCTCCGACCGGCTGCCCGAGGGGGCTCGATGACATCCGGGACCGACCGACCCCTCCGCTGGGACGCGGACACGGCGGTCGAGGAGCTGTACGCCGCCCACTACCGCCGCCTGGTGCGGCTGTCGGTGCTGCTGGTCCGCGACGTGGAGAGCGCCGAGGAGGTCGTGCAGGACGCGTTCGTGGCCCTGCACGGCCGGTGGCGCAGGCTCCGCGACCCGGAGCTTGCGCTGGCGTACCTGCGGCAGGCCGTGGTGAACCGGTCCCGCTCGGTGCTGCGGCACCGCGGCGTGCGGCGCCGGCACGCGGACGCCGAGCGGCCCGTCGTACGCGACCATCCCGGTGCCGACGAGACCGCGCTGGCCACCGAGCGCCGCGCCGCCCTCCTCGACGCGCTCCGGGTGCTCCCCGACCGGCAGCGCGAGGTGCTGGCGCTGCGCTACTACCTGGACCTGTCCGAGGCGGAGATCGCCTCGACCCTCGGCATCAGCCGGGGAGCCGTGAAGAGCCACGCCTCCCGCGGCGTCGCCGCCCTGCGCACCCTGATGGAGGACGACTCATGAGCACCCACGACGACGACCGGCTGCGCGGCCTGTTCGACGACGCCGTCGCGGACGTCGAGCCCCGCGGCGGCCTCGACACCATCCAGGAGCGCACCGCGACCCGCACGCGCCGGCCCTGGGTGTGGGGCGCCGGCGGCGCCGTCCTGGCCACCGCGGCCACGGTGGCGGTGGTCGCGATGCTCACCTCCGGCCCCGGTACGACGGGCGCGGGACCCGGCCCCGCGCCGGCGACCCAGCCGTCCCGGCCGGCACAGACCTCGGCCACCGACGCGCCCCCGGTGACCGTCTCGGTGTACTACGCCGGCGACACGTCCCGCGGGAGCCGGCTGTTCAAGGAGACCCACCAGGTCACGCTGGACGACCCGGCGCTGGCCGCCGCGCGGCTGGCCGTCGAGGGCGCCGCCTCCGACCCTGACTACCGCAGCCTTTGGCCGCGCGGCACGAAGGTGACCGGCGTGAGCTTCGCCGGCGTCGGCGACCAGGGCACCGCGACCGTCGCGCTGTCGGGGGACGGCCTCACGGCGACCCCGTCCGGGAACGGCGACGGGTCGCTCGCGATCCAGCAGATCGTCTACACGGTGCAGGACGCGCTCGGCGCCCGGGCCCGGCTGACCTTCAGCGTCGACGGCACTCCCGCGGACACCCTGCTCGGCCAGCCGGTCTCCCAGGGCGTCACCGCGCAGGCGGCCGACGACGTGGAGTCCCCGGTGCAGATCGACACCCCCGCCGACGGCGCCACCGTCGACAGCCCGTTCACGGTGAGCGGCCGGGCGGCCGCCTTCGAGGCGAACGTCCAGTGGGAGCTCATGGACGGGGACACGGTCGTCAGGCAGGGCTTCACCACCGCGGCCGAGTGCTGCACCCTGTCGCCGTTCTCCTTCGAGGTGACCGCGCCCGCCGGCTCCTACACGCTCGTCGTGCACGACGAGGACGTGTCCGGCGGCGAGGGCTCGGGCCGCGTGCAGGACACCAAGCGCGTCACCGTGCGCTGAGCCGGGAACAGCGACGGACGCGCGGCGGTTGGGCCTGGCATGACGACGATCGGTTTGATCGGGGCAGGGAACATCGGTCAGGCCGTGGCCCGGCTGGCCGTGGACCACGGCTACGACGTGGTGCTGAGCAACTCGCGCGGACCGGAGACGCTCACCGACGTGGTGGCCGGGCTCGGACCCCACGCGGACGCGGACACCGCCGCCGGCGCCGCCGAGCGCGGCGACCTCGTGGTGGTCACCATCCCGCTCAAGGCCTACCGCGAGGTCCCGGTCGAGCCGCTGGCCGGCAAGGTCGTCATCGACACGAACAACTACTACCCGTCCCGGGACGGGCACATGGCCGAGCTCGACGAGAAGCGGGCCACCTCCGCGGGACTGCTGCAGGCGCACCTGCCCGGCTCCCACGTGGTGAAGGCGTTCAACCACATCATGTCCGCGCACCTGGGCGAGCACGCCCAGCCGGCCGGCACGCCGCACCGCCGGGCCCTGGCGATCGCGGGCGACGACGCCGACGCCAAGGCGACCGTGGCCCGGCTCATCGACGAGCTCGGCTTCGACGTCGTCGACGTCGGACCGCTCGCAGAGAGCTGGCGTATCGAGCCGGACACCCCCGGGTACGGCCCCTGGCTGGACGCCAAGGCGATGCGCCAGGCGCTCGCGGACGCCACCCGTTGACCCCTCGGGTGCTGACCCGCCGCGACCTCAACCGGACGCTGCTGCTGCGCCAGCACCTGCTCGAGCGCTCCTCGGTGCCGGCGCTGGCCATGGTCGAGCACCTCGTCGGCCTGCAGGCGCAGGACAACCTGCCGCCGTACCTCTCCCTGGCGGCACGCATCGAGGGCTTCGACCCCGAGCAGCTGTCCGGTGCGCTCGACCGTCGGGAGGCGGTGCGGCTGCTGACCCTGCGCGGCACCATCCACGTGCTCACCCCTGACGACGCGCTCGCGCTGCGGTCGTGGGTGCAGCCGGCCCTGGACCGGCAGCGCGACGGCAACCAGACGAGCCGCCCCGCACGCGACGTCCCGACGGACGAGCTGGTCGCTGCGTGCCGCCGGCTGCTGGCGACCGGTCCGCTGCCGGTCGGGCGGCTCGGCGAGCTGCTGGCCGAGGCCTTCCCCGGGGTGCCGGCCGGTGCGCTCGCGCACACGGCCCGGGAGCGGGTGCCGCTCGCGCAGGTGCCGCCGCGCGGGCTGTGGCGACGGTCCGGCGGCGTGGTGTACCAGACCGCCGAGACCTACCTGGGCCGTCCGACGGCCCCGGTGGACGTGCCGGAGCTCGTCCGGCGCTACCTGCGCGCCTACGGCCCCGCGACCGCGGCGGACATGACGACCTGGTCGCGGGTGACCCGGCTCGGGCCGGTGTTCGCCTCGCTGCGCCACGAGCTGGTCGAGGTCGCCTGCGAGGACGGCCGGACGCGGTACGACGTGCCCGGCGCGCCGTACGCCGACGGCGACGCGCCGGCCCCGGTCCGGCTGCTCGGCGGCTACGACAACGTGTGGCTCTCGCACGCGGACCGGCGGCACGTCCTGCCCGACGACGCGCGCGCCCGGTGGACCGGGGCCAACGGTGGCGCCGGCAACGCGGTGTTCGTGGACGGCTTCATGGCGGGCCTGTGGTGGCACCGCGACGGGCGGGTCGAGCTGGAGCTCCTCCGCGACCTGACCCGCGGCGCACGCGCCGAGCTCGACGGCGAGGTGTCCCGGGTCGAGAAGTTGCTGGCCCGCTGACGGCCGGCGCCGCCGCGGCCTACCCTTTCCCATGGCCGGTCGTCGGGGCGCGCTGCTGGCCACGGGGACAGCCGTCGTCGTGGTCGCCGTCGTCGTGGCTCTCGGTGTCGTGCTCCGGCCGTCGAGGGACTCGGCATCCACGCCCACCGCGCGCGGGAGCTCCACGGCCGGCCCGAGCACCCAGCAGCGCGAGCCGTCCACCACCGTCGCCCCGCGTTCGGCGTGCGACCGGGTCCGGCACGGCTTCACGCCGCGGACCATCAGCGTGCCCGGCGCCACCCGCGCGGCCGCCATCGTCACGCCGCCCCGGGACGCCGCCGGGATCCCGGGGACGCCGCCGCTGACCGAGGCCGGCAAGGCGGAGTTCGCCTGGGACCTCGAGCAGGGCACCCAGCCCGGCGACCGCCGCGGCAACGTCATCGTCAACACGCACACCTGGCCGGACGGCAGCGCCCTGGGCAACCGGCTGCTGGCCGTCCTGCACCGCGGGGACCTGGTGGTCGTCCGCGGCGAGGACGTGCGGCTGTGCTACCGGGTCACCGAGCGGCTCGAGGTCGCCGCCGGGACCTTGCTGCCGCGCTACTACCGCAGGCACGGCCCACCGCGGCTGGCGATCCTCACCTGCTCGGGAAGGCGGCTGGGCCCCGGCATCTGGACCCGGCGGACGGTGTGGTTCGCCTCGCCGACCTTGTCCTAGCCACGACCTGGCGCCAGCGGGTGCGGGCCACTCACGCGCAGGCCCAGTCCCACCACGTCGACGACAGGTCGCCGAACAGCTGGGCCGCGCCCGCGTCGCCCCACATGACGAGGTCGGCGTCGAGCTGGACCAGCAGCGTCGGGCACCGGTCCGGGAACCGGTACCGCGGGTCGTTCTGCACCGGGTACGGGTAGCCGCCGACCTTGGACCCCGACCCGTACGACTGCGGGTTGTCGTCGGATTCGTAGAGCTCCCAATCCGGGTCCGCCTCCCGCAGCAGCCGGTAGGACGCGATCTCGAGCGAGTCGAGCTCCTCCCGGGAGGGGACGCCATCCTCGAGGGTGAACGCGACGGCTCTGCCCCAGCCGCCGTCCCCGGCAGGACCGGGACTGCGCGACGCGAACGGCAGTGGGTCTCCCGGGGCGAGCTGCGGACGGGCCGTCAGGTCCTGCGCGGAGTACCAGCGGGCCTCGAACCCGACGGTCCCGGCGCTCTCGTCGTAGGTCATGCCGCAGCTGCCGGTGCCGGCGACGAACCACTGCAGCAGTCCCGCCCTCGGGAAGCCCGGCAGCGGCGGCACCTCGGCGAAGTCGACCTGCGCGAGGAAGCTCAGCCGGTCACCGTCGTACGTCGGCCACGGGGCGCCCTCGGGCAGGAACGGACACCCACCGACACAGGACTGCGTGGCCCGCGTCGGCTGCCCGGCGGGCGTCATCGCGGCGAACGGCCGCACCAGCGACTCGATGACGGCGTGCTGCTCGGGCATCCGCCCGAGCAGTCCCGCGATGTCCTCCACGCCGCGATCGTAGGCTCCCGAGGACCCGCCGTCCCGGTCCAGCCGGCTCCGGTCAGCGCCAGCGGGTGCGGGCGAGCAGCGCGGCCGTCGCGGCGACGCCGGCGGTCGACGTACGCAGCACCGAGGAGCCCAGCCGGACCGGCTCGGCCCCGACGCCGGCGAACGCCGCCAGCTCCTCCTCGCTGATCCCGCCCTCGGGCCCGACCACGATGACGATCTCGCCGCGACCCGGCACCGGCAGGTCGCCGAGCGGGCCGGACGCGGCCTCGTGGAGCACGACGGGCACGTCAGCGGCACGAAGCAGCTCGACGACCGCGGGCGTGTCCACCATGTCCGCGACCTCGGGGAACCACGCCCGCCGGGACTGCTTGGCGGACTCCCGGGCGGTGGATCGCCACTTCGCCAGCGCTTTGGCCTGCTTGTCCCCGCGCCAGACGGCCACGGAGCGGGCCGCGGCCCAGGGCACGATCACGTCGACGCCGACCTCGGTCAGCATCTCCACCGCCAGCTCGCCGCGGTCGCCCTTGGGGATGGCCTGGACCACGACCACCCGGGGCAGCTCCGGCTCGGCCGGGGTCACCGCGTCCACGGTCGCGGACAGGGACGCCTTGGCCGTCTCCGTCACCGTGACGGTCGCGGAGGTGCCGGCCCCGTCGGTGAGCACGACCTGCTCGCCGACCCGGATCCGCTTCACGACCACCGCGTGCCGGGCCTCGTCGCCGTCGAGCCGGACCGGGTCACCGGCCGCGAGGCCGGCGAGCCTGTCGTGAACGAAGACGGGGAGGGTCATCGAGGACCGAAGGCGTCGCGCAGCCGGTCGAACACCGACTTGTGCGGGGCGCTGACCCGGCCGTCCGGGGACTCCTCGTCGCGCAGGGCGGCGAGCTCACGCAGCAGCTCCTGCTGCCGCTCGTCGAGCCGCGACGGGGTCTCGACGACCACCTTGACGACCAGGTCGCCGCGGCCGGTGCCGCGCAGGGAGGGGACGCCGCGGCCGCCGAGCACGGTCTCCGTGCCGGACTGGGTGCCCGGGTGGATGGTCAGCGGGACCGTGGTCTCCACGTCCGAGTCCGGGCCGGCCACGTCGGCCTCGAGCGTCGGCAGCTCGATCGTGGTGCCGAGCGCGGCCGCGGTCATCGGGATGGTGACCGTGCAGAGCAGGTCCGCGTTGTGCCGGGTGAACACGGGGTGGTCGTTGACGTGCATCTCGACGTACAGGTCGCCGGCCGGGCCGCCGCCCGGACCGACCTCGCCCTGACCGGAGAGCTGGACGCGGGTCCCGGTGTCGACACCCGGCGGGATCTTCACGGTCAGGGTGCGGCGGGAGCGCACGCGACCGTCCCCGGAGCACTCGCGGCACGGCTCGGGGATGATCGTCCCGAAGCCGCGGCAGGCCGCGCACGGGCGCATGGTCCGGATCTCGCCGAGGAACGACCGCTGCAGGTGGATGGTCTCGCCCCGGCCGCCGCAGGTCTCGCACGGCACCGGGTGCGAGCCCGGCGCCGCCCCCTCGCCGTTGCAGGTCGTGCACAGCACCGCCGTGTCGACCTTGAGCTCGTGGGTGGTGCCGAACGCCGCCTCGGCGAGGTCGACGTCGAGACGGATCAGCGCGTCCTGGCCCCG